>Ga0098055_1000292_pt1 | contig 31358 bp, 38 predicted proteins | sample 17_taG_FD_75107 | JGI IMG/M metagenome (GOLD analysis project Ga0098055, IMG submission 75107) | Marine viral communities from the Subarctic Pacific Ocean - 17_ETSP_OMZ_AT15314 metaG | ecosystem: Environmental > Aquatic > Marine > Oceanic | place: Pacific Ocean | collected 2015-01-18 | reverse complement strand
TAAGGAATTAAGAATGTCACAGACTAAATGGGAATTTTCAAAAAAGATAGACATACCAACCATCGTAGTATTAATGGGAATAGCCGTAGGTGGTGTCTACAAAGTATCTGAGATAGAGAAGGATGTGGCACTCAATAAGCAGAGCATAGCTAACAACGCTGCTGTGATTAGTGAGATGAAAACTGAGAGCCAAGCTATGTTCAGTAGGATAGATAATAAGTTAGATAAGATGATAGATATTATCCACTCATACCAAACTAGCAAGAGAAACCAATGAAATTATTACTAACATTATTTATATCGTTCCTCCTTAGTGGCTGTGTTAATTCAGGGTACAGCAATGTATTAGCATTAGATGATTTTAATATGGCTTCTTTTGGCCCTGATGCCAAGATAGAAGTAAAGAGAACAGAAGTCATATTAAAAGTAGTTATACATAAAGATGAACAGAGCCTTAACAATGCTTACTGGAAACATACTAAAAAATATGGTAAGCAAGTATTGGGTTTTGCATTAGTACATCCTTCAGTAGATACTTGTTATGTACATATAATGGTACCAGATAAATGGGATGATAGAGAGGCATTAGCTATTATGGGTCACGAAGTGTACCATTGTTTATTAGCTGAACACGGCCCCCCTATAGTTCCTCAATAAAGGAGAGAGAGTAATGATTAGTTTACTTACAAACGTAGCACCAATAATTATGGGCTTCATTATGAAGCTTATGGCTATTAAGAGTAAAGCAGCTACAGATTTACAAAAGTTACAGTTAGAGGCATTAAGTGCTAGAGCAGCTGAGGTAGATAAAGCTAGAGAAGTAGCTAAATCAGAGAGTCCTTGGGCAGCACTCAATAGAAGAGTAATTATATTTGTACTACTTGGTATTATAGTATTTACACAGGTTGCTCCAGTATTCTTAGACGTGCCTACTGTTATACCTACAATAATTAAAGGTACAAGTTTTTTAGGTTTTGATATTACACCAGACAAAATAGAATATATTACTGTTAATGGCATGTTAAAATTAGATGAAGTTTTTAAATGGACTACTATTATCGTAGAGTTTTATTTCGGAGCACAACTAGCAAAGGGGTAAAAAATGGACTATTGGACTATTAAAGAAAAAGTAAAAAAATTAATTAAGTCTCATAACAAATCAAGAAAAAAACACAGGGTATTCCCCTGTAATAAAAAACCACAATCATAACCACTTCTAATAAAAGACTATTCTGGGAGGCATTATGTATAAAAGAGCGATTGTTATACCTGATCAGCACTTTCCGATACACGATGAGAAAGCAGTAAAAGTAGTATTAAAGGCAATAAAATATATTGAGCCAGATATATTTATAAATTTAGGCGATGTTGGCGAGTGGGAATCAGTTTCTGCTTGGAAGTACAAAGGAAAGAAACTACCTCCTTTAGAATATCAAATGCCTTTGGTCGATGAAGAAATCAAAGCAGTTAATAAACAAATAGATAGATTCGATAAAGTATTAAAAGAAATTAATTGCACTGAAAAATATATACTTGCTGGCAATCATGATGAATGGCTAGATAGTTTTGGTGATAATCATCCATATCTAAATAAGTATAATTTTAAAGAAGCCTGTAGATGGGAAGAAAGAGGGTATGAGTATAGAGGATATAACAATGTTTTAACTATAGGTAAACTTAGTTTTGTGCATGGGGCTTATGTGACAGTTAATCATGCTAAAAAGCATTTAGATTCTTATGGCACAAATCTTATTTATGGTCATACACATGATGTACAAAGATACTCTGGAACCAGTTTACATGATGGTGCTATATTTGCACAATCTTTAGGGTGCTTAAAGGATATGTCATCAGAGAAGAATAAATGGTTAAGAGGGAGATTACACAATTGGAACCATTGTTTTGGTATAGTTACTTGGTTTGATGATGATACTTTTCAGCTAGAACCTATTGAAATTAGCAAAGGAAAATGTTCTGTCTGGGGAAAAATAATTAAATTAGGTAAAGGAGACTAGTATGTCGTTTAAAACAACGCCAGAAATAGATTATTCAAGTGTAGGTCTGATAACAGACATACCAACACATTCATTACCAGATGGAGCTTGGAATGATTGTTTAAATGTAAGATGTAAGGATGGATCTGTTCATGGTGTTAATTCTTTTTCAGATAATATAGCTTTACATGGTACCGATACAGTTATATCGGGTGGTGAGGCTATGGCGGTAACACAATTCACGCCCGCAGGATACAATTATTTAGTTATAGCTTATATTGTAAAAGGTACTGATAACTTTGGTCATGTAGTAACCTACAATACAAATACTTCTGCTTGGAATGATATTACAAACAGCACAACAAATTTAAAGTTTACTTTTGATGAAAAGTATCCTCCACAGATATTTGTTTTTAATGAATTACTTATTGTTAATCCCGCTGTTGATGCCCCACCACAATTCACTGATGCTGGTATTTCTTCTGGAAGTCTTAATATAATGCCTAACTGGCCTGTAAGTGACCCTGCTCCAGCAGGAGGAACAACGTATCCTATTGTTACTAGAAGTTTAAAGCCTTTTGGTAATAGATTAATGGCTATGAATATCTTTGAAGAGAATACTTCTTCTGCGAGTGACGATGTTAACCTACCAATTGATATATTATGGTCTTCTCATATAACAAGTATAGGGTCTTTATCTAGTACTGAGTGGACTGCTAGTACAACTAATACAGCAGGCGATGCTTTCGCAATAGAAACTCCAGGAAAGATATTAGATGGAGGTCAACTAGGGGAGTTCTTTATAGCTTATAAATCAGATTCTGTTATAAGGGTTGCTGAAACAGGAGATTCTTATGTTTTATCATTTGAAAGTATTTTTGAGGATGACGGTATCTATTCTTCTCGTTGTTTTGCTAATATCGGTAATGCTCAGCATTTGGTTGTCGGCAATTACGGTGTATTTATTCACGATGGTCAATCACAAAAGACTGACGTTGCAAAAGGAATATTTCAAGATACTATATTCTCCTTAGTAAAGGCTACGGAGAAAGATAGGTCGTTCTGCTTCCAACAGACTAGAGATAAAGAAGTATGGTTTTGTTTCTCATCATCGTCTAATACAGCTAATGGTTGTGACTTAGCTTTCGTTTATGATTACAACGAAAAAAAGCTACACAAGAGAACTTTGCCAGGACTAACTGATATATACGAAACAGAACTTAATGGGGTTTTACAAATATATGCCACTAAGCCAGATGATACTAAAATACAATTGTTATCTAATACGGCTTATGAAGCAGATGGTTTCTTTGTTCATGAAGATGATAATTTATCTGATAACGCTACTATTAAGTGGATTAATGGCATTTATCTAGATTCAGTTGATAGCGTAAAGGTTGGGTTGATTGCTACACAAAGACTTACTGATACTAAAACTTACACACTACAGACATTTAATCCTAGTACATCTCATAAGTTAGATGTAAGAACTACAGGCAGATACATGAATCTAAAAGTACAGATGAATGGAAATACCAACCCTCAATTAGGAAAACTACAGTTTGATGTTAAGTTAGCAGGTAAACGCTAAGGGGGTGTTATGGCTATTATTTCAGAAACAGAACTAAGGAGAAAACTTAGAGAGTTAGGAGCAAGTGCTGCTTCTTCTCAAGCAACTGCAGTAAGAAATGGAGATACTTGGGAATATACTACAGAAGTTTTGTATCTAGCTTATGCTAGTAGTGTTACTAATGCTAGTTCTAGTGGTGTCATAACCAATCAAAGTGATGCTATTGGATTTCAATACACTGCTTTCAGTGCTTCAGGAGTATTATTACCTTGGAGGGGTTATTCATTTTCCAAAAGTATATATTCTTCTGGGGACCCTACAGATTACATTTGGGAAAATATTACGGCTTCTGGTAGTAGTACCTTGGAGCGTTATTACTCTACCTATGCTGGTTTATTAACTGATATGGGCGATCCTGATTATCCAGGAACAAGACTTGATGGTACTGATGTACCTTGGACCTCTATAGCTGTTACTAGTGCGATTCCTGACACAGCTTTCTTTGTTGCTGAAAAATATACTATAAATGGCACTAAGTCTACTTGGAATGTATATGCAGTAGCTACAGAAGAAACAGGGTTTGGATTAATACCATATACTATTACTGGTAGAAATAAACCTACACTTAATAGTACGCAATGGAACACCGATACAATAACAGCTGTGACTGCGTATACAGGAAGATCTTATTCTGTTATCAAAGAATTAGGTTACGGTACTACTGTTGTTATTACTTATGACGATGGTAAATTGTACGGAACATTAAAGAAAGTATCAGGAGTGGCAACATGGGCAGCAACATCGTCATTCATTGACGGAGAGTTGCTACTATCTGAAACGGTAATAGCAGATAAGATTGCTTCTAATGCCATTACTACTGGCAAGATAAAGGTTTCTGGAACTGGTGCAGTTACCGCAGCTTATTTTGGAGCAGTAGCAGCAGCAGACGTAGCTACGGCTATTAATAATAATACAACTACTGTTGACGGTGCTAAGATTACTACTGGTACAATTGGCACTTCCAGTTTAGCTGCTAATGCTGTTACAACAGATAAGATAAGTGTAGATAGTGAGATACTAATCTCAAATAATGCAGGTCGTATTCGTTCTGGAGACATAGGAGCGGGAGGCACTGCAGGCACATTTCCAGCAACTTCAGCAGATATAACAGGTTCAGGATTTTTAATAGGAAATGACACTAGTAATAGTGGTACTGCTAAGTTCTTATTCGGAAATGACACTCAAGCTATTTATTGGGATGGCTCTACTCTGTCTTTACTAGGAAAGTTTATAACAGACTCGAACATTGCCTCTATTGATGGTAGCTCTGTATCCACTCAGACATTTAGAATCGGTAGTCAAGTGGCAATTTCAGACTGGAACAGTAACCATTCTGGATATTACATATACAAGACACACATAAGTAGTGCAGAAGTAGGTAGAGCCTTATACTTTACGGTTAACGGAGATTCTAATCCAGTAATATATGTTAACGGAGCAACTCCAGGAGCTAATGATTTAATGTATCGCAATCCAGATACAGAGGCTTATACTGGTACAGATGATTTTTATTCAGACTATTCTACCTCTGATTTTTATGGCATACCTATCTCTGATTACTCATTCTCTAATCAAGGTAACTTCTTTGTTCCTCAAGCGGCTGGACCATTATGGGTAAGATTTAGTACTAACTCTAATATCACTTACCAAATATACGCCAATGGTATGAAAGAGTACCATACGGTTGAGATGTTTACAGTTTCTAGTGGGGTATCTACGGCTGTTACATCTAAGACATTAACATTAGATAATACTTTTGAGAGTATAGAGAACATTCAATTAACAGCAAGAGCTGCTGAGGGCAATCCTTCAGCTGGTTCTACTCATTATGCTTCTAATGTGACGACAGGTTCATCATCAAGTATAAATTTTAACCAAACCACTGCAGACATCATCGAATTCGATGTTGTTGTTGTAGGATATTAAGGAGACTTATGGGAATTATAACAGGAACCCCAGTCAGTAGTACAACATTAACGAGAGCTGCGGCAGCAACAAAGTTAACAAATACAGGAACCTCTAAAGCTAATTTTATCGCTGGTGTAGAGGATATTTTAGACACCCTTCTTGTTAGTTCTAGCTCTTTCTTGTATAGTAACATTGGTGCTGTTACCAACGCTTCTGTGACAGTACCTGAGGGAATAACAAAGCTAATAGTTACAGGTTCTGGTGCTGGTGGTGGGGGTGGAGCAAGCGGCTCACACGAACAGGCTGGCGAATCAGGAGGTAAAGGTGGTTCTTGTATTGAACGACTAATCACTGTAGTGGGAGGAGAAACATTAACAATCAACATTGGTAGTGGCGGAAGTTGTCCAGGCAGTTGGTGTTCTTCTGGAACATCTGGAGGTGCAACCACAATATCTGGTTCATCTTCTGGAACATTACTAACTCTAGGAGGAGGTGGTGGTGGAACCTCTAGTCCTCCAGGAGGTTCAGGATCAACAGGATCGGTAAGTGGAGGTTCTGTAGGTCGCACATCAGGCTCCTTTAGTAGCGTTTATAATGATAGTGTAGGAACAGGTGGTAGTGCTGGTAGTTACTATAATGCTGGTGCAGGGGCTGCTGGTATGCTATTTATTACGATTTAACAAGGACTATATATGAAAAATTATTACAAGGTTGTGGATGGCGTTGCTACTGAAGGAGCGTTTACAACTTATTCAGGAGTGTCTGTTGAAAGTGATTGGGTAGAATCGGGTGATAATGCTGGTATAGGTTCGACTTGGGATGGTGCCGTATGGACACCTCCAGTAAAAGATGTTTCTTTAGAACAATTACGAATAGAAAGAGATAGACTTTTATTAGAGTCTGATTTCTCTCAGTTATCAGATGTACCTCATACTGACGATGAGAAAGTATTGTGGTTAACATATAGACAAGAACTTAGGGATTTACCAGATGGGTACGTTCCTACTCCAGAACCAGTTTATCCTACTAAACCTTAAATGGAATAAATGATGTATGAAATAAAACAAATAGTTGGTGAGGATATACTCATCAGATATAACAATTTGAAACGAGAAATAAGTAGAGCTTTAAAACATAGTGATGGTGAGTGGACAGCTGTTCAAATAGTTGAGGCCGCTATTAAGGAACCTATGATGTATCATATATGGGAAGTCTTAATGGACGGCTCTCCAGTCGCCATCGCTACTACAAGGATTATTACATATAATAACTTCACTTCGCTACACATTATAACTTTAGGTGGAAGTGAAATATACGAGGAAATGCCTTACTTAATTACTAAGTTTGAGAAAGTAATTAAAGAGTATGAGCATATTGACTATTTAGAATATACTGGTCGCAGGGGTTTTATCAGGCAACTTAATAAAGTTGGTTGGGAAGAAAAGTATGTGACTATGAGAAAGAACTTAAAGGAGACTTAGATGTCAAAAATTAAAATTTATGATGGTGTAGTTATTGATATGGCTACGAGTAAAATAATTAGCAAAGGCAAAGCTACTTGGGTTGATTCTAAAGATGTTGCTTATACCAAAGGAGGAGGTTCTTCTACTTCTACTACTGGTTTTGCTCAAGAATTCAAACCTGAAGTTAAAGCTATGCTTGGAGAAGGTAAGGGTCTTTATGATTCTGGGCAATTGGGTTCAGTAGCAGGGTTTAATGCTAACCAACTTGCAGCTCAAGCAGGTGGAGTAACCTCTGCGGGAGCACAAACAGGATTGGAAAATGCACTAGCTGCTCAAGCTAATGCAGGTGTAAATCTATCTGGTATGCGTTCTGCCGCTCAATCACAAGCACAAACGGCTCTTGGGCTGAATGCGGCTGGTGCAGGCCGTGCAGGTAGTTTAGGCGGTTCTAGACAAGCCATCAATAGTCAGTCTATAGCTAATGATTTAGCAGCTAAGTTTGGACAAATAGATCAACAAGCACAAGCACAAAACTTTGCTAATAAACAGGCTGCATTACAAGCTCAAGGAACAGGTGCGAAAACATTGGCTGGTATTGGTGCGGGACAACAGCAACAAGCACAGAATATTGCTGACGCTCCTTACAAGGGTTTGTCTCAATATGCTTCTTTGTTTCATGGGGTGGCTGATAAGTCTACTACTACGACACAATCAGGAGGTAAGTAATGAATAGTATATGGGGTCTCTCAAATCAACAACAAGCAAGAGCAGGGTTCGATGATACAGATGGTACGCCAATACACTATAGTCCTTCAGGTGAAAAGTCAGGTTCTTATTATTTTAATCAAGCTCAACAAGAATTAAATGGGCAGCCATCTTTTCATGGTAGTGATTACAATTGGAATAATCCAGGAATGGTAACAGCTGAGGAATACCAACAGCTAAGTAACTCTGATAAAGCCGATATAAGATTGCGTGCCACAGAGATGGCAATGGAAAACGATGATATGCATACCGCAGGAACTAGTTGGGATGCTCACAACAGGGTTAAAAATAACCTTAATGATTTTAACTTTAATAAAGACACATATAAATATGAGCCTTATAATGACACTACGGGATTGACGCACAACGGCAAGCATTTAGCACCCGCAAGTGAGAGGGGAATACTTAATTCAGGGGGATTTGGTGATATTATTAGTAAGGTAGCAGGTTTAGCTGTACCTTTTAGCGGCTTTAAATTTGGTACTAATTTTCCTGACATGATTAATAATGCTATAGATAAATATACTGGTGTATCTGACTTTAATGTTGGTACCGCAATAGGTAACGCATTTACTCCACCTAGTAATGTTTGGACGACAGCACCTACAACAGTAATGGATAGTGGACTAAGTGGTGTAGGTAGTAATGACAGCCCGTCTAGTAGTGGTAACACAACCAATAACTCTGGTTCTGGTGGTGGTATTTGGAATGATAGTTGGGGTGATGGAACTGAAATTTAAAATAGGAGATTAGTGATGGGTTGGTTTGACGCTATGGATAAATATACTAAAGAACGCATAAAGGAAGATAGGATTAAAGAAATCCTAGCAAGAAAAGAAAAAAGTAGAGGACCGTTAGGAACACAAAGTGTTTATGGTCTTGGTCCAGAATATTGGGCAAATATGTCAGAAGAAAATAGAAGAAAATTCTTTAATCCAGATATGTTAGAGTTTATGGACCCTAATGAGTATTTTCAAATTATGCCTGAAGATCATCCTAAAAGAAAAAATTGGGATAATATGAGTAGACGAGGTGGGCCATTAGCTAGTCAACCTAAGTGGACAGAAGATAAGTTTGCACCTAAAAGTTCTTGGTTATCTTGGGCAGAAAGGAGTTCGGATGCTCCCGCTATAGAAGTTCATGAGGGTCCTAATGTTAATCGTGGTGTTAAACGAAATCCAGTACACCCTGATTTGCCTTGGTATAGAATTAAAGTAGATTTTTAGGAGAAAAAATGAATGGTATATACAGTCCAAGAAAAATATGGGATAAAGAATATTTTACTCAAAAAATGACAGCTCCTAAAGCAGCACAAATACAAAAAGGTTTTTGGGAAAGAATGGGTCCAACAATAGCAGGTGCATTTGCTAATGCTGTTGTTCCAGGTAGTGGAGGAATAGCTCAAGCCGCTGTTAGTGGACCAGAACCTATTACAGCAGAAGCTCCAACTAATGCTGTTTCAGGAATGCAAACAAATACAGAGCCTGTTAACATAGCAGGAAATACAACAATGACACGAGGACCTTTGGGTCAAATTGGTCAATTTAATAATCAATATAATAAACCTTTTGATAATGAAGAGTATATGAGAAGGTTCGGAGGATTTAATTATGCCTAATATATGGAGTGGAGCAAACTGGACGGAAGGAAAAATGCCAGCAGGACATGGTAATCCAGGAACACCAGAAATTAAGAAAGACTGGTGGGAAGAAGGAGCAGCTGCAGCAATAACTGCAGGAGCACCAAAACTATTTGATTACATTGTAAAACCTACAAAAGTAGGAACTGCTGGAGGTATGATACAAGAACGAGCAGCTCCTCCAGATCATTACGGTAGATTTACAAAAGCAAAAAACAAAGCAGTTAATTCAATGGCAGAGCAATCAAATCTATTGGAAGCAACTAGAAAAGATTTCTTACAAAGAACAATAGATTCTATTAGAAATTACCCTGAGAGTCCGTACAAAGATTCTTCTGATGAGGAAATATATAACCATATAAAAAACAATCCTGAAAGGTATTATAGCTGGTCAACAGGAGATGAAAATAAGAATCATTATATGAATAAATATCATACTGATCGGTTTACTAATGAAAAAGGTATGTCTTTAAATGACTTTATAGCAGAACGTAATAGATTAGATGAAAGAATTAAAAAATCTTCTAATGCTTATAATGCGTGGAAAGATCAACCAAATGTAGGAAAGTCTATTTATAAATCAAAACTTCCTGGATTTACACCTGATTGGTTAATGCCAAACTTACCAGAGAATTCTGTATATGCAAGAGATCTTAATAGATTAAAAGAAGAGTCTTCTACTTTTGATGACTTCAGCTGGGAAGATTTAACTAAAAAAGAGACATGGAAAAATTGGTTGGGAATGTAGTATTAAACAAGGAGAATAAATATGGCTGGATATAATCAAGGCAGTACATACACTGGTGGATATGATAACTATAAAGAATATATTGCTGAACTGATGGAAAAAGCCGCAAGAGAAAGCTCTACCTTTGATAGTGAAGTTGAAGATCCAAATAGTGAGGTAGTAAAACAAACAACTGAAGATTCTAATGGAACAAAACTTACTATTGAAAACAAAACAAACAACCCCAAGTGGAGGGGAGAAAACAACGAACTAAAACTATCATCAGGGAAAGAAAAAGAAGCAGGAAACAATACTAATAACTCTTCTGTTTTTGATGTGGACGAAAGTGGATTTAAAAAGGTTGTCATGCCAAATGATACAGTAGTGAAATCAAGTGGTGTTGATGAATTAACATCTCCAGAAACAGATGCGTTTTGGGAGCAGGAGATTGAAGATGAGTGGGATAGTAGATGGAATACATACCGAAAGAAAAATGGACATGTAAATCTTCTACCTACTGATGAACTATTTAAAGATATGTTAGCGGACGATAATTATTATGAAGTCCTAGAAGACGATGGATCCTCGACTTTTATACCAAACGCAGAAGCAGACCTATCAAAATCTTGGGAAGACGACTTAGCAATACCAAAAAGTAATACAGAAACAGAAGAAGCAGTATTAACTGAACAGCAAGCTATAGATAGAAATAATTCATTAGCTTTCTTTACAGAATTAGAAAAGTTTGATACTAGAGAACAACATGCTATGTTAAGTGGTACTGTAGGTGAATGGATTAAAGAAAATCCAACTGATGCCGCATTATTAGGAATAAGTATAATTCCAGTAGGTGGTCCTATATTATCATCATCAATTATGGTCGGCGGTAAAATTATTGGAACAGTGGCTAATGTCACTAAGAACTCTAAGTGGGGTAAAAAGATTTATGATATGCTTTTTAGGAAGGATAAGTTTTTAGAAGGAAGTAAAGAAGCTTTAAAAAGTACACAGAGGAAACTAGCCTTAGCAAGAGAAGCAAAAAGGAAAGCTAAAGAAGTTTTAAGAAGGGCAGAACAAGCTTTAAAAAACACTAAAGCAAAACCAGGTTCTAAAGCATTTCAAGATTTACAAAGAGCCGTAGAAAAAGCAAAGACTAATTTTTTAACCCATGGTAAAACCATAAAAAAATTACAGAGTAATATAAAGTCTTTTAAACCAAATAAAGTTTACTCTCCAGAAAAGATTACAGCAGGTGTTGCTTTGGGCACTCTAGGTATTAAAAGTTTATTTGATGATGAGCCAGAAGATAAAACCAATACAAGTAAATCTTCAGAAGAATTTATAGAAGAAAATAGAAAGGATGAATTAGATTCTTTTAGTGAAGCTTTAGCTAACTTAAGAAAAGATAAAGAAAGTTCTACTATAGCTGATGCTGTACAAAATGATTCTAATGTTGCTAAACAGGTTCTTGATAATCAAAGACGTATTCAAGATGAATATGGTATGGAACTAGCTAAAGATTTATTTACTGTAGCTGTTGGAGCCCTATCAGGTTTTAGTCCTATGGAAATATTAGGAGCAAAAGGTGATGAACTTATTCTTGACCAAGCCCACGATAGAGCTATGGAACTTCAAGGATTTAAAGATAGTAAAGCTATGGCAAGAGATAAAGTTAAAGCGGATGCAAAGAGGGATAAAGAACTAAGAACAACACACCAGTCTAATAGAGATAGTACCGAATCTAAAATGATGGATATTATCAAACAAGGTGGTAAGAGTGGAGGTAATTTAGACTCCCTATCAAGCGAAGTCTTAGGTGCTTTAATGAAAGCAGATGAACTGAAAATCGATTTTGGTGATAAGGGTGTACAAAGAGCCCTTGTAAAAGCAACTCAACAAGCTGTTGAAAAAGGTGGTTGGTTTGATAGTGAAGACGAAGAATCTGCTAGAGCAAATATTACTGGTCATTTCTTAGGTAATATGGCTATTCTTTCAACTCAAGGAGGAAGTTTAAGTAAAGACGGTTATGCTCTTAAAGATGCTCAGGCAGTTAATAATGCAGCCTATACTAATTGGCTCTTCTCCAAACATTCAAAAGCAGAAATAAAAGCTGTTTCAACAGCAAAGTTAAATGAATGGAAAGAGATTAGGAAAACTAAAGGTGAGCAATGGATATGGTATAACAACTTTACAGGATGGGCTGTACAAAATCTGAAACAAACTGGGCAAATGTAAACGCAGGAGGCATACATGGTTGCAAATAAAGAATGGCTCATTGACAAATACGGAACCTTTGAAATGGGTGGACGTGAGTATTACTTAGAAGATGGTGATACATGGGTAGATACAAAGTCAGGAGAAGTATACCGTGGAAAAGGGTTTGATACAGCTGAAGTATTTCACGAAGAAGGGGAAGGAACTAAACCAGGAACAGCTAGAGGTTACCAACAAGCTCAAATTATCTCTGATGTTATCCGAGACCAGGGCTTTAGTGAACAAGAAGAAGAAGGCACAGGTTTTTATGGTAGAACATTAGGTGTTCCTTACAACCCAGAAACAGAAACATCTTTAAATAGAAAGCTACACCAAGAGGGTTTAGTTGATTTAACTTCTTACACAGGTAAAGGCGATCAAGAAGCTTATTGGGCAGGCAAAATGATGAGAAGCCTTGTGGGCGATGGAGATCAGTATTGGGATAGAGCTAGAAATGAACTTGATGTTGGTAGTGCTGGTGATATTTATATACCTAAACGACAAGCTATAGATGAAGCACAGTTCGCAGAAAGTCCTTGGTTGTATAACGATGTAATGTTCAGACATCAAGGAAGAAATATAAAGAACGAGGCTAATTCAGCATTTGCTACTGGATGGGACGCAGGCTGGAATAATATTTATGGTTCATTACATGGATTTAAAGCAGCACTAGGTGATGCTATTGGCAACGAAGAAATGTTTCAAAACGGAACTATGGGGGTAGAAGAATATGAACATAAAAACTCTTTACTTCCTACTTATGCTCAAGATGTTGGCGAGATAGAAAACATAACACAAGCAGGTAGATATATGGCTGGTATGATGGGACAAGCATTACCTTATATAATGGGTATCGCTGGTTCAGCAGCAGCTGGTTCGTTTATTGCAGGTGCTAGTGCTCTAGGATTAACTCTTGGTGCAATACCCCCAGCATTAACATATGCTGGTGAAGTATACGGTAGTATGGAAGGCGATATGGACGAGCGTAATGCAGCCGCAGCATTGTCTGCAGGTATAGTAATGGGTGTATTAGATAGGGTTGGTTTACATGGGTTACTTAATTCAAGTTCTATACTTAAGAAAGATGCAATGGAAAAGATAGCTATCGAACTTCAAAAAAAGAAAGGTCTTTCTGAAGCAGCAGCTAAAGCTAAAATAAAAGAAGCAACATTCCAAGTTGAAAAAGAAGTTGCAGATGCAGCTGGAGCAATAGCACATATTGAAATGAGTAAAACTTTATTGGCTAAGGAATTTGGAACCTCTTTCTTAAAAGGAGCTGGGAGTGAAGGTGTTACTGAGGGTTTACAAGAATCAACTTCTTATGCAGCATCAGTAGCTGGATCTAAAAGAGAATGGAATGATGAGGATTATAAAAGAATTCTTGTGAATGCTATTACTGGTGGTGCTTTACTAGGTGGTACATTAGGTGGTACTTTAACAACTGGAAAAGGGTATGGCTCATTTAAAAAAATGCAAAGACAATATTCTCAAGCATCTACAGACGTAGCTAAAAACTTCTTTGGTGATGGTAATAATATAGAACAGTATGACGCTTGGATTAATCATTTAGAAATTGAATCAAAAGACGAATTAAGAAATACGTTTAACAGACTATTTAATACTAGCATAGAAGATGAAAAATATGGTGAAGCAATAAGAGATTTTAAACAATGGAGAAAAGAGTCTGAAAATGGAAATTTAGCTGGACCTATGCATAAGAAGTACAGTAATATAAAGGAAGAACTTGAAAAGCTAAATAAAAAAATAATCGACCCTGAAGCAGAGATAACAAAGAGCTCTAAAGCAGATGAAGAAGAAGGGCGTAAGGCGGACAGTATAAAAGAAAAGGGTGTACTAAGAACTCTTGCTGAACTTCCTGGCAGGGCTGTACAAAAGGGCGGGGCAAGACTATTAGAAAAGTTTATGAATAGTAATGATGTAAGTGATGCAGCAAAGCATAAGCTTGCTATTATAATGGATACATTTGCTCCCTCTAACACATCTCATATGGCAGGTATGGCTGCATACAAATATAAAACACTATTAATGCATAGCCTTTTAAACCACGCTGACATGGTCAAATCTGAGTTTATTCGTATATTTAATACTAGGAAGGCGGGTAAGGATTATAATACGAAAATGAGAGAATTTGAAGCTTGGCAGAGAGAAACTGATGAAGGTAACACTAATGGACCTATGCATAAAAAGTATAGATATATTGAAAAAGACTTGATTACACTACATGAAAGAATAAATAGTTCAACTAATGCCCTTTGGGCTGCACATAGTAATTTAGTAGAGGAAGTTAGAGACCCTTTAAAGGGTTATTTTTACAAATCTGCTGTGTTAAATCCAGAGGCTGTCAGAAAAAATAAAGAGTTATTTATCCAAACATTAGTTACTGGCTGGCATTCTCCTGCAGAAGGGAAAAAACCACCTGATTTAAGAAGAATGAAGCATGAAGCAGCTGTGCAATTATGGGAGGATATTGTTAATACTCCCGAAGGATACGCCCACGATAACACTAAAGATATTGCATTTAAACATCGTAAGGCTGGTACCCTAAGAAGAACAGAGTTATATCTTAGAGATTCTCAAGTAATGAATGAGGTTTTCTTAGAGAAAGATAACTTTGAAAAGTTGAAGCTTAATATTACCTCTACCATTAACCATGATATGGATAGAAAAATGCTTGGTAAAAATGGTATAAATTTAGATAGGGCGTTAATAGACCTTAAAAAAGAAATGGGAGATACTTGGGACCCTAGAATTAATGCTTTAGTTAAAGACTCTGTTGCAGCAAGTAGGGGAGATTATAAACCAATAAGCAATAAGTTCTTGGCTAGTATTCAAGGGCACTTAACTTTCATTGGAACAATAACTCAACTTGATACATCTGTACTTGCGTCTTTACCTGAGATAGGTTTATTACTTCTTAATGCACCAAAGCATGGAGGAATTGTAGGAATAATTAAAAAGGCTAGTAGAGACTTAAAGAAACATTATAAAAGGTCTTTAATAGAAACAGCTCAGAATGTAAAGAGTGGTCTAGGAATAAATATGGACGAATACACCCAAAACCAATTGGATTTTTATAACTTTGGTTATGATTCAATTAAGCATGGTGTAATGGGACATATGGATATTGGACAAGAAATTGATCATATGTCTAAGTTTAAAAAGAATATGCTACAAACTTTCTTTACTTTAAACTTACTTAAACCATATACTGATAGTACTCGTGTAGCTAAATTAGCAATGGCACAAGATGCAATTGTTGATGATTTATATATTGTATCTACATATTTAGATGGCGGAAGTAACTATGCAGCTGATGCTTATGAAAGGTTAAGGGAATTAAATGTTAACCCAACTAAACTAGCACAAGAATATAAAGATGCTATCATAATATTGAGAGCTGACCCTACAATTATAAATAGAGATGTAATGTATAATAAAATAGCTAACGATGAAAGGTTTGTTAATTTAATAGAACAGTTACAGATTGCTAGGAACTCATATGTAGATAACGTGTTAGCTAATCCTAATGCAATAGATAGACCTTTATGGTACTCTAATCCTCATTTTAGGTTAATGACACAATACAAGGGTTTCCTATCAACTTTTACTTCTCATATTCTACCTAGGATTTATAGGCAGGTGAGGCATGGTAATCCTGAAGCAAGATATCAGGCGGTTGCAATGGCTGCAACTATGATTATGTTTGGGTTTTTAGGACAAGACTTAAAAGATGAATGGAAATTTAAAGATGGATATAATCCATGGATAGAAGACACAGCAGAAATACAAAGAGGACTAGTGTCTTCTGGATTATTAGGAACTCCTGGAGAGTTAGTGAATATCATTCATCCTATTTATGATTTTAATAGAGACGCTATAGACTTTGCTAATGAATTTGCAGGACCTTTTACAGGAACTCTGGCTAATTCAGCTAAGTTAATCGAAAGTGTTGTAGGTGGAGATGGAGCAAGAGCTGCTTATTATGGAAAGAAATTTACTCCTTTAGTGGGTAGATGGAAGGGCTTCAATGAAAGAGGTGGTTCAAGTGAAATTAGCTTTTAATAAAGGAGTATTTGATGGCTTATAGTAATGTTAGTACAGGAAAGTATGGCGGTAAAAAACAAGAAGAAAGACATGTTATTAATGAAAAAAGAATCGAGGAAATAATAGCAGAAAACCAAAAGAAAAAAGCTGATGATGACGAATTTGAAGCAATATTAAGAGAGTCTGAATACACCCAGCCTATTGTTAGCCCCGAAGCTTCTGAAGGATTACAAAATGTTCTTGATAACGCTGTAAAAAACCCTAGTGTTGGTGCGGCTATGGGTGTCATTGAGGCAATACCACCAAGACCAAACACTAATCAAGGTGTTATGTCTGGTCCAAATGTAGAAACTTTGACTGATATGGATTTGGTTAATAGGGGTAATACATCTGAGTCAGCAGCTACATCTTTAAGAGAGGCTATTAATGCTCAAGATCAAGAGGCTGCTTTAAATATAATGGGTGGAATCGAAAATGCCAATATTGTTTTAGAAGACCACAAAGATTACTCTGCTAAAGTAATTAATCAGATGAATAATTTAACCACTGGTATGTCATCAGCATCTTACGAAGATTACATTAATAGAGCGGCAGAAGATTTAAGAACAGACCCAAGTTCTGTTGCTGAATATATGAGCACTTGGTTGACAGATTTTAAAACTCTAGAATCTAATGGTGTACCTGAAGCTTTCTCGGATGCAGCTTTACATGCTGTGTTACATGTGCTTAAAGATAAAACTCTTGGTGTAAAAGAAGGCATTAAAGATGATAAACAGACGGAAGAAACACGAACAGAACAAGAGAATAAAAACGCTACTGTAGCAACACATGAAGCTATTGGAGGAATAATTGAAGGTGCTTTTAAAGTTAAGAATGGAACCCCAACAACTAGGGCTATAGGTGGAGCTCTTGCTTTGAGAGCTGTGACGGATGCTTTAGGTTCTGTTACATACAAAGATAAAACAACAGAAAATGTTAACAAAATGGGGTTATTTAAAACAGAATTAGAAAGAGTAGATGATAAAGATGTCTATGTAACTAAGCTTACTGAAGCTGGTTTAAATGCAGCGGAAGAATTATCTGAATTAGGAAACCTTGTTATACCTGGCATGAAAAGAGATGTTCATAGCAATCCACCATTAAGACAAACGGGTGCATTAGCAACAGTCTCTAAACAACTACAAAGAAAAGAAGACCCTAATAGAAGAGCAGGAAAGGCTGAAGATACTAACAAAGGTATTCATGCTTTGAATGGTGTTAAACATAAAATAAACAAAGATTTGGCTGCTAAAATTAATGATTCATTGAGAAACCAAGAGGTTGTAGATATCTTAGAGGGCCCAAACTTTATAAATATAGAGGGTATTGAATGGAATGGCAAAATCCATAAGAGAAGGGAGAATGGAGAAACATACAGGGTTAGATATATAGTACAGGATTATATAAATGGCCAACCTAATACTAACCCAGGAAGAAAAGTTCCAAACCCTAACTATGGTAATCCAGCTGCTGAAGACTCTAATCAACAATGGTTAGTAGAAGAATATCATGGAGACTTTGCAAAAGATTTAGCTTGGAATGAAACTTGGCAGTGGATTGCGAATCATGTTGAAGATGGTTTCTTTTACTATACACATTTTATTGGAGGAGCTAAGAGGGTTCATGTTGATCAAACATTGGGTAACTATCAATCTAATAAATTAGCTAGGGGTTTACTTGAGGCAGCTCAAACCATTGTATATAACTTAACATCTCAGAATGACCTTGTACCTTTGCAAGCTGGAATCTTAAAAAAGTTTGGAATGAACAAAGTCAAACATGGTAGTAATAAACAAATAGCAGACCAATTTAATGGGATTGTAAGAGGTTGGAAAGCAATACAAGATGCTCACACAAATGCAGGCGGTGCTGGTATAGCACCTGAACTTGTAAGAAAAGCTGGAGAAGAAGAGGGTTGGTCTTCGATAAATGCTATACATGAAGGTATAAAACTTTTTGAGTATATGAGAGACCCACAGAATAAACTTAAAGAATACAGGTCTGGATTTATAACAGAAATCGATGGAACTGCTAACGGTGTAGCAATTAATTCAATGTATGCTGGAGATCAAAAAACTGGTTTATATACTGGCATGTTGGGTGCAGACCCACATAACGATGTTTACACCTTAACAACTGATATGTTTTTAGAGATAACAAATAACTATAGTGGTTCATTAGGACCAAAGTTTTCTCATATATGGCAACAGTTAGGGGCACAAAGAAAGTACGCTAAAAAACCCTTAATGACTTTTGGATACGGTGCTGGTGAAGCATCTATTAAAAACGCTTTTAAAAATGAACTATGGAGTGAAATAGAAAATAGTGCTGAGTTTAAAGGTAAATTAAAAGAGATATTAAAAGATGAAAGGTTGTTTCATAAGTTTGTCGAAGATTCTGCAGTGGCAATGCAAACAGCAATTGGTACTAATTTTCCTAATCTACAGTCGTTGTCTAAAGTTATAGCTGCTATTGTTACGAGAGCTGTAGAATTAGGCGTAGCACCTCGCACTATTACTGATAATAATGATTTTATAGAGTTTGGTTTATCTGAAAGAGTAATAGATAAATCTAAGAGTTTTAAAGGAAGCTTAAATAAAAAAGCAACCGCAAAACAAAAAAGTCGAAGCTTGTATTTCAATACATTTGAAAGGGTTAATGACCCAGCTGGAAAGACTTACAGTAAATCAGCAGAAATTGGTACTTACAAAGCATCTAAACAAGCTCCTGTTTTGGTAACCCAATCAATGGATTCCTTGGTAATGATGCGTACAATGGATAAAATGAAGAAGCGTTTTGGTAATAATTTTTATGCTGCTCAAATCTTTGACGGTGTTATGATACCACCTAAGCATGCTAAAGCTTTTTCTGAAGCCCTACATAAAGAGTTGATTCATTTGGGAAAAAATTACAATGTTATTAATAATTTATTAGAAGGTATTTACAATACTGACCCAGCTAGATTTTATGATTGGGCAGTAAAGGCTGGTATGGAAAAGAAACACGAGCATAATTGGCAAGAAATTATGAGGTATGCTTTAGGTACAGAAAATACTAAAGAAGGAATGCCAGCTATTTATATTTACAATAGAATGAAAAGTGAGGCTGCTGGTAAGACTATTAAAACTCCACACTCTGTGCAAAAAATTATTAATCGTTTGAATACATTAAGAGGAGAATATGTTGCAAAGATGAATATAGAAGATATGTATCAGTATGGTTGGGACTTTCCAACTCGCCAGTCTGACCAACACGTTCAGGATTTTAAAGCATCTCGTTGATAAAAGTAAAATAAAAAGTAAAAAAAAACCCCCTACAAGATTCCGTTAAGGCCTCTTGTAGGGGGTTTTTTTTAGTATCCACGAACCTTTATAACTTGTTTTAGGTTCTTTTCTGCTTCTTTTCTAAGTTTATTTGCGATTTTATAAGCTTCTTTTTGAGCTTTATCTGGTCTCATTCCTTTTTCTATTAAGGCTTCTTTTTCGTCCTTAACATTGTTCACGCCAATAATGTCTAGCATTGCTTCGTTTATCTCTGGTTTTCCTTCTAGCTCTGGAGATAAATTAAATTCTTTAATGAATTCTGCGTCTGTTATTCCATGCTGACTCATAATATTATGATCTTTCATGTTTGCTCCTAGTGGTTGGTTATTATAGAAGAGCCGACTTGTTTCGACTCTTCCTCTTCTTCAGATAAATAATTTAACATTGAATCTATCATGTTACTATTATCATCTATAGTAAATACCATTTCGATAACTTCTGTTCTGTTTAGTTTACTTTCTTCGTTATCAATAATAGTAAATGTTGCTTTACATGTTTTCATGTTTTCTCCTTTTGTTTTTTCATTGTAATCAAATAGCTTGGTACAATATTCTTTCAGGTTCATGATATTCTCTTTTTAATTGTTCACTTACAGTGTTATCATCTCTTTGCATACATCTTTCCATATATCCTTCAAAGACACCATCTTTTTTCATTCCTGCTGATTTAGCAATTTGCTCATAATTTCTTGCTAGTATTGTACACGCTTGAATTTTACTTGTTTCAGTCATTTTTTCTCCTTATGTTGATTGTTTTTTATTTATTATTTTTATACGGTAACCATCCTTCGATAATTGATCAATTTCATAATCAATTTTTCCATCATGATAATTTATTAATGCAGCAGTTACCCCCTCTTGGAACTTTGTTTCTCCATGTCTCCATGTTATGTACCCGCCAACAATGGTGAGTACTATTACAAATAGTATTTCTATCATATATTCTCCTTTTATTTTTTTTCTTGAAGTGCGACTCTATTAAAGCCGAGTTTTTTTAGGATTAGAAGCGTCTCTAGCCATGCCTCACATTGGGTTGTTATACCAGTGTCGTGTGACTCTCTTGAAATCTTATAACATCGTTCAATTGCTTCGTTAGTGTTTATCGTCCTGGTTGTCAATGAATTCTCCTATGAGCTCAACAACAATATGGTCTTCTACATCCTTACCAGCCTCACCAAAATCTACTGTGTAGCCTTTGACATATTGGTAATTATCGTCTTTTATCTTTCCACCATCTACAATTGCATCCATTAAAAACTTATGAACAGGAAACCAGTAATTATCTAAGTCTTTTTTTTGGTTTCCTTTAAAGAACAACGTGTACTCTGGACGCAACCATAAATACTCTGGTAGGCTATCAACAAAGGGCTCAATAAGCTCAGAGTAATGTTTTTTACATTTAGCTTGAGAACCCCAGTGCATTTTTTTAAATATATTTTGTGATAATTTAACTGCTTTACCTTTACGAGTGTATGTTGGATATTCTAATATAGCATTGTATTTCATTTTATTCTCCTAATAGACCAAGCACCAGTGTTGTTATTCTTATTTACTTGAACTTGGTTACCTTTATAGGATTTTCCATCGCATAAGTCTATTAATTGTTGTCTAAGTTGTTTTTGTTTGATTGTAGCCTTATCAACATCATCTTTTGCTTTTTTCCATGCTTTTGCAATATCAAACCATTCTTTGTCATCTCTAACAATAACATCTTTATCTCCAGCTATAGGTTTTTCTTTGAAATATTTAGCCCAACCATTTAATATTTGTTGTTGGATCTTTTTATCTTGTTTTACTATCCTATGTAAACCAACTTTGTTTTTTCTATCATAAACCCAAAAACTACATTGGTTTTGTTTAGATAATAACATTTGTTGTTGCATTTGTAAGACATAATGCATAGGAAGTTCCTCGTCTAACTCCATGTTTGCCCATAACGGAGAGCAAGAGCCACTAAATGGCACTTTTATCTCTAAGATAGAGTTACCCTTGCCTCTTTCCATTCCGTCCAAGGATGCCATTAATGGAAGCCCATTAATTGTATCTGTTATACAACATGGTTTGTATTTTGTGTTTGTTATGTTTTCAAATAACTTTCTTGCTTCGTCTTCTGTTTCTGAACCAATTCTCATTGCATCTGTTAGCTTAATCTTTATCTCTCCATTTTTAACTTTCCATAATTGTAATGGTGTTTTTGGAGTCCAAGGAGAAAGTTCTAACACTGCTGCAACTTCTGACGCTGTACCATGTTGGTTTCTAACTTCTAACCATTTTTTACTTCCTTGAGGAAGCTGTTTGTCTGTATATATTTTCATATTATTCCTTTTATTGTTTAGTTTAATTGGCTGTTATGTATGTCGGAGACAGCCACCCCGCTAAACTGTTCTATTGGTTATGAAAAGGGTAAACATGTAAACCCCAAAGGAGACCAATAGAAAAGGGCATACACTCCCTTTAATCTGTGTCTCTTTCTTTCTTTTGTAATTCTAACATATTTTTCTCTTTTCCTTTTCTATATCTTATCTGTAAATGCTTTACATACGACTTTGTTGCTTTTGTAGGCATACTGGCTTTATATGTTTTCTTAGGAGGCCATATTCCGAATCTTTGTTTATATTTATATGATGCCCACGTCTCTTTGTAATCTTTGATCGCAGCCATTCCTAATAACTCTTCATAAAATACATCTCTAAAATCATCTCCATATTTCTCTTTAGCATCGGCAATCCTTGTTTTCTTGTTAACTAATCCTAATTGTGAATCTATAAAAGATATATAATCTGATTTTGATTCATGCATCTTACCACATGATGGACATATATTTGACCCAGAGTATGTTCTAAAACAACCTTCACAAATAATAACAGATTCTTCTTTAGTTGATTGTTTTTTATCGGCTGTCTTTTTAACCATTCCTTTTGTTAAGTCCCACTCATGGTTATCGTCTATAAAACCATTTATATAAACTGCACCTGAATGGTCTATAACCATAGCATTTTCTTTGTTTTTGTACGGTCTAAGAACTCTTCCTACCATTTGAATATACAAACCTAGAGATTTAGTTGGTCTTGCCAATATACAAACTTCAGCAGACGGAGAATCAAACCCCTCTGTTAGAACCATACAATTACATATTACTGTAATCTTTCCTTCTTTAAAATCATTTAATATTTGTTCTCTTGTGTCGTTATCAGTTGACCCGTCTAGATGAGCAACTTTAACTCCCATTGATTTGAATGATTCAGTTAGATTTTTGGAATGTTTTATTCCAGAAGCAAAAACAATTGTTTGTTTACCTTTGGCTAAATGTTTCCATGTGGTTGCTATATCACCAACTAGTTTTGGTTGGTCCATTCTTTCTTCTAATACTTTAGAATTGAAATCCCCACCAATAATACCTATTCCTTTTAAGTCGGGAATAGCTGGCGAATAGTATATTACTTTAACCAACGAACCTTGACTTGTTAGCTTTTTGATATTTGGAGCACAAACCATATGCTCATATATAGAACCTAAACCATCACCGTTTCCTCTTACGGGAGTAGCTGTTAACCCTATAATTATTGAATTTTTGTATTTGTCTATTAGTTTTAAATATGTATTTGATAAAGACCTATGACATTCGTCTATAAATACAATGTCTGCTCTTGGTAGAGACATTTTCTTTGAGTTTAAAGCTCTAGCTCTTAAAGTATCTACTGATGCTATTTGAACTTTCTCTAAACTATTAGACTTTATATTAGCCATAATAATCCCATGCTTTATATCAGAACTTTCTAGTTTTTCTGATGCTTGTTTTATTAACTCTCTTCTATGGGCTAAAAATAATATCTTTAAATTATTCTTTGTAAAATAATTAACTAAAGCTGAAGCCATTACAGTCTTTCCTGAACCCGTAGCAGCTTGAAGAATAATTCTTTTTTTACCTTCGTTTTTTGACTTGACTAATTGATTTAATACATCTTTTTGATATTGTCGTAATTCGTAGCTCATTTGAATGTTTTGTATAATGAAACCCCGATAAACAATATAAAATAAACCGTTAAAAATATTTCCATGTTTTTCTCCTTTTGTGTTTAGAATGCCTGTTAAGGTACAGGCAAACCATATACTCATTTATTTAAAATGGTATGTCCTCATCGCCAGCATCGGCTGTTACTTTTTCTAGGCTAACTTTTTCTTGAGGTTTTGTGTCGAATGAAGGTATAAATTCCCCTCCATCTTCATCAAACTCCACTAAGTCTAGAACTTGAACTGCTTGAAGCTCTAACGATGTATTTTGAACTCCATCTCGTGTCCAATTATGTGCTGAACATTGGACGTTGCATATTGAACCATTACCAATCAATTCATTGAATGGGTTGCCATATGTGTCTACAACGATAACTGGCTTTTTAGGTTTACCACCTACTCCGAAAGTAGTTGATTTCTTCAATTTTACTTGACGAAGTCCATCCTCTAAAACCAAATCATGTTCGGCATCCCTCTTGAATTTTGGGAATAGTTTTGTTTCTTTATAGGCATTTGCCTGCTCGTCTGATAAAACGACTTGGATAGTCCAGTTATCAACACCTACACCTTGGAAGGGAGGCTCTGGATTATCATCACGCAATTTTGCCCATAGGACTTTTACATTCTCGAAAGAATATTTATTTATATTTGACATTATTGTCTCCTTTTATTGTTATATTAGCTCTATATAGAACTAATTTTATTAATAGCAAGTCTTGTTATTTTCTTGCTTTTCTTTTCCCTCTATAAGGGCAACATAGGATTTCTTCATATCTACCAAGGCTTGTAGCCCTAACAGAAGAAATACTTTGATATCCTTATTTCATTCAAATCCAAAAGACCTGATTCAGGCATTTGTATTTTGAATTCTTCATCGTTATCTACGAACTGTTCTTTCATATCTTTTATGATGTTACAATCGTACATATCGATAAATACCTCTTTTGTTGTTTCTAACAATTTATCTACATCATCAGCATGAACTGAAAATGAATCATGTATTGCTCCAAAAGAAGATATTCCTATATCTTTTAAATGATTTATAACTAGACACATATGACTTGCATCCATAGAATGCACATAATTTGGACTTATGCCCGACATTATTTCATGCAGTGCTGGTTTATCTGTTGTTTCATAATAAACAAGGTCTATACGGGTTTTGTTAATTCTTACAACTGTTTTTCTTTTCTGTGTCGTCCACTTTTCTGATTTAACTTCAAAACCACTAGGTGTTTTCCATTCAGCTGATTCATATCCTAGCTTTGTTATTCTATATTTAGTAAGCTCTTGTAAGTAATTTTTAATTGCCACTGGTCCTGAACATAGACTGTTATACGTTCCTACTAAATCTTTAGCTAATTTGTTTGCTATACTTCTTGTTATTTTGTATTTCTCTGTCATTCCTGCATCATAGCAATCGGTATATATTATGTTAGCTATACATTTCACACCTGCATCATAAGCTTTAGTCATCGTTCCTCTTTTGCTTATTCCCTTTCGTATTAGTTTCATAGGTATTTTAGAAAGTATTTCACCTAAATCATTTCCCACGTTCTTATTTATTATTCCTTTAGCAACTATTATATAGAAGTCTATTGGTTTTTCTTGAGGTGTAAGACCCACCATCTTTCCTGCTACTTGGTCTTTACTCATTGCAGCTAAATGTTGTGTTCCGTTTACTGAACCATCTATTGCTATTGGTATTTGTGTGTAGTAGTCTCCTTCTTCAGCTAAATACTGAACAACCTCAAAACATAACGATAAAAATACCCATGGTTTTTCCGCATTTAACCAAATCTCTTTTGTTTTTATTGGATCCATTGCTATTTCTAATAACATATCTAAGTTGTTCTCTGCCCATTTTATTCTATCTTCCAATGTCATTTTATCTACTGATATGTCGGGTATATTATCTTCTTTTAGTTCTGTTAAATAATCACCTTCTATCCAATCTAGTTCTTCTAATTCCTTTATTTTGTATGATTGGTTATAGCTGTTTGCAATATGAATTAACATAAACTTATAGCCCTTATCTGTCATTATCTTTTTCTCTGCGAACATTAAATGTCCTCTTGCTAAATCAGATGATTGATATGAAAAGTATGGGTCTCTTGCATAAACTCTTCCTCTAAAATCCAAAAAGTTAGACATATAAAACTTATAACCTAACCATCCTGGAGTTTTTGTGTCTCCATGTATTGTATTTAGAATAAATTCGTCTCTGTTTGATTTTGACCTTAACCGTAAACACTTCTGTTTTGCTAACCAATACTTGTTTTCTATTTCATAGTCCACTATTGCTTTTTCAAGCTTTCTAGTTTCTTTATCGAAATTGTTTGTATTCGTTTTAAAGAGTTTTAAATTCTTTTCAATCTTCTTTATTTCTCTCTCTATTGCTTGAACTTTAGCACTGTTTCCTTTATGTGGTTCAAATAAGGTACCATTATTAAATAAATCAACATTTTTAAGGTGTTTGTTTTTGTTTTCTCTCTTTATATCGAGAACGCTAAACTCTTCCATTTTGCCATCTTTTGTCTCTAGGCTTATGTCGGTATTAGTTAAATGTTTTTGTAGTAATTTGGATATCTGAGCTACGTTAGGATTAACTTCCCACTGAACTTCTTCTAATGAATTTATCGCTTTTATAAATTCAGGTGGATTTTGCTTATTTATCTTGATTGAATTTTTAACTAAAATATCTACGCATCCTAAAACCATTCTTTCTCTAGAATTCCATTTTGGATATTTCCTTATACTTATACCTGTTCTTTCTTTTATTGGTAGTTTTATATCTTTAAATCTTTTTCCTAGCTCTAAATGGTATGGTTGGAATCTAATGTTTCTTTTTATGCCATATATTTTAATTGTTTCATATGTTATATATTCTTCTCTGTGTAAAGTAAGATAATCTTTTTTGATAAGTGACTCAATTATTAATGAACCTAATTGAGCGTTTTTATGTGTGTTTATATTGGGTATATTTAATGAACGTGATGATATTTCTCCTACTTTAATTAAAGTATTAGTTAACCAAATCATTCCTTTGTTTTTGCTAAAGGTATATGTTAAATAATTAAATGTTTCTAGAACAATTGTATATGTTCTAAAGTCATCCCTTAAGCATTTCGCATCTCTGAATAATCTTACTGCAGTTCTTTTATTGTTTTTAAAATCTGTTACTGTTTGTTCTATATCCCATACTATTTCTTGTACTTTATATTCCATAAGCCCCCTTTTTAGTTAGTATGTCATTTTGATCGTAACCCATTCTCTCTGGAATAAAAACCCAAGCCTCTATTCCTTTCATTTTTAATCTTTTTGCTAATTTATATCCTGCTGCTTGTCCTGTATAATTATCATCATTATCGGCATATATCCATACTGACTTTATTTTGGTAGGAGGTATAAAGTTTTCTAGACAATTTGCATTCATTGCTGCGAATGCTGGTAATCCTGAATCTTTATACGCTGCATATGCTGACTCTATCCCTTCAGCTATACATATTTTATCTTCAAAGTCTGTATGTAATCGAATTGCTGCTCCAGTAATCGAACCTTTTGGAGGCATTATTTTTCTTGGTGGGTCTATTTTAGCTTTTTTACCATCTTTTGTATATGTTAAATGATAAGATACACCATTTCCTTGCCAGTCTTGTATAAGCCCAACTAAAACTTCGTACTCTCCTTGGTTCTTCATATCTTTGTAGAAGTTTACTTTTGCTTGTTTTAGACCATCTGGATATTCATCAAATCCTCTAGAGTCTAAATATTTTGTGACAGATGTCCAGCCTTCCAAGTTTTGTGCCTTTTTAGCTATTGACCTTAATGCGGGTACTGGGTCAAATTTAGGATTATCTATTAATGTGTTTTGAGTAATTCCCAATATTCCTTTTATTTGTTTTGCTGCTGTAGCAAATGAAATATCAAAATACTTTTGTACTAAATCCCATCCATCTCCGTTATTACACCCACTGCAAATATATCTTCCTTCGTTTTGATAGTCTGTAAATCTGTATCTGTCTTTTCCACCACACATTGGACATGGGCCACCTTTACCTGTTAAGTATTTTTCTGGCATACCTAATTCAGTTAATACTTTGTACCACTTTCCTTTTACTTCATGTGTTACATCAGCTTTCATATTACCTCCTTAATGTTTTAGATATGTTATGTTTTTAATTGATTTGTCCCAGCACATTGTACAACCATTACATTTGCCTTCGTTTTCAAATGCTCTACATGTTGCTTTATTTGTATCTGTTGAAACTGTGGATGTGTATGTGTATGCTGGCGGTTTCCCGTTTACCATTGTTCCACTTAATCTTATTATTAAATTTGATGGTATTCTTTCTTTGTAGTTTTTAATTATATTTGATTCCTTTGTTGGCAACCAATGTTTTGTTTCAGGTGTTCTTCTTGCTACCTCTATTATCTTTTTTAAATGTTCTTTATTTTGAATATCTCCACTATCAAAATGACGGAATAGTTTTGTCTTTGTTATCTTTTTCTTATTTTGTATTACATATACCCAAGCATTAACCCAGTTTTTGTCTCCGATTAATTTTGTTCTTTTGCTTAATGCCTTTTGTACATTTGGGAATCTGTAATTGCCTTTTCTAGCGTAACAATCCTCGCATACAGACCCTTTTATTTTAGCTAATATAGAACCTGTTTTACAGTCAAAAGCAGATAAATTAGAACTACATGTATCTAGTTTAAGTGGATTTGCAACACCACCTATTATTTCTTCTGCTGTTTTTAATGTTTCTATTTGTATCATTTTATTCTCCTTTTTACAAAAACACACAGGAGGCACACTTGAGCTTGCTCTTTAGCTCAAAACGTGCCTCACATATTGTTTATATTTTTAGCATTGCCAGTTTAAGCATTGCATCATTTTCTGGTCCATCCCATGATGTTTTATATGATTTCTTAACTTCCCAGCTGTATTTTGGTTTGGGTTTGTATCTGTTTTGCTTTTTCTCTATTATTGGTTTCAGTTTTGTTTTGTGGGCGAGTTCAGATATTAACACTTTGCCTCTGTTTAATCTTGATACTATTGTTGAATGATTAACATTTAACTCCTTTGCTAAATCTATTGCATTTACTTTTCTATTGTTTTCTATAGTATATATTTTTCGTTTTCTAGACATTTTGTTATCCTTTTTCTAATAAATATTTACTTTCATCTAATAAAACATTACCCACTCTTTCCCAACAATATTCACTTTCTTCAACTTTGGCTATGATATCACTCCATACTTCATTAGAAATACTTTGTTCTAGCCATTCTTCAACTAAACCTTTTTCCCACCATGCTATAAGTATTTCTTCTTCTGGGTCAAATTTTTCCATTACTTTTATTAATGTTTTTATATTCATAATCCTATTGTCCTCCCTCTGGTATTATTTCCATTTGGGGTTCTGAAGTCCAAAATGCACCTCCGCTGTTGCCCTCGTCATCTCCACTTGCTAATATCCAACTACCGTCTGTAAATATAATAATTGGTGTTCTTTGCCAGTGCAGTTCAATTGCCTCTTTTTCTGACATGTATTCAATTTTATCTATTATTTTACCTTTAAATATTTTTGTCGCATCTCCGCTCCAGTTTCTCATTTTATTTTCTCCTTATTAATTGTTATAGATGATATGTCGTGTCTTTCTTGGTATCCGTTTTCTGTTCTGGTGAAATCTACATGTTCCATTGAGAGAATTGATGCAATATCTTCTCTGTTAAGTGGTTTTAATTCAAGCTTATATAATTCATTGGCTCTTGTTTTTGCTAAATCATATAAAGCTACTTCTTTTATTGCATAGTATTTGCTGAAACATAAGTCGTTATATGTGTTTTCTGATTTCACATGTTTGTTTGTAAGTTCATATATTACCATTTTATTTTCTCCTTAATCTGTTTCTTCGTCTGTTGTATAAAATGTTACATCTACCATTTTGTCCGTAATTAATAAACCATCTTGTAGTGGAAAAACCCATGTAAATGGTTTGTTTTTATCTAGTAATTTTTGAAATGTTTCTATATCATATTCTTTTATTGGTATGTTTATTTTTTTATTTGGCTTTTTTACCATGCTGTTGACCATAAAGGTGTTATTTGATCAACTGTACACTCACCAGCATCTGAAATGCCGTCAAACTCTACTTTATCTGTCGCCTTTTGTTCGATAGTTTCTTTAGATAAAGGAGTGTTGCTTTTAATACAAACTTCAGCATAGCTGTAATAAGTTTGAGTCATATCTACTTTGTATGTGTATTTCATACTATATTCCTTATAAATTTTAATAGTCTAGCTATCCAGTTAGTGTCTTGAGGTATAGGTTTTTTTGGTTCTTCAATACCTATACCTCTTTTAGAAGTCCATTTAGCTTTTTTTACCATTTTATTTTGTGTATTTTTTATGTCCTCTATTTATTGGTTTGCCTTTGAAGTACCATTTTACCTCTTCCCATAATGGATACATCTCTTTAGTGAACGTAGTTTTTTTAACTTTGTTTTTTGTTTTAACATTGTCTATAAGATTAATTATAGATTTTCTAGTCATCTTCTTTAGTTTCATTGTTTCTCCTTTTAAATTAGTTAAAAAATACCTATTTTATCTTCTTTCATTTTTAGCTTTTATTATGTTTATTATTATTGCAATTAAAAATGCACATATAAACAATAAAGAAAAAAACATTAGATTACCATGGTATTGTTCTTATTCTTTCAGGTATCACTTTTGTGTTGTTGCATTCATCACAACATTCTAAAGATTCTCCGTTGGCTCCTAATATTTCTTTTCCTGTTTTAATATTAACAGTTTGTATTATTGGTTCTGGATTGTTTCCCCAACCATAACATTTTTCTTTACAGATACAACAAGTGAATTCTGCTACATCTTTTCCTACACTTAATTTTATTTCTTGCATTTTATATTCTCCGATTAATTAGTTCACTTGCATTTGTACAGGTGCACATTCTTCTGGTGTTGCTTTACATTCGTATAGTGTTGGTGAGTCTCCAGTAGCATATCCGTCTTTTGTTTCTTCACAATATATACAGTCTTTACATGATGTAAAATCTTCAAATACATCATCTTGTAATACAGACAAATATATACTATAAGCCTCTTGTGCTGTCATACTCATATTATTCTCCCCATGCAATCATTTCTTTTTTATTTTTATATCCCTCATCTATCCAGTAAATTGGATAGTTTTTGTCGTATTCATAATGTGTTATTTGTGTACCTTTATATTTTTGTGGGATCCATTTTTCTTTCAGCATTTTGTTCATTGCTGTGACTCTGTATTGTGTGTCATAACCGTATTCCCAATCACATTTTAGTTTTTCTCTATCTTTTAATCTAATTATTTGTGCGGAATGATATGTATTACCGTTTGCATTGTCAAACCATTTCTTTACGTGTACTATAAATTTAATCATTATTGTCCTCCCTCTGGTATTATTTCCATTTGGGGTTCTGAAGTCCAAAATGCACCTCCGCTGTTGCCCTCGTCATCTCCACTTGCTAATATCCAACT
>Ga0098055_1000289_pt1 | contig 31516 bp, 50 predicted proteins | sample 17_taG_FD_75107 | JGI IMG/M metagenome (GOLD analysis project Ga0098055, IMG submission 75107) | Marine viral communities from the Subarctic Pacific Ocean - 17_ETSP_OMZ_AT15314 metaG | ecosystem: Environmental > Aquatic > Marine > Oceanic | place: Pacific Ocean | collected 2015-01-18 | reverse complement strand
CTGGAGGTATTTATTTAATGCACCCAGATGCTGAGAATTGTGGGGAAGAATACATATATAATATATACATTCCTGAAATGTATATGGTAGATGGTGAGGATTCAGAAATAGACATAGTAGTTACAGATGTTTATAAAGAAAAAATTATATTTCACGGAAGTCCACAAAAACTTTTAGTTAATATTAACCAAGTCGGATAATCCGACTACTAAAAATTATATTATGAACGAACTAAATGGAAATCAAGTAGAAAAATACATTAGAGAAGAGATAAAGATGGAGCCTAGACACAATTGCGATGACCTAGCCCTAGCTATCAACGATGCCTCTCACGAATTTGAGTGTGATTCATTTGAGTTAATGGAGCTTGTTCTAACTAACAAACCTATTAATTCATTACACACACACAGCTATGGGTTTCATACTGCAAACGGAAGAGCAATCATAGATAAGGTAATAGGAAATTATAACGAGTATCAATTAATAATAAAGTATAATGGATAGAGATAAACATATATGGGAAGGCTGGACAGTTGGTGATTTTATTGATGAAATAGAGCCAATGTTTGACAGAATTACAAGTAATAATACAAAGTTTATGCAAAAAAGCTTTGAATCAAAACAGGATTTAAAAAATTGGGTTAAAGACAACCAGCCTTATTACAAGAAACACATACCAGAAGTGTATAAATATTTTTTAAAAAAATTAAAATTATAAGTATAATGGGAAATAGAAAGACACAGAAGATAATATTCTACGACACTAGAGGAGACGTAGAAACTAAAAGAATTGTTGTACCTAAAATAATAAACACAGACATAGGGTTTCAACTAATGTTTGGTATGGAGCCTCCAGGCAGGATAACCCAAAAGTACCAACAATTTAAGAAAGAAGTGTACATGGACGAGATAAAAACCAATAGGTAATCCATTGATTATCAGGTAGTTAATGCTCGAGCATATGCTATTAGTAATGCTCTTAGCATATGCTATGAATATATTAATATATAAATACTATTATATGTTACCAATAGACTTAATTATTTATATAGCTATCTATTATTTTTTAGTAGCTTTATATAGAAGAATTGCAAACGATTACTAACCAAGTCGGACTATCCGACTTTAATACAATTAACTAATGAGTGAAGAGATTAAAAAAGAACTGCTTAAGATAATAAAAAATCTTGAGGAGGAAAATGGTATGTTAAGACTAAAACTTGGTAGAGTTAGAAGAGCTTTAGGAGATGAGATTAATGAACTCGAACAACAAGAGGATAGGTTTAATACTATCTCAAAAGAAAACGAGGAGTTAAAAAATCAAATAGAATACCTAAAAAAATTAGTATGACATTAAAACAAATGAGAATAAACGAAATGACTAAGGCTTTAAATAAGTATAAGTCAGTAGAGGAGGCTGCTAAAGTTCTAGGGATTACTGCTAGAACTCTCTACGTATTTAAAAGCGAACTAAAAGACAAAACAATGACAACAGAAAACAACAAACTAATAGCAGAATTTATGGGTTGGGGAGAAGATAATGGCTTTTTATTTCCTCCTAACGACAAGTCTATGAACACAATAGATGGGTGGTATTCCAAAGATATACCTTACCACACCTCTTGGGATTGGCTTATGCCAGTGATAAGTAAATGCTTTAAGACTGGAGATGACACCCACCAATGGGATAACATTATGGATACTATTTTTACATGTGATATAAATATAACGTATAAACAAGTAGTAGAATTTATTAAAGAATATAACAACTAAAACACAAGACAATGAAAGTAAAAATTATGCAAAGAAGTGTGTACCACAAGTACGCAGAGGTAGAGATTGAAATACCTGACCTCATAGATTCAGAATCAGAAGTACAAAACTATCTCCATAACAATGAACACTTATATGTTGATAAGATAGATAAGGCTATTAGCGAATCTAACTTACAATTTGGTAGTGGTATAGCAGAAGTGCAGAGAGGGGAGTACAAGGGTATGTGTGAAATTGAAGCAGACTCTGAATGGAGGTATGAACTTGAAGATGGATACGGAGGACACTTATAATAATGAAGTCGGATAGTCCGACTTACATATAACTTTAAACTAGATATATTTTAATTATGCCAAATCACGTTTATCACACAATATCTATTGGTAGTGAGATTACCAAAGAAAGACAAGAGATTTTAAACAACATTGAAAAAGCTGGTGGTATCTGCCGATACTACAAGCCAATGCCTAAAGAACTTGAGGGAACTACATCTCCTGCAAGAATAGGTAATGGAGAAAATGATACCATTACAGAAGAACGTTCTGCTGAACTTAAACACAAGTACGGATGCGATAACTGGTACGATTGGTGCTGCAATAATTGGGGTACAAAGTGGGGATGCTATGACCTTGAGATTGATGATGACCACCTTAGTTTCACTACTGCTTGGTCTCCAATGGATGAACTAATCATCAAGCAAATGGCTCAAGACTTTCCTGATATGTTTTGGACTTATGAGGAAGAACAAGGATGGGGAGCAGAACTATCCATTGGAGGAGGAGACTTTATAGATGTTGTACAATATGATGAGCCTACTTGGAATGGAGAAGAAGAGGTAGATTGTGGGGGAAGACACACAACAACATTAACCAAACTTGCAGAAGAACACCCAAACTTTGAGTATGGTATCGGATGGTATGTAGAGTGGAGTAACGAATTTGCTGGTAAAACTTTGGAAGAAGCAAAAGAATACCTGTTAGATGATGTAATGGGTAGTCTAGATGAAAACGGAGATTTAATTTAAAACTAAAACAATGACAACAGAAATTAGAAACTACTCGTGGGAATACAAAGGAAATAATGATATAGTAATTTACGAACAACACAAAGAAGATGAAAATACTTATAATTGTATATCACATATAGTAGAACAATTAAAACAAGAAAATAAAAACTTTATATTTCACTTAAAAAAAACAAAATGACAAAACAAGAATTTATTGACACTAGAAGATATATTAAGATGAACGACAAGGGCTATTCTTACTTAGAAGAGAATGCTAATCACGTATTAGATGAGTTTATTTATGCTGACAAAGAATGGAAAGATGAAGTTCTAGGAGTTATTCTTTATGATGAGGCGTACTATATATTTCACCACGAGGGTAATGTATTCTCTACTATAGTAGGAAGAGAAAACTTTATTGAAAATGACTTATCTTTAGTAGAAGCTCCACTTTGGGAGTATGTAGAATTTGAATATAACGCAGTAAACAATATTAACTAGGTCGGATAGTCCGACCAACAACTAACTAACTAAATTATTATGACAACAAACGAAAAGATTTTTGAAGTATTAGAAGAAACTAATACTAACTGGAATGTAAACAAGTTACCTTTAACGGCAATAGACCCAGAAACACACCTTAACTTTAAGACAGAAACCTTTGGGCTGTTTCGCTCAGACAACTGTCAATGGCTAGGAAGTGTGGGTAATCGCTATGAGGTAATGCCTAACTCAGAGCTGGCTGAAATTATGGTTGGTATTCAAGATAGATTTGGAGGAGAGATACTTGGAGGTAGTCTTCAGGGAGGTAAAAAGATATACTATCAAATGACTTTACCTAATGAGAGAATCGGAAACGATACTATCAAGCGTAACATTACTTGCCTTAACTCACACGATGGCACGTCTAGTATTGGATTTGGCTCAACAAATACGGTTGTATCCTGCTCTAATATGTTTCATAGAGCTATGAAAGATTTATCTAAATTCAGACACACGATGTCTGCCAGCGATAGACTTGCAGTAGCAGTAACAGAGTTTCAGAAAGCACTAGATAGCGACAGACAACTTATGGATGACTTTCACAAAATGTCTGAGATTCAAATAGACCAAACTATTATGCAGAGGGTTATGAATAATGTGTTTGGTGTAGACGTAAACGCAAGCCTAGAGGATACTTCAAGTAGAAAGAAGAATCAACTGATTAACTTCGAGCGAGCATTAGCTCAGGAGACTAGAGAGAAAGGTGGTACACTATGGGGATTATTCAACGCAGTAACATACTACACTAATCATCTAGAGAAAAAACAAGACCTAAACTACCTGATGAATGGAGCTGGATATAAGAAAAACTTATCAGCATTTAACACTATAAAACAATACGCATATGGAACAGTATAATCAGCTAAAAAAATTATCTCAATGGCTAAAGCTAGTAGGGACTTCTGACTTCGGTCATGATGTGTACACAGATGGAGTCTTAGAATCAAAGATAGCACAATCGCAAGCCGAAGTGTGCAACAAGATTGGCGAGTATCTAGAAGAAATACTCGAAAGTAATAACAAAAACTCTAGTTATTACTTTTAGAATTTTTAACATACGAGTGTGGCTAGTGAGGAGTGTAAATAAGTCGCGTACTGTGCATATCTTACTCACTTAGCCACCTCGTTTTATAATTAATAAACATGAAACAATACAGTAAGTTTGACAAGGTAGTAGATATATACAAGGAGTATACCGACTACGAAAAAAATAAAATTCCTTTTAAACTTGAAGCACTAAAGTCTTTAATGTGTTCTGGAGAAACTATTGATGACATTATATCTTTTGTTGGGGTCATTAATAAAATGAATCCTAAAGAAGGTAGGTCTCTTATAAACGAAACCCTTATGCACGACCTTAGAGGTATAATGTCTGGAGACGAATTTTTTATTCCTAGAGTAGAGGGGTATAGAACTTATTACACACCACCTAAAAAAATTAAAAATGAAGTATAGACCAAAAAGAGGAGAAGTCGTTAATCACATTATAATGTATTTAGGGGCAGTATTAATAGCAGTATCAATAATTTATAATTTATTAAAATGAAAAACTGGGATAGCGAAAACAAAAAACACACTAAAATAATTAAAGAGGAGACTAGAGATAGGGCTGACAAAGCTATAAAGATGAGAGCTAAAGGCATGACTGTTAGGGAGATAGCACAAGAAATGGGTCTCAGTATAGCAAGAATATACGAGTATTTAAAGTGAGTAAAGTGTTGATAACTATAAAGATAGTGGTCATATTATTAAACATATTTAATTATATTTGTATAACAATTAACTAATTTAAAATAAATGAAAACAGAAAAACAATTCGCAGGGAAAGTTATGTCTATTCAGGCAGAACTAAAAGCACCAAAAAATCAGTACAACAACTTCGGTAAGTATTCTTACAGAAACTTAGAAGATATTTTAGAGGCACTTAAACCTCTACTAAAAAAGAATGAGTTGATATTAAGTATAACTGATGAGATTAAAGAAGCTGGCGGAGTTCCTTTCGTTGAGGCTGTAGCTATAGTTAGTGACGGGGTAACAGACATGGCTGTAAGAGCACAGGCTGGTATCGACTTAAATAGAAAAGGTATGGACGTAGCTCAATCTTTTGGAGCTTCATCTTCTTACGCTAGAAAGTACGCATTAAATGGTTTGTTCTTAATTGATGATACCAAAGATGCTGACGCAACCAACAAGCACGGAAAGTCGGACAGTCCGACCAAGAAAAAAATGACGCCAGAAATAATGACTGCTATGATTGATGCTATAAATGACGGAGCTAAAGATGCTGTTAAGTCAAGGATTGGCGGCTACAACATGACAAAGGCACAGAGGGATAAGTTAAATAAACTATTAAAATAAAATTATGAAATACATTAGCGAACTACCAAAAATATTACGTTATCATGGGGTTAGAAAAACGGCTAAGGCAAGAGAGATTGGTCTTGCTCACCAAACATTTAATCACAAACTAGAGAACCCAACAAACTTTACTGTTCGAGAACTTATTGATTTGTGTGAAAAAACTCCTGAGATAGGATTTAAACCAACGGAAATGTTTCGATTCATAGAAGATGAGGATTCCAAAATCAAATCACTATCATCAAATGAGGCGTAAGGAGTTTAAAACAGACGAAGAGTATTACGCTGACAGAGAGTATGTTACAAACTCTCAGCTTGGATACCTAAGCAAGTCTCCTCTCAACCTTATTCATTACTACCAATATGGTGGAGAAAACACTTCAGCGTTTGAGTTGGGCAGGCTTTTACACATGGCTGTTCTTGAAGAAGATAAGTTTCAAAACGAAGACATATCTTGTTATGACGGAATAAAAAGAGGCAAGAAGTGGGAGGAGTTTAAGAGCGAAAACAAAGGCGGCATTATTCTATCAGAAAAAGATTGTAAGTCTTTAAAGGGAATGGTTCGGTCACTGTCTATAAATGATGAGGTATCTGAGCTTTTGTCCTCGGCTAAGAAAGAGGTTGTTAATTGCTGGATTGATAAAGACTCTCTTGTAAAATGTAAGGGAAAGGCTGATGCGGTTCTACCTGACTGCATAGTAGACGTTAAGACAACTACAAACATAGAGTTTGAAAAGTTTAGGTCTTCTTGCTATAGGTATGGATACAACAGACAAGCAGCTTTTTATTCAGACGGTTTTGGGGTGCAAAACTTTAAATTTGTTTGCGTAGAAAAAGAATACCCATACAGGATTGCTGTTTACGATTGTTCTCAGGAATTTATAAACTCAGGCAGAGAGGAATACAAAAAACTTCTGGAGTCGTATTTTGAATACTTTATATCTAAGGAGAAAAATTATAACGATTATTATTTAAAAGGAACACTATGAAAAGAGACTCTACAAACAACATATACATCACAAATAAATCTGTAAGAGCAAAGATAGATTCTTACCTAGAAAAAGCTAACAGTCTATTTGCTAATCTTGGAACTAAGTCTAGCAGAGACGTTGGGAGCATGGATATGGCTAGAGCTATGGACTTCCAGTACATGCAGAAAATAAAAGAGATAGACTCTATATTTTACTATGAATTTCTTCACGGAAAATATATGGATGACGAAATAAGTGAGTTTTTGGAGAAGGTAAATAGCAAGACCTTGTCAGAATATATCGAGGGATAATGTTAGCTTCACTAATACTAGGGATATTCATAGGTATACTTATTAGACATAGAATGATTAACAAGTTCAAAGCAAAAAAATAATGGATAACTTACAATACATATTAGATGGGGTTTGTGAAACCCTAAAGATAGACAAGGAGGATATTGTTTCTAGAAAAAGACATCAACACATAATTGATGCTAGAATAATATACACCGCTATAGCTATCAATAATACTGGAGAGACACTTAACAACATAGGTTCTGAAATAAACAGAGACCACACAATGTCTATTCATTATAGAGGTAAGCACAAGATGTACATTGAAACAGATAAAAGGTACAAGCAAAAGTACAACCTTTGTCTTTATGTCGCAGCTAGCATACCAAGTAATAAAGATGAGAAATGTATAATAGACAGGCTTATGAAAAGAAACTCTATATTATCTGAAAAATACAGATACGAGAAAGCCAAGAGAGAGGAGCTTGAACATAAACTTCTTAGAATGAAACGCTAAGTGTATGCTGGAAAATAAGAAAAAGTATTTCATAAACATGAAACATCACGGCAGGGCGATTGTTCACTTAAGGAGGTCTAAAAAGATTACTAGGACAGACCTTGATGTTGTTTTATGGTGCTTTCACTTTGGAGTGTTTAGTGTTAGAAAGTTTAACGAAGAGTTTGACAAAGGCATAAACAGAAGTAGACAGCAAATACTTCAGCTAATAGATAAGAGATTAATAAAAAGAAAGCAGGGATATAACCTAACAAACGGTGCTTATCCCTACTACTTGACAGCGAAAGGGTTGGTAGTTGCCCGAGAATACTACAGGATATTAAAAGAATTATAACAATTAACTAATTATTTTTTACTATGAGTTCAATTATCAATGTGTCTATTAACTTAGACAAAATCGACAAAACTAAAATCATCGAAGGCAAGAAAGGTAAATACCTTAACTTAACTGTTGGAGCAAACAGAGATGGGGAAGACCAGTATGGAAACACCCACTATGTAGCAATCTCTCAATCAAAAGAAGAGAGAGAGGCTAAGACTCCAAAGGTTTACCTAGGAAACGGAAAAGAGTTTATCTTCGGAGACTCAAACACAAAGAAGCCTGCATCTGTAGGTGGTTCTGACGACTTACCTTTTTAATAAAAGTTTAGTTAGTGATGGGGTGTCTGTTTAAAGCAGCACCCCTTTTTTTTCAATTACAATATAAATTAACTATGAGTTTAATACAACCTTATTTTTCTCACGACATAAACGCAATCAACGACTTTAAAATTCAAGCAATGATGTTTGAGTATGGGGTTTCTGGTTACGGAATGTTTTGGGTTTTGTGTGAAGCTATTGCATCACAGAAAAAATGCACGCTACCTCTAAAGGAGTCTTATGTAAAAACTCTTTCTATGAAGGCTATGGTTGAGGTAAAAGAAATGGAATCCTTTATTGATTCTTGCGTAAATGAATACGAACTTTTTGTTTCAGACGGAGCCAATATATGGTCTGAAAGTCTTTCTAGTAGAGTTGACAAAAGCAGAAGTAATGTGGATAGGGCTAAGAAAGCAGCTAACGCAAGGTGGAACAAGCCTAAGGAGAAAAAAGAGTCGGACAGTCCGACTGTAAAACCAAAAAAGAAAAAAACAATTCAAGAAAGAAAGCAGGCTTTTGCAGAGTCTCTTGCTCAGTATGTTGAAGAATATGGGAGGGAAACCATTAAGAAATTTTACGAGTATTGGATTGAGCATGGAGATAACGACACTAAGCTTAGGTTTGAGAAGCAAAAAACCTGGAACACTAAGTCAAGGTTAAATCGTTGGAAAGCAAACAACTTTGGAGGCAACAAAAAAGAGTCAGTTAATACTAATAACATTTTCAATTTTGGCAACTAAAAACATATTCAAAAAACCGTCCTCCTTTTTTAAGGACATAGATACTCTAAGAGAGTATGGGGAGGAGAAAGGGTTTTATCATGGGTTTGAAACACTAGATGATTTTGTTTCATTCAAAGAGGGGTGCACTACTATTGTGTATGGTGCTCCTTACTCTGGTAAATCTCAATTCACATTCGAGATACTTGTAAATCTTTCTGAATACTACGGACAAATACACGCTATATATAGTCCAGAGACTGGTAGCAAAGAAAGAATCGCAGCAGAAATAATGGCTGTGTTCTGTAGGAAGAAAAATATATTCGCTAATTCGGACTATGCTATAAGTAAAAACATGTTTGACAACGCTAAAGATTTTGTTGATAAGCATTTCTTTATAGCAGAAGACTACGAGGGAATAACCGTAGAGGACTTCTTTGGAAGTGTAGATGCTATTGAGTCAGAATACAAGATAAAGATAAATAACACTGTAATTGACCACATGGGTCTTCTTAGTCAAGACTTAAACAACTTTGGTGGTAGAGAAGACAAGTGGATTTCTCACGCACTAAAGGTTGTTAATACAGATGCTTTAAAAAACAACAGGCACAACATTGTTGTAGCCCATGTAATATCACAGAAGCCCATTATCACTAATGGTGTTTCTTGGTTTCCCCCCGCTCACCCAAGAGAGATAGCTGGAGGTCAGAATTACTTTAGATTAGGACAACAGATTATTCTAGTGTATAGACCTCCTGCAAATCTCCCTGACGAAAACGGAATACCTTACGAAGAAAACGCAGTTGTTATATCTGTAAGAAAATCAAAACCAAAAGGTATTGGCAAGCTGGGTCAAGTAAAAATATTTTACGACTGGAAAACAAACAGATATTTTGAGTTAGATGCTCAAAACAAAGGCATAAAGTATGCAAAACCAAAACAAGTTGAACAAAAAAACCTATTTTAAAATGGATATAACATTAGAAAAAATTAAATGCTATGGATGTCTACTGTCTTTAAGGGTAGATGTTGAAAGCAAGATAGATAGTCTTGGAAAGGAAGTATCTAAAGAAAGGATTAAAAAGCTTAGTAAAACTGTAGATAGCTTGAATCACGTTATGTTTGTTATGAACGAAGTGTTTCATATAGCTGAACTAACTAATATTGAGTCTTCAAGGACAGAGAGGACCAGCTTAGAGCTAACCTTAGAAAACAGAAGGCTAGAGCAAGAAAATGAATTAATGAGACAACAAATAAAAGAGTGGATATTATGAAAGAATTTAAAAAGCTTACAAAGGAAAGGTTAAAGTATATTATTACTGGGGCTGTTTCTGAGTGTGAAGAAAGTAAAGAGAGATACGCTAAAGAAATGGCTATCAAGTACGCAGTATACTATGCAGCTTGTTTGGAGACTGGCATAACTTGTATGAGTTATGATGACTGGAGAAAAACTATATAGCATGGCAAATTATGATTTTCAAAAAGACTTAGTGCTGGGAGAGCAAGGAGAGAAAATGGTCGCTATATATTTAATGTTGGGTCACGACATGAACTTCATAGGGTACAATAAAGATAATAGGTTTGACATTCTTATGAAGAAGAGGGATTCTGGCGAGAAAAAAACATTTGAAGTCAAAACAGACTACTATGTAAATGAAGGCAATGACACTGGCAATATGGCTATAGAAATAAGGCACAAAAATAAACCAAGTGGAATCTCCTGTACCAAAGCTGACGTGTTTATATATTTTTTTCGTAACTTGGCTGAAAATAACATATGGATGATTAAGACATCCGAGCTAAAAAGTTTAATAAAAAATAACATTTCGGGATTAAAAAAAGTAATGGGTGGAGACACTGACGAGACAGAAATAATACTCGTTCCGAAGCATAAATTTAAGGATAGCTTTTATATAGATGAAGTACAAGTTCAAGAGACGAAAGGGGAAAAAGAACACTAACGCAAAAAAAACAGAGGTTGATGGAATAGAGTTCGCATCAGGACTTGAGGCTTACTGCTACCAAAAACTAAAGCAAGCGAAAATAGAGTCTGACTATGAGGGTAAGACATTTGAACTTATGGAAAAGTTTAATTATCCTGGAGATTTTTACGACAAAGGAAAAACAAAGGGAGTCAAAGTTTACAAAAAGAAGACTGGAAACATTAGGAATATGTCTTACACCCCAGACTTTATATCAGAAAAGCACAGGTTTATAATAGAAACAAAAGGGTTAAGAACTCCAGAGTTTAACATGAGGTTCAAGTTGTTTTTTAATAAGCTAGTAAATGAAAACGATATATACGATATATATCTTCCGTCTAACAGAAAAGAGGTGGACCAAACAATAGAATTAATTAAATCTAAAATAAAATGAAACTTAATGATTACAATGCTGCTATTTTAAAGCTACACAAGAAAGGACTAAACTACTCTTCTATAGCTGACAACCTAATAAAAATGTACGAGCTAGATGAGTCTCAGCACAGAAACCTGAGAAGACATTGCTCAAAGGTTATTAAAGATTCTGCCTCTGCTGACGAAAGCTATAAGTGGAATGAGTCTGATGGTTCGGCATCTGTAGAATACACTACTTCAAACAAGATTGAATCACTAGAAGATGCTATCAAGTTTTCTAAGGTTGATACTGACGTTTGGGACGTAGAAAGGTGGACTTTTAACAAGTGGGAAACAACCATTGAGGGGGTAAGAACACCTCTTATTCAAGTTAAGGTTTGGTTTAAGAAGAAAACACAAGAGGATACTTTTGTAGACGATATTAGACTAGACATAATCGAGGATATAAAAAAGCACGCTCCAGTATATGAGTATATAAACTATAGCACGACATCTAAAGAAAGAAACCTTTTAGAGTTAAATCTATTTGACGTTCACTTTGGAAAACTTGCTTGGCATGAAGAGTCCTCTGATAACTACGACCTTCAAATCGCAAAACAAAGAGTTTTTGATGCTGTAGACGGCTTACTAGATAAGGCTAGAGGATATGACTTCGAGAGAATAGTTCTTCCTACTGGTAATGATTTATTCAACTCAGACAAAGATTACCCTTTCTCATCTACCACTGCTGGAACACCTCAACATGAAGACGCTAGGTGGCAAAGAACATTTAGAACCGTAAGACAGGTAATGTGTGAGGTTATAGAAAAGTTACAGCTTATCGCTCCAGTTGATGTTCCTATCATTCCTGGAAATCACGATAAAACAAAATGTTTCTTCTTAGGAGACTCATTAGAGGGTTGGTTTCACAACAACCCACAAGTATATGTAGATAACTCACCTAAGGTTAGAAAGTATTACAAGTACGGAGACAATCTTATAGGATATACTCACGGAGATAAAGAAAAGATTATAGACCTACCATTAATAATGGCTCAGGAAGTTCCAGAGTTGTGGGCTAACACAATACACAGAGAATTCCATTTGGGTCACTATCATCAAAAGAAGGACATGAAGTGGTTATCAACCCAAGAGTACAAAGGGGTGGTTATAAGATTACTTAGGTCGCTATCTGGTACTGACGCTTGGCATTACGAAAAAGGATATGTTGGTGGTAGTAGAAGTGCCGAAGCTTTTATTTGGAATAATAGAGGTGGAGTTGTTGCTAACTTAATACATACAATAGTATAATGTCTAAACTAAATAAATCAAAAATACCACCAAAAACTTCTGTTAGGTTTTCAATAACTCTATCTGACGAGCAAAAAGCCGCTAAAACAGAAATTTTAAAGCACCCATTCAACTTTATAGTTGGTAGAGCTGGTAGTGGAAAAACATTACTTGCGGTTCAAGTCGCTCTAGACCAGTTCTTTAAAAGGCAATACAATAAGATAATTATAACCCGCCCTACTGTGTCTACTGAAGATAATGGTTTTTTGCCTGGCTCTGAAAGAGAAAAAATGGAGCCGTGGTTAGTACCCATTAAGTCCAACATGAGAAAGGTTTACAACAAACCTGATAAGTTGGAGAAAATGGAGCAAGATGAGTTGATTGAACTCGTTTCCTTAGCTCACTTTAGAGGGCGTACTTTTGACAACTCTGTAGTTATTGTAGATGAGTTTCAGAACCTAACTAAATCACAGCTTAGAATGGCTCTCGGTAGGCTTGGCAAGAACTCAATGATGATACTATGTGGAGATATGCAGCAAATAGACTTAAAAGACTCTAATTACTCTGCAATACACGAAATATCTAAAATAAAAGATTCTAAGTATGTTTTTAAAACCGTACTTAACGATAATCATAGACACGAGTCTATAGAAGAAATACTAAAACTATTAACTGGATACTAAATTAAAAAAAATGATTGCAATATTTATTAGCGTGTCTCTACTTCTAGGAGGTAAGAACGTAAAAAAAGAAAAAATTGAAACATCACAAACCGTAGAACAACTTGAAATTCTTACAGAGTGGATAGAGAGAGACGTAAATAGAAAGGAAATAAACGCTGCGGTTGGTGGAGATTATATTGAAAATATAAAGGACGTTATAATATTACTTGAAAATAAAAAATAAAATGGCGATATACAAATGTGACTGTAAAGAGGTTGAGATTAAAGGAAAAACCTCAATAAGAATTGTAAACGGCAACGCAGTAACACCAGAAGCTTACTGTGAAGATTGCAAAACATACGGAAAAGAAAAAAGAGACCATCAAGGATTTGGTGGAATCATAAAAAGAAAAGGTGGAAAAATAGGAAAAATAAAATAATCAGACATGAAAAACGAATTAACAAAGGAACATCAAATTGATATTACTATGCTAATGGCTACAATGAGGGCTTTTAACGAGCAATTGTACCTACTAAAAGGTGCACACTCAGGAATAGTTAAAAAGAAGTTTAATAGACTTGTAAGTGTTTCTAATCAATACGAAAAAGAATTGGTAGAGCTTACTAACAACAGCGAGTCTTTAGAGGCTGTCTACGACTGTCTTATGGACGTTATTGTAGACGTTAAGAGTCAAATGTCTTAACTACTTTCGCTTTATAGATTTAGCCCTCTTACCCATACCAGTCCTCTTTTTGTCGGCAACAGCCTTTTTTCTTTGAGAAGGGGACATTTCTTTCCAAGTAACTGGAGTGTCTTTTGACACCCTTTTGCTTGGTCTACACTTTTTTGTGTTTTTGTTTTTAGAAGAACCGCAAGCATTACCCTTTTCGTCTACCCACTTCTCTTTAAACCAACGCTTAAGAGATAAACCCTTTTTTGTCTTTCTTACAGCCATTACTTCTTCTTTCTCTTCTTTTTACCACTAATTATTTCAAAGTCTTTTTTAGTGATTTTGTCGTAAGGTGGAGCCACCTTAGCAATCTTCATTTGTTTTGGAGTTAGCTTTTTCATTATTTTTTCTTTTTTCTTTTGTTCTTTGTGGTTTTAGAGTTTCCCCAGTTAGCAGCACCAACTTTGCGGCACTTAGCTATAGCACCACTAGCGTATGCTGAAGGAAATACCTTATATCTCTTTTTTACCTTATGATAACAAGCGTCTTTAGCCATTAGTATTTTCCTCGTTTAGATTTAGGTGAAGACTTAGTAGAACCTCCTGGTCCAGCCCATAACTTTTTGCAAGCCCAATATCTAGCTGTAAGCTTGTTGTTTGCCGAACTGCATCTATGTCTAGCTTTAAATGACTTACGGGCAGCAGCAGAGTAGTTATGACCATATCCAGAGGCTCCGAAGTGAATTACCTTCTCCTTACCCCCAGAACACGCTTTAACCATCTTCTTTTTGCCAGGTCTAGTTGATTTCATGACCTTGTTGCATTTCATTTTAGACTTATCTACTCTAGCCATTTCTTATTTCTTGTAAGACTTCTTAGTACCTTTCTTTTTTGTACTCTTAGTATTCTTCTTTGTAGGTTTCTTTTTTCCGTACATAATTATTTCTTTTTTCTTTTAGAGCCTTTTAGTCTAGACTTTTCAGCTCTACCCCTGTTTTTACTAGCCTTCTCAAATCCAGCTATTTTACCATTTTTGTGTGAAGCGTCCATACCATCACCATTACCATAAGTACCCTTCTTTCTGTTGTACTTATTTAAAGCAGCCCTCTTCCTTTTGGCTTTTGAGGAAGAATGGAACTTAGCGTACTCTTTCTTATAATCCCTTTTTGTTGGCATTACTTTTTCTTTTTATACGACTTACCACTCTTACTATGAGCCTTAGGGTATCTTTGGTTATTGTGTTGACACATACATTTCATATCCACAAAGATAGTAAATAATTAACAAAAAAGAAAGCCCACCTAGAGGTAGACTTTCCTAACAAACAAAAAAACATAAAAAGGATTCGGTTTTTAGAACTTGACCGAAAACAAGTAAATAAATTAACTACAACAAAGGTAATAAAAAAAATGTTATCATTATAAACATCTATTTAACACCAAGTGTAGCTTTTTTATGTAAATGAATAGATATAGACACGTTATCTGGACCGTTGTGTTTTAAGTTTTTACACCTTACCCAAATCAAACCTTGAATAGGTATGTAGTCTAACGAGTAGTCGTGTATGCTTTTATCAGTATCCCAATACATGGTATACAGTATTACATTTTCTGTGCCATTGTCTCTCATTATGTTTACTTCATATATAGTGTTGCTGTCTGTACTATCCCCAGTTATATCAATATGGTCTACATAATAAGTATTAGCAAGGTAAATCACCGCATCATGAGTAGATAAATATCCCTTTTTAACTACCAATATTGTGTTTCCACCAAAAACGCTTGCCGTTATATCTCCTTGTTGTCCACTAGTACCAACCCCAGAAACAGAGATTGACCTAATTAAATCAAACGAAGCGGTTGTAGTAACCGTAGTTGTTCCGTTCATGTCCACCTCTTCAAACTGAGCTGAGCCGTTGTTGTATCCACTTATACTAACCTTTTGAACACCAACACCACTAACAGAATCTCCAGCGTTAGCACTTACAATAGAAACCCTACTTGAAGAAAAAAGTTGGTTTGGCGTGGTTAATCCGCTTTGACCTAGTAATTCGTAAGAGTTTGTGACCTCTCCAGCAGCGTGTAGAATAATGTCTTCTCTCATTACTTATCTTCGTTTTTCTTTGAACTTCCACCGAAGAAGAAGTCAATTATAGTATTTACCTTAGCTGACATAGCTCCAAAGATAGTAGATATAAAGCTAATTTCAAACTCTCCCAAGTCAATAACTCCATTAACAAAGTGTTGAAACATAACAAAACTAATACCAAAGTATGCTACGGTAAATAAAGTAGCTAATACTTTTTGTATAATAGCATCATCTTTGTACAAGCTTCTAGCGTCCTTTCTGTCTTCCACTTCTTTAGCAAAAGCCTCTCTCTCAGCATCTAGCAATAGTTTTTTAAGCTGTAACTTAGCCTCTTCTCTTTCCTTGTCGGTAGTAATTACTTTGTCTAAGATTCCCTCAGCGTTATCTACAACCTTTCCTAATATTCCTCCCAATAAATTATTAATCATAATCTACATATTTTATAGTTACCTCTTCTCCTTTGTCTATCGCTTTCGCAATAGAAGGATAAATTCTTTTATAGGCATTATTACTTTTCCCAACAAAACCGTCCCTAATAATAACATTATTTTCCTGGGTATCCCCAACGAGAAGACAACCAGCAGTATGTTCATCAGTATTTCCAGTATGTATAAGAATATACTCAAACCCAGGAACATCAGTGACATGAAGCATACCAATATGTAAACTAGGGTATTTTCTACTATATCTTCCATGAAAACCTCCTTCTTTTCTTAACTCAATTTTATACGTTCCAGCAGGAACTCTTGTTTCACCCTTCACCTTAACATCTCTATCCTCGTCTTCTAGAGTGTAGCATAAAAACTTGTCTCCTAAATCTGTTTCTTCAAACAACAATCCAGAGGTAGAGTCTGCTTGGCTGCTAAACCTTAATACCTTCAATTTCATCTAAAACTTTTTTAATTTCTTCACACTTCTCATACTCCTCTGTGTATATAAAGTATCTCATGCAAGAGTTTAAAACCATATCAACCTCCCAGTCTTCTTCGTAATTAAAGGGTAGTGCTATAAGGTTTTCGTCTTCAGCATCCTCAACAATATCATCAAAAGACCTATTATTAACAATCATCTCGTATGCGTTATTAAAAGCCGCATCTTCAATCTCTATGTCTTCTAGTATTCTAGCGCTCTCTTCGTTCATAATCCTAGCGTTTAATTTGATTAGCTACCACAGTTCTCGCAATCCTCTTGATTTTCTATGTTACAAGTAGGCTGCTCCTGTTCTTCCAAACTCTTAGTCCAAGCATCAAAAAAAGCATCTGTGTCTTCAATGGAGTTGCTTTTTGACTCCTCTTTCTTAAACTCTTCAATTTTATCCTGAACAGACTCTGAGTATAGGCAAGTGCAAGCAGTTAAGTTTCTTTCGCAATCGCAATTAATTATTTTTTTGTCTTCACTCATATTTCTAGTATAGTCGTAATAATATTTTGATTTATTTGCACCCATTTAACTTTGCTAATTCTATTTCTAACTTACTAATTTTATCATCAGTTTCGTTAATTATTTTAATTTTTTTTTCTAATCTTTGCTCAAGAACAACAATGTCTTCTTCAAGCTGTCCTATTTGACTATAAGCTATACCCATGGTAAATATAATACCAATAATCCAAATAATATTTCCAATAGATATAGTAAAATCTTTTTGTATCATGAGTCAAAAAACATCTTAGCTATAGCAGCAGCAACAATACCATACAAAACCCAAAGAGCTCTTACCAATACTTTTCTTGCGGCAGTATTTTTATTAACTCTAGCCGTAACACCGTTGTCTGGGTCTAATAATTGTTTAACAAGACTATCTAGCTTCTCGTCCATCTTGTCTAACTTCTTTTCCATGTTATCCATCCTTTGTTGCATTAGTGCTATTTCTTGTGCTGTTGATGCCATTAGCTTATACCATTAAGGAAGAAGCTCCTTCCGCTATTTCTGGTTCATTTTCAAATACATTAAGCAAATCATCTGCCGTCAAGTATTGCTCTTCGCTTTTATTTATTCCAAAAGTAAAATCAGTTGTTCCATCAACGGGAAATATTAAAGAAGTGGTATTAGGGCTAGATAACTTTAATCCAGCATCAATAAGTGCTAAAACTCTTTTTGTTTCTGTTTTATTGTTTATATAGTACTTCATATTAAGATATTCCGTTTCTAGACTTTAAGTCGTTTATTATGTTAGTATAGTCATCACCGCTTATGTATTGATTGTAGTAAGCTACTTCATATATTTTTCCGTCAAAACTTCTACCACCGTTAACTTTATATCCTAGTACGTCAATAGTAACTGGTATACCGCTACTGTAAGTAGTACTAGTATTCATTGTGTCACCATTGTTTGTAAACGTTGTTGTTCCATTAACAACAGAACTTTTGCTTACTCCAAATATAAACTTTGTAGCATTAGAAGGGGGATTACTAGTGTTTTGCAAAGCGTTTACTCTAAACGTTGGTGAGCTTCCGCCAATAAGGTAACTAAAAGTCGCACTTGTGCTACCAAACATTTGTATATGCTTATTGTTTGGGTCGTCTTTATCCTGACCTAAACCATAAAATTCGTTTACAGCATCTATAGTCATTTCTATTACGTAAAAAACACTGAAGGCCTGTAGTGTTAACTGAGCGTCAAAATCCATGTAAATAGGCGTAACATTATTTGAGCCAGTAAAATCAAAGCTACCATCACTAGAACTATACGTAGGTTGAGAGTTTGCTACTGTTTGAGTAACATCGTTGCCGTTTCCAGATTGGTCAGCCCAAGTTAATGTAGCCCCAGTAGTTACATCTGTTTTGTTTTTAACCCACAACTGTAATCCTGCAACATCAGCAAGAGAAAATTCTTCTTCTGAAGCCGCAATAGTTTTATTAATTCCTAGTCCTAATCCTAACATATGTTATATTATTATACTCTTCTATAACAAACAACAAGACCAGCGTTTACAACAACCTTAGTAAAAGGAAGATATATTACACTTCCAGCTTTTAATGTTGCTCCAGCCATGTTAGTAAGGTCTCCGTCAACAACCGTATTAGTTGTGTTAGCAGTACCACCACTTGGAGTGTAGCTTTCTACAGGAGTTCCATCAGGATTTAATGTTTGTATAGTTACATCGTCAGCAGAGCCAGTTTTACCCTTAATTACTGTTTTAATTTCTGTAGTATCAAAAGTAAGAGTAGTAAAAGTAGTGTCTTCTATAGCTTGTATAGCTAATCCTTTAATGTTATCTACCGTGTCACCATCGTGAAGTATTACAGCGCCAGCATATCCTAGCGATTCCATGTCAAATTTACTCATTTCAAAAAGTTTTTATAATTAGCAAAGTTACTAATAATTATTTATTAATACAATTCATATATTCATGGCATGTGCTAATAGCATATGCTCAAGCATTTTAGTCATAGTTAAACCAAATCCCAGTAGAAACTCCTACATATAGCTCTCTTCGAACCTGCTTAGGTAAAAGTAGTTTAGGACTATTAATCATTTTTTTAATTTCTCTAATGTCAACTCCTAAGTATACAGCAGAATTAATCAAGTCTTTCATTTCCTCAACCTCCTGACCTACGGCATCAATAGACTTTATGTATTGCTCTTCAGTTTTATTTTTATAAACCAAACTTCTTTCTGAAGAAATTTTTCCAGACAAATTCTTTAATTCTCTTCTTAGTGTAAATCTAGGGTCAGACTTAGATTCTCTAACGCCAGTTATCATGCTTTTAAAAGTATTAAGTTTTTCTTCGGAACTAGCAAGCTTGTCAATTTGAGTTACAAACCCTGGAAGAAGAACGTCTAGTTCAGATATAATTTTATTTACTTTAGCGTCATCCGATAAAGAAGGGTCTAGCAAGACATCTCTAATCTGTAAAGTAGCTTCCGTACCCATACTCAATCCAAGATAAGAACCTATATAGTTTCCAATACTTTTACTTATAGCCATAGCTGTAGATTCATCTCCATAGTCAGGATTTCTAAGTAAATCTATAGAGGTAAGAACCTCCTCTAAGTCAGAGTGAGGGTCTACAGCTCCAACGTTAGTGTATTCAAATGTTCCGTCACCATTTATTTTTGTTATAATAACAGCTCCAAACTCATCATATTTTGGCATAAACTTTCTAGCAGCCAGTATTTTTTTCTCGTCCTCCTCGTCTTCGCCTCCAAATAAACCTAAGAATGCGTTTGTTGCAATTCCTCCAATAAGCTTAAATGCGGCAGTTTTTAACCCTAAATAACCAATAGTAGAAGCCATTCTTTTAGCCCCCTCTACCCTAAGGTCTGGGTCTTGCATATCTGAAGCAGCTATAATAATAGAGTTTTTCATTGTTCTTATAGACTCATATTTAAACGACAAGAAGTCGCCTAAAAACGGAGCCTTTCTAATTACCTCAACAACCTTTCCTACCCTAGAATACGTAGGATATGTGTTTTTTACTCTTTCAGCAACAAAATCATCTATTTCTGATTCTGTCATACCCTTTTTTCTTAAAGCTGATTCATATCTACTACGCTCCATTGCAAATGCGTAAATTTTAAACATGTCGTCTTCGGCTTGATATAGGTCTTGAGCTGCTTTTCTAGCAATACTAACCCCTTTTATTCCTTTATTTTTCATTCTACTTAGCCTACTATCTTCGTTAGACTCATAGCCGTCCATGTTTTTAGAAAAATAGTAATCAAAGTCTCCGTTTTGAGAAAGGTCTATAATATCATTAACAGAAACGTTTTGTCTAATAACTCCCAGGGCTGTAAGTTTTTGTATTAAAACCTCAACCTCCAATCTATCTTGTTCTGTAAGTATTTTTTTAGCCCCAAGAAGTTTAGCCATTTTAGAGTCTAAAATATTTAAGTCGTACATGACTGTTCTTATGGAGTTTCCTCCAGCCTTTAATCCTGTAAACCCTATGTGACCATTCATTAAAATAAAACCAAGGTTTCCAATAACGTTTCTTGCGTGCGTTTGTGGAGACAGAGTTGTTTTAGACTCTCTAGTCCAACTAACAAAGTCAAATATTCTTTGAAGAAACAATCCTCTTTGTTGTGAGCTAGTTACGTCTTGAAGTTCTTTTAATACAACAGAATCAATATACATTCCGTTTAACGGTGCTAAAGCGTCATTTGATTCGGTAGATATTTGAACAGAGTCTCCTGGTCTATTTGGGTCGTTACCTGAAAATATAAAGTCTCCATAGCCAACATCTTTTAATTTTGATAGTAATTTTTGCTGCTCTAATAAAGAAAAAATCTTCATTACAGAGTTTGCGTAATTATACATTGGGTCATTATACTCTCCCATTAAAGCTCTTATTTCTAGAGCTATTTCTTTTCTTTCTTTAAGAACCTTAGAGTCTTTTGAGGATAAGGCTCCAACAACGCCTAAAAACCCAACACTTTCTTTGTTTAAAATATTGTCTACAATGTTAAACAATTCTTTTTCAAAGGCTTCGGTTAGCATTCCATCTTTGTTGTTTAAAATATCGGATATTTCAGACATTTCTAAATCAAACTGCTCTTTAGTTATTTGGTTAGAAGCAAGCTGTTCTTTAATCCTAGTGGTTTCTGACTCGTAAAAATCCATTAACTTTTTATATACTTTGTCAGACTGCTCTCTTCTTAAGTAGTTAACAGCATTATTAAGAATAGAAGATTTATTAGGGTCTTTTTCATAACTTTCTCTGATTTCTTTACCAGTTTTATTGCTAAAGGCTGGGTCATCATAAATTGCATAAGAACGAGTTAAGTAAGAACCTAGGTTATCTATTATTTTTAAAGCAACACCATTTTGAGTAGAGCCAGAGTCAATAAGCTCTGTTGATAAACTGTCTATTTGATTTCTCATATACTCTACAGACTCAGAGACTTCTAATCCATACATTTTTGTTAGCTCACTAAAACTAAGCTCACCTCTTAATGCTTTTTCAATATTTTTTACTGTTTCAGCATAGTTAGGATTGTCCATAGTCATAGAGCCGTCTATAATATTTTTTAAAGCTCTTTTCAGTTTTCTTTGAGTAAAGTCAATATTAGCAATCATAGATTTAATATTTTGACCTTTTTCTTCTATAAGATTGTATACCTCTTTTCTTAACTGACCTTGAGGAGTAAATAGATTTGTAAAATATTTTTCAGCATTTTTTAATCTGTTGGTAATACCTTTCCAGACAGAAACATTTTCCGTAGACGGAACGGTGTTGCTCTCTCTAGGGGCTTCTTGTTCTTTTACGAAAGTATTTTTTACGCTTTCTTTTCCTGAAGAATCAAAAGCACTATTTATTTCTTCTACACTATATCCAACTTTACCTAAGGCTTCAATTATTTGTTGCTTAGTATATCCTTGATTAAGAAGGCTAGTGATTTCATTTTTTAAATCAAATTCAGAAGGTTTAGAGAACTTAACTTCTTCGCCAGTTTGTTTTGAAATGAAAGGGTCTAAGCTCTCAGAAGACACTTTGTATGCGTTTTTAGCTAATACAAGAGCTCCTACTTGAATTACTTCACCAGCAGCAACTATTGGCATTCCGTCTCTTTTATCGTAGAAATAAGAGTGTCTGTAAGGGTTCATTCCAACTTGAATCCACCCGTCTAATTGACCAGTAGTATTTTCAGCAGAAGAATTGTAAGCCTCACTATTCATTATGTCAGAAGCTGTATTACTTATTTCTTTAGGGTCGTGGTTGTTCCAGTTACCAAACATTCTAGCTATAGTAGATTTGTTTTTCACACCTTTAGCTATGTTTAATGCTGCTTTAGCTGAAGACTCAAAAGAAACATTTTTAATAACTCCAGTCTGACCGTAAGCTATAGATTTTCCTCCAATGTTAGGTATTCTTTTTACACTTTGAGGGTTGGGGTTTTTAGGGTCTAACTTTGCTCCTTCGTGAACAGAAACAACCCAAGTATTATACCTGTCATAAGCTGGTATGTCTAATCTTAACCCAACATAATAGTTTTCAGGAATTTCTTTGTTTAATCCAATGATTCCTTTTTCTACTTTGTTTTTATCTAAAGAAGCAGCAACATCTAATATAGAAGGAAATCTTTGCATACTTTTATCCATAATAGGAGTAATAGGTAAAATCTCTTTCGTTCTGTTGTTATATTCTTCTTGTGTTATCTCACCTCTTTCAAGAGCCTCAACAAGAGCAATTTGTTCCCCCTTAGGTTTTTGTCTTTGAGACTCTGGAAGCAATAGGTTGTTTTTTCTAGCGTCAAACTCTGCCATAGAAATAAACTTACCGCTTTCGTTCTGTATAGACTCTACAATGCTTTCAATATTTCCTACATTCTCAGACAAAGTAGGATTAGCCTCTACTTTTTCATAAGGCATAGAAAACTTAAGTGTGCTATAATCTAAAGAAAGCGAAGACTTAGCTTGCTGTCCTTTAAATATAGCGATGTTTTTATTTCCCTTTTCTGCTATGTGCATAGCATCAAATCCTAATCTTTTTACATTTGCACCAAGACCCTCCAATACAACCCAGTTGTTATCTGTGTTAGATATATATTTTTCTATTGCCTCAACTGTCTCGCTTTCAGTTAAAGAAGAATCAAATCCCATGGCTATCCCCATCGTTTCAATATCAATGCCACTCATAGAGTTAGTAAGTCTTCTTACGTGACTAGGGTTTTCATAATCAAAAGGATTCTTAGAGCTTATATACGATGGCATTAGGCTAGGGTATAAAGTCTCTCCAGAAAGTTTATCAGTAATATTTGCTTTAGTATAATTGTCAGCAAACTCAGGATTTGGGCTAAAGAAAATAGCATCAACTAATTGAGACGATTCTTCTACCTTAAACTCATCAAATACTCTTTTGGTTCCGTGGTACATAACCATTGGTGTACCGTCTGGATTAACTATTTTAGAATCACCAAACCACTCGTTAAATCCTTTTCTTTCAGAAGGAAAGCTAAACTTAGGAGCCTGGTTGTTGTTGTCCATTCTTTCTAGAGCCTTTTCTTTAGAGTAATTTATAATCTTTTCTATTATAGCGTCCTGAACACCCTCTGGTTGAGTTTTTAATGTTTCGTTAATTAAAGCCTCGGCATGAGAAACAACAATCATTTCTGACACGTCTTTTGTTTCGTAAGCTATAGCCATATCGTCTAACTGCTCTTGAGTATAACTCATTCTTTCTTGAACCGCTCTAGACTCATACTCCCCAAGAATTTTTTGGTAAGACTGAAACTTTAAATCAACTATTTCTTCCGCTCCAAGCTTTTCTCCTTTAATGGCTTTTTTAAGCTCTAAATCAAACTGTTCAACTAACGACATGTTTCCACCTTTAGAAACGCTAGCAATAGCTTGAGCTATGTGTTGTTGTTCGTGTAAAAATGTAGACTTTATTTCTTCAAAAATTTTGTTGTAAAATAAATCTTTTGCTAAAGACGTGTTGTCAGCATCTAAAGAATCGAACTTACCACTCATAAATCCTATACTGTATCCTAATTTGCTATTTACTGCTATTTCGTATATAGCTTTTTGTAATACAAAAGAAGTAACACCTTTACCTTTTAAATATAGGTTTACGGCTGTTTCACTTTGTATTCCAAGGGATTCAATTTCGCTTACCTTGTCGCTGTGAACATAGCCCACATACTTCCCAATATACTTTTCAGAAGTAACTAAAGGGTTTAAAAAAATATCATTTGAAACTTTACCCTCAGACTCTACATAATTAGAAACCATAACTTCTAATTGCTTTCTTTGAAAATCAGTAATCTTTAAATTAGGGTCTGTAATTATTTTTAAAGCATCATTAATATGATGAATCATTAAAGTTTTTGCAGAGCCCTTACTTCCTGACCTATCATTAAAAGAGTTCATTCGAACAGGGTTAGATTTTAATTGAGGATAAAACTCAGAAAGCATATTTCCTTCAAACATTGAGTCTATAGTCATTTTGTATCCCAATATTTCCCTGTTTCCAGTTTCAAAGAAAAGCTCCATGCTTTTACGCATATTTTTTTCAACAACATTACTAAATCTTAAGTCAGAATCAGAAACTTCAAATCTCCAGAAATTATCTTTTCCTCTGCTCCAACCAGTCAGCTTTCTGATTTGTAAAGGTTTTAACCCTTCCTTTTCTGCTAGTTTAGCTTCTTCTAAAGATTGTATCATTCTTGATGTTACAACCGCTCCGTTGTTTGGGTCTAAATTATTATCATAAACAAAAGAGAATAAAGCGTTTAGCTTAGGGTCTGAATCTATTTGAACCAACTCTTCAGGCGTAATGTCAGATATTTTGTTTCCAGACAATAAGCTTCCAGCAACTAAGTCTGTATATTGACCTATAGTCATGTTTACTGGAACACCAGCATTTCTAACTAAATCAAACACTCTTTTTAACCAAGCTCTAAACCCAGCTTTTTGTTCCTTAGATTCTAGTAATGCTCCTTTCTCTCCAATAGCTTGAGTAAGAGCCTCTTCTAATATTCCCTCTTCGTTAAGATTACTGTAGTTTGGATTGTTTCTAACATTCTCTTCGTATTTAGTTCCTTTAATTAAAGATATACCTTTAGCATATAGTTCTGGTGCGTATTTCTTAGCCCACATATTAAATATGTGACCCATTTCATGTATAGGAGTATCCATTGTAACATTGTTGGATACGATATACATTGCTCCGCCAAAAGCAAATCCTTTAGACTTACCAGCATTTCTTCCAGGAATTAAAGCCTCAGCCTCTTTGCTGTTTATTACTTTTATAGGAACATTAGGAAAAGCGCTTTGAAGCTTTTCTGTAAGCTTCATTAATTTTTTTCCTTTTAAAGAGGTCTTAGAAAGCTTAGACATTTCTATTTGCTCTACTATTTCGTCTACTTTAGTTCTGTTATCTTCCTCAATGGTTACTTCTTCTTCAGTTTTTTTAACCTTTTCGGTAACCTCCTGCTCTGTAACAGTTTCAATACCATATTGTATTACCTCTACATCCTGTTCGTGTATAGGATTAACCTCTTCATGTTTTTCAATAGCCAAGTCCATTACTAGAATTGGGTCTGATACAGTCATTACGTTGTCTCCAAAACTTAATGTAACAATAGATGGTCTATCAAACTCATCCATTTCAACTGAGTCTATAGACAATTCGTTAGGGTTGTTGGTTCCTAGGTCAATCCTTTGGCTTCTTTCGCCAGTTTCTTCGTTTACAACCTCTATAAACACTCCGTCAGCATCTTGATTTAAGACAGCTACACTTCCTTCTGGAAGCTCTAAACCATCTAATTGAACGGTTCTACCAACTAATCTTTCCCTTGCTGGTCTGACTGTTTTTGAGTATTCTGAGACTCTTTTCTTAATCGCACCTCTCTCAGCGTACGTTCCAACTTTGGTTTCGGCAACTGTGACAGTCTTAGTAGTAACGATGTTTTCATAATTATCTAAAGTGTTTTCAACAAGCTCAAGATAATCTAACATTAGATTCTTTCCCTGTTGTGTTATGTTTGAATTTACAACTTGATTAAAAATTTGGTCTAAGTATTTCTTAGCCTCATCTATTTCTTTTTCGTTAAGCTCTTGATTGTTTTCTATTTTTTCTAGTATAGCATCGAGTTTAGCATCAACATTATCAGAAACTAAATCCTGATAAGGTTTATCTAAAGCTTCTCTTTCCAGCCCTACTTCCGTCATTAATTCAACTGGAAGTAATCCAGATTTTTGTGGAGCGTAAGGTCTCATTGATAAAGGAACGTATCCTTTTTCACCCTTCTTAGGAACTTTACCGTCTTGATTTCTTAAGTGAGAGCCATAGTCTGCGTAAGAATTTTGCCCCATTGTTTCGGAAAACAAAGCTCTTTGAGCTAAAGGACTATATGTTTTCTTGTGCGTATTAAAAGCATTCATGTTTCCTAAAGGTCCAGATTTATGACCGTAAGCAACACGAGTAGACATATCGTGAACTACTCTAAACATATCATTAAAAGATAGTTCGTGTCCATCAATTACAACCCCTGTTTTTTCTAACAAAGGATTATCTATAGACTTGTCTCCAGTTCCAAATTCATTTTCGGTGGGTACAAAGAATAAGTTTTTGTTATTAGAAACATCTTCTGACATTTCTTTAGAGTCAGAGTAAGGACTATCCTTTCCTATTGCAGGTTTAAATGTAAAGCCTAATGATTGGAAATATTCAAACTGCTCTTTTGTTTCCGCCTTAAAAGCATCGTATGCTTGCTTTACTTCTGGATTAGAAGGGTCGTGCTGCATGTTTTCGTAAGCATCAGCAATAGCAATCATTTTTTGAGCATCTACAGGGCTTATCGGTTGGGTTTTCTTAAATGGTCTACCAATTTTTCTTCCAAACTCTTGAAGAGCATCTATAACAACCCCATTGCTAGGATTTACAATAGACTTTAATTGCTTGTCATATTGCTCTTGAGTAATTTTACCAGACACGTAGTCTTGGTTTAGCTTAGACAATCTAGGTGCTGTTTCTACATTTAAGTTTTCAACTCTTTCGTTAAAGAATAATCTTGGAGACTTAGAGTTTATAATAGTGTTTATCTCTTTGTCAATAGCCTGTATTGTTGTCTCGTATTGTTTTCCAAAAATATTATCGGAAGATTTCTTTTCTTTTAACGCTTTGTTTTTTAATAATTGTAATTGAAGAATTTGAGACTCCATTACATTATTGTACTTTCCTTCAGGTATTTGAGAAAACAACTCTTTTCCTTCTATGATTAAGCTTTTTGTTCTGTCTGAAGCCTCTTTATCTATAACATTATTCTCAACCATGTTGTCAAGCTTTTTAAATAGGCTTTCCTGGTCTTTTTCTTTTATTGCAGAATATAAAGAGTTAGCTTCTAGCGTAGATGTTCTTTGCGTAGAAACTTGAGTTGTTCCAGATAAAAGCCCTGTGCTTATACTGGTAAGAATTATCGTTTCTAAAACTTCTTCTTTGCTTATGCTTGTGTCAAAATAATCCTTATCAAGCATTTGGTTTGTAGAGTATTTAACAGCTCTGTCGGCAAGGGTCTGAGAAAGTTCCTGTATGTTTTCTTTTTTAACCTCATTTATAACATTTCTAGCAATAACTTTCGCAACATCTCCTTTAGTTGCTCCTCCTTTTGCTAATGTACTTATGTACCCTTTAATAATTTTTTTTCTTAACGCAGCGTCAAATATTCCCTCTCCAGGACTTAAGTTTTCTAAAGCAGCAACAATAGTTCCTCCTACAACAGCAAATGTGCTAGCATCGTCTCTGTTCATTCCAGCATCAACAGCTTCGTTGTATAGTCCGTTATGTTGAAAAACAAAACCAGAAGTAGTAAGCCCTATCATTTTATTAGCTTTTTCGTACTTGCTAAGAGTTGACAATCCTTTTGTAGCTAATTGACCTCCATAGATTAACTCCGCCATGTCGATAACTGTATTGACAGACTTATAACCTAAAATATCGTTATTAACTACAGTTTGTTCTTGAGGTTTTTCTTCTTCTGGAGTCTCAGCGTAGTCTAAAACTACTTTTTTTGACTCAACTGTATTCCTAACCTTAAAGCCATCTTTATCTCTAACCTCAATAGGATTTCCTTCTTCGTCTAAAGTCAATCTATAATCTTTAAATAAAACAACTTTTTCAACTAAAGCTCTTTCCCTAGAAGAGTTTTCAACTTGAGAAGGCTGAAAAGCGTACTCTACAAAGTCTCCAAACTGCTCAAAAACATCATACTCTCCTCCAGCAGTAAGTGTTCTTGGAAGCGTAAGTATTGATTCTAAAGCACTATAAGCCTGTCTGTTGAGTGTTGTAAGATATTTTTCTCCAACACTAGCTGGCTGATAATCTAAATCAGAAACATCTTCTCCCTTTGCTTGTTTATCTAAATATATTTGTCTATTCTCAAGCTCTAATTTTTTCTTGTATGCGGTTGGGTACTTTTTTAATATATTGTCGGTGCCTAACTCTACTTTATCATACAGGGATAATATATTTCTGTATTCCTGATATTCAGGAGAGTTGATTAGACTGTTAGCTTCAGAAGCATTTGCATTTAGTTTATCAACATAAAATGCTTTCTGCCTGTCTAAGGTTAGCACCTCATCTTGTAAATTAGAAAATTTAGGAGAATACTTTCTAGTTACTGACGTTTCTAATTTGTTTATATCTAGTTTTAAGTTGTCGTTTATAACGTCAATCTCTTCTTGAGTTTTTGCACCCTCAGCCATTTTAGTGTAACGCTCAACAATAATATTAGCTTGTTGCTCAAAGTCAAGCTGCATTTCATCTTTAATTTCTTGAGAAATAGCTTCTGACGAATTTATTTTGTTTTTTATTTCCGTACTTATGTTAGAAATTTTTTCTTCAAGACTTTTGTTTTCTCTTCTGACAACATCAACCTTGTCTACATTTTCTTGTAAAGTATATTCTTCTCCGTTTTCGTTTATTCTTGTTTTAACTTTCGCTAAATCTTCAGTGTTTTTTAAAACTGTCTCATACCACTGATTAGCTGCAATATCAAAGCTAGCTAACTCGTCTGGTAAAAGATTTTGACTGTCTTGCTCTTTAAGAGATGAAACCTTGCTTAGGTGTTCCTCAAGTTTTTTTGGCTCTTTATCTTTAAGGTAGGCTTTGTATATTGAAGTATATATTTCTTCTTCTTGATTTTCATCAATATTAATATCCCCGCTTAATATGTTTTCTGTGTACCAATTAACATCCGTTATTTTTTGTATGGCAGGTTTTAATACGTCTATTTGAGTATTAAGTTCTTCTAGTCTTTTTTCTTCAGCCCTACGAACATCAATGTCCACGTCTCTAATTTCCATTCTAGATTCAACATAAGACTTTTCTTTTAAAAGTGACTCATACTCTTGAACTGATAGGTCTGGGTTTTTTAGCGTATTTTTTTGTATTATTTCGTTTGCTTTTTCAACCTTCTCTTCTTCTATCGTTTTTTCCGTTAGTATAGTTCCGTAAGTTTTATTTTCTACGTTAAGTCTTGATGCAACAAGAGCCGCATAGCCTTTACGAGTTACATCAAGAGCTCTATCCCAAAAACTTCTAGAAGCATCTTCTGTTACAACTTGATTCGCATCATCAAGAGACATTTCATTAGACTCTGTAGAAAGGATTTCTGAGTCTGATTGAGCAGAAATATTCGTAGATTCTGATAAAGATTCCTCTTTTTTTTTAAAATCTACCTGCTCAGAGTATTCAGGATATTTGCTTAAAATACTCTCTACTAAAACAGTATCCTCAACGTTTTCATATTGAGGATATTTAGATTTAATTTTTGCAGCAAAATCTTTTGTAGTTAGTTTATCAGACATACTTTATTTTATTAAAGACCCAATCCTAAAGGGTCGTTGTTATTTATTTCTTCCTTTTTTGTAGCTTCAAATAAACCACCTTTTTTTAATCTTTTGTATAAATTATCGTAGTGAACATTTATTTGCCCCTCAGGAACATCAGAAACAGAGAACTCCGCTCCAGTTTCGAGTGCATCAGCATACTCTATCGCTTGAGCTTGAGCTTCATCGCTAGAAACTCCTTCTGCTATAAGAGCAGATTTTTTTGTTGCTATCGCATCGTTTCGCTCTGTCTCAGATAATTCTTTACCTGGCTTATAAAATACAAATCCTTGCCCTCCAGTTTCTGGGTCTACAATTATTGCCTTAGGAATAACATCTTCAAATGTCTGTTTTCCATCTTTAGAAGTGAATGTTATAGGTTTATTTTCTCCCTTAATAAAACCAAAGCTAATTTCTCTAGCGTTTTGAAATCCAAAATCAGAGTATTTAGCTCCAGCAGCTTCTCCAGATAAATTTACTACATCATAATTTACCTTACCAGTAGAGCCTCCACCAAAACCTATGTTTAATCCTCCTCCACTACCCTCTCTAGTTGTAGCTTTGTCTGACTTGATTCTACTTCTAACGTTTTGTCTGATAAATTCTTTTGCTAAATCTTCTGACTCAAAGTCTGAAAGAAACTCAATAGAATACTGATTAAAAAAGTTATTAACAACATTTTCTAAAGCATCTTCTTTAACTGCATATCTCGTTGTCTTAACCCCTTCTTCACTTTCAAATATACTTTCTTGAGATAAGTCACCTACTGGAATCTTAGAAAGAGCCGCATTTACATCCCTTCCTAAATTAAAAGATAATGCTTCGTTAAAATTATCATCAAAAATAGAAGTTTCTGATAACGAGTTTATTTTGTTTAAGTTGTTTTGATTGTAAAGGGATTCCTTACCCCCTATTACACTTTTAGAAGATTCTTGTATTTTTTTAGCAGCTTCTTTAGAAATTTGTACGTATTGCAAAAGTTCATTTTTTTTCCCTTGAAACTCTTGATAAGCTATAGGATTTTTTGATGGATTTTTTAAATCTACTTGATTATTTGCAGACCACTCTAAAAACTCATTATATTTTTCAGTATAACCTGGAATATCTACAGACCTAATACCCTTAGAGTCTACGGACAAAGACTTCATAAACTTTTCATCAGCCTTTAAAGCTTTCGCCTCTTTTCTTCTTAAAGCATCTTTATAGGCACTTACAGACCGTGAAGTATCAAATACTTGCGCAGCTCCGTATCCTATTAAATTATCACTCATTTTTGCCATAATATCTTTCTACTTATTAGGGTTGTTTAGGACCATACCCTCGACCAAAATTATTTGTAAAATCATATCGTCCATAAGCTGGTGATTGAAAAGGATTT
>Ga0098055_1000282_pt1 | contig 32154 bp, 34 predicted proteins | sample 17_taG_FD_75107 | JGI IMG/M metagenome (GOLD analysis project Ga0098055, IMG submission 75107) | Marine viral communities from the Subarctic Pacific Ocean - 17_ETSP_OMZ_AT15314 metaG | ecosystem: Environmental > Aquatic > Marine > Oceanic | place: Pacific Ocean | collected 2015-01-18 | reverse complement strand
TTTTTGTTTAAGAAAATCTTTTATTATTGCAGTGTTTTTCTTTGATTTATCTGGATTTTCTATATCTAATTCTAAACGATCAGAGGTAATAATTTCTCCTTCATCATTTCTATAAGATAATCTACCAGTAGTTAATTTTCTTTTTATAGAAGAACCACTACCATATCCAAAAGAAGATAATGAACTTTCGTCTCTCGTAAATTTAACATCACTCCCTTCTAATAATTTATTAATTTTATCACTACTTTCTCTTGCATCACTTTTGTAGAAATCATCTCCAATTAAATCAGTTACAGTATCAATCGAAAACGGATCAGAGTCTATTTTTGCTTCTTCATCTAATCTTTTAAGATTGTATTTATTTACATACTCATCAAAAGAAATACCAACTTCATCTGCTCCACTTTGGATCTCACTTTGACTATATGTTACACCGTTTAATTCCCACATATTAATAAATTATAAAATTATGTTTTATCCTTCTTTTTCTTGGTGAGGTAATTTTTTTTCACTTAATTGACTCATAATGTTATCTATAATTTTCCTACTTTCAGCTGAATTTCCATAATCATAAGTTTGTTTTACATAAGCTGCAATTACAGTCCTCAGTTTAGCGCCTTTTAACTTTATATTCTTGTAACCAGTAATAGCTCCTAATCCTTGGCGCATTTCCCCATCTTTTCCGGGTGTAGGTTTTCCTCTATCTTTATTAAAAATTAATTCTTTAGTTTCCTTATCATATTCGACATCACTAATTGTCCCAAGATTTGGTAGATTAACACCAACTAAAAAGTTATAACCCTTATCCTTAGCGTTTTTAAACATATTAACGGTATTATTAATTTTTGTAGTTTGTGATTTGTTGAACTCAGGTCCTGCTGGTGGTTGTTTCTTATCAATATCTGATTGAACTTGAGTTTTAAATTCTCCACCTTTGCCGGCAAAAGTCATACCACTATCTGTAGTATATACTTCATAATCATCAGTAGTTACTTCTTCTCCTGCATTATTAATATAAGTTAATTCCCCTGTAATAGGATCTTTAGAAGCTGTAATATATTCATAATTCTGTATTCTATCTTCTAAAGCAAAACCTACCATATCTTTAATAAATCTTATTTTAGATTCCTCACTTAGTTTATACACCCCTTCTCTAACAGGTTCAAGAGGTTTTCCCTTAGGTACAAATTCTAAATATGTAGCATTTAAGTCATTAAAAGAATCTCTATTATCTACAGCCTCAGCCATACCGGTTGCCTCTGCTTTGTATCCAGTAATAATGTTTTTTACTACAGCATCTGTATTTACTGTTCTAATATAATCTTGACCTTGAACCTCCTTGGTGTCTTCATTTATAATATCAATAACTTTAATAGTTTGGTTTAAATATGCATTATCAAATTTACCATTTTTTTGCATACACGAATCCTCCCAAATTTTATTAAATCTTGTAACTACATTGTCAATTTCAACATAATCTTGATTTAATGTATCCATAACATTAAAATCTTCCCCTCCATTTATACTTGCAAATATTTGATCAACACCATCAATATCTTTAAATTTATATTCCACTGTAGCAGGTTTACCATCTCTCATTAAATTACCAACTATAGCTTGTTTACGTTGATAATTTAAATTAATTTCTTTAGACCACTCTGAAGCATCACTTCCTGTAAAAATACCACCAGGTTCATTTGTAGTAGCTTCTGAAAATTTTTTCCCATCAGTTGTTTTCCATTCTTGTATATTTCCAGCTGATAACATAGATAACCTTATTTTATGTTGTTCTTTTTGGATTGCGGCAGAAATTATAGCCCTATCTTTTCCAACAGCATCTTGTAATTGTGCTTCTAATTCAAACTTTCTGTTAATAGCTGCATCAGTCATCTTATACCAACTTTCAGAAAAAATATTACTTTTTTGAATATTAGAAAAAACTTGATCTTTATATTTATTTTGTTCGGCTACTTCTTTTTCATGTTTTTCAGCAGCCTCTTTAATTTCTTTATTCTTTTTATCCCAATAAGTATTTATAGCATTAGCCGTGGTTGTGCCTAAATTTGCTATAGCATTAGCTATTATTGCGCCTGACTTATTATCGATAACTGTTATTGGATTTTCATATGCTCCCATATTATTTTATATTTTTAAATTCTACGTCTATCTTGCTATAATCAACGCGATCAAACCCATCATTACCTTTTGTTACTGCAAAAGATGGAATTTCATCAGACATAACACCTTGAAATATACCTTTACCAAAATAAATATCTTTATACTCAAAACTATATATTTTTAAACCAGATGGAGATAAACCTATTAATTTTATAGATGTTTTAAGTCTACGATCAGAAGTAATTTGAACCTTTGAAAGATCAAACTGGTATGGAGTTGACGATGGTTTCGCTGTCATATTTGTCATAGCCCCACTACCAACTACACTAGCCCCAATTTGTCCTACTGCAGATATACCACTCGTTATAGCTGCTGTAGCGTTTTGACTATGTGCCGTTTGCGCTTGTTGTTGTCCTGTTAATTGAGCACCTAATCTATTAAGTTTTTGCATATCTCTACTATCTTCTTCTCGATACATAAACTCTTTTCCTTGAGCTTCTGCTTTTTGTACTTTTTCTGCTTGACTCATTTGAACATCTTGCATTCTTTTAGCTTCACTCATTTGAATATCTTGAATTCTTAACTCTCCATCAATTCTAGATTTTTCCATAATTTCTTGATTCCTAGCTTCTTGCTGTTCAATATTAGCACTAATTCCTTGTTTGCTTTTTAAGGCCATTTGAGCTAAAGCTGTTGCGCCACCTGCAGATGTTCCACTAGCTTGCATCATATCTAAAGTATTTGCTAAAGCTATATCAGCTTCAGCCGCTTGCATTTCAGAAGCTTTAGTAGCTACAGCTAAATTCATTTTAGGTGCAGAGGCCATGCCACTAAGATTACTAGCCATAGCCGATAAATCAGTTATACCTTCAAAAGGATTTATAATTGTTGTTCTATTCTTCTCTTCAAATGCTATTTTACGCTCTAACTCTCTAGCTTTATCTCTTGCCTTTCTTGCTTTCTTTTTTTCTTTGCTAGATTGCCAAATAGAAGTTCCAATAGATACTGCGGCTGAAATGCCGGCTGCCCATACAGTCATAATTATTTATTTTTTATTTGTAAATTTTTTTTCATAGTTTCAATGCTAATTTGAGGATCATCAAAATCTTTAGCTACAATTTGTTTTAATACAGTTTTTACAGTTTTCTTTCTAGTAGCGTGTACTGTTATCCATATAGTATCCTCTTCAGTATATATAACTCTTTTAGTTCCTGGTTTGGTAATTCCATTATGTGGCGCTTGTATATGTTGCATACCGTTTTCTGTTAATACCCTAACTTTCCCTTTTTGCACAAAATAAGCGTGTTCTTGCTTATGTATACCTGTAGTAATAAGTTGACCTTTGGGCATAAATATCTCCCGTATATATAAACCATCAGAGAACGTATGCTTTAGTGGGTTTATCCTATTTGCTATTTCATCTTGACCTGGATTATTAGGATCTCCATAAGATCCAGGAGCTTCAACGATTTTTTTTTCAAAATCCATAATAGCGTTTCTAAATTGTTCTATTCTTTCTATATCTTTTAAGGTGTATTTTTCCTTATTAATTAATTTCATTTAATTTTATTTCAATACCTTCTCGATCACATCTAAAATTTCACCTTTAGATACTTTTAATTTAAAAGATAGGTCTGCTGTCCATTGATATTTTATTCTACCATCTACATATAAAATTAGTATAGGTAAAGGTTTACCAGAAAAACTTTCTTTAAAGTTAGGCCCTTGATGTTCTATAGTAGCATGGTCTATTCTTATTTTATGTGCCATGTATCTGCTTGGTAATTCTCCACGTGGAATATCGTTTTTTAAATTCCAACTTGAATTGATTTGTAACAGTTGAATGTCTGTAGCTTGACTAAAGCCAAGATAGAAACTCAAGAGTAAAATCAAAGTTAATATATATTTCATTTTATTATTTTTTAATTATTTCATATAATTTTTCATCTATTTTATCTAATTTTTGTGAATTTTCTTGAACTTTTTCTTCTGTGTTCATTATTGACTCACGTATTAATTCATCTTTCAAATCATATTCTGTTCTCGAAACCGGAGGTTCGGGTAAAAGTTTTGCTTCTTCTATTTCTTCTTGTAAAGTATAATACATACCTACTAAAGTAGCCAAAGCCACTCCAATAGCAACTAATGTTTTTATACTAACTTGAAACTTAGTATCTTCGCTTAATTCTGACATGTTATTTTTTTAATATGCGGATTCGACATAATCCGATGAGGCGGCAAATAATTCCTTCATTCCTCCCGGATCCGTTAATGTATCAGTAGATATTTTAACTGTTGCATAATAACCTTTAATACCTGTCATTTGGTTACCAAATATTACTTCTCCTGGTGCGGCTGTACTATTATTAACTAAGTTAGCCATATATTTATTCTCTTTCCTATCAAAACCAGCATGATTTATTGGAGGTATTAAAGCTGTAGTATTAGCTGTAATTGGATTATTATCTAAATTAGCAAATTGATTTCCATAATTATCATATGCTCCTTCATTATAACTATATATAGAAGCAATAGTATCACTAGTATTTGTAGTGGCATATCCTTCAAAATCAGTATTAACTGATCCTATACCTGTTAAGTCAGATATAAAACTTGTAACCTCCCATCCGTTACTACCTTCATAATTAATTGTTTTAAATACTTTGGAAAGACTAACATCAGGGTTAAAAATAAATTCTATAGAAGAATCATTATTTAAACCATAGAAATTACCTCTTGGTTGGGTGGCAATATAATGTTGATATAAACTTGCACTATCTGTAGCAGCTGTACTTGATGGACCTGTAGTATAAAATTTATTTTTTAAACTTAACATCATGCCTGGTTTGTAAGTATACAAACTTGTCCAGCCCTGTATGTTTTCGTCAAAAGATAATGTTTTATAAGGTACTAAAGAACTTTCTGGTTGAATAGACAAAACATATTGTTTATTATATATATCCCAACCACCAGTTAGTTTACCTTCGCCCATTGTGCCAAATTGATCTCTAAAGAAATCAATCATACCATAGTTTGATATTTCAGTAAGACCATCTTGTGATAATCTCATTACTGCATTTCTATCTTTATCGGTAAAATATTTTCTTCTACCATACACAGCGAAACTTTCAGGATTTTTACTAATTCCAAAATTACCTACATAAGCTTGAACTGTACCTATAACATTATTAGATGTAGTTACGTTAGTAGATCCCTCGGCTGTATATATAATGTCTTTATCAATAGGTGCTCTACTAACTTTTTTCTCTTGAAATATTATTAAATTAGTATCTTCAGCATAAATTTTTTGTATACTACCATTTGCTGGATCTACACTTTTAATTATATCTTCTCCTACAGAAAAAACATTAGTATCATTAATACCTGTTCTGGCATTAAATATACCAGAATAAATCATAGAATTAATCCTTACAGATGATTTAGGATTATCTTCTACTAAATATGCTTTAACTCCTTGACCTACATAAGTATTGTTATACCCTCCTCTAATTCTTGCTTCTTCTACTGCCCAATCTTGTTCATTATCAGGATTACCACCTATAGCAGGATATGTTAAATCCCCTCTAGAACCATTCCATTCTGCAGGTGCGGGATTAGTTCCGTCATTTAAAGTCTTTCTTAATACGAAGGAATTAAAAAATTTTACTTCTACTGTTGCAGCCATAATTTATAATTGCACATTTATTTTTATTATTACCTTGTTAAGGACAAGCAGGAACCCCTTGAAGATACCAATTTTGTCCACCGTTAGCTTTTCCGTTTTGAAAAGCATCTAAAGCTGAAGTAGCTCCATCTATAGTCAATGTTACATAAGTTCCACTATATCCACCTAAATTAACGGTCTGATATGTTGCTCTAGATCCACCACCAAATCCTACAGATCCAATTTTTTCATAACAATTAGAAGCATTCGGAGACCTTACTGTTATTTCACTAACTCCAACCACAGCTGCCGGAGTACCTTCAGCACCTTTACCATTAGTTATATTTTGAAATAACGTATATATACTACAACCTGTGCTAGATGCCGAAGCTAATCCATCTAAAGTTTGTAAAAATTCTATTTTATCATTACCTGTAGCATATACCTGCATTATACCAAATCGATAAGCTGCAGCAGGAGAATTACATTGGTTATTATTACCTCCAGTAGCTGGATCTAAATTAGCTACACAAGGTTCAGCAGTACGAATAATTTTTTTACCCATTTGATCAAATTGAGCAGTCCACCTCATATTTTTTTGTGTCATAGTAGTACCATAAACATAATCAGGAGCAGGACAAGTAGGACACGTCCATAAAGGGGCACCGTCTCTAGTACAACTATTTTCATTTCCCCATTTTGTATTTAATGATGTATCAGAAACAGCTGTATAACCAAACCATTTATTTGTAGCCCCTGGAGACCAACCACTAGTTAATTGAGGATCGGTATAAAATTGAGACACATATTTAAAACCCCATTCTCTTGCATAAACAACCTGATCTATAGATGCACCAGCCGCACTAGTTCTATCATCACAAGCTGCCGTTACTCTATAAGCAAAAGATGCGGGAGCTCCTGAATCACTACCAGAACCATTACTATAAAAAGATACTAATTGAGTTGGATTATAAAAATCTCCAAAACTTAACCATACTCTTTGATTTTGTTGAGCTGTTGTATAATTATCATAAGGAAATGGTGGAGTTTTAAATGGAGTTAATGTTGGTATTTTAGGATTAGTTACAGATGACGAAGTAGTAGGTGAAATATTAGTACCATAAGGATAACGAGTAATTAATCTATATTCCCCAAATCTATCTGGAGCATCTGTAGGAGCAGTACCTCCTGGATCTCTATAAGCTTGATTTCTACCTACAACAAATAATTTTCTACCTAAACTGTTTAATAAAGGATCTACTTGAGTTTCTCTTGAATCCATCCATGATTCAAAACAATCCGCTGTAGCAGGGTCTGCACCACTACCTTCATCAGTAATTGCATTACTTAATTTATCTTTAACACCAGTAGTATAAAATGCTGAACCACCAATAAATTGGGAACCTCCAATTGTTACCCCACTTCCTACGCTATCTTTGTAATATGCATCAGCTTGTGCACCTCCAAATTTTATATCATTACCTTCTATATCTTTGGCTGTCATCCAGGTTGCACTGCTATTTTCTCTATATTGTAAATAAGTGGGCCATATAACCCCTGGTCTATCATTAGGGGCTGAACCATAATTTCCTAATTCAAAATCTACTATTATATAAGCACTACCATTTGTAATTCCTTCAGGAACTGGAATAACATTAGTAGTACAATTACTTCTTCCTGAACTCACTACTGTTCCTAAACCAGAATTTGTAGCATTCATTTCAACTTGTGCATTTCTATTTGAATTATTCCATTGCCAACCATCAGCTGCAGCGCTTGTGGCATAACTTGGTAAACTTGTACCTAGTCCTAAACCACTTACAACTTCTCTATTTATAGGAGGTAAAGGGGTACTTTCTACAGGGTCAGGAGTAGGTGCAGCCCAATAGTAACCAGAAGATTCAGCGGCTTGATTAATACACATATTTTTAGTACTTCCAAACGTACTGTTTAATGGAAGAGTCTCATAACCTGTATTTCCACTTACTTCTGGAGCACAAGTTCCTTCAGCAATACCACCTATAGTGGTTTCGTTAGTACCAGCATCTGTAAGACCTATTTCTAAACTTACTGGTACATTTAATGTATCAGTAGGATCAGTAACTTCTCCACTATTATTTATAACTAATTCTGGAACACCATCTCCTATAGGATCCTGAGATATTATTCTCCAAGTTAAATCATTTTGATTTTGTTCATTCCAAGCGCTTCCATTTACACCTTCAAAAGTATATAAAGGACTAGTACCAGGTTCTACTACAATACCTTCACTTGGGCATGTTATTTCCGGTTTTACATTAAATAACTTTTCAGTTATAGCAATTTTAGTAACTATACCTTGTTGTGAACCACTATCATTGTTTTTTACATCAAAATTAAATGTAAAAGAATCTTTTACTGGAGAGTTTGTATTATAATAAAAATATGTTCCACTAGATATTTGAATAACATAAGTATCAGGTGTATTAACACCATTACCTGCAGTTCTTATTAATTCAAATTTTTCTGTTACATCTTGATTTTCACCATCTGTTACCCAGAAACCTGACGTTGTATCGATCTCACTATTTACTACCATTAACTTTATACCCGAAGCATCTTGAACGTATGGAAAAAATGGTTTCGCTGTATATACTCCATTAGAATAAGTTGCTGTAGGTGATTCGCCGGGTGTTATGTCTTCTGCTAAATTAAATGTCCATGTTTTAGGAGCAGCTGCCATATCTTGATCAGTAGTAAAGTTTTTAATAGCTGAACTACCTGTTTTTATAGCTTCATTTAGCTCTGCTATAGTACCGCTGGAAGAGGTTTCCCAATAAATATCTAATCTTGATTCTACAGGTTGAGTTTCATAAACACTTAACCATGATGTTTGATCATCCGCTACAGCTGTTTTAGCCGAAGTACCAATAGGGTTTGAAGTAATAGATATACGTGCTAAAGAAGGGTTTGATACGGTTTGATATATTGAACCATATTTTATATTACCAGTATTATCAAAAAGATAATTTTGATCTGCAATAGTAGATACTGTGTCAGAAATAGCTATTCTTGTTGCGGCATCTACCGGATTAAATTGATAATTATAAGTAGGTGCAGCGTTAGCATGCGGAGCAATTCTTCCATATAATTGTACAGAACTTCTAAATTGTTTTTGTTCAGGTCCTACTTCGGTTAAATCTCTAGGTACTTTATTTATATTATCATTTAATAAAGTAGTAAAAGAAACTGTATTCACAGGATCAGGAGCATCAGTAGATTGTTGTGCAGCAGTAAGATTAGGATAAAAATTCATAATACTTGGTAGATACACATTATAATATTCTTGTTCAGTTTGTTTAACAACAATTTTATAAGAATACCATCCTAACGGGTTATAATCATCAGACGTTGGATCTCCATTATATAAACCTGGCCAACCTGTACTTAAATTATGTGGTACGTTTTCTTCAACTGGAGTATTAAACAATACTTTTATAGAATCTCCTGGCCATTTTTGTATTAAATTATCAGAAGGTGTAGAACTAGAAATATTATTATAAGGAAAATAAATAGTGTCTCCTACTAATGTTAATTCCCCATCAAGAGCTTGTGTATTGACTGATGACAAAATAGTGGTGGAACTTCTACCATATCTATCAGATAAAACAACTCCTACTTGGTAATTCCTGTTTTGTTTAACAGTATGCATAGGATATTCCCGAGATACCGTTCTTTCTATAGGACGTGGAACTGTAGGATCATTTACGCGAAATACACTATACTTATCACCTATACCTACATTGTAATCTAATGTTTCAGGTGGAGTATGTTTGTTTTGAAAATTACTATAAACTAATCTATTACTAATAATTTCTTGTCCAAGAGCTCTAACTGGAGCTTTATCATACACACGAGTTATTTCACTACTTGGTAATGTTTTATAAGGTTTATCTCCTTGATAATTATATTCTATAACAGTATCGGTTCCAAAATTTTCATATCCATTTGTTCCAACTCGTGGAATTGTATCTACAACCTGAATTTCTAAAGTATCAGATTCTTTATATAGAATTTCAATTTCATCTACTTGCATTGCACTAAATAAAACGTTAGCTGCAATACCATTATTATCTTTGTCTAAAGGTAAAGGTATTTGTAAAAATATATTATTTACTTTATTTTCCATAAAACCTACCACAGTACTTCTGTATGTAGCTTGTTCATCTGTTGTCATACCTACTGGAGTTGTTTCTCCTATAAAATAACCATCTTGTTTAGGTATAAAAGTTGCTTGAGTAAATGGAGCCATTAAAGAATAATTTCCATCTTCAAATTTAAATCTATAACTAAATCTTACAAATTTATCTTCTAAGAAATCAGGATCTCCATTAAATTTTGGGTTATAATTTGGATTTGTTGTAAGACCTGGATATCCAGCGTTATATGTACCACCTGGATTCATAGGAGAACTAGCATCCTCCATACTTGTAACCCAATTATCAGTACCTAAACCAGTACCTAGCGTTGGTCCTGTTATAGGATTTAAGTTTTGATTTAAATAAATTTTTGATCCTGGAGGTAAATCTAGCAATAAATTTACTGGTGTTTCTGCTCCTGGTAATGCACTTCTATCTATTAATTGTATTTGATTACCATTAGAATAACAACAAAAAGCGCTATTATTCGGAATAGCACCAACAACATCTGATGTAATTAAAGCCCCCACTAATGTTTTTCCTACATCCAGTTCATTAGCTAAACCCAGTCTATTATCTGCGCTTAATAATATCAAAGATTGACCAGCTGTAGCAGTTCCAGTAGTTATTGCCGAACCACCATTTGGCCAATATTCTGCAGCCCGTTGTTGATATAGTTCAATAGCTTGAAAAGGTGCATACGTAGCTACTGATATTTGATCTTCATTTGAATAGTAATTTAGAGTTTTAGCTCTATCAATATTTATTCTACGAGGTTGATTTCTATTATCTGTCCAAAACAATATTCCTTCTAATAAATTTACAGATACTATTGGATGAGTTGTAGAAAAATTTAAAAATGGACCAGTAAGTAATAAATCAGTTTCTTTATTTGAAGTATTATGTACATAAATATAATTATTTGCACTTGAAGAGTAATTTAATAATTGAGTATTATAACCAGGGGCTAATCTTTCATCATAATCAGTTAAAAATATATAAATATTATTATTAACTTCATCAGTATATAAACCAATAGTAGTAAGATTACAATTACAGCCACTTAATGTCTTTAAATCCACAAGCTCTATGTTACCTAATACATTCTCTAAAGCGCCTACATCAGCTCCTTCGGATTTACTTACTTGTATATTAATTCCTTCACGATATTCACCATTTGGTAATAACCTAGCATCTAGGTCTTTATTCATTTTGGACTTAATAAAAGAATTTTTAGCTTCTGCCATTTAGTTTAATTTTTAAGCCATTTAGATTTCCCTCTCATTATCTGAACAAACTCATTTGATTTAATATTAGATAATCTTATTTTTGCATTTCTTAATTTAGCACTTTTCTCTCTTTTTAATCTTTGAACTACATATTCTGGCTGGTTTATTCTACTAGCTAAAATAGCATGACTTAAATAAGCATAAACCGCTTCTTCAGCTAATTTAGGAACTCTCATGTCTTCTTCATACCCTAATCCATCTGATATATATTCTAATACTATAACCTTGTCTTTTAAATCACTAGAAAAAGATAACATTCCGTTACGATCATTAATTGTAAACCAACCATTTATCTGAGAAGTTTCTGGTTGCATACCATAACGTTGACCATATCCATAAAACCAATTTCCATATAAACCATATAATCCATCAGATATTAATCTACCTGTTATATCATCTCTTATTTCTTTTAATAATTCCGTATTTTGACTATCCCAACGCTCTTCAGTTATAGATGTTCCTGTTAAATTTCTTCCTTCATTATCTTGTGTAGGTATACCGGCAGCATCTTGAATAGGTTTAGTATAAGGATTAGTAGTTAAAGTAGTTGGATATATTACATGCGTAACACCTAACTCATCCACCCATGATACATTAACATAATTAACATAATCCTGTGGTATAGGTACGCTTAAACTAGCTGGTATAGTTAGTTCTTGAGATTTTATACTTCTCAATGTATCATAGCTAAATTCTTGTAATGCTCTTTTTGTATGAAAAATAACATCTGTTTTTTTAACACTTGAAATTAATTTACCCGCGCCGACATAAGCCACTAAGAAGTTATTAATTAAATCTTCTACTTTTATATAAGAATAATTATTATAATTATGTTGAGTAACTTTTCCGTAAGCATCTTTATTTCCAAAATTACCTCCACTTTCAGTTAGTAATTGTATAACTACATAAGTACCAACTGCTTGTGCTGGTAAAGTAAATACATTATTTAATACTGTATATGCTGAAGTATATTCAGCAAAAGTTCCTGGATTACCTGTTGCGCTAGTATATAACCTAAAATTATTTTGATTGTAATATTCAGATGTAGGATCAGCACTTCCAAAAGTTATTTCTGTGTTAAAAGTAGCCGTAAAAATTGTTTGATCAGCAGTAGCTACAAACATTTGAGCACCTGCATAATATTGCGAATTAGTTTCTGTGATTAATCCTCCGTTAGGTTGTGCCATAATTTATTAACTTTTTTCATTTTGTTCATTCATCGCTACTTCTTGTGTAGCAGCTTGTACAATTTCAGGATCTCTTATTATTACCCCAGCATATTTTAATACTTGTAATATAACATTAGTTTGTTCGGATTCATGTAGTTCAAAATCTCTAGAACCAGAAGGAGTAGTACTTGCATTATAAGCATTAGAGTTATAAACATATTGACCTAAAGCACCTACGTCAAATCCCCAAATAGGATCTACAGGTTTTCTAATATAGTCTACTTGTATATCTCCGGCGGTATTAATAGTTGTCGGTTTTACAAAAAGTTTATAATCTTCAAATAAATAAACTGGAAAAGTTTTAGAAGGTTTTGTTAATAAGGAATTATTAACATGGTAGAATTCATGTCTATCAAGTCTTTGGAGTTCGACTTCATTATTGTATAATACAGTTCCTAATCTGTAAAAACTTACTTGATTACCATAAGCATCTAAACCAGGTAATGTCCAATAAGTTAAAGTATTATTAGTTCCTGATGGAGTGGTAGAAACATAATTAGCGTTTCCAAAAGTTTTAAATATAGCTAATTTTCCATCAAGATTTTTAACTCTATCCGCATAATCTGTGTCAGTTTGTGGTACTCTTATTTGTTGGTTAATATCTTCAAAATATTTTTCAAATATTTCTAACTGCACTTGAGTTCCTAAATTGTTAAACTCAGTGGGTGTTATATAACCTCTTTGTTCTTTATTCAAGATAAGTAAAACAGTTTGGTATACCGTATTTACATTTATAGCCATCTGTATTTTTTATTATTATAATAAAGGAGGCCAAAGCCTCCCTTATTAATATTATATTAAGAAAGTTTTTTCTCTATTGACTTAAAAACCTCTAAGCCTTCATCTGTTTTAAAGAATTGAGCCATAGCTGAATATGGATGTTCATCAAATGGAACTGTCATTAGTTTCATTTGGTTTGATGCCCACATAAATGTTCTTTGATCAGAACTTAATTTTATTATTCCAGCTTCTGTAGCTTTTATTGCAAAATTTCTTAGTTGTACATTTTCATCATTTGCTAGATCTATGAATAATTTTGGATTTTTCTTAGCAAATACTAATAAATCTCTTTTAATTTCCTTAGAACTCATATCTCCAACCTTAGATCCAACTTCTACCCTTAAAATAGCTTCAGCTTGATCAATATCAACAGTTCTAGCCATATTAAGTGCGTCTATTTCTAATTCTAAGTCTACTAATTCATCTTGAGCTTGTACGACTTCATCTACTTCTCTATATCGTTGTCCTTTTAATGGATGATATAAAGATAATATTTTTTGTAATGCTTCTTTTTCTTTTTTTACTAATAAAGCACCGTCTCTAAAAACAATATGTCCTAAAGTAGATTCTCCTTTTTGTTCATCTTTAAATGGAGAATTTTGATTAGTTGCATATCTAATTTCTCGTTGCTCTCTAGTTTTATTATCGTACCACAATAAAGCATGTCTTGCGGTGTGTCTTGATGGAATTTTATATGTTAAAGGAGTTTTATTACCTGTTAAAACATAAGTTCTATCTTTTACCTCCCAATTATCTTTAGGAGTTATTTTTTCTTTTTTAGTAGGAGTTTTAACCATTACTGGTTCATCTAAAACTTCCTCTTCTTTTTTCATTTTTTTTGCCATGATATAATATAATTAAATAGTTAAAAGTAAAGGTAGGGACATCTAATTTAAGATGCCCCATCTTTACAAAGTATTAAATACCTTTGAATAATACAAAGTTATTAGCAGCTTGAGTTACAAGACATCTTTCTGAAAGGAAGTTTACTTCCATTGCATCAAGATTAGAAGTGTAAGCACCTCCAGCTGATCCAGTTAACCAAGACTTCATACGTCTGTCTTCTGTTTGAGAAGCTCTATAACGCACGTGTAAGAATGGTCTTCTTATATTAGTACCTAAAATTTGATCGTAAACTGTTGAAGTACCTGCTGGTATTAAAACACCTTCGATTGATTGAGTACCTGCAATTGCTCCTCTTGTAGAAGCATCATTTAAGTATTTCCAGTCAGTTTTATAGAAGTCATAAGAACCTCTTCTGAAACCACTAAATCCAAGATTTAAAGCCATTTCTTCTGAGTTTTCAAATAATCCATAAGCTGTACCACCGTTAGCACCATAAGATACATTAGCAAGCATATTATCAAATTCTAATGCAGTTGATCTTTGTAAGAACAGCATATTTTCTTCAATAGCACCTTGAGTATCTAAGTTTTTAAGTATTTCATCAAAGTCATCTATACCAGCTGCACCAGCAAATCCAACTTCTACGTTACCTCTTGATGAGATAGCGGCGAAAAGACCTTCAGTACCTTTAAATCCTGAAGCAGCAGCATTATTTCCAGCAGCCGCCACAGCGATCTCACCTTCAACACATACCATTTCTAGGTAATCTTCAAATCGTAATCTAGTTTCAGATTCTGCTTTTAAGTACCATAGATAACCAGTAGTTCCATCTTCTGTAGCAACTTCAACCCAACCTATTTGAGCCATATCTGATCCGTTTATTGTATAAACATTTCTGATAATAACTGGTGAGTTATTATATTGTTGAAAAGCTGGAGTAATAGTAATTTGTGGTTGTACAGTATTATTTAAAGCTAAAGCTCCAGCACCTGCATTAGATGTGGATGCGCCTTTAACAAATTCTGAACCATAAACGAATATTTTTACTGAAGTACCTAAACCACTTAAATCTGTGCTTAAATAAGGAGCAACAGTTATAGCACCAGTAGCTGTATTAGAAGCTGTTACAACGCACTTTGCTTCGTTGCCATTATCATCTAAAACTACAATGGTTTGACCTGGAGATACTACATTTCTTGTAACACCAGGAGCTGTAGCAGCCGGTGTTGTAATAATAGATGGATTAGCTTGATCGTTAACACAGCCATCATATGCTATATGTAATCTATTTTGCTCTGACCAAACAACTTGATCTGAAGTCAGAGGCATTTCAGCACCTACCATACGTAAGAAACCAGATAGAGTTCTATTTCCATATCTCTCTACTTCTTGTTCATATATTTCTGGTAGATATTGCTGAGCAAAATCATTATTACCATCTGTAAAAGATAGGTAATTACTGGCTAATAGCTGCTGATTAGGAGCAGGAACTATTGAGCCAAATTGTGGAGTTAAAATTCCCATAATTTATTTATTAATTTTTAATTAAACGTTTTCTTTTTTATTTTCAATTTTGAAGAATCAAGCCCACTAATTGCTTTTACTTTTAAACCACCAACAAATATTTCTCCAGATGCCGTTTTACGTGGCTCTAAATTTATATTTTTTGATTTAGCCATTGTATCTTTAATCGCGTCGGTTTTACCTTGCTCATAAAAATGATTAGCTATAGTATCAGCATTTTGTGCGGCATATAAAGCTTTATGATATCCTCTTGTGTCTTCTATCTCTCCTTTGTCATTTAAGAACGTCTTAATAAAGTTCGATATATCACTTTGGTTATCGGCAACAGTTGAAGGATCTTTTATTCCGTATCTGAATTTTTTATCTCCTAATTTAAAATCAAAACCTTTGAATTCGTTGTTGAGAAGGCTTTTTGTTTCAGTTACAAATCTTTCATGTTTAACTTCACCTGCTTGCTTGTCTTCGTTATAGCGATTGAAAAAATCCATAGCTTTTTGTTGTTCTTGAGTAACACCGGGTCTCAACTTGATTTCGGCATAATATTCTTTTTTAAGATCTTCCAAAAAGTTTGTGGCTTTCGCTACCTCTTCTTTATAAGCGAGTTTTTTCTTTTTTATTTCTCGCTCATCGTCAACCTCTTCATCATATTGAAAAGTATCTTCAATAATGAAATTTACTTCTTCAGCATTTAAATGAGGTTTAGCTTTTTTGTAATATTCTTGTAGTAACAGACCATTGTCAACATTGCTATAATCAGCATTTAATCTAGCGTAGTCTTCAATAGTTCCACCTGTTTCTTTCATGAATTTTACTAATTTTTCTACATTTTCAGGGAGTTCTTGTGTTTTATCTTCCTGTAATATTTTTTCCTGTTTCGGTAAGGTAGTGGTAGTTTTAGTGCTTCTATCCACTCCTGTCTTGTCAGTGTTATCTTCTTCATCTGTAATCTCTTGTATTGGGGAATCAGATTTTTCTTCTTTTATTTCTTCTTCTTTTTTATCTTCAATAGGGGTAATGGACTTTTCGGTGGTATTTCCTCCTTTAGCGTCCATGATCTCGCTAGTTCCGGTTTGTTCGCCCACATCCACTTTCTTTGTTTCTCCGATTGAAATGGCATCTTTTTCTTCTTTTTTAGGTTTACTTAAATCTACCTTTATCATTTTAGGTACTTTATCTTCACCTAGTTGTTTTGGTTTAGTTACTTTTTTTATTTTAAAACTTCCTTCTTCTTTAGGAGGTTCAGACACTTCAGCTGTTGTAACTGCTTTAGCTTCTTCTACTTTTTCTAATACTTTTTCTTTTATTTGTGTTTCTTTTTTTGACATAATATAATAATATAAAATTAATTGATTTTAAGATGGTCCAAACTGTTCTAATCCAAATCCATCTAAATTATCATTACCTGCAGATTCAAAATCTTTTGGTAATAAATCATTTTGTCTTTGATTTATCATTTCACTTTGTTGGGTACCTTGTAATTTAATTCTTTGATCCTTACGATCTTCTATTGCTCCTTCTTTTTGTTGTTGTACTTGGCCTTGAAGTCGGGCTAACTCCATATCATAATTAAATTCTTCTGCCATTAACTGTTTTTTAATTTCAGCTTCTCTTTCTAATTTAGTAATTTCAAATTGAGATTTAGCTTGTTCTATTTGTATTTCAGTTTCGGCTAAAGCTTGTTGTTTTTGTACTTCTGCTACTGCTGCTTTTTCAGCTGCTTCAGCATTAGCAGCAGCTTGAGCTTCTATATTTTCTAATTGCTGTACTCTTTCTAATTCTTGTTTTTTCTTTTGACGAGATTTTAAACTTTGATTAGCTAATTTAATATTTCGTATTTCTCTTAAATCTATAGCATCTTCCAATCCAATATTACCAGCTTGTAATGCTATTTGTATATTTTGTTCTAAATTTGTTTTATCTTCCTCTTCGGGTTCTAATTCTAAAAATATTCCAAAATCATGTAAACTTAACTTTTGTATTTCATTTAAAGTATGAGTGTTAAAAGTGTTAATACTCGTCATTAGACTTTGTTGAGTAAGAGGAAATTGAAGCATATCAGAAACTCGCAAACTAATATTTTCACACACCCTTACTGTTAAATACATAAGCGATTGAAGAACATGTCTTGTTGCAGTATTAGAATTAGCAGCAGCTAATTTTTGTAATCCTACTAAGGAATCTTTAGCTGGCATACTACCGTCTCTTGCTTCGTTAAGCCCGGTGACATCTCTTATCATTTGTAAATAATACTGATAAGTTTGAATCATAGCTTGAATTTTAGACATTCCATTCGATGTCTGTAATTCTTGAACTGGAACTTTACCTCTATTTAATTCCCCATCTTGTGTTAAAGATCTTCCAACTATACTACCAGTTTGAAAATACATATTAAGCGCTTCAGAGGGATTATAATTAGTACCATTTCCTAAATCTACTTCAGCAAGTCCATCTACATCTAGATATACTCCATCTGGCACCATTCTTGATAATACTTGTTGTAGTTTTAAATGCGTTAATTGAATCATATCAGCAAAACCTACACTTTTACTAACTAAAGATTCAATTCTACCTTGATACATTCTTGGGGAACTAATAACATAATTCATGTTTACTTTAGTAGTATCACCATAAGGTCTTGTCATATTTTCACTTAATTCCCATTGAAGTAAATTATTAGCAAGACCTAATACTTTAGCGCCGGAATATAAAACTTCAATAGATCTAGAAACTCTATCAAAATTATCATTTGGTGGAGGATTAAAAGTATCGGGTTTTTCTAATGTTTTTTCTAAACCTTGTTCTGTTTGTTTTATTTTAAATACTTGATCTTGATATGTTTTATATTCAAAAAATAAAACTTGAACTTGGTCTTTAGTCTCTTGTCCCCACCACGTGTTTTCTACGTAAGAATTTCTTCCAGGATATTTTTGAATTTCTTCTAATTCACTTTCAGTTAAATAAGGAAATTGCCTTTTAACCTCAGAAAGAGACATATTTTTTATTTCTCCTACATAATAAATATCTTCAAAATTAGGATCATCTGTATATGAATATACTATATTTGCGGGATTAACATAATCTACAGTTACCCCTTCAGATAAATTAAAATTAGTTTTAACACAAGCAATTCCTAAAACAGCTAAATCATATGCTAATCTTTTTTTAGTTTCTTCATATTTATTATAATCTAATACATTATTAATAACTTCTTCTTCAGCTATTTCAATGCTTTGTTTATATGTAAGTTGCATGTAAAGATCTAATTCTCCAGGATCTTCAGGTAAACTTTCAGGATCTGATGATGAATAATAACTTCTTCCTGTAATTTGTGTTAATTGATCTATTTCTGCTTTATTTTGAATATCTCTTAAAGCGTTAGCTGCATAGTTAGTACGTTGTTTAGTGGCAAAAGGATCTTGTGCGTATGATTTTATTTCATATCCTTTATCTGTCATTCCATTAACTACAATATCAACAAATTTAGATAAAATTGGTACAGGTTTCCAATCTAAATTAAGATAAGATAAATCACCATTTATAGCTAATTCATCTTTATATTTTTGAACTGGTTGTTCTCCTCTAGCATATAATCTTAATCTATTAAAATTTTGAAAATTATTAATAAATCTATTTTGACCACTAGAATTTCTAAACCACTCATATTCAATAGCTTGAGCCACTTGTAACCCATACTCTCTAGATTTTTTCTCTTCTTCAGGTACCACCTGATCGGGGAAAGCACTATTATAGTTAATCTTAACCATCTAATTTAGTATTTTTGAATTTACTCCTTTATTATTATATTTTTTAAAACCTAAAGGTACACTTGTTATTGTTCTTTCAGCAGTAGGTCTATATTTATTTTTATTACAAGCCATAATTGCTAATCCAGAACTTATAGACGCATCGTGTAAAGTTCTATTATTAATATTGAATTTAGCCCAATCTTCAAGAGTTTTTTGGAAATACATATCTCCATAATTTTCTCCATTATATCCTATAAAATTTTCAATATAATCTTCTATCGCAGCAGCATGAGCTTGTTTTATATCTTCACTAGAGTTAGGTATTCCACCTATTTCTCTTTCTGTTACAGATAATTTATTATAAATTTTATCAGGTCTATTCATTGAGTACCCGCGGTAACCTCTTCTTTTTAAATAATATAATAATCGAGGTTTGTTATTTTCTGCAAGTAATGGCATTCCGTAAAAAACTAAAGCCATTAATACTTCTTCAAAAAATATTTCTGCAGTTTGTGGTCGTGCTATATATTCTAAAAAAAATGTATTAGGAGGAACATCCTCCATTGTAAATTTTGTAAGACCATGAAGAGATCCTTTTGATCCTCTACCGTCTACTGTACCTGATATATCATAAGGGTCACAACCAAAAGCCCCACAATCATTATTACCAGGATATTTAATTCCATTTTTTACTAAGTATCTATTTTGTAAATTAATTGGAGGAACCCAAGATATAAAAAATCTCCCATTGTTATTAGGAACAAATAATACTCTAGTATCTTTAATCCCACCTTCCCATTGAAAATTACCTTGCGTAACAATATTTGTGTTTCTTAAATCCTCATTATAATCAATTTGTTCGTAAATTTTTGTTAAATTAAATAAAGATTCCTTAGCTTCATCTCTAAAAGCATGTTTTTCAGTTCGTGGAAATTGACGATAAAATTCATTTAAACTATCTTGATCCTCTTTTAATCCTTCAACTTCGTTTTCCCAATGGGAAATGACCCCAATTTCAATTTGTGATCCATCGATCCCAGGTACTGCTTTTTTCGGAGTTTCAAAGACAGGTATTCCATAAGTATTAAGGTATCCTTCGTAGTTCCATTCCATAGGTATGAACAAACTATATAATCCTGAGTTAGTCTGTCCATTACGGTTTCTTTTTGTAACATCTGATGCATCATATAATCTTTTAAAATTATTTCCTCCTTTATCTAAAGCATTTGAAGTAGAACCCATCATACATTTTCCAACTATTCTACTCCCTAATCTTAATGTGGTTTTTGTGACCCTCCAGTTGTTGAGGATGTTGTCGGGCCTCTCCCATTTCCCCGATTCATCGTGGGCGAGAAGTTGTAATTTCTCTCCATCGTACGAGTTGTCCCCGGTATTCTTCCAGTCGATCGTTGTGTCCAATCCTTGTATTTCTTCAACTTTGGTGTTTTCGTCCAACTTCTTTCTCGTAAGTTTGGATGCTGGTACTCTATAGGCAAGTTCTGTTTTGGGCCTGTCCATACCGTCTTGAATCGGTTTGAAGAAAAATGGGTAGTTAACCGATATCGGTACAACTTTATCTGTAAACATCTTTTTAGCATCGGCTCCAGTCTTAGATAAAATTCCGTATCGTGAATCACTGGATATGGTTGCTTGGTGTACCAATTCTGAAGACGCCATGAACGAAAAGCCAGACCGTCTATTTTTAAGGTAGCACATTCCATAACATCTGGTATCCAACTTACAGGCCTCCCAGAAAATGAAGAATAATCTGTTCGATTCCCTAAACTCTGCTGACCCAACATCAATCTTGGTCCATTGCAGGTACATATAATGAGAACCAGTAATGTAAGTAGGATTACCTTTATTGTAGAACCAAAAACCTTCTTCACGTCTTTTAAATTCTTCGTCAATATAATCATACCATTTATTTTTAAAATCAAGAGATCTATCATTCCAATCAAAAACTGTTTTAAGTTTTGATAATTCTTTTGGATAATTAAAAACCTCCCAATACTGTTCATCTTTCTTTTTTGCTCTTTTATATACTGTTTTTTCGAGTGGTAATGCAATCTTTAGACCTTGGATTTCATATATTTCGCCAATTTCTCCAGTTTTACTGATAACCACAATATCATTTTCTTTATCATAACCTTGTTTCCATTTTTTATATCTATTGTTTCTTTTTATTACATTAGATTTAATATGATTAGGTAAAATTTTATATAAAGTTTGTGTGTACATTATCGAGATCTATTTTCTGCGAATCCTTTAAAGTTGTTTCCGCGATTTTCTTCTTTAATCTCTTTTAGCATATTCTCTTCTTCTTCTATACGTGTGAGTATTTCAAAAGCATCGAAAATAGCTAATTTTTTAGTTGCTGCTGCATTTTTTAATCTATCAGCAGAAACATCATCTTCTGAGTCTACTATTTTTTCCTTAGCAACCTTAATTAATTCTTCAACAGCTTTTTGCCCAGCTTGGATTATACTCTTTTTGGTTTGCTTTGTGTTCATATTTAATTACAATATCATTTGATTCCATACAATATAAAAGCTCATTATCAATTACAAATTCAAATTCTCTTAATGGATTAAATCCAATAACATCACCTGGATTGATATTAAGCACTTCTAGTGAACTATTACCATATTTTAGTATACCAGTATTCTTTATAATTTTTTCATCTTCTAATACCGGTTTTACAAAACAATAATTTTCATGAGTATTCCATGTATTGTTTCTATAATACATATAAACTTGAGAAGGAATTGCAAAGTATAAATCATCTTTAAAATATTTACTACTATTTACAGACTTACCTTTCATATTATAATATCTTCTAAATAAATTATGATGAACTATAACTTTATCTCCTTTATTTATAGATGTTTTATATACAAGTGGAACAGACACAACTTCTGCTTCTCTATTTATAAATTTATGATTAGATATACTAGAATTTATGATTAATTCTTTATTATTAATATTAATTTTATTTTTATATCTTTCCCCTATAGGTTTTACAATAAATTGATATAAACTATTCATTAATATTCTAAATCATATTCAACAGATATAGCCATTTGAGAATTAAATTTTTTCCACGGTAATACCTCGTCATCTTTTTTTATAAATATATTATAAGATTGCTCTTCTTCATCGTTTAAAATATGAGAGATAGTATGACCACCATACACTTGCTGGCCTACAGCATAATGCATGGCATCATTTTTATAATCAGATCCAATACTGATTTTTCTTATAACTTTACTACTCACTTTTTTTATCTTCTTCTTTTTTATCTTCTATCATAGTATAACTGCCGTCATCAAGACTAATATTTATACCTCCATATTCTTCTTCAAGTTTTGTTTTAAACTCTTCAGCATCTTGTACAATACCAGCATATTTATGTAACAAACCATGTTTTTGGCTTTCTAAGTATCCTATATCTCTTAATGATTGAGTTATTTCTTCTTGTTGTTTTTTAATAGTAGATAATTGTTCTTCAGTTATTTTTCCTGCAACTTTTTTATTTTTTTCGTCACAAGATGAACATCCTTTTGTTGTTTCTTCTTTGGTCATTTTATTTAATTTAATTTGATTAATAATTATTTAATATAGCGCAATCATTTCTGATGCAGTTGTAGCAGAATCATTGGTATATACTTTTCTAACAAGCATATTTAATGTAGTTCCTGCTGGAATGCTTTGTACGGTTACTGTTTGATTTGGTGGTGCTGCAGCAAATTCTAATTTAATATCTCCAGTTCCACCTACATATAATCCAAAACCACTAAATCCAGGATCAGCTTCATATATTGCGTTTGTACCAACATCAGCACCTGTAGTTGGGGCTTGTAAATCTGTACCAGCTAAAGCTATTGATAGTGTACCTGTTATATTAGTTTGTCCAAAAGCAGTATTTAAATCTGATGTGCTAAAAACAATAGTTTGGGTAGCAGCTCCCATATTTGGACCAGAACCTGGATTAGCGGGTGCACCTGGTGCAGCGCCTTGATTTAATCCATCAGGTCTTGTTTGTACTACTCTTACATTTGTTATTGCTCCAGTAACATCTGTTTCAATAGTGTAGTATGCTCCCCATTGATTATTTTGAGCATTAGCAGCTGAACCTAAAAAAGTACCTCCAGAAGCATATGCTACAACAACCTGAGCAGACGCAACTATATTTGCAGTTGTATCTGAAAATTGTCCTACAGGTATACCAGCCCCTGATGCACCTGGTGCTCTTAAAGTACCAACTGTTTCTATAGCTACTGCATGAGTAGATGCATCAACCATATTTTTTTGATAAAATCCCATTTTTTTATTTATTTATGTTTATTATTTCCGAATACTTTTTCAACTCCACGAGAACCGAAATAGCCTCCAATTACTATTGTAAGAAGTCCAGTGATAGAATCTAAGGGATAACTTAAATACCATCCTATTACATAACTTACGGTTAAAAATATTAATACCAGCGGGCGAACATTAGAAGCTAACCAGGCCCCTGATTTTGCATCTGCAACCCACCTTTTAGTTGTTCCATCTATTTCAGCCTTTTCAATTGATAGTTTTTTTAATGCTATAGCTTTATCTTCAGCAGATAAACTACTATTACCGGATATTAATCCCGAGATTACATTACCTGGTAATATAGCATCACCAACAATTCCTAAGATACTAGGGGCTTTTTCAATAAGAAATTTACCCACCCCAGTATCTTTAAAAGGCTTTTTTTTACTCATTATTTAGTCGTTTCTTCCACTTAATTTTGGAGCTACTTTTTTAAATTGCTTTTGAACTCCACTATATCCAGCACTCCAATCATCAGATTTCCATTTCATTTTACCTTTAAATGCATAACGATTATTACCTGATTCTCTATAATCTACAGTATCTTTTACTGTATTTTTTACTTTATCCCAAGCGCCTTCATGCGTATGTTGATATTGTTTATCGTGATGTAATGGAGTACCATTATAATTTAAATCTGAATCTGAACCTGAACCAGCTCTATCATCAATAGGCATATAGTTCAATAGATTTTTAGCGTGTTTACTCATGAATGAACCACCAGCCATTTTTTTACCTTTTCCCATTTTATTTATTTTTATGTGTGTTTATGTGCTTTTTTCTCCCAACTTAATGTCTTGCTACCTTCTTTCATATTAGCACGAGAATGAATTTGCCACTTATCATTTACTGATTTACGACAATATACATTTTCATCATCATACCAAAGAAGTCCAGATTTTATATCATCAACATGAATTTGTTCATGATTAATAACATCTTGTCTTTGTTTAGGATCTCTTATATTTTTATTTATTAGTATATTCCCATTTCTATCAGCTTTACCTAATACACCTTCTTCCATTTCAACTTCATGAACTGGAGCGGTTTCCACAAAAGGAGGTTTGTTTAATTTAAAAGCCATTAGTTTTTTGTTGAGTATGGGAACATTTTATTTAATGCATCTTTTCGTTGTTGACATCCACAAGGAATATTAAGACCTTCGGAGACTGAATCAACGATGGTCTTAATACCTGTTCTTGTAGTAAACTTTTCAATAGAATCGCCTAATCCTTGGGATTTCATCAACTAGTTATTATGCAGTAAATGCTACAGATCTCCAATACATTTGAGCTGGAGTTCCGGCTTGATCTTTACCTAAGATGACGCTTGATACGACACCACCTGGATTAGCTGTCATAGCTGATACAAGTGCATCATAAACTGAATCTCCATCCGTAATTGTTGGTGCAGCAGCACCTCCTTGATCAGTTGAAGGAGTACATTTCCATAATTGAGTAGCAGCATGAGCGCCAATACAGTGTATATCTAATACATTATTAGATTGAACAACCACTCCTGTAATATCGTCTAAAGGAATAACTACAGCTTTAGGTGCGTTAGCAACGTCAGTTGCAGTAATGTTAAATTTTATAAATTTTGCCATTTTTGTTATTGTTTTGTTATTGTTAATGTTTATGTTTGGTTAGATTTATACAGTTCTATTCTGTTTTACGTTTTAATAGGTTTAGGTTTCCTAAGTTCACCATCAGCAGCAGCATAATCAATAGCATTTTGTTGCATTGTTGCATTTTGAGTTCTGTTAAATAAATGCTTTTTATAACTTCTTTGCATACTTTTAAATTCACTTTTAGTTAAAGATTTACTACTACCACCATAATTATCAAATGTATTACTACGACGTGTAGTACTACCACTAAATCTTTGAGGGTCTTGACCAGGTATATTGATTTGTTGTAAATTCATTTTTTGTACATCTTTAAATGTAAGATTTCCAAATTCTTCTCCACTTATTTTTCTCGCATCAGTTCCCCCAGTTCTTATAAAACCTGCCCAAGATTTATTACTCTCTAAATTTGGATCAAACATACCTGTTCCACTTTTAGCATCTGTTACTGTTTTTTGGCCTGGTTTCCATCCTCCTCTCGAATCAATTATATTAACAGGTCTACCACTGTCACTATATTGAAATCTAGGATCTAATCCAGCTCTAGGATCTTCGTTATGACCGGGTTCATGTGTATGAAAAGGTGAATTACTAATTCCCGTTTTATAAAATGGAGTTTTACTCATTTTAGTGGTGTTTTTTATCGTATTTAATATCTCCAGCTAATTTAGATATATGTTTTTCATCAGCTGTCATGTCTATATCACTATGGTGATGTTTGTTATCCCAAAGAACATCTCTTTTAAGATAATCTATATGTGCTGCATCATCTCTTTCAGATGCATGAACGTTACTTTTAGTAACAGGTGTATGAGAATGTCTAGCATTACCAGAATATTCTCCGAAATGTCCTTTTTCCATATTTATTGTTTTAAAAATTATTTATCTCCTTGTACAATAGCAGTTATAGGTAATTTAACTTGCATGTCTAGGGCTGATTTAGGAAATTTAGATACTTGCATACCTGTTATCCCTGAACTAGATCCTACTCCATGAATACGACCTTCTTGATTTAAAGGACCGTCCCATATATGAGATTCCCCTACAATACCTATTTTCTTTTCTTTACTTGCTTTGTTGTATGCTTTATCTTGATGCATGATTATTTGTTTAATTGTTATAATGCGTTTTCTAGTATAATTATAAATAAAAATATAACTATACCTGCTATTAAATAGCTTGTCATTAGTCTTTTTTTAGTTGTGGATATTTTCTATGTACACAAGCTTTTATTTTATCAGGATTTTTAGCGTTGTGAGCTAATTGAAGAGCAGACTTAGCTCTTTTTAATGTATTAACAGGAAATGTACCTTTTGGTCCACAAAATTCTGATTTATTTACATTAGGGTATTTACCAGCATTTGACATTCCTGGTTCTTCCCTTATTTCTGATATTGTTTTTAAAAATGGTGAGTTACTTTTCATAATTTATTTTTCTATGTATTTTGACTTGCTTTTACTCTCTTTCTTAAGTTGCTATTACTAGAGTTTCTATCACTAGGGTTATTTGTTTGTTTTGCTTTTACTCTTTCTTTTATTGTTCTTGTAGAAGGATATCCGCCGTGATTTTGTTTTAAAGGACTTTTCATTAAAAAAGCTTGACTAACACCCATGGGACGATAATCTCCAGCATTTAAAGCTTCAGTTGTAGATGATGCCGAAGGACCTTGAGTTAAAGTATTTAATCCCGTACCTTGTGCTACTGCAGATACAGCACTATTTGCTATTCCTTGATTAGATTTTTTACGCATCATACTACCAGCTATATTAGCTGCTTGGCCAGTAATACTTTGATTACTACCAGTTATATTAGCTGCTTGACTAGTGATACTTTGATCTGGTAAAAGACCTAGTGGATCTTGAGCCACATCATTTTGTGCTAAAGATTTTATTTTACCTAATGCTCCTTGAAATTGATTTGCTTGAGAATTATTTTTTTTACTCATTCTCATTTGTTTGCCTATACTTCCAAAAGGATTATGATTTAATGGACTTTTACTCATTTTATCTATTTTTATCTTTGTTAACGTTTTTTATTGCGGTTATTAAAACTTTATCTGTATAAGTTTTTCCATGCATAATAGAATTTCTTCTTTTACTTGTTGGAACATCTTCTTCTCCAAGCATAATTCGGTACATTCTTGCTATTAGTTGTCTACACTTGAAAGAAACTTTATAGATATTGTACTTCTGAGTTGTTCTGTTTCGATTTCTCCAAACTACAATCCAATTGTTTTTTATCATTTTGTTCCAGCGTCTATTATCCCAACTGTAAGCATAAGTACCGATCTTAAAATCTTGCTTAGTAAAAAGATCCATACAATCGAAGTATATTAATAGTTCTAAATCCGCATCGTTTAAGTCATTGTTTCTACAAGCCCATTTTCTTATAAGCCGATAGTGTTTTAATAAGTTTAAATCCTTTATAGTACTTGAATCTAATTTTCTCATAAAACAACAACAACATCTTGTAATTTAATAAGAGTAAATTTATCTTTGTTGAATTCAATACCATGACCTGCGTGTCTGTCATAATAAATCACATCATCTTGTTTTAAACCTTTTATATCATCACTTACAGAAATTATAATAGCTTTTCTGTATCTTATATCTTCACGATCTTTTTCAATAATTAGTAATCCCCCTTTTGTTTTATCGGTTTTTACTTTCTCAGGTTTAATTATAATATTATTTCCTATTGCTTTCATCAATTCTTAAATTATTGATTACACAATCTGTTGATAATATCGTTGCAGCTACTGAAGCAGCATTTATCAAAGCACTTTTAGTTACTAGTAAAGGATCAATGATACCGGCTTCTATCATATTAACCGGTTCACCTGTTATTACATCTAAACCTTTACCTTGTAATTTCCCCATTATTTTAGGCAATGAATCACTAGGACATTCAATCCCAGCATTATCTAAAATAACTCTAAATGGAGATTCTATTGCTTTTAATAAAATCTTCTCCCCTTCAGTATTTGTTTTAATATTTTGTCCAGCGTTTAGTAGAGCTATACCACCACCGGGTACAATACCTTCTTTTATAGCGGCTTTTGTCGCGCAAATTGCATCTTCTATTCTATCAGATTTTTCTTTTAATTCTATATCTGAATTTGCCCCTACTTTTACTATAGCTATTTTAGCTGATAATCTTGCTAATCTTTTTTCTAATCTTATAAGATGTGCAGGATTAGGTTTGTTAGCTAATTCTTCTTTAACTGCTTTTATAGCATTTAAAACTGCTTCTGTAGGTTCACCTACTTGCAGAATAGTATCTTTTTCATCAGTAACGGACTTTAAACAACTCCCTAAAAATTCCGGTTGTATTATATCCATATCATCTCCTAGATCTTCATTTATGACAGTAGCTCCTGTAAGCATAGCTAGATCATCTAATGTTTCTCTTTTATTAACTCCAAATGTTGGAGCATTAATGATATTTACTTTTATGTTACCTTTTGTTTTATTCATTGCAAGAGTAGCCATTATTGGGGCTTCTACATCTGCTATGATAAGTAAAGGTGTATTCTTTTTTATAATATGTTCTAAGATAGATTGAATTTGTCTTATATTATCTATCGGAGATTCTATTAAAAGTACTGCGGGTTTTTCAAGTTCTGCAGTCTTTTTTGCTTTATTAGTAATAAAATGAGGATTAGTAAGACCTTTATTATACTGAACTCCATCTACTAACTCTACTTCTGTCTCAGGTAATGAAGAATGTTCCATCATCACAACCCCTGTTTGACCAACTGCTCTGAATGCATCACCAATAATTTTTCCAAGTTGTGGTTCATTATTAGTAGAAATAGTTGCAATTTGATCAATCATATCCCCTTTAACAGGGATACTAATTTTTTCTAAGTATTTAACTACTTTTTTTACAGCTTTATTAATATTTTCTTTTAATTCTCTAGAATTTATATCTGCACTTTTAGCTTCTTCAAGTATTGCGTGTGCTAAAACTGTTGCTGTTGTTGTACCATCACCTGCTTCGCTCACTGTTTTTCTTGCAGCTTCTTTTAAAAGTGTAGCACCCATATTTTCTACAGGATCTAATAAAACTATTGAATTTGCTACTGTAACCCCATCTTTAGTTATAACTGGGGTACCTTTATCATCTTCAAGTAAAACACACTTGCCACTAGCCCCTAAAGTGGAGCTAACAGCTTGCGTGAGTTTATCAATTCCTTTAAACACTTGATTTTGAGCTTGTTGCCCAAAATTAAGATTCTTGACTATTAAGTCTGACATATTAGATTAGATTAGATTTGATTTATTTAAATTTTATTTAAAGGTCTTAACGACTTTAGGACCGTTTAAGAACTCTATTTTTTTCTCGTAATGCTTTACTGAAGCCATTACAGCTTCTTCAGCACCTTCGAGTGTTTCTCTACGGGTTACGTCCATCCACTCTTTAGTTTCAGGATCTTGGTATTCAGTTTGATAAAAACCGTTAGGTAATTGGGTTATTCGCCAATTCTTCTTTTTCGCTATCTGCTTCCAAAGGTTTTGGGTTTTTTCTGAAATTTGTGGTTGACTACTCCACGAATGAGTCTGGTAAAATAGTGTCATAGGTTTTGGTTTTAATTGTTTGACATTTGGTTTATAACTATATAGTTACCTGTTTTTCTTTGTTTTTAAGTGAATTTTTAATTGCACGCTAATTCATTGTATAATTCTGTTACTTGCGACCCTGTTAAAGCAGTAGGAAATACTCTAACTTGATCTAATAATCCTGTGAAAACATAAGAACTAGCACCTTCTCCTTGATCTCCAAATACTCCGTTTCTATAAACTCCACCTGTAGTAAAACCTACACCGGTCGTTTTAGCTGGAGTTCCTTGTTCAATACCATCTACATATAACTTTACATTTGTATCATTACCTGCTAACACTATATGATACCATTGTCCTGTATTAAATGTAATCATATCAGCACCAGGTACCCATTGCCAATAAGTAAAATCATTATTTGAACCGTTTGTTTGACTATATCCTATTCTAAAAAAACCAGAATTATCAGTGTAAATAATTGGATGACCTACTAAGTAATCATTAAACATTTCACTATAAGGTACAGATGTATTAGTAAAATTTGTCCAATTAGCCCAAAATGAAAATGTTCTACCATTATTCCAATTTCCTATAGGATATCCATTAACGTCTATCCTACTAGGCACTGTACCATTAAAACTAGCTGCTTTACCAAATTTTCCAGTAACATAAGGATTTAAATTAGATGCTATTCCGTTATAATTTCCACAAGTATCATTTACATTATCATTAAATTGATACAATGCAGTTGCTGTTGTTGGGTAATTACATAAACATGTAGTAGGTTGACCACTTATATATTCATCTGCTATTTGTTGCCAATCACTACCATCGTAGTATTCTACATAATCCGTTGTTGTATTAAATCTGAATTCACCTTCATTTAAATTTGAAATAGGTCTAACACTTCCACTTAAAATAAATTCTAGAGTTCCTGTACCCACTGAAGTAAATACTAAATAAGAATAAGACCCATCTATAATTGGTGTGGGAGTATTTATAGTTCCAGTTACTGAAAAACTAGTTACATCTGTGGTTGTATATTTGATAATTACAATTCCTGAACCACCATTGACACCATTTGCAATTCCATAAGAACCTCCACCTCCACCACCTGTGTTGGCTGTTCCGGCTGTACCTGAAGCTGATCCTACTTCACCTCCAGCTCCTCCACCACCTGTTGCTGTTCCTCCAGGTGTTGAATTTCCATTTGCACCACCACCACCTCCAGCTCTTTCTATATTTAAAGCTCCGTTGAAAAGAGACGTTGTTGTTCCAGCACCTCCGTTACCTGGAGATCCTGAAGTTGCAGTTCCTCCTACAGAGTTTGCTCCTCCACCTCCACCACTATTATCACTACCTGCACTATCTTCACCATCTCCTCCATTATTACCTTGCCAAGGAGATATTGCAAGTCCTCCAACAGAAGTACCACTATTACCGCTACCTCCACCACCTGAACCTCCCGCAGAACCACCTACGCCAACGTTTTGGCCTGAAGCACCTCCACCTCCACCAGCAGATATAATGGAATCAAAAACAGAATTATCACCGTTAGTTCCATTTACAGTGGCGGATGTACCTCCTGTTCCACCATCACCTACTGTTAAAGTATATGCAGTATTTGTTTGTAAAAGTTTAGAAGTGATCTCTTGATAACCTCCACCTCCTCCACCTCCTGAGGTTACATAAATACTATCAGCATATCCAGATCCACCACCACCAGCAACTATCAAACAATCTACGTTAAAACCCGTAGTGCCTGTAGGTATTACAGTACCAGATGTGTTAGCACTTGATGTACTATCATTTGGAAAATCTAAAAGCTCGGGTGTTGTTATCTTTGTTATTGCCATAATGTATTTATGAAAATGATACAGTACCTGTACCTGCTGTTATTCTTATATATTTATATCCTGTACTCCCAATTATTTGTTCGGGATCTGCAATTCCTCCACCTCCAGCCGTATAAGTTGCTGAATAAACTGATGGATAACGTAATATTATAACTCCAGATCCACCAGATCCAGTTGTTTGTGATATACCCGCATTGGCACCACCACCACCAGATCCTGTATTTGTTACACCTGGAAATCCATTAGTATTAGTAGTAGTTGGACCACCATTTCCACCTATACTAGAACCTCCTGTACCTGGAGTACCACTTAGATAAATACCACCACCGCCACCACCAGCATAATAATTTCCTGTACCACCAATTATGTTTA
>Ga0098055_1000277_pt1 | contig 32641 bp, 37 predicted proteins | sample 17_taG_FD_75107 | JGI IMG/M metagenome (GOLD analysis project Ga0098055, IMG submission 75107) | Marine viral communities from the Subarctic Pacific Ocean - 17_ETSP_OMZ_AT15314 metaG | ecosystem: Environmental > Aquatic > Marine > Oceanic | place: Pacific Ocean | collected 2015-01-18 | reverse complement strand
TGTCCTTGTCCTTGTCCTTGTCCTTGTCCTTGTCCTTGTCCTTGTCCTTGTCCTTGTCCTTGTCCTTGTCCTTGTCCTTGTCCTTGTCCTTGTCCTTGACCTTGACCTTGACCTTGACCTTGACCTTGACCTTGACCTTGACCTTGACCTTGACCTTGACCTTGACCCTGCCCCTGTCCTTGACCTTGACCTTCGCCTTCGCCTTGACCTTCGCCTCCACCTTCAGTTCCACCGTTGCCCGAACCTTCTCCCGATTCTGTAAAGTCGGGGTCATAAGCATCGGGGATTCCATCTCCATCGGAGTCGGAGTATTCTCCATCATTCGGGTCTGTTGGGTATTGGTCTGTTGCATCGGACTTTCCATCACCATCTGTATCAGCATTGTTTGGGTTTGTTCCCTTTGCATACTCTTGGGCGTTGGTTAATCCATCTCCATCGGGGTCGCCATTAGCATCACCGCCATTGGTGGGATTTAAGCCATTATTGACTTCCCATCCATCGGGCAATCCATCGGAATCCGAATCTGCATTGTTCATGTTAGTGCCTTGATTTTGTTCTTCGGAATTGGTTAAACCGTCGCCATCCCAATCAGCCCCACCATCGGAGGGGTCTAAGGGGTCGCTTCCATCGGCTACTACAATACCTGCGCTCATAGCGAGCATTACGGCAGTTAAAATTGCTAAAATTGTTTTCTTAAATCTGTTTTCTTCATTCATATTATTCACTTTTTTTTGTTAGTTCATAGGGAAACCGCTTTTCCCTCTAAGGGCTTATTATACTCTCCTTCTATTTAAGGGTTTCCACTTTGATGCTATTGGTGCATCATGACAAACTTCACATTAAGTTCTCATGTTTCGGATGAAGTTTGGACTCGTTTGAACTTCCCACCCTTCAGTTTCACAACAAAAACAATTGTGAGTATGGTAATCAAACATCTCCACATAATTTTGTTTTGCCTCTTCAGTATGAGGGTTCTTAAATATCTTCCATGCCTCTTTACCCTCATTAACAAATTGTGTTTTAAGGAGATTCACATATATTGGTCGCCATTCCATAACTCGGATTGGTTTGTTTGATTGATATATTTTCATAAGTGTTTCTTCGTCATAGACTTCTTCCCTAACCCACTTACTATGTCCCACTAACTTTCTCCAATAGGCATCTTTGAAAGTGCCTGTGGCGAATCCATATTCTAATTCATTTAATCCTTCCGACCAATTCTTATCTATCCACTTTGGGGTTTTCATTTAATTCACTTCCTATTATGGTTCATTCATCATGCTCACAAGGGTTAGATTCTTGAATAAACTCTTCACATTCAAAACAATAATCATCCCCTCCATAAGTGGAAGGAGTGAAAAAATCTTGACCTGCCTTTTTGAATCCACAAAATAAGCACTTGAAATAATCTTCCATCCAATTGTAGTGATACTTCATGACATTACAATTGGGACACCTTTCATCCAAAATCCTAAAGTTCCAAACCTGCTGATTATACTGCACCATAGCCATCCTATGATACACTACTATTTTAACTTTCCGAGTGCATGATTCGCAAATAAGGCATAGGCTCATTAAGAACCCTATCAACAAGTGTGATTGATGGTGTATCTCTTAGTTCTCCCTCTTTCGTCAATGGGTATGGGACTCTAATTTGGTCTTTCTTAAATCTTCCCAAATCGGAATTGCCTACAAACATCTTTACCGTAGCCTCTCCTTTAGGTATAGTCAAAGAAGGCTTTCCTTTTTCCTTTTCACCATTAAAGGATTCAAACCTCTTATTCCAAACATCACCAAGCCAAAAATCTGTTAGATAGGATGATGGATAGCCCTTCGCCATATATGAACAAACCGTTGGGAAGTATGAGTTGCACCAATTCCCTCCAAAGTCGGGCAACTGAACAAGTTTTGCTAACTTTGAAGTTCCAATTGCTCTTAATTCCTCTCTTTTTCCTGTTTGGGGGTCGGTGTAGGGGACTGAAAAATCCTCAAAGAATAATCTCGCCCAATACATGAAAACAGGAAGGTTATCAACATTCCATCCAAGTGCCTTCCAAATAAGAGGGTATGCGATTTCAGTTTCCCAAAGGTCTGCACCTCTAACCATGTGAGTGATTTTCAAATCATGGTCGTCAATTGCACCTTGAAAGTTCAAGTAGGGGAAAACCTTTGCATCCGAACTTGGATGAGGTTTGTATGTGGCTCTCATGATTTTCATATCCCTGTATTTGCGAGTTGGGTGATTCAAGGGAGTTTTCAACCAAACCGTAGGAACTTGAGTGCTTTCATCTTCATCCCCATAAATGTGAGCATCAGTAGGTTTGCATATAGTTCCATCCTCTTCAACATAATAGCCCATCTCAACCATTTGGTCAAATTGTTTCAAATTGACTGAAACGGATTTGTTTCTATCGGGTGATGCAATTCCCTTTCGGCTTTGATTAGGACTTTTACCTTTAGCCTTTTCTTCGGGGGAGAGGTGCATTTGATATTGCTTTGAAAACTCACCATGAGGAATGTATGAAACATAGGCTTTCCCTTCTTCAATTAACTTTCTCGCATAGTTGATATATTTGTTGCGGTTTTGCGAAGCAACATAAAGAGTGTAATCATCGGAAGTCCTATCAGTTAAGAACTCAAACTCATCTCTAATCTGTTCATAAAGGTGGGCTTGAGGAACTTTGTTGTCGGGGTCTGTATCATCATACCTCAAGATGTATTCAGCATCATAAGCATTAGCATAAACATTGTTTGTGATAATTCCAAAAGAGTGTCCCATACTAAGAGGTCCATTCGGGTTAGGGGCAAACCTTAACCGAATCTTATCATACCTTTCAGCATTCGGAAGCCTCATCAAACCTCTAAGTTTTGCGTCAAAACCAATCTCTTTCAAATACTTCTTATACTCTCCCTTTGAAACTTGAAGCAATCTAATTTCAAGGTTTTCCACCTCTCTCCTAAGTGCGAGAGAGCCTTCACGGTTGTAGTAGTATTTGTAGTATTCAATCCTCTTTTGAATAATCATTCTTAATTGACCTGTTTCCTTTCTTTCATAGTTCAAAAATCCAAACTGTGAATCAGTAATGATTGCTTGAACATTTTTCAAAGCATCCTTATTTTTGATGTTTCCATTGTGCTTTAGAATCTCGGAAGCCACGAAAAAGTCAATCGCAGTAGGCACTCCCATCATATCTTTATTCCAATCTTCAGCCAAAAGGTCAATATCCTTATCTTTCAAGAATGATTCTAAACCTTTGAATATGACTCCGACACCAATTGCCCCCAAAAATAAATCTCTTAATCGGAAGTCCATAGATTCTATTCCGACTTTTTGATATTTAAGCCTGTCGTTAAAATAGGAGTAGCCCAATAATGAATCCTAATGCAAACATTGTGATAAAGTTCCCAACTACATCACGCTTAGGGTCATAATCTTCCGAATCATCAAAACTACTCCACATCTTAATCACCATTTGTTAAAATCAAAATCTCTATTCATTATGACACCCTTTTCAATTAAGATTCCCATAAACCATAGGAATAAAAAAATACCTACACAAGAAACACCACAGGCTTCCCATAGAGATTCCAACATGAAATAAAGTTCAGTTGAGAACTATTTAACCTTTGTGAATAGGATGGTGGACTTGGCGGGATTTGAACCCGCAGTTTCTTGAACCGCAATCAAGCGTTTTTCCGATTAAACTACAAGCCCATGAATAGATTACGGGATGGTTGTATTTAAGGTTTTCCCCTTTCGGTTCAAGATTCTAAGTTGATACCTCTTCGGAAGTAATTCATCGGAAACCTTTTCTCTCCCAATAGACCCATTTTTAATTGAATTGATTCATGAATAAGATTCCTAACAAGTTCTTTCCGACTCGGTGCAACATCAATCAACCATCCACTTGACTTTTCCCAATCACCAATGATATAGTCAAAAGGTTGCCGTTCACTAAACATATCGGGACTCATCCCCCAATGGTCGCCATCAAAATCAATTTCATTTAATTCCGACCTTCCATTGAATCTTCTTCGGCCACCAATCCGATATGTCCGATAGGTATTTATCTTTGATGGGGTGTAAAAGTAGTGAAAGACTTCCTCATAGAAAATCTCTATGGGAGTAGTTGCAGGGCGGGATAAAAACTTAAGCAAAAGATAAAGAGGAATATGCTCAAAGGCTCTAAGGTTCATATCTCCACCTCTAACTCCATTCAATTCCCCTGCACTTATCCTCAACTCTTCGTTATCATATAATTCTCCAACCTCATCCTTCCTAAAAATCCTGTATTCCGTAGTTGAATCACCGATTTGAGTAATCGCATCCAAGAATGACTTATTTACAAAACACCTACGGTATGAGAGGGAAAGAACCTCTAAGGCTAAATCGTCATAAATGCTGATTTTAATTCCTGTATGATGTTCAACATACCCCTCAACAAAATCAAATCTCCGATTTACTTTATTCAAAAATTGCTTTACTCCATTCGTGCGGATAAAGTCTTGAGTGAGAAGATTCCTTTGCATTCCAATATCTATTTTCCCTTCAAGATGTTTTGTGAAAAATTGATAGAGGATATTCATGACCTTAATAAAAGATTTGGATAGATAGATAGGAACATCTTGAGTAGGATTCCTCCTCTCAAAAGTTAGATAGTCATTCCATCCATAACCATCATCAGTCATAATATCAAATCACCCTTCAAAATGTTAAAGGTTTCTAATTGAGATTGGTGTAGGAGGCGGGATTTGAACCCGCAGTTTCTTGAACCGCAATCAAGCGTTTTTCCGATTAAACTACTCCCACTTGGTTTAGGGTATGCAACACCCATATATTAAGTTTTGTATTCGTTGTAGTGGATAGAACAGGATTTGAACCTGTGGTCGCTCGGTTATGAGCCGAGTGCATTAACCAAACTATGCTATCTATCCTTTGAGGTCGGAAGCAGGTTGCGAATACACAACCCACTCCGACAAATAAAATGGCGGGCATGACAGGAATTGAACCCGTATCTTCGGCTTAGAAGGCCAAAATGCTATCCATTACACCACACACCCATGTAAAGATACAACCTAATGAAGTTTCATTCACTCCACTCGGTTAGGTGTTGATATGAGAAAATATCTCTTATATCTTTGACCTGTCAAATCTCTTTTCCACTCACTTCGGAACTCATAGCCTCGCTCTTTCAAGTCAGCGATTCTTCGGGGCAAAGCCCGAATCTTATAGACGGCTTGAGCCTCAATGTTGCTTATATTGTCAGCAACCTCAAAGTGTTCAATCAGCATTTCAATTTGAGTTTTTCCATTTACAATGTTCATGTTTTTTCCTCCCTATTGATTATTCCATTACTTCATTACCTTTATTAAGTTTGCGATTATCCACTTGACGATTAGAGTTATTCTTCATATCTTCAAACCTATCTATCGTTTCCCAACTATAAACTTCTGCAACGCAATCATCTATCTTTTGTCTATTTTGGATAATTTTAATTCGGTTTCCAATAATCTCCCTTTTTTGAGGGTTAGAGCAATAGTATTTCCCGAAAGTTCCGAAAACTCGGTGAATGTTTTTTGTTTGTTCAATTTTCAACTCTCCGCATTCGCAACTTTGGATTCCGATTTTATGTGGGGAAGCAGTTAGCAAATCATCACAATTAAGGCAAACATAAGACTCAAATGCGACCATAAAGAAAGATTTATTGACCACATACTTAAGGCTTGTTATTCCCGAAGGGTTGCCTTCCATTGATACCAATATCTTCCCTCAAGCATATCCCAACAAAGAAAGAGTTTCATTTTGTAAATATCTTCACAATAATCGCAATCTATTTTTGGTTCTTTATCTTTGTCATAGTAGTCGCCTGTGATTTTACCTCCACCACAGGGACAATCTTTCATGACTACACCGATTAAGCAGGGACATAATTTTTCGGAGTTGTCATTCCTACAATAGCCTGTTGGTTTGAAACTCCTTCAATAATCCCTACGGTGTTCATACCCATCCAAATGATGTTCACCAATACAGGTGCGAGAGCATTATGATAATAAGCAGTTGCGAGCAAACCTGCTGAACCAACTAAACTGATTCCGTGATAAATCGGGTCAGTATTTTCCAACCATCCTCTTGAAACTGCTACAACTGCCCCAAGTTGTAATGCACCTCCAAAGTAGCCTACTCCATCCATAACCTTTCTTCCATAAGTTTTATCAAGATATTCTCTAAATCTTTCCATGTTTTTGACAAGGTATGAACCACCAAGACCAAATACAAAAGCAGTTCCTATAATTACATTATTCATTTTCATTCACCTTTTCTTTTTTTACTTTTTTCTAATTTTTCAATTGATTCTAACGCACTCTCAAGTTTTCTCTCAACTTGGGACATTCGGCTTCCTTTTGAGGGGCTATCCATGAAGGGTTCACAATGGGGGTTTCTTTCCATATCAGTTTGATGCTTGACCTTAATTTCATCCATAGCCCTTTCATGTTGGGCTTGAGCCTCATAATCTCCGATTTGATTTTGTTTCTCTTGATTCCAAGTTTCAATGATTTTTGTGATGATGAGGAGGGCTGGACCACCAATAATGGCGAGTATTGAAACATAATCTTCGGAAGAATTAAGGTATGTGGGGTCATAAGCAGTTAATACAAAGAAACCTACTGCAAGCATGACCCAAGCATAAACAATGAGCAAACCTGTTCGCTTCATCAACCAATCATTGTAGGATTGTTTTTTCTTATCCATTGAGATACCCTCTAAATGCAGTATTTTGGCTTCCGACATTTAATGGTTTCTCTTGTTTCAACTATTTCACCTATTCAAGCGATACGGGATTTGCGAAGTAATCTTGACTCGCTTCGGAATCGCCTACTATTCTGTATTTCACTAATACTTCGTATGTTCCTTGAGGGAGTTCGGAAAATATATCAACCATGCTTGAATCCACATAGATTGACCCGTTAGTATAGATTTTGTAGTTTCCATTTTTTTGAAAGTCGCTTATGTCAAGATAAGTCCCATTTTGATATAGCGTTATGCTCAATTCAATTTCAACAAAACATGATGGACTCGCTTCACCATCATGGGTTAAATCCCACCCCATCGTTAGGTTGTTAGATGTATTCCCTAATGTAATTCCATTGGATGTGATAGTTAAGTTCTCACAATTTTCGGGTTCGGGTTCGGGTTCGGGATGAGTAAAAGGTAAATTATTCCAATATCTTTCAATGTAGTTCGGATTGTTCTCATCACCCCAAATTGCGAACCATGCAAAGTCATAATGAGTAATGTTTTCGTGAGTAAAATTACTTAGAGTTAGGATGTGAATATCCTCCACATATCCCGTAATGTAATGAACCGTAGTATTAAACTGATAGCCTATCTCATAACTTTCGTTTCCGATTACCATGAATTGAATGCTAACATTGTAGCCTCCTGTTTCTTCACCATAGCCACAATCAAGGTCATAAGCGACAATTGCATGAGTTTGATTGGTGCTGAAACGAATATCATAAAGATTGATTTCACACTCATCCTCTTCGGCTTCAACAATAATTTGTTCGGATAGCCATTTTTCATCAATAACTTCATCATTGAGTTTCAAAATTATTCTTGAGTCATAAGTTCCCACATCAATGTTTTCCCAAACATATTCCACATAGTCTGCTCTATCTGTATCGGAAATCCCCCCATCTTCCCATGTATGTTCCTCATATAGAACTTGGTTATCGGAGTATAACCTCCATGTTATTTCAAACTGTTCGGAATCACAAGCGTTTCCGACTTCCGATGGGATAGCAACATCCACACTTAATTTTACCTTTATGGGGTCGGACTCAAGACTATATCCCTGTTGGTTTTGGAGGAAAGCACTACATTCAACCGAATCCTCAAAAAGATAGGTTCTTGGGGAGTCCCAATGATATTCCGAACCATCATAGGAGTTAAAACTTAGGCGTAGCCTATATTCACCTGCAACTAAATCATCAAATTGAAACTCTAAATCATAATTTTCAAAGAACTTTACAATATACTCCTCTTCCATGTCATGATGTTCTCCACCAAGAATTAGGTGAACTTCAAAATCTCCTTCCTGTTCATAAGGGCATTCGGGACTTGAGAAACTAACCATCACATAAAGACTGTTAGGGTTTGCATCATTTGTATATGAGGTATCATCCCACATCCAATTACAATTTGCAGGTGGTCCACCGCCACCTCCGCCTCCGTTATCCCACCAACATGAACCATCATCATCAGTAGCATCGGGATTGTAGTTTTCAGCATCGGCTAATGTGCATCCCCAAACGGTTTCATACTCCGAATCATCAACATCATCACTTCCCATTATGTCAATTATTCCGAATGCCTCCATTGAGCCACCCGTAATCAAGAGAAAAATAGGAACTAAGGTCAAAGCCAACTTTTTGATGTTGTCGGCTTTTCTTTGAAGTGAGTCAATGGCTCTATCAACCACATCTCCATCAAGGGTTGTTTCAACCTTGACTTCAGTTTTGTTCTCCCCCCCATTTAAGACGGTATTTTCCGAAACCTCTTGAGATATGGATTGAACAGTCGTTATGAGTTCAGCCGCTTCCTTAAGTTGCTGAACTAAGTCCTTATCCTTCCTTTCTTCGTTTGATAGATTTACAATTCCATCATCCAACAAATCTTCAAGAACTTGTTCTTCGCTTCTTCCTGTCGCTTCGGCAATAATTTTCGCCTTGTTTAGCAACTCTTCATCGTCAGTCATAGATTCAATTGAATCCTTTGACTATTTAATCTTTTCTATTCAGTTGAGTTCTTCCGAGAGCCTTTCGCTCAAGAGCAAAAGTGCTGAAGCCCACAACCCTACAAAGATACCTAAGTTTTCATCATGCAAAGCATAGATTCCAATACTGCCTACAATGGATGCGAGGCTTGAGATAAGTCCAATTTTTTTCCAATTCATCATTTTTCACCTCCCTTTATTTCAATGTTCATGATTATGCTCAATCAAATGAAGTGATTCGGGAAGAATCATTTCGCCAATAGGAGTCAAAAATAGGATAGCAAAAACCGCCAAAACAACATAAACAATGTTTCTAATTCTGTTTGGGTTTTCGGATTCACCATCGTTATGTTCATGATTCTCCCCCTCATTCAGTTGGTGGTGAGAATGGTCATGACCTACAAAATAAACCGCAATAACGAAAATTGATGTGTGAAATAAATTAAGTGCAAATGTAGTCCATGCCTCTTCATAGTAGGCAGTTAAAACTCCCAAACCATGCAAAATACCATCAAACCCCAAAAAGAATTGAACTAACCTTGTCAAATATAGCCTAAGACCTAATCTATCCAATAGTGGCTCTCCCACCTATATCACTCCAATAGCCTTTGAATAAGTTCAGCCTTCCTTCCACTAACGGGGAGGCTTCTTTCTTTCAGCATACCTCTCAAGGCTGATACAGTCATGTTTCCTAATGTTTCTTCAAGATTTTCATTCAAATCTTCAACAATATCATCAACTAAATCATCTGTCGCCTCTTGAATATCATCCTTGACTTCTTCAATTACAGAATCAAGGCGACCCTTCTCAAGTTCCCCATCTTCCGCAAAATCTTCAGCCAACCTTTCAACATCTTCAACTGCATCTTCTAAAACTTCTTCAACAACTTCGGAAAGTTCAACATCAATTCCTGTGGTTTCTTCAATTACCTCTTCTAAATCATCCAACTTTTCGGAAAACCGATTAAGGATTTGTGATTTGTATTTCATCCACAAAGGGAGGGCTAAGGCTACAAGTGTTGCTAATGCAATCAATAGGACTTCATTCATTTCAGTCATGCTTAGATGTTTTGCGTATGACCCATATAAATCTTCCTGTGCAAAGGTTTAATAGGGTGATTAGATAGACTATGAACTATGCCCGATTTGAGTGATGTTTTAGGAGATTTAGCATATAAATGCGGAAAACTAACTGTGAGAACTGTAAAAGGAACTCAAAGGTCAATCATTGAAGAAGCCCAAATTGAGGAGGACTTACTTGAACTTATGGCTCAATTGTGGGGGAAAATTGAAGCCCGATATGAGGTCTATCTTTATGGTGCTGAAAGAACCGACGAAGATAATGAAACGCTGAACCTATTTAGAGAGTTTTGGGCGAATGGATTCCTTGATGAAGTTTTTCCATTAAGGGCATTAGCCTAATCAATCTTGATAGTATTCTTAGGTTCATCATCATCCATTAGATACACAGTCAATAAAGAAACATTGTCAAAATCATTTTCAATGAATGTTAAGACAAAATAATATCCCGATTCAGTTTTCATATTAAACTTGATATTTTGGGATTGTATTGCTTCATTTTCACTAAGTCCTTCAAACCGAATTGGGTTGCTATTTTTTTGGATTAGGTATGAAGCATATTTCAAATCATAAATATGGTTTTCACTCAAAGATTTATACCTTTCAACCATCAAACTTCGCTTTTGTTGGATGGTTTCAAAAATATCAAAAATTAACTTAACAGTTCCCAAACCATAATTTAAGTATGGTCGCTCTTTGGTCTTTCTTAGGTTTCTTTCATTGTCAATTTTTCTAATAAAATCTAAGAACTTCAACTGTTCAACATACGGCAAATTAGGATAATCATTAAAATCAAAATGTCGTGATTCCGTTTCCAACACTCTTCGCCTCGCAGTTGTGAGTGCATGAGCCGAAACTAACATGAGGTTTCCACTCTTATCTTTGATATTAAACATACCAAAAGGCATATCCTCCACATAATAACGAATTAATTCTTTCTCCTTGAAGCCTTGTGCAGTTCTCAAATAGAAGTAGGGCTTTTTTGATTCTTGAATCATATTATCAAGCCTCAATGTATTCCCAATAAATATATTCTTCTGTTTCAATTTTAATCTTCAAGTTGTGTGCATTCAAATCACTCATCTTATCTCCTCCTTGACCTACACTATGCAGGGGGAGTATTTAAAATTATTGTATTTTTGCTTCTTGGATAGGTTCGGAAACTTCACAAACCCCACTCGGACAGTCGCTTTGTGCAGTTCCAATAATCAAATCATTGGCTTCAATATATTCAACTGCTTCTTTTGCCGAAAGAGGAACTAACGGTTCATTCCCTCTTGAACCCGACCTATAAACAGTTGTTCCTTTGAGTTGTGGTGCATACTTCAGCAACAACTCACTATATTTATCAATATCATAATCGTTAGGGATATTGATGGTCTTAGAAACGGCATTGTCAATGTGCTTTTGAACTGAAACTTGAATCCTCAAGTGGTCCTCAACTGAAATCTCATGGGCTGAAACAAATGCTGAAACATCAATTCCCTGTTGATACAAAGACTCAAAGAGAGGGTCAATAACTACTTCTTCTTTCAATACTCTTTCGTTGCTATCTTCGGAATTGGCGTAGTATCTTCGTTTATACCCTGCGGCAAAAACAGGCTCAATACCGCTTGAAGTTCCCGCCACGATTGATGTTGTTCCTGTGGGTGCAATCGTCAAAACTGCACAGTTTCTCATTCCATATTCCCGAATCTTGGCTCTTGTTCCTTTGTTGAGAGTTTTACAGAATCCCGATTGGAGGAACTTTTCAGCATCAAAGCGAGCAAATGGTCCTCTCTCAACTGCGAGATATGTTGATGCCTCATAGGACTTTTTCTTCAAGAAGTTGAAGAGTTGTTCAACCTTTCTTCGCCCTTCAGCCGAATTGTATTTCAAACCTAATTGAATGAGGCTATGACCAAGACCCATGATTCCAAGTCCGATTCTCCTCACATCTTGACAATTTGCCTCAATCTCTTTAGTTGGATAGGTATTAACATCAAGAACATCATCAAGGAATCTAACACCTACAAGCGTTGTGTCGGCTAATTTGTCCCAATCATAGTCCGAACCATCTTCACTAATATGATTGGCGAGATTGATAGCCCCTAAATCGCAACATCCATACTCTTCAAGCCAAATCTCACCACATGGATTGGTGCTAATAAGGGGCTTATGATACCAAATGTTGTTCATTTCATTAGCCAATCCTTCATTCAAAACACCCGGCTCACCCGATGTATAAGAGTTAAGAACAATCATGTCCCAAATCTCTCTCGCAGGGATTGAGCCTATCTCTTTGTTCCTCCACATGAAATCAATGTTCTTATCTTCCTTAACCATCTCAAAGAACTCATTATCAACAAGGACTGAAACATTTGCATTCTTTAATCGCATATCAAGTTCATGTTTAATAAGGTTTTTGTAAATGGTTTCATTGTCGGCTGAAAAAAGTTCAGTCAAGGTATTTAACTCATCAAAGGGCAAATTAGGAAACGCATCTTGGAGTGATTCTTTCACATTGTTATCATTCAAATCTAACTGATTAAACTTCCGATTCATAAACTCCAAAATGTCGGCATGGTCATACCGAAGGCACATCATGAGAGCAGTTCTTCGCCCTCCACCTGCTTTGATAACTTCTCCTGTTTGATTGATAACCTCCATAAGTGAAACTGCACCTGTGGCTTCACCGCCTGTTCCTTGAATTGGTGTTCCTCTTGGTCGGATAGGGCTAAAGTTCATTCCGACTCCACCGCCCGTTCCCGATATAATCAACATATCGGAAACTGCCTTCGCCCATCCTTCCCTGCTATCAGCAGTTGGGACTACAAAACAATTAAGAAGTTGTCCTTTTGCTCTCCCCGAACCATACCAAATCCGCCCACCGGGAATAAATCGGTTGTGGCTCATAACTTCGGTAAATCTTTCAGCCCATTGTTCTCTCTTCCCATTTTCGGCTTGAGCAACATGATTCGCAACTCTTTGACAGGCTTGAAGGAATGTTTCATCCTCATTGATTGCGTATCGTTGTTTAAAAATTGTTTCGGCAAATCCTGTTGGTTCGTAAATATCATCCATATCAATCACAGGTTTTCTATCGGTGCAAACAACTATTTAATTGAATCGGTTGCCGTTGATGGAAACACATCATAGAGTCTTTGCGATTCTCCGCATAAACTCAAAACCATAGCCCGAATCATCGTTTTCACCAACTATTCTAAATCCGAACTTTTGATAAAACTGAATCAATTCCAATTCTGTTAATCCTTCCGAATCAAGTGGGTCAGCATCCAACTCCATGTTCACCCCCCACTTGTCAGCCAAATCAGCGATAATTTGCATAACCATAGAGGCATAACCCTTCCCCCTCGCACTCTTTTCGGTTTTGATAAGGTCTAAGTTCATGTAGGGGTCAAAATGGTGAAACTCTAAAATTACTTCAACTCTCTTTCCAAAAAAATGAACAACTACTCTTTCAATCCCCATTTTTCTTATGCCGATATAGCCTTTATCGGAAGAGTCAGCGAGCCGAATTAAGTCGGAAGCCATACCCTTATATCTTTCCTCAATGGTGAGGTAATCCATTATATCAGCCCCTTTGGTCGTTTCCAATAGCGTTCCCATAGGGAGTCGCCACCTTCAAAAGAGTTCTAATCGGAAGGTTGATTTGGAGAGTTCTCACCCTTAAGCCGGGATTCACCAAAACGATTTGACCGTATCTGTGGTGTCCGTCAAGGATATATCCATCCGAACTGATGGCGAGAGTTTTATCAACAATTATGGAATCTTGGTCGTATGCACCTACCCTATCTCCTTGAGGGTTTCCGTATTGAATGATGAGGCTAATCAACTTTTCAAGCCATATTTGGGATTGAGTAGGTCGCAAAAGACCAACCGAGTTTCTAACCATTTGTGCCTCCACAATATCATCAGTAATGATTCCATCTTGAAGTCCAAGATAGAGATATTGCATGGCTCTTTCAGTATCGCCAAACAAATCTTTAGGTGTGTAAAGTTCAGTCCTTCCCTTAGCATAAGGTCTATTCACATCCAATTGACCCGCCATGAGGGATTTTTGAAATAGATTCAATTGTTCGGGGTCAATCACAGGCATCTCAATTCTCGGAACATCAATCGCAGTTTTACAGGATTCTTGGAGAGATTCATAACTCTCATAGAAGTGTGGGATATAATCTTCCATTCGCTTTCCACGCTTTTCAAACTCTCCCTTAGCATAAGCATAAGCCTCATCCACAGGAGTTGTCGCCACATTCAGTTTGAATCCACCTTCGGATGCTTCAAAGGTTTCAGCCCCTTTCTTTTCCGACTTAGCAAATGCTCTCTCATTCCACCCTTCGGAAACTTTATTTGTAGTAATTGGTCCACCCTTAGCCCATGTATCACAAGTTCTCGCTGAATGACACTTGAAATGGTGCATCCAACAATATCCTAATGTTCCTTCACCATCCGATGTTTCACCCGGCATACAATCCTTCATTCTTGGCGATTCATCAAATGCAACACAATTACCGCATTTTGATTTTTTTGCTGATTCAACAGTAGTATTCCATTGTTTCGCTATCTTTTCCCAAAAATCTCCGGGTGCTTCAACATTGAGAGGTCCATAACCAAAGTTTTTAATGGTGGCGTTTCGGTTTTTTGTATTGATAGCAATATCTTGAGTTGCAGGGGGGCATTCCATCTTTGATTCAGCCTCCTTGACCTCAACCTCATCAGCCTCAATTAATGGAGTCAAATCAACATACCTATCAACTTGAAGTTTCTTTCCCTTGATTCCGTAAATTGGATGATACTTCGCAACGATTGGGGCTGAACTCGCAGTAGCAGTTGAACTTGTTCGCCAATTGTAGCCTCTCCCACCCATATAGCCTTCTTGAGCCATGAAGTCAAATCTATCATCAACCATTGGAGGGTCATTAAAGGTATATTTTTCACTATATATCCTCTCTAATTCATCATCAGTATAAACTCTTGAAGAATCATCGGCAAAATCCATTAAACTCTTTTGCCCTCCAACCTTTGAAACAGGTTTTCGGATAGGCTTCGCCACAGTTGAACCTCCCTTCTTCGTTGATGTGCTTCCCGTAGTTTTGTTTGTTGAAGTTTTATTGACATTAGAGGTGGTTTTAGATTTTCCTTGATTCCACGATGTTTTGTTATAGCCATAGGTTGTGTTAGTTGCCCTTGCAGGTCGCTTGAACTTCCCATAAGCAATTGCTAATCCGCTAAGACCACTCAATGCGGAACTCAAGTCTGCAACAGACATACCTTCCTCTTCACCCTCTCCTACTGCACATTTGATAATTTGACCATCAATCTCGGTAATAGTTGAAGTTTGAAGTTCACACACATCTAAGATTTTGATTTTGTCCTCTTGTGTGTAGTAGCCAAGTGCATCCACTAAATCTTCATAGTGCATCTCTTGTTCACAAAAGTTCATCTCATACATCATAAAGTCAAGTTTAGCATAGGCTTCAGCAGTAAATAAGATAAGATGATGATTAGTGCTTTCAACTAAATGGTGTTTAGCACCTTCGGGAAGCAAATCTTTGATTTTTTCCCAATCCGATTCAAAAACTCTAATCACACCATCTTCATAGATTGGTTCAATGGTTTCGTCTTGTCGGGCAAATGTGTTCTTTCTTGTTCCTTTAGCCCGATTACCCTTAGTTTGTGGCTTTTTTGAAGTTCCCACAGTAGTTTTTTTCTTATCGCCAATGGATGAATAAACTTGAGTAATTCCTGTGCATCTTGGTTTTTGACTTCTTTGATGTTTTCTCAACTTATTTTTGGAAACATATCTATTCCCACAAGTTGCACATTCATATTTCACACGACCCATAATACATCAATCCTCTTTCACATACTTAAGCATTCCGCTTAGGGTTCATCTCCTGTCCTAATCATTTCAGTTGCCTCAAGCCATAGTCCAAAGTATTGTTGCCTAATCAAATCCAAATCAGCAATATAAGTATCGTTTCCACCATTTGAAGCCCAATCAGCAAATTGCATATTTTTCAATACCACACCGAGAATTAAATCACTCGCCTCAATTTGACTTAGTGAATTGACATACTCAATATAGCCTAAATAGACTATTTGAGTGAAGATAGGCATAAAATAATTTGAATGAACAGTATAAACTCCATCAAGAGTATTTTCAAAATTATTCCTCATGTCATATCTTGCTTTTGCCCCTGTGCTTGTTGAATCATCTCGGTTCACTATATACTGATTGATAATGGTGTTCCTATACATCTTATTGGCTTGAGGGAAGAGTTGTTTGAACTCTTTGAACCATTGTTCTCTTGTGTAGTTGCTTTCAAAGGACATTTTCAAAAATAAGTCAATGAATTGTTCACTTCTCACATCATCAGTATCAAATAGATATTTTCTTAATTCTTGAACTCTATTTGACCCACCTAAGTTCCTCCAACCATCAATCATGAGCAACAAAACTCTAAACATCCAATCCTCCATTGTTATGTTCTTTGAATGGGGAAACCAATCATCCGTATAGTTCCGAGCAAATAGTTGTAGTTTTTCCCTTAGCCGACTATCTGTATGTCGCATTTGACTCCTCGCCCCTACATAATTTGGACCTCCGATGAGGTATGTATTATCTTGAAGCATATAGTCCACTATTTTTGTATTCAATTTCAATTTATCAGCAATTGTGAAGTTCTTTGATTTTTGATATTCTGTTAAGATTAATTTTAAATCATCATTGGTTAGGTTCAATCTCCAATCTTCAATAGGGTCTTGTTCCACTTCCTCTTCAATATAAGGTTGTTCATTTACTGAAGCCACCAAATAAACGGCATCATAGTTGAAAATTGATGCTGAACCCTTAGAGTTATAGACTCGGTTATAGTTCGGGTTATTATCCTCAAATCCGAAATTGTTAAAAGTTCTGTTTTCAACAGGATTCCAACCCCACATCTCTTCAAGGTTTTGAACTCCGTTTCTAATCATGAATAATTGGTCATAACCCCTAACAAGACCTTCTTTAATCATAGGAAGGTTATCAAGGAAGATTCTCTTCCACTCCATAAGAGTCATTCCTGTTGAGGATTCAATAACTGTATCATCTTCATCAAGACTGAACATCAATTCAATTTGTGGACCGTAATTGCCGTTTGAATCCTCTCCAAACCTAAACTTGATAACTGTTCCATCTCTCATCAATTTAAGATTGTTGATGAATCTTGACTTTTGTTCTTTTCGGGAAAATCCACTCCAAAGAGAGTTAGAGATTTCATTCCTTTCACTCCTAAAACATTCATAATAGTCCGAACCATTGTTGCTAACATTTTCAATACCCAACATATAGGCATCTCGGTGGATAGGTAAGTCATCTCGGAACTTAGGTGAGGAAGTATCATAATTTGCCTCATAGATAATTGCATTTGAACTCATCCTAAATCCTTTATTTCTGTTTTCCATCAAATCAGTCCAATCAAGGTCGCTTTGTTCTTCAGTCTTAGTTGGGATAATTCTTTCTTTGAATCCTTCATAAATCTTGTCGGGGTTGAATCCATATTCCCTACAATTGAAGTCTGTTTCTCCCAAATCTCTCAAAAATGAGAATGACCTAAACATCATGAACGGTTTTCCTTCAAAGATTTGAGGGTATTCGGGAATACTGCCTGTCATTGAGGCATTGTATTCAGTAGCACCATCGGGTGCAGTAGGTAATCCTGTGTTCCATCTTAGCCTCCCTGCTCTAATGAATTGAACTTCATTCGTGCTTCCTCCTGTTAGGTTTGAAATTGTTGTTGAAAATGCCTTGAAGAAGTTATCATTCGCCATGTAGTTTCGGTATGTGTTAGCGATTGAATCAAAATTATGTCCCACCTCAACAGGCATCATCTTCATCAATTCATCAATGACCTTCTTGGTGTGTCGGTCATAACTTCTTTGAGGGAGTCCTTGATTCTTCAATACTTTGAGTGGGTATTGTTTCGCAACTTCATTAAAAATCCTCGCATTCACAAGGTTTGGATTTTCTCTCAAGTATTCATGAGCATAATCTCCGTTGTTCCACATCCACCTTAACAACCTTCCTTTGATTCCTTTGTTTTGAGCCATGTTATTTTTGTAGGTTTGAATTGTGGTATCAAAGTTGGCTACGGATTCTTCCAATCCCGAACTCAAATACTCAAGCATCCGTTGATAACCAACCGAATCAATGGTGGGTTCTTGAATAATCCTCTCTAAGATTTCATCGGGAGTATATATGTTTTTTGTGAAGGACATAATCATATTTTGAATCACAGGAAGTCCGTAGGAAAGTTTTGTTTGAATATCATAGTCCGAAAACTCTTGAGGTTCAAGAGTTCTATATGGTTTGTTCCTTCGGGAGTAAAGAGGCTTCCTAATTGTGAACTCAAAACCATGTATTCAATTGCATAAAACAATTCGGGGTCATTCGGCAATTTTTGGATGAAATCATTTAGGTTTCTAACATATAGGTTAAGGTCAGCACCCGACTCATAAAAAACATCAAATTGACCATCCCAATCATCATTGTATTTAGAGATAACACCCCAACAGTATGCAGAAGGCAATAAAACTAAATCTCCATATTGTTCAATTGCGGAATCGTTGAAATCGTTAATTGTTATTCCTTTGAGGGGGTTGAGTGAGCCATTAACTGCCCTCGTATAATCAATGGGATAAATAAATGTTGAACTTGGAGAACCATCATTTTCACCTATCATAATATCAGCAATAAGTTCAAAGGCTGATTCGGGAACTTTATTCTTCATTAGTGATGCGGGATTAATCTTGTTGTCAAACATAGGAGTTTGACGCTGATAAGATTGTGATGGATTTAAAAATGCTTTCGCATATCTTTTTTCATCGGGTGAACCTTTAATTTTCGCCAAATAATCAAAATAAACCTTCAGTCCTTCGGTATTTTCAGTTGTGATAACCAAAAAGTTAAATAGTCTGCGAGTCGTAAGTGGTTTATCAGCCTCCACCCTTAAGAACTCAAGAATCTTCACACAATTATCGGGAGTCCTAATGTTGAAATCTAAGTTCACCCTTAGAATTGTTGGATTCTTCAAAAAGTTTAGCCAACCTACATCATTATAGTTTTGGGGAAGATAGCAAAGGGAGAAAATAAGGGGGTTGATATAAAGTTTATTTTTTTGCTCTCCTACATCCGTCAAAGTTAAAGTCCGTTGCCTTCCCAATCCTTTGACTCCGAGAGTAATTCCATTAGCCTTTGAATCTCTATAAACCTTAATCATGAAATCAACCAATATATCAAGATTCCTTTGACCAAGATTCCTTTGACCCATCAACATACATGAATATGTAATATACCCCGATGATACCGAAATTGAAGGAACTTCATTATTCCAATCCGACACCATGTAATCAATCAATTCAGTTAGATATTTTTGAGGCACATTCCCAAGAGCAAAATCTCTATCTCCATTGAAAGCCATAGTTGAATTATTGGATAGAATACCTAACATTGTCAATTCAAATGGAACATCTAATTCCAAACCTTTGATTCCCTCAAAAGCCAACTCAAAAACTTCTTGACTGTCATTGTAGGGATTCAAAATCATATTTTGATAAATTAATTTTAGTTCGGAATTATCCACTCCAACCAAATAATCGGAAAGAACTCCCAATTCATTCATGACCCATGAATAGTTTGCGTGGTTGTGGGAGAGCAACATCTTCACAAATTGAAGCCTATCTTCGGGAGAATCAATCTCCCAAAATCTTCCCATTAGCCGAGCAATAATTCTTCTATCCATCCAAATCATAGGATTTTCACAAACGGAAACAAGAACTCTATCACTATTTGTTTCGGTGATAATGTCCCTTAATTGATTGAATGAAAAGCCATCGGGGTTTGAATAATCAATTTGCTGATTTTCATTAGTTTCAAAGCCCATCCTAAATACATCAGTTGTATAACTAATTTTACTTCCTTCTTTCCTTGTATCTGCATAGCCGAGATAAGTGTAGCAAGTTAGAACTTTACTGAAATCCCACAATCCGAGCATATTGAAAACATTGACAAGACCTTGACCTACTGTGGCTCTCCAAGTAGGACCATCATTCCCACTATTTGAATCTCTTGAGTTTCTTCCATAAGCCTTTCCTTCCACACCAAATCTAATTCCGATTTCATTGTTTGAAGAGTCATATCCTTTACCCCACCGAATCATAAATCTTCCCAATGACGATAGTTTTAACTCATCGTCGTGAGTGATGTTTCCATCATCTTCATCTATTTTTTTGAAAAAATCTTTGGAATCATAAAGAATACCTACGGCATTACCTCTCCGAACATCGTCAAAACATCCAAACCGATAACTTCCACCATTTAGGTTTTCGCAACTACGCCAATCCCAAATCCTATTTGCTGATTTAGACAAAACCTCAACGGGCTTATTGGTGATGTGAACAACATAATCTCCCGCCCTTGATTTAGGGTATCTCGCCCCTTCTTTGACTCCATCACACTTCGGAGAGTTGGTTAGAAACCACTTAGAAAGGTTCAAATCTTCAACAATGAGTGGTGAACCAATTAGTTTTGCATAAGTAATGGTTTTAGTTTTCGTTTCTAAACCTTCGTTTGAGATGTATTGGGGTTCTTCTATTTGAAAATCATTTTTCAAGAGTTCCAACGCATCCGAATCTAATGCGGATAATTCATTGAAAATATCATTTACCCTCTTAGTCCAAAATCCTGTATCAGTCCGATACATTTGAAATATATTGTCAATAGTTCCTCTTTGCATCAATTCAATAAAGATAGTTCTCCCCGACTTTGGGTTGCTTCTTTGCTCGGCACTCAAATCAACAAACTTATTCAATACAAAACCATAACATTGTGATTCAAGTAGGGTATCAGTCATAATCAATTCATCTTCGGCAGGTTCAAGAACCGAATATCTCACGATATTAGGGTCATTTACACCATTCGGAAAATAATACTGAATCCGTTCCCCAACTTCATTATCAATGATTGCCTCTTCATTTGTTTGAGGGTCTATAAGCCCATAAGGAGTTTCATTCAATTTGTCAGCAATCTCTTTCAATTTGTTTTGTCTTGCTTCGGTAATTTGTTCATCAATTACTTCTATTCTGTAAAATCCCGTAATCTCATCAAATTGTTTAAATCCATTTTTGGAGGAGTTTGTTGATTTGTAATCAGCAATTCTATCCTTTATCGCCCATTTAAGTGCTTGATTCCAAGTTCCGGGTGTGCCTCCCGAACCATTTTGAGGTTTCCAACTTTGACACCCGTTATCATTTACTGAATGACCACTTTTCCGATACTGTGATTGTGGGTGAGTTGGAAAGTTTTCCCAATCATCAACAATTTTCGCATACCAATACTCAAGCAAATCATCATCATTAGGCATACTCTCCCCTTTAGCCTCCCAATATGCGGGATAATTCGGAAAGACTTCTTGAACCTGTTTAATGATACTCACATTTGACTTGGAAGCCATATCAACTCATATCATGCTTTGATACTTAATGTTTATGGTTCTCGCTCTTTGATGAAAATAGTAGGTTCTCTTCCTTTTTTCAAAACTCTTATGTCGGGGTCAGTCTTGAACTTAACTGCTATTGCCTTTTTTGTAGGTATCTCCCGCCTCCCAATATCAAGTAATCTGCATATAATTTGGTCAGCCGTCATTCGCTCACCAATAGGCATAACTGATTTTGCCGCCTCAAAGTTAGTAGGTTTAGTTCTCATACCAATCAAACTCTCGGTGCAACCCACGCCTTCATATTAATCCCCGATTTAGAAGTCCAAGAAAACTCAACGGCTGAATCTTGTTTCCCTCTAATCAATAAATCTCCATTACCTAAACTCAATGCCCTTTCCAAATGTTCAACGGAATATGAAGTAATAGAAACATAATCACTCGGATTCAAATGACACTCTTCAACTTCTTTTGAGATTCTAACTGAACCTTCATCAGTTTCCGAAGCGAGAACCAACTTCCCGTCTGTAATAACATCAAACAAATGACCCTTTCCATTAGATGCTTTGATAAATTGTTGAACCGTAGCATAATCAATTTGAGCCTCAAAGTTAGGGGCAATTGAGATAACGGGAACTTCCGTAAGTAATTCCGACCTAATTAACCGAATGTCCCGATTCAAAATACCTGCGGTGGTTTCCAATTTGTTAGAGCCTTGATGATACACCAAAATGAGGGAGTTTCCTTTTCGGAGAGTCTTTGTAATATCCTTTAGTCTTGAAATCACAATTCCTACTCTAATTTGGTCTGTGCTATCTTCTTCATCCTGTTCAAAATGATAACTAATGAAGGATTCACTTGAGATGTTGAACTCCACAACTCTCGCTCGGTATGGGTCGCTAACCCGAACAAACATTTGATTAGGATAGAAGATGAAAATAGCCTGTTCATCTGTATTTTCAATCCCCTTTACAATCTCTTTCACCATTTCAGCACTAATCTCAACTCTTAAGTTTCCACTCATACTTCATAATTCTATTTTGAAGTATTTAACCTTTTTCCTCCCTATCCCTAATCAGTTCTCTCCTCTCCTCCGTATTACCCCATAATTCGTGAATAAATTGATGAATCTTCTTGGTTGAATTAACCCACCTTTTGTTTTCGGAATCAATTTCACCTAAGTTTTCAGCGTTCAAAACAAAATCATAAAGGCTTGAATATCCATCATAGATTTGTTTAGACCTATCTATGCTGATATTTGGAATCATACTCAAAATGTTGTGATATTTGTTTCTTGATGATTTCACTAACTTAGTTTTCCTCACCATTGTTTTGAACTCTCCCGATGAAACTCTCTTTCCAAGATATTCAAAGTATGAAATGGTTTTCTTCTTTGAGGAAGTATAGACCACAGGAATCACTTCAAGACTCATCCGATTCAAAAAGGTTTGTAATCCTTCTAATTGAGAGTATTTTTTGGTTCTAAAGAGTCTTGAACCCGATTTATTGCCTTCAATCAATAGGATATAATCATCATAATTCTCAACCATTTGAGATATTTGAAGTTCTAACCTTTTACTCATCCAAGAATTATAGGCATCATCCCATGTTTTTCTTTCAATGACGATGATTCTTCCACCTTCAAAAACTAAATGGAAGTCGCCAACTCCCAAAGGTTTTACAACAGAATCTTGAATGTTATTTTGAAAGAATGAAGGCTCATAAGTATCAATAAGAATCTCCATAGTAGTTAAATCGCAACATAACTACTTAAAGGATTAGGTTTCAAGAGGGAGGAACACTTAAATACTATGGATTACTCGGAAAAATCATGTCAAAGATTCTATCCGACCACCAAGAGTCCGAACTATTTACCTATGATAGAACATGGGATGAAATAGAGTTAATGTTGGATAGGGCTGAAAAAAAGCGAAACCAATGGCTGATGAAGTTGCATAGCCTTCCAAAAGTTAAAAATAAAAAATCAATTGAATGCCTTAGAAACATAAAGGCACTTGAGGGAGTAATAAAAACCCTTAAATGGGTTCTTGGTTCAAAAAATGTTGAACATCCATTAAATTAGCCTTCAATTAAACTTTCACGGCTTTGGATTGGTGAGCCTTCGGAATCAAATAAAGTCAAACCTTTTTTTCCGAATCCCTTGATAAATAATTCATCAATTGGGCGACCATCAACCCCACAAAAATCAAAGAAAAGGTTGCGATTCCATGTTTTATTGTGAACTTCAAGGAATGACAAGGTATCAGCATAAACATAACTGAAGTTTGGAGATTCCTCATTAAAATCCCAAACTACATCACCCACCTCATCAACCAATTTCAAATTGCACAAACCAATGATGAGTCCTTTCAATTCTAATTCACCCAACTCATTGAGTTCATCCAAGTGAGGTTCAAGAATCTCAATGAGAGTCTGTTGAAAATCCAATACTTCATTATTTTCCATCACGCATACCCTCCTTAACATCATTTGAGGGATTCATCATCTCCCAAGTTCTATCTTCAGTTCCCGATGCTCTCATATCAAGGTATTGGTCATAATCATCATCATATTCGGCACGAACTTCTCCATTCGTCAAAGTAATTTTATGTTTATCTCGGAACAAATATCCGAGCATAGCGATTTGCTTGAAAAAAGCATTCATCCCCCTATGTTCCACATCTCCCCCGAAAGCCGTCATATCTATGTATTCATTAAGAACCTGCTCATCAACAATCCATTCCATTTTTATTCCTCCTAAAATTAGGCTCTATTCTTAAATTGTCCTTGACCTATTTAAGTGATGTGGTATGGGACTCTTGAGATTCGCCTCCATAACCTAACCTCTTCCTTTTGTTCACGACTTAAAATATCTTCGGGAATCATTTCAATTGTCCCATACTCTCGCAACAACTTAGCCCCCTTCTTAATTCCTATCCCCTTGATGCCGGGAATGTTATCGGAAGGGTCGCCCGCCAATGCCTTCAAATCAAGATATTGATTAGGTTCAATCCCAAAATCATTTTTGAAATCTTCAACCGTATAAAACTTAGTGAAGTCATGTATTTTCACATGAGGAAACTCCAAAAGTTGAAATAAATCTTTATCCTTCGTCATGACAATCACTTCATCATCGGAAGGACAGTCAAGGCATATTTGTGCAATAATATCGTCAGCCTCCATCATCTCATCATACTCAAAACTCCAAAACTCCTGTATTTTGCGAGGGTCATATCCGCATTTTTGGATTCTTTTTCGCACATCAATGCCTTTATGCTTATCAGCCAAAATATCTCCTCTCCGATTCATTTTATATTCGGGATAGCGTGAACCTCTTGGTCGCCTTCCATAAATCCCATCATAGCAAACGACAACTTTGCGAGGAAAAAACATCTCCTCAATCCGCATATTCAAATATCCAATATCATAGGATAAGATTCGTTTCAAATGGTCAAAGAGTTCATCTTTCGTGATGTGTCTTTCTTGGGCTTGATTCCACCAATATCTCATATTCTTCTTATTGGAGTATCTTGACCAATGCTTTTCAAATCTCCCTACAAAATACCCTCCATCAATGAGGATTAACGGCATATCGGGAACTTTGTGTTTCCGCCACATAATAGTTTCCATTTATTCGGATGTTGGATTTTTGGTTTCAAATCCGCAACCACATGAATAGATTCCATCTTTTAGAGTCATTTTCATTTGACTCCATTTAGTAGTGCAACAAGGACAAAGAACTTCAACATTCATTTGCTTTGTCATAATCTTCATCATCCTTGTTCTCAATAAATTGGATTGAGATAATTTCATCACTATCCTTTTTGATAGTGTTGGTAATATCTTTGATTTGGACTTCATAGTATCTATCACCCTTCCTCAATGTGATGGTGGCTTCAACACCTTCTTTCATGTCGGCTTCATCCAATCCTTCAAAAGCCCGATTCATAATGTCTTTAACGACTTTTCTCTTAGACCTAAATGGTTTGTATGGAGAGTCATAAGGATTATACGGGTTATTGTAAAGTCCATCAAATAATTCATTAAATACATCAAACGGGTTTTTGCTACTCATTTTTTCACCTTAGCAACTTATCTTAGTTCAAGGAACTATTTAAAGTTTAGTATGAAAATGAACCATTTGGAGATTTTACGGACAAAAGCCGAACCGCCACATTGTTTCCTTCTGCCTCAATTGCGGGATTTTTTGCATTCGCCACTAAGATTCGGGTTTCTCCCGATTGTAAATCTTTGACTCTCACCTTGATTTGAGAATCGTTATTGACCACCACATAGAATCCATCTCCTTCTTGAAGAATCACAACATTCCCATCGGGATTCCAACTGCCTCCAATTGAAAAGTTAGCATTCAACATTCCCAATGGGTCGGAATCAAGGATTTGTTTAAGGGTTGGTTTTTCTTCAGCCCCGAAGTTGAGTAAGTGATGGTCAAAAGCACCATGTCCGAAAACCATCTTAATCACCAAGTTTTGAAAGTTTCTTTTTCAATCCCTTAAATCGCATTCGGTAATAGAGAGCCATGAGGCTAACTGCCCCGAAAGCATAAAGAGTCATATCTTCAATCTTGATACCTGCAATCTCTTTTGTCATTAATTCCGACCTCCTAATTTTATTGCGAATTGAAGTGCTACAAGTCCACCTACTGCTAATCCAATCTCCATCAATGGGAGTTCTTGAATCTCTTGACCAACTGAATCACCAAAAGATGCCTTAACACATTTGCCCTCATTCACATCCATGACATACCCTTTGACACATTCGTTAGTGCATCTCCCCAAACTATCGGTGATTCTTTTTGCATCCGAACAGGAATATGTGCATGATGCGGAGGAGATATAATCGCCCAACCCATCTTCGGAATTATTGTCAGCCGTTGTATCAAGGCAAACAAAATCATAAGAATCAAAAGTTTCAAAATAGATTGGCTTAGAGGTCGGTTGTGGTGAGTCATAGTCAAAGAATTGAGGGAAGTAGCGAACTACATCATTTATGGTCGCACCATCTTCAATAGTTTTTTGCCTATAACTCCACTTCATGTTGCGGGCAATATCATCTCCATCATCATCAACGAACTCGGAAGGGGTATGGATGTAGTATTGTCCGTTTTTCTTTCCGATTTTGAAAACCCAATAATCAACATTCCGTTCCCCTTGAACATTAGCGGGAACAGTAGTCAAATGGTCGCCCTCAACCCATGACCAACCCGAAGGAACTTCAGTTGCTACATCTTCACTCCTAAACTCGGCTCTATACTTTGGGAGTTGGGTGGGTGAAACCATCCCAACTAAGCGTTGATTCCATTGAGAATTACCCAACATAATACTGATTCCCCTCTCTTGATACATAAAGATTTGGGTTATCTCAAGATGAGTAAGCCTAATACTGCTAATCCACCCACAAAAATACCCGGAGATATGCGACTTAAATCAAAATCGGATTCAGTTCTCTCTTTAGATTTGACCTCAACACACTCATTCTTATCGGAATCATAGGTATAGCCTTCTAAACATCCCTCTCCGCAGTTTCCTTTAGTAGTTTTCACTCTATTTTCATCACCACAGGAATAAGTGCATTCGGAATCATCCCTATAATCGGCATCAGCATCATAGTTGTCAGCATCAACATCACCACAACCGATTGAATACTTCTCGGTCTTATCTATCCAATAATGTTCTTTCGTGGTTGTGCAATACTGATTCCAATATCTTGTTTCTAATCCTTCAATAATTCCTTGAACTGATGTGGCTCTATAATTGTTTGCATCTCGCTTATAGTGATTCCCTGCACACCTTGTTCGCCCATATTCATCTTCAAAATCCGAATCCATGATTGCTTTGTAATATGTATCGCCATCCTTTTCAATGGTGAAAACCCAATAATCCTTATCTTGACCTCCTCCAATAGTAGGCTCATTCGTTAAATATCCCGAATCTGTTAGTCTAAGCCCTTCGGGAATAGCGTTCAGTTTTGTTTCCTCTTCGGATTCTTCCCGAAACTCCCTCCTGTGAGATACCTTTGGAGTTTGAGTGTTAATTCCCAATTTTGTGTTAGTCCATCCTTGATTGCCGAACATTTTTTCACCCTATCCTATTTATTTTTTGAGAACTGAAATTGCTATAACTCCCACTATCCCTATGATTCCAAAGGTAATCAAATTAGAGTCTAATCCTTCTTCACCTTCTTCATATTCACAACTTCCATCATCTTCAGTTGCGGTTTCATCATAGTTTGTTGCAGTTTCATCCATACAACCTTTAACGGCAGTTCCATTTGAGCCTCCGTTTGAACTTCCCGAACTATTATTTGAATTATTTACGGCATACATTTGGTCATACTCTTCCTGTGTCATGAATGGGAATACTACATTAGGTTCAATTGGACTAAATGATTCAAAAACAAAGTTTTCTCCCTGCCCCCTGTAATATCGGGTCATGTAGCCTTTTCGGAACTTGACGGCATCCGTAGCATTAGAAACTATGGTTTTGAATCCATCCCCTCTATTGGTGGTATATACACCTAATGATTCATCCCATTTGACAGGGTTGGTTTTTCCACTCTTCCCAATCAAATCTTGACCGTTATTTGCAGTAGTATAATCAGCGTCAGTATAACCTGCACTATTTTTAACTTTGTCAGCATTAAAAATTACTGATTCCGAGTTGTATATGTTAGGAATCGTATCATACGAGAAAACATTGTGTCCGAACATATTATTTCATCTCACATACCGATAGTTAAATGTTTCCCTAATTTCCCCTTATGATTGTAGCCCCTCTCCTTTCTAAATCATCCATAACATTTGGAGGTAAAGTCCAATTGTTTCTAATCCTTAAACCTTCAACCCTACGCCCCTCAAAATTGGTCATAACTCCATCATATTCTCCAAACTCCATTCGCATAAAACTTGAATTGGATAGATTAGCCTCTTCAAAATCTGTCCCCTCCGCCCTGCAATCTCTAAATCTAATGTTCTCACAATTTGCCCTATTGAACTTTGCTATCCTTATTTCAGCATAATCAAATGAAGCCCCAACTAAGTTTGAATTAGAAAAATCAGCCCCATAACAATAAGCCCTATCAATTAGCAACTTCCCCAAGTTTGCATTTTTGATATTCGCCCGCACAAGTGAACTATCTTCTCCAAGCCAACCATCAATCCAAGTGATTCCCTCAAGGTTAGCATTCCTTAGATTAGTTCTTTTAGCGGGGTATCGGTTTTTGCTAAGGTTCGCATAGGATAAATCCGCCCCTTCAAAATTGGTATTTCGGAGTTTAGAAAATGAAAGGTCAGCGAATCGGAGGTTAGCCTCATGGAAGGATGCCGATTCAAGATTAGCACCAAATAGATTTGCACCCTCAAGATTACAATTCATTAAGTTTGCATCACGCAGGTTTGCCCTCTCAAGATTAGCACCCCGAAAATCAATTCCTCTAAGCCTTTTATTAGAAAGGTCAGCACCCGAAAGGTTTGCACCTGCTAAATCCGTATCTCCACGAAGTAAATCTTCTATCTCCTTTGCATTTGGGTGTGAGGGATTGAAACCTCTTAGGAAAAGATTTAGTGGTCTAATTCTCATTATCCATTAACCTCCCGATACAATTCAATCATTTCACCTAAGTTTTGAGGGATTATCCCGTTAAGGTTTGCACCCTCAAACTTAGCATTCATAAGGTCGGTGTTGCTAAAGTTCACCCCTACAAGGTTTGCACTTCTAAAGTCAGCACCTAAAAATGAAGCATCTCTCATTACTGCCTCCTCAAGATTAGCCATCCTAAAGTCGGCCTCATATCCATCAACTCTCTTTAACACCACATTATTTAAGTTTGCACGAACAAACTTTGCCCCCTTCAAGTGCGAACCTGTAAAGTCAGCCCCTAAGAGTGATTCTCCACTACAATTTGCCCCTACAAACTTAGCATCCCGAAGGTCAGTATTTATGAGTCGGGCATATTGAAGGTTAGCCTTATTAAAGTTTGCTTCATAGAGTGAAGCCCTCCGAAAATTGGCTTGTCTTAGGTTAGCACCTACAAAGTTAGCCCCATCACGGACAACAAAACTCAAATTACGCCCGATTAGGTTAGCCCCCTCAAAATTACAACCTCTAAGGCTAACTTTTCTAAGATTGATTCCCGCCAAGTTGGTGTCTTTGAAATTGACTCCATCCAAACCTACATCCTTAAATCCTCTAAGGTCAAATCCGCTAAGGTCAGCACCCCTCATATCTTTATCTCCACGAAGCAAATCCCCAATCGTTTTCTCCGTTAGGTTAGCGGGATTGACCCCCTTTTGAAAAAAGTTGATTGGCTTAATCCTCATTCAAGAATCCCCCCACCCTCAACAATTTCATTTTTCATATTCCATTCCAATCTCGCCCCCCTTAAATCAGCACCCTCCCACCTTGTTTGGCTTCCGTTTGCCCTCATAAGTTTTGCCCCCCGAAGGTCAGCACCCTCAAAGTTAGCATTTTCAAGAAAAGCAAACCGAAGGTCAGCATTCCGAAGGTCAGCACCACGAAGATTTGCACCCCGAAGGTTAGCATTTTGAAGGTTTGCCTCAAATAAGTTAGCATTCCGAAGGTCAGCCCCCCCAAGTTGAGTATTAGAAAGATTAGCGTTAGAACATTTTGCTTCCCGAAGTTTTGAAAACCGAAGGTCAGCCCCATAAAGGTAAGCACCTCTCAAATCAGCCAAAACAAAATTAGTCTTGATTAGGTTTGAACCCTTAAGTTTTGCACCCCGAAGGTCAGCACCCGCAAAGTTAGCATTTTTGAAATTAGATTGGTAAAAATCAGCATTCCGAAGGTTCGCCCCACTAAGGGATGCCCCAAGTGCATAGACCTTCAAACCCTCCGAACTCTCAAGGTTAGCATCTTGAAGGTTAGCATTCCGAAGGTCGGCTTTCCATAGATTTGATTCCCGAAGGTCAGCCCCATAAAGGTCATAACCCTCAAGGTCAAAACTTCTAAGGTCAGCCCCATAAAGGTCGGCATACTCCAAATCTCTATCCGACTTTAGCAAATCTCCTAACCCTTTCGCATTGGGTCTTTTTTCGTTAATCCCATATTCAAAAAAGTTAATGGTCTTAATCCTCATGAAGAAGCCTCAAATGAAGTATTTAAGGATTCCGATTGTTAAAGTTTTCTTATTGGTTGGTTTTCAATCCTTTCCCTTTACCGTATAACCCACCAACAAGACCTGCCTCATCAAGATAGAGATACGCCATATATCCCCCTGCGACTACTCCCATTGGTCCTAATAATTTTCCTGTAAGGTCGGATTCTCCCCTTAATGTGTATGGGAGTGAATGTGCAGTTTCAAGAACTCCCATGACCATCATTCCTAACGCCACAGTATATCCAACTTTGTGTATCATCTTTTTTTCGGTTTCATAGTATATCTTTGGATAATTTTTCATCTCTCATCACTCACTCCTTTCGTTTGGTTTCAGCCCTGTATTTTGAAAGGTCGGATAATTTTATGTATAGGTTGAGTCCGTCTGTAAAGTTTTTGACTTCTGTTTTGTATCTATCTCCCAATTCGGGGTGCGAATTGCTCAATTGTAATATCCAATTCCCTTTCTTTCGTGGTTTGTAAAGTGTAGCCGTCATATCCCACCCATCCGAATACAATTCAGCCCTGTTTTTAGCGGTTCTTTCAATTAAAGCACCTTTGTAGTTTCTAAATTGAGGGTATTCAGCATTAAAGGATTCTGCGCCATATCGGTAATTTTCGTTGTGGTCAATAGCATAATTTTCAGCATTCTCCGCCATATCTTCAATAATGCCTTCTAAATCCGAAGAATCATCATAGTGATACAGAATAGGTATTTTATTCTCAATAGCCCATGTAGGTGTGAATTGTGTTCCTTCCTCATCAATCCTTAATCGGACTTCCTTTATCATCATTCCATCATCTTCATCTTCCTCTTCAGCAGTATAACTGAATCTGTTTGGGTTGCTCTTGAGTTTATTTTCCATGAATTGAGCATAGGATTCCGCCTTTTCTTTATGTCGGTTTCCTCTAAATCTCCTAAATGGCTTTCGTCTGTAAAAGACAGTTGATGTGGTTTTGTGATTCTTCACATGAACTCCAAAAGGCATATCTTCGGCAAAGAAACCTCTATCGCTCATGGCTGAACCACCCCTTGAGAAGTCTTTCTTCCCACACAGGAGGCATTGATTAAAGAATTGTCTTTCACCGCTAATTGGGTTTCTCCTCACGGCTAAATCCCAATAGCACTTTGAACATTTTGATTTGCCCTTTGATTTTGCTTCAAAGGTTTCAGCATCAAAAACACTCTCATAGGCTTGAACCTCAACATTCTTCTCCCTTAATTCTTCGGGAGAGTCTTTGTAAATCTTTCTAAGTTCCTCCATAGCCACTCCCTTAACATCTCTCATAAATTGCTCAATATCGGCAGGTCTTGTTCCACTTTTTGCGACCACTTCAATGTATTGACCATTTACAATCCTAACGCTAAACTTTTGTTCGGGGAATGCAGTTTTTATGGCTTCTCTAACGGCTTTTGAGTCCGAAGCCCAAACCAAGTGATTTTCATTCCACATTCTTTGTCCTCTTTTCCAAGCGGGCATTCTTCCGAATGGTGCTTCAAAGTTTTCAGTCGCATAGAAGCCATAAAATCTCGGCATTCTTCCTTCTTCGCCCTTAGTGATTTGGAATCCTTCTTTTTCATTGATAGCCCAAGAGCCAATTCTTTCTTGACCGCAAATCCCACACTTTACCCCTGCTTCAATGTAGGATAGTCCATCTTCAACACCCATAAGGTCAGCATCCTTCAACACCCAAGCATCCTTTCCATCATCATAACGGTGTTCGCATCCATTTTGGTCAATTTTCTTTTGCATCATAGGGTCATAGACCTTCGCTTCAAAAGTTTCAGCATCTTTTATCAAATAATAGCCTACTTTTTCCCAATCTGTAATTCCATTATCAATATCTCTATATTCATATTTAGATTCACATGACTTACATTGAACCCCACTAAAATCATCATCTTCGTCAATTTCATAATCAATAGGTTGTGTGCAAGTTAAACAGGTTTGATAATTCACTTGGTCGTTATACACATCAAATGCCCAAAAAGTAGGTAATCCTTTCCCTATTGAGGCAGGGTTTATGGTAAATCCTAATCCGCTTCCCGCTTCAAAGGTTTCAGCATTCATTTGTAATGCCTTGTTTGTAGGTTTGACTAAAATAGTAGGGCAATCGCTTAGTTGATAAGGGTTCAAACTTTTTTCTTTGAATCCAATATCGGGATTTCCTT
>Ga0098055_1000273_pt1 | contig 33143 bp, 45 predicted proteins | sample 17_taG_FD_75107 | JGI IMG/M metagenome (GOLD analysis project Ga0098055, IMG submission 75107) | Marine viral communities from the Subarctic Pacific Ocean - 17_ETSP_OMZ_AT15314 metaG | ecosystem: Environmental > Aquatic > Marine > Oceanic | place: Pacific Ocean | collected 2015-01-18 | reverse complement strand
CGTTCCAACCGGTGTCCTATTCGGTCACTTTCCTGCAAGCTACACGGGCACATTGCAGAAGAAGAACGTCGGCCGGTTGACTAGCTTTACCCGTGAGGAACTAGCGACTGGAATCTGGGCTGTGACAGAGGTCTGGGTGACGAGAATTGAACCAGACTCCTGATGGCAACCGATAGCGATTTTCAAAATGTTACCGGGGTTTTCTCTGCGGATGAAATCAATAAAAACCGGCAACTGATCAAGAAGTACAGGATACTTACTGATGGCCGGCCGGGGTGGGAACAAACCGAAAACGGGACAAGCCCGCCGCCGTGGATTGAACCTAGCGCCGGAGGAATCCAATACCAAAACTGGAAGCTAGAGCCTGTGCCAGATTCGAGCGGAGAAGTCACATTGAAGTTGGGCACTATTTCCAATTTCGGTTATGCGTCGAGCTCCATTGATGCAACCAACCCGGATGAGGTTTTTACGCCTGGATTCGGCGACGTTATTTCTCTGAAGTTTAGCGCCATTTTCCCAACCGAATTTGAGGTTGTAATAAACAATGAGGGATGGGACGGCTACCCGAACCAATACGGTTTTGACGGTGAGGGTGGATTTGAATCATACCATTACCCGATTTGGTATTTTACAGACATCGCGCCGGGGCAAAAGATCGCTGAAGGCGTCTATGGGGTTAGGGTTGTTTCTGATTCAAATTTCTCTGTGATCGCTGGAATATGGGAAGGATTGCCGACTACTTCCGGCGCAACAGTTCCCGTTTTGGTTGAATCGTTCAAAGCTTTACCGGAGGAATTTGAACCAACCCCTACGTAATGGCCTTAATGATTCCGAATAGAGGCGGATTCCGCAAAGGTGAAACAGCCTACGCATTTGATCGAGAGTACAAGGGGCGAATCAATAGCCTGCCGATTGATGGCGAATTTGAATATCCGCCGAACACGCTTTTAAATCTCTCGCACTTTGCGTCAAACTGGAGCATCAAAGGCAGCGTTAGTGCCGGCGGGCTAGATCACTTCCTAGATTCACCGACTTTCAGCATTGATGCACAAATTCAAAGCGGCATCAGAGACGACGACGGAACCAAAACAGGAACCGCTCACAAAAGCCTTTCTGACATGATCGGAAAGCCGGGGGCCGAAGGTGGCGCGGGTTTTTATTACAGCTATTCAGACGGCCAGCTTCTGTCTTTGGTTGTGCAGCTTGTGAACGCTTCAAAATATGAGGCGGGCGGAAAGTGGGGCGCGGATTTGCTGATAAGTGTAGTTATTGAATTGAAAGAAGATCCTGACGATCCGGCCAACCCGCCATACGTTCCTCCAGGGGCCACCATTGATACAGTTTCCGGTGTCAGACCTTGGGGCACCGGCAACAATTCCAGCTCCGTTACATTCGCCGGAATGCCCGTTGCAATGGAGGTTGACGAATCCCAGACGATAGATTTGGAGATTACCGCCACAGACTTTTTCGCAATGGAAAACCCCTAATTTTTACACTATATTGAAACCATGAACTTTCCCGTTACCGCATCAAACATTTACTCTTTCGGTGGATCAATACCGGCAGCGGTTGACATTCCCTTAAAGCTTCAATTTAGCTTTGATTCTGAATATGATTTGGATGGCAAATCAGCAGTTTTCACCGCTTCCAGATTCGATTCTGGAATTGAGGTTTTCAAGGTTTCGAGCGGCAACACCGGTGTGACTATTTCGGATCAAGACATCGGGATCACAATCAGCGACGAGGCAACTAATGAAGTGGTGGGTGGTTTGGCCTGGGATGATTTATTGAAGCAATCAGAACAGCTTTCCTGGGCGCTCGATGTTCTGCAAACACCGTCAGCAACCTTTTCAGATTACCGATTCCAAGGCTTGGTTGATACGCAGAACCGGCGAGGCAATTTGGACGACGGCTTAACAACTACCGATTCGACTAGCGTCACGTTTAGTGATTTGACGGTTCAGGTTAACTTCACCGACACAGCAGCGGCAACGGCATTCCCTGAAGCGCCGATTGACGGCCTGTATTACGGCCGAACAGACGCTACATGGGGACAGGTAACAGAAGAAGCGCCGGAAGACGGCCTGCACTATACGCGGGTAAATGGCGCTTGGCAGGTTTCGCCCATTACACCGGTGACGGGCTTGAGTCTTCAATACAGATTCCAGGACGACACAAGCGCAACAGATCCTGGGGCAGGCAATCTGAAAGTAAATAATTTAGATCAACTTCTGGCCACCGAACTTTACGTAAATATTGAAACCCGGCTAGGCGCAAACGCTGAAGTGGTTTGGGAGAACTTTAGGGAAGACGATATTCTGGCCGTTCAAGAGACAACAACTCAAGATGAATTTATCATTTACACCATCACCGGGCCTCCGGTGAATAACGTAGGATGGTTCACATTCCCTGTTTCGCGTTTGGCTATCGATGGGGATGGCGGTGTGGATGACAATGCGCAGGTAGTTATCTCTCCTATTAAAAACCCGGCAGACAGATTGCCGCCAAATGGCGACGCTGGACAAGTGCTTACAAAAGACTCCTCAACAAGTTTTGACACGTCTTGGCAGGATGCAGCAAGCGGCGCGGCATGGGGCGACATCACAGGCACGCTCTCAAATCAGACTGACTTACAGGATGAATTGGATGGGAGATACAAATTCGGAGACAGTCCGACTTTTGACAAAATAACAGCAACCGGAGAGATTGATATTCAGGGCAATACCGCCGGAAGCTATTTCCATGATGGTCGAATCGTGATTGGTACAGCAGCTTCTCCATCAGAGAATTCCGGATTGCTCAAACTGACTCACGTTTACTCTGAGACTGACGCGAATCATCATTCAATTGTTGTTGCTACAAACGATCCGGTTTTGAAACATGGGGGCGGAAACGCTGCGTTTGATTCCTCTCAGACCATATCCAGCCCAAATAACCTGGATCACTTCGTGGATTTTCAAGCACGAGGGCGACATAGCGGAGCTGGATCAATTACCAATATCCATGCATTTTTCTCGCGTCCATCCTCTGACGGGAATGGTTGCGCATTCTTAAGCCATTTTGATGCCTACGACGCAACAGGCACCGGATCGATTATTAATCAATTTGGATTGAGGGTAGGTGAGTTGACTCGGGGAACGAACAATTGGGCTGTGTACACGACGGGGAATACACCAAGCTATTTCGGCGGCGATGTGACGTTCGGGGGGGCTATTGGAACGGCATCAAGCAGGGTTTCGGAAGGGTTCTTTGCGGAAGTTGATTTAACCGGTGACATTTCGCTGACTGATGGCGCGACTATTGATGTGGCGAGCGGCAGCGGGTCGCTCGATGTGAATGGCACGTTGGGTATCAACGGCAGTAATATTCTCCTCCGAGAAGACGGAGCCCTGATTATGGGGGTGACTGGTCTAGGGATCTATTGGGCAGGGTATCAGGAGGCAATAACACAGTCCGCGAATCAAATCAATTTCAGGGCGGGCGGTAATAAATATGGGTGTTTCGGAAAAGATTACAATATTCAGAAATCGGTTTTTTCCGCCGATATGTTCAAATTGGACGACGTTCAGTCGAGCGTCGCAGGAAAGACCTACATCCACAAGGTATCTGACGGGCGGGTTGGTATTGGCACGAGTGCCGCCAATTTATCTGACGGAACCTTGGAACTTGCCGACATTATTGCGAGCGGAGATGTTGATTTCACCGGACTGCCTACATCCGACCCTGCTTCCGCCGGTCGCTTGTGGGTTGATTCAACTGCCGATTACGCAATTAAGGTTTCACAAGGTTGAATGATTCAGGCACTTTGAAAATTTCAGCAGGTTAAACAAACAAAATTAAACTTATGAGTAGTAACATCATTCCAGTTGATCCGGTAGAAATCCCACCCACCGAGGGCGGCACGCTTGACGGTGTATTCGTATCTCATCTGAGGTTCCAAGACCTTGGCATGATCGAGATCGACGACGGTGCCGGCGGCAAAATCGAAATCCCCAATATGCCTTGCAAGGTCACTTGCAAATACATGGCGAGCAGCACTGGTAATAAGGTTCACGCGGCGGAGGCTTATAAACTATCCGGAAACCTAGCGGAAGTGGCGCAGCATGTTCCTAGTGTGCAACACGCTTTTGACGTATTCACCGAAGCACTCACGGTAGCAATACCAGATTGGAAGGCGTGGGAAGATGCCAAGTCAGCAACCCCTGAGTAAATGCCGGAGGCACTAACAAAAGACAATGCGCTGAAAGTGCTTGTTACGTTGCTTCTCCTCCTCATAGGATGGGTGCAAAGCCTTTTTGTTAACGCCATAAGGGATGCGTCCGGAGACATCCACGAGATCCAATTCGAGATAAAAGAGATCCATTCTGAAATGATCAGGATGCAAACAAAAGCGGAATTTTACATCAGTGAGATTGAGCGAATAAAAGACAACCATTTACAATGAATCTATTTTTTGACAGACGCCTAAACAAGCTAGTTAGAACGCCAGGACTAGACGAACCGATTGATTCCATTGAATTCAAAGCCGGCGACGGCGAAGAACTCATCGTCCAGTTTGGCCGGAGTCCGGAGCGGCAGACAAGTCTTTCAGTGGTTCAAGATCCGCAATGGACGCCAGAGCTGCTTCCGGGCGGCGCGGGGATTACCATTGGAATTAAAGAGGCTGACCACTTCACTGATTGCCCGTTTTTGGCGACGGTTAGCACTTACGTTGTCGATACGGAGAATAAGAATTACACTTTTTCTTTGAACCTGAATACGGTTGAAATCAACGCGGCTTTACTTCGAGATAATGGAGATTGCGGCGACGACGTTCGGGCGCTTGATGATTGCAACTTTGAGGTGACCTATGACACCGGAGTGGGAACACCGAACAAAACTCACGTTAATAACGTAACTTGTACGATTTGGCACGACGTTATACTTGGGAATGAAGGCACCCCGGTTGAGGCCAACAACCCCGACGAATACAGCCTAACCATTGACACCGCTCAATTGCTCCGAGGCGTTACGGGCCTGACTGGGGGCACGGGCGCTGACCTAGATGCTGTTGTAACGGTGGGCCGTTTGGATTCTGAGACAGTTTTGATGTATGACGCGGCAAACAGTGACATGCCGCGTTTCTATGAATTGCTACCAGGGACAGCGGCAAGCACTCCGCCAACCGTCATTCAACCGCTCGACAACGCATCAAGCGGCAAGGAATGGTTTCTGCGCGATACAAGCGCTAGTGGACATCCTGGAGGCGCTGCCGGTGCGGTGCTGGCGAAGAACTCAGCAACCGATTTTGATTTTGACTGGACGAAAGTTCCAGACTTGGACGGAGTGAACATCGAGGAAGGCACCGGAGTGCAGAAGGGGTTGATTGGAGCCAATGTGGACGGGGCTTTCTTTCTACGCTCAGACGATGGGAACTATGAGCCGACTGCCGGAGCAATACTAGCAACTAATCAGGGTTTAGAAATACACGGTTCAACCGCTCAAGTTAAATCCTTGGCCGGCACCGAACCACGGCAAGTTTATTGCGACGCAAGCGGGAACCTGTTTCCCGTCACTCTTCCTGATCCGGGCTGGAGTTTGAACGACACCGATTCAGGGAACTATGACTTAGGCACCGGCACCGGGACAGGCGCATGGGTTGCCATGTCAGGGCTCGAAGTGACAATCGCAAACGATGTTGAGTCTGGGGAAAGGATTGAGTTCTTCGCCAACGTCTTCGCAACTAATAAGACAAGCGACAGAACCGGCGATATCGAAGTGGGGTTTTCAATCAATGGCGCTGATCCTGCAAACTACGTATCCGCGACAATTAGCGCGGGGTTCAGTGGTTTGTTGCCGGTTTCGATTGCTACCCAGTCCATCAGTTTGTCTGTGTCTGATACTGTCAGCATAAAAGCGCGTATTGCTAACGGTTCACACGGTTCGTATGGGGTTGATTTGGACGGATCAACCGCTAATCACGAGTTGATTGTGGCGAAACAAGCGGGCAGTTCAGCATCTGCTGAGCCTGGCATTCTCGCACTAAAACTTTCAGCGGATCAGACAAGCGGCGGCGGCACGTTTGGAAGCTATACAAAAATTGCATTCAATGGCACCACGTCAGTTAATTACCCGGGAACGGAACTTTCATTTGATGCCGGAACAAATTCCGTAGTGATTGAGAAAGCGGGCATCTATAGCGTTGAACTTTACGCTATATCTAGAGCGGCCGTTCCCGTTACAGATTACGGGTGCCAATTGTATTGGGGACCACCATCGACGACGGCTATCAATGATTCTCAATTCTCTTCAACGTCTCAGCAGTTGAACAGCTCGGTGGTTACTACTCAGTATTTCGCTGCCTCAACATTGATCCAGGGATGGGTGACAAGCTCTACTTCCAATGCTGGCGCGGAGGGCGGCAATTACAAAACACAACTAACTGTAAAACGAATTAGATTGACCTGATGGAAAAAGAAAACAAAGAACAAAGGTTAGCAGGACTGAAGCGCCTGGGCCGTTCACTGATTGGCGCGGGACTGCCGGCACTTGGAACCGCTGTTGCCGGCCCCATAGGTGGGCAGGTCGTGGGCGGTATCCTGCGCGGGCTAGGACTAAAAGACGGTTCAAGCATCAGCGACGTTGAACGGGCGCTCGATACTGACCCGGATGCAGCAGTAAAGCTGAAGCAGTTGGAAGTGGAGGTTGCAATGGCTCAACTGGATCTGGCGGGCATTGAAGAGAAGGAGTTAACCAATAGACTTGAATCTGATAATAATTCGGATTCATGGCTGGCGAAGAACATCAGACCGGTGACGCTCGGCATACTCACGATCGGATATCTGGTTTATATCTATTCGGTGATGTTCATCCTGGACGGGCCGGAGCTGGAAACGGCAACCACTTTTGGTTTACAGCTTTCAATGCTCCTGGGCTCTGTGACTTCCTTCTACTTCGGAAGCAGGGGGTTTGAGAAAATCTCAAAGATCAAGAAAAATGACAAGTGAGGAATTGGAGCTAGTAAAGGATCTGGCCTATACAAACCGCTGGCATATTTCTGCTAAGTGGGGAGATCCTGAATACGCTGAACAGGCAAAGAGCGTTGCAGATCAGATTGTGGCAATTGCAACCGGGCAGAATGCGCCAATTGAGCCGCCGACAACACCGGAGCCAACCCCGCCGCCAGAATCGGGGCCGTATGAACCTCCGCCCATGCTCTACAATTCAAGCTATTTCCCGGTTGTGGGCTATGGCTTTACCGCTTCCGAATTTGTAACGTATTTGGAATGGCTGAAAGATGAACGCTGGAACTGGGAACCTAGCGGAATAACTGCCCATCACACGGCAGCGCCGAACTTAGATCAGCGCCCGGACGGATTCCAAACCCAGCACATGAAAAACCTTCGCTCCTATTACAAGGATTCTTTGGGCTGGAGCCGGGGGCCACATTTGTTCGTCGATGATCATTTGATATGGGTTTTTTCTCCGCTCACCGATAGAGGCATTCACGCTAAAAGCTTCAATTCCAGCAGGATAGGTGTCGAAATGCTGGGGGAATTTGATTATAATGATGACCCAGACTCAGGTCGGGGCCGTAAAGTCGTGGAGTTGAGTCAGTTTGCCATTTCTGCAATGATGTTGGTTCTTGGCATTGACAAAGACAGGCTGAATTTTCACAGGCATGACCCCTCCACCTCAAAAACCTGCCCAGGAAAGAAAGTGGATTTCAAAACTTTTGAATCTGCGGTCCACCAAATTCTTGCTGAAATTAGCGCGTAAATGGGGTATGTCAGACCAATCTGAACCAGTAAACATTTCTCAAAGCGGGATTGTTCGCACTGATTGGAAAAGTATCGGCGCAATTGTGGTTGGCTGTGTTTGGTTGTATTCACAATACGAAGAAATCATTCACAAGCTAGACCTTCATAATATTTCCATTCAGGAGACGAATAGAGAGATTGAGGTGTTCTCAATCAAGTGTGAAGCCATCGAGGCCCGCATTGCATCGCTGGAGGTAGAGGTGGGGCGCATTTCTCCCGCGTCTGTTTTAAACTCTTCACGCGGCACATTGATCACATCGAACGCGAGGGAATCAAAGCTACTTCGTGTCAGGGATGAAGGGGTTCCATATCTGACAACTAACCAGATTGCGGAAGTTAGAGAATGTTCAAGCCGTTGGATTTTAGCTTCAATCAATGAAGGCGATGAACCAGGAACTTTTTTCTACCATGACGAATTCGGATTCAAGTGGCCCGCTAAAAAAGACGGAAAAGCCTGGTTAATCAAAAACCCTTTCTTGATCGAATAAAAAAGGCCAGCACCGTTTCCAGTGCTGGCCTTTGATTTGTGCCGAACGGGTGTTATGCCCTAGAAAGGAATGTCATCAGCGCCGGATTCTTGATGCCGGTTGTTGTATTGCTGCGGGGCTTGTTGTGTGCCTTGCTGTTGGTATTGCGGCTGCTGCTGTGGCACCTGTTGCTGAGGCTGTGGCACCGGTTGCTGCTGGTATTGCTGAGGCTGAGGCTGAGGCTGGGGTTTCCAAGTATCCAAGCTGATACTGTGAGTATCCCCGTACTGGCTAGGGGTTCTCCGCTTGTTTACGTTCAAATTGATCCATCCACGTTCGTTTAGGTTTCTTTGCATTTCCTGCAAGTCCTGAGCTGAGAAGGATAGTCTGATGACGCTTCCGCCATCGTTAAAAACGTGTTCTTTTCCATTGCCAAAATAGGTTTTTTGTTCACTCATCAATTCATTGTTTTCGGTTTTTTTGTCTTTGCTCTTTTTGAGCGTTTCTTTTTCGCCGGGGCCGACATAATGCCGGCACCAACTAAAGCGTTGTGGGCGCTCTCCGGTTCGATAAACCAGGCGCAAATTGTGTGTGATTCATTGTCAGGCCAAGGATGGCGCCGAGCATAGCCGACAACTAAGGCACCACTCCCGGCGGGTTTGGCCTTCTCCAACCTTTTACATTGGGCCTTTGTAAGCTTCAATCTCAGCGGGGGGGCGTCTCTGAATCTGTCTTTCATGTTGTTTGGAACAGTTCAAACACCGGAACCGCTACGCGGGCCGGTGTTTTTGTGTGTTCAACTTTCAATCCCTTCCGCCCATGCTGGCAAGCCAATTTCCGCAACCTTGTCATCAAAGGGGCCGGGCCAGTGGTTCGATTGGGTGCAATCAATCAACCTATCGAGCAGGGCAACCGCTGCCGCTTCACCGTATTGAATATCAGATTCGGGCATTTCAGTCACGGCAACCTCATAAGGGGCGCAGGATTCAACCCAGACGAACCGAAAACCCTGGCGCTGATCTTCGGGATGGTTTTGGTTCCATAGTTTGCGATAAATTGCGGCCTGGATCGCATAGCCAAAATCGAAAGAGTGCTTTTCAATCGTTCGCCTATCAACTTTTCTGATAGTTTTCAAATCAGTCAGATAGGGCATGTCACTTTCCACGAAATCCAACATGGATTTAAAATTGACGCCTTTTATCTTCCCCGTCTGGATTGATTGGCTTTTACCGTTTGCAAGGTCCAACATTGGGCCGGCAATCGGGTGTGACTCGATTGATTCAATTGCTTTGCCAACTTCCTTCAACCTTTCATCCGTCAGGATTGTGACCCCGGACGCAATCTGTTCAGCTTTCCATTCTTTAGCCTCTTTGGTTCTGAAACTGTCAAATGGGCTAGTGGTGAACTCAGCGCCAAACAAGTCAGGCGTGAGAAGCTTACAATCAACGGCAGACCCAAACGCCATTGCATCACTTGCGACGAATTCACGCGGAGCAAAGCGCCATGCTTTCGGGGTTTTGTTTTCAAGCTCCCATAATACAGATTTGGAAAGGAAGCTTGATTTTGAAAAAATGTTCGCACGATTGCAAACTAGGTTTTTGTGGTAGTCTTGTGGTTTCATAGTATTTGGTTCGGTGGTTATGTTCTGTAATCAAAGAACAAGACGAATCAGGCAATCCCCTACGGGGCTGCCTGTTCTTTGGCGTTCTGTCTCAAAATAAATCCAGCACCTCCTGAGCAAGTCGCTGCGTTGCGATCTCGCAATACTTCTCTTCACGCTCGATTAGGACCGCTTTTTTCCCGAGGTCTTTCGCGGCCCTCCCCGTAGTTCCTGACCCGGCGAATGGATCGAGGATCGTCTCCACGTCACCCGCCAACCCAATGCACCACGAAATCAGTTGCATCGGTTTCTCGGTAGGATGTTCCTTTTTGTATTCTGACTTGTTCTGATGGGCGTCGATCCGTGACATTCGGAACACTCGCGGAGCAGTGTCGAGATTAGTCCACGCCAGCTCGAAGTCTCCGCCGCTGTATTCTTGCACCTTATCCCACGATAACCATCCTCTCGCCGGAGGCATTGCGAAGTAGTTTCCTCCCCATACTATCGCTTTTTCCGCATGGTGGATGGACTGCTCGATTAACCATCTGGGAGGCGTTTCGTTGTCCCAATTTTTTACGTCTGCTTGCCACAATTTCCCCTCTCCACGTTTCGCGCCTTTCCACCCCCCGCTTTCCCACTTTTCGCTCAATCCATAGGGCGGATCAGTTAGCAACAGATCGAAGCGGCCCAGCATCGGAACCACTTGCCGACAGTCGCCGTGATATATCGTGATCCCACCGTGATCGTAATACGGACGTAAGCCAGAACAAGGCGCAGCACCCAACAGGGTTCCTTCCGTTTCACTACAGTCTCCTGTGGGTGTGCTCATACGTTCGCAGAAGAAATAGCCTCGACCGCTTCACTGAGTTTCTCTTGAGCGTCATCGGTGTCCATCTTGACCGCCCGCAGGCAATCATCCGCGATGTCACAAAGGTGCAGGGCAAACTCAATCATGTTCTTCTGATCCACGTCGAATTTGATTGTGGTGTCTCCGTTGGTGGCGAGCATCCACATGCTGTCCGAAAATTGCGAGAAGTTACTTCGTTGGTGTTGTAGTTCTAATTCCATATCGTTTCCTTTCTGATTAAATACTGCGAACAATACGGTGCAGATCAATCCTCCTTCGTCGGATGACTGACCTCGGCGTTAAAGTCTAATTCCCTGGACTCTGACGCATGGCCCTTGCTTTCCGCCCAGGTCCGGACGGCGTGTTTGCTCGATTTGTAAATGCACTTTCTGACCTTTCCATGATTCGCCCATTGGCCCAAGAATTGAAATAAGGCGCTTCAAATTCGTATTGCAAAGCTTCAACGGTTTGGAGCTGCCTTTGAAATAGAGTAAAAGCGCATCCTTGGCCATTTGGCCGTTTTCGTATTTCAAAATATCGTGATGCTCAACGCGATCAATTTGCACCGGAAGCGAATCAGCGCCCTTCTCAGCCAATGCACCGGCAAGCGTCGTGCTGTTCAGGAACCGGCTATCAAGATGGCTTGCCATATTGCCAATCACTTCTTTTCCTTTTGGTATCTCGCTATTCATCGGCATTAAATTACTTTACAAGTCAATTAGTTCAAGTATTATTTTAAAATGGAAATTACACCATCAATCAAAAAGGCTTTGCTAGTCAGCGAAGAAACGCACCGGGCATTGAAAATTTATGCGGCCGAATCGGGGCGGAAAATCAGTGAAACTGTTGAGACATTCATCAGAGACGGCATTGAAAAAGAGCGGTTAAAGAAAGCTGAATGAAACCGCATAATTCCGGACAGTGGACAGATGCCCGATTTAGATCATTTATTACATCCAGCCTGCGCACAGCTTCTTTACGATGGGGGCCAAGGTTTGAACGGTTAAAGCAGGCTAAGTCCGGCCAGGCCATCAATCCCGAAACCGGGCGATTGAGGATCGTTTACCGCTGCGAAAATTGCAGCGGCGAATTCCACCGGGAAGAAGTCAAAGTCGATCACATTGAGCCCGTAATTGATCCGGACAAGGGATGGATCGGTTGGGATAATTACATTGAGCGCATGTTCCCCGAAGTTGAGGGATTCCAGATTTTGTGTGGCGTTTGCCATGACGAAAAAACAAAAAAAGAAAATGAAAAAAGACGACAAAACAAAAAGCGAAACGCTTGATTCAGAAGCGGCCTACAAATCCGCATTCATCAGGATCAAGGAATTATTAGGGCGGGAACCTAGCGAACTTGAGGCGGCAATTTATGCTGCCGGCTATGCTGCCGGCAAAAATGACATGGCAGATTGCGCTCAAGTAATCATTTCAAACATGGAGCTGAGCAAATGAAGAACACGCCCGAAGAAGCCAAACAAGTGGTGCTTGCGTTTTATGACGATCAAGCGATCGAGAAAACCTCAACTTTCCTCGAAGGCGAAAGGTGGTACCCAGTGACAGATCCAGAATTCAATTTCTCTGATTATTGCTACCGGATCAAAAGCCAAGAGCCGCGTGAGTATTGGGTGATTGGCGGCAGAGCATTTGAAAGCCCATGGGAAGCTGCAAAATTGGCTGTGGCATCAGGGCAGGCGGCAATCCATGTGAAGGAGGTGCGCAAATGAAAGCCTACATAAAAACACTTTGTAAAGAGTCCAGGGAGGAGGCGCTGAATTCGCTGACAATGGACACGCTGAAAGGTTTGGCGAGGCTGGCAGGATTGAAGCAGACTGGTAGCAAACAGGCGCTAAAATGCCGCCTGGCTGAATCTGCTGATATTGTCATTCATGCCGAAGCTAGGATAGGATTGAAAAGCCCGGCAGATAAAGGTTTGGTGTCCGGCGAAAATCCCAGCATTCAACACTTCAAAGAGCAATCAGCATGGATTGAGCAGGTTGAGATCGTGTCTGAAGTTCCTTTAAAATCAGGTGGAAGGATTGCCCGGAATGTCTAGCGATCTATTTGTGGGCAAGCTAAAGGAAAATGCGCTAGAACGGTTCTTCGATTTAGTCAGGCACCGGCCCAGGCGCGATTTTATTCAATGGGCGGAGGAAGAAGTTTATCTACCGGACGGAACCAGATTCAAGTTTAGGCCGGCACAAAGAGAGATTGCGGAATCAATCTTTGACCCAACCCTGCCCAGTGTCAGCGTTCGGGCCTTTTCTGGATTTGGTAAAACCTTCCTTTTTTCCGTTGCGTTCGGCTATGTGATTGAACAACTCCGAACCGCTTCCGCTGTGATGCTGCCGGCTCAAACTGTTGCTGATGACCTTGTATCAAATTCGGTTATGCCGATTTTAGATACCACTCCAGCGGTTGCCGGGCTTCTGAGAAAAACAGACCTGAAGCGCACTAAGATATGGTGGAATGGCGGCGCTCTGTTTTCGGTGGGTTCAAATTCAGCCAGCCAGATTCGACGACTTGAGGCGAGTTTCCTATACGCGGACGAAGTGGACGCTATCAAGCAGGATAAAGCAGACGAAGGTTGCCGCCTTCAATCTTTCTGGAAACGCGGACGGGGGCGAAAGGAGCAGTTTAGAATTGCTACGAGTTACCCTAGTCTAAAGGGGTTTTCAAAAATTGATTCCCTGTTTGATCAGAGCGACGGGTGCCGGTGGTATGTCAATTGCTGCCATTGCAACCATCAGTATGAAATGCACCACAACCAGATGCGTTGGGAACCTGGGCAACCTGAAAAGGCACGTCTCATCTGCCCTAGTTGCGAAGAATCCATTACGGACGATCAACGCAAGTTTATGGCAGAGTGCGGAACCTTTCTCAATAAAGACGGCGAGAAACCGAAACAAGGCGTTCACCGGGGTTTTCATGTCAATTGCATGGCTCATACGGGGGATTTCAGCTCGGCCTTTCAGGGATACTTGCACGAAGTGGCAGCGGAAATCGAGGGCATTCAAAAATCCGAATCCCCAGACCAAGCACGCCGGGTTTTCATGAACACTATGGCCAGCGAATCCTATTCTGAGGAATTTGATGAGAAACCAGAACTTGATGAACTGTATCGGCGGCGTGAGGATTACGAACCGAAGAAATGCCTCCCCGAAGGCGTTCTAATGCTAACTATGGGCGTTGATGTTCAGAAGAACCGGTTTGAATACATGATTTTGGGAACGGGCTTGAACGGCGAACTGTGGGGAGTTGACTATGGGGTGGTTCCCAGTGGCCCGAAAAAGCAAGAATCCTACAGGATGCTAGACAAGATCCGTTTGAAGAAATGGAAACAGGCCAACGGTTCAACCCTGGCGCCGGTTTGCACTTTTGTCGATTCTGGATATGAACAAGACTTGATCCTGGATTACACGCGAGAGAGAGCCGGCGTTAGGGTTTACGGGATCAAAGGATCGCCATCGCTCGACAAGCCAATGGTTAATCACAAGCCGACGAAAGTTGGCAGACCTCCAGCTCCACAAATTCAACTAGGCACGCACGCTGCGAAAGCTCAAATCTTCCAGGCTTTGCAATTGCGACCACCGGCAGACGAATCTGATGGCTTCCCTTATGGCTATTTCCATTTTCCGAGTACGCCGGAATTCGGGGACTCTGCCGGCGGCGACGCTACCGGGTTTTTCCAAATGCTAACGGCGGAGGAGTCCAGGCTCAAGAAAGCGCCTTCCGGGGAATGGTTGCCCTTCTTTGAGAATGTAAACAAACAACGGAATGAGGCGCTTGATTGCTGCGCTTACGCGCTCGCCGCTGCACGTTTCATGCGTCCCAATTATGAAAAGATACTTCACAACCAAAAACTGAAAGCGGGCCTGATATGACTGAATACAAAAACCTGCGCGAAATGCTCAAGGAAGAAATTTGCCGAGAAAATCACCGCTGGATCGGTACGGCTTCAAGATTGCTGGCGAGAGACGGATTCGAGGCATCAGAAGCTTTCGAACTGAGTTGTAAATACGCGAGTCTTCACGGGCCAAACGGTGATGGCCCGTATATCGAGCCTCAATCAATCCGCCATCTTTTGACTGATGAGGAAGCTTTTCCCCTTACTTAGTGCCTGCTTGATCGGCACTGCCGGCGCGGAAACTGTTTTACCTGTTCCTTTCCGAAGCGAAATGGAGCAGGAAAACTGCCTAGTGATGGCAGCAATGCTTTGGCCGGATGCGATGATTGAGGAAATGGAAATGGAAGCCTTAGAAGAATTTGACAAAAAAAAAAAAATGAATTTGACCGAGATAATTACGGAAGTAATAGAAACGCTAGTAGAAGAGGTTGACCACAAAAGCGCCTGCTGTGGCGTTGCACTAGACGACAGCTTGGAATGCAAACGATGCTTCAAAAGCCCCAGAGCGGAGGTGGACGTTTACGCATTCGGGCAATGGCACATCGTCGAATATGACCCGGAAGAGGGCACAATTTTACAGGTTGAGACAAACGATTGAAAAAAGAAGCCCGCCCCAGAGACGATCCGGGGCGGGCTAATAATGAAGAAACACGATACATAGCGGTGACCATACCGACTACAAATGAAAACTATAATAGCACCAGATGAGGTGCAAGAGAAAAATCCGCAACAGCTCCAAAGCGAGCGGAAAGAGCAAGCCATCGACGGAATTGTTGATTCAATCCTGTTTTATTCCCCGGGCACCGGTTGCCTGATTTGGAAAGAGCGCCCGCGTTGGATGTTCAAAAACCAGCAAGCCTTCATCGCCTGGAATAAGAAATACCCTGGCAGCATGGCTGGAGGCTTGACCAAATCCAAGGAGAAGATGCAGGTTGCGGTGTTTGATACGCGGTTTGATTTTTCGCGGGTATGCTGGCGGCTCTACTTCGGGAAATGGCCTGAACGGAGGATCACAAGCGTAAATGGCGACAGATACGACAACCGGATTAAAAACCTGAAATTGCAGGAACTTTGAACGCGCACGATTATATGAACAACAATTTTGACGGTTTCACCTTTTCCAAATTCTCAACGGTTTTTGACAAATCACCGCCGGCCGAAACTACGATAGAAGAAACTTGGCGCGAGATTATCGCCGGGAAGTATTCACAACTGATCAATTCAATTCGGCAAGCACCGAACAAAGACGAAAGAAGCAGGCTCAAACTGAAGCTTCCCGCGATCACACCACAAGCCCATTTCCTAACGGGCGAGCGTTCAAAGACGGCTCCACACAACCCTAGGCCAGTCATCGTCATTGATATTGACGGTTTATCTTTCGAGGATGCCGACAGGGTTAGGAATGATTTAGGGCGCGATCCACACTGCTTCCTATCGTTCCTTTCGCCGTCTGCTGAGGGCGTGAAAGCGTTCCTGGCCATTTCCGACGCCAGGAAAGATCCAGCTGATATTTTTTACACAGCGGAGAACTACATAAAAACCCAATACGGGCTTGATATTGATTCCAAATGTATTGGGCCGGACAGGGCTTGCTTTGTTTCTGCCGATGGGGGCGCAATCTATAAGGGGGAGGCGGCGCCGCTGAAGATAGTTTCAAGACCTCAAGCAGATCCGGCAAAGGTGCCATATTCGGTTGAGAAACCGCGAAATAATGACCTGACAGGGGAGAGCCCGCTCGACTCATACAGCAGGCAGGCCGGACAACAGACATTCGAGGCATTGCTTGCAGCGCATGGCTGGACTCCATCTAGTCACGACCGCTTGAAATGGACGAGGCCCGGTAAAAGCGGCGGAACCAGCGGCCAGATAAACCCGCCTGATTCAACAATTGATGTTTGGAGCTTCTACAGCCACAGCTCCAGCGTTGATTTTGAGACAAGCAAAGCACTCACTGCCGGCGCTCTTTACGCTGAACTCGAATTCAGCGGTGATTTCAGCGCAGCGGCCAAGTCCCTACGAAATAAGGGGTTTGGGGATGCCATCGAGCCAGCAAAGGCAAAGGAGGTTCAATTGCCGCCTGAAAAGGTGGTGGAGATTGAACCGGATTCCTGCCCGTTCCCAATGGAGGCTTTGCCATCAAATTTGCGTTCATACGTGAAAAACGTAGCGCTGGTGAACGGCACGCCTGAAAGCCTATCAGCGGTCATCTGCTTCTCTGCCTTGTCTGCCTGCCTTGGAAATGGCGTTGCCGTTAAATCCGTTCCCGGCAGCGTTGCCAAACCGAATCTTTTCACTTTGACCCTGGCCAAGTCAGGAACCGGCAAGGGGAGAACTCAAAAAGCGGTTATGGGGCCGCTTTTGAAGTGCATTCAAGAGTTTGAGGAGAACAGACAAAACAGCATTGCGCCCATCGCTGAAAAGAAAATTGCGGAATTATCAGACCAGATTGATGATGTCTTGGAGGAAGGCGGCGACCCGGGAGAGTTGAACGCCGAGAAATCGAAGCTTGAGAAGGATTTGAGCCCGGAATACGCGGTAGTTAGCGATGCGACGACGGAAACCATGCTGGGTTATTTGGGTGGCAATACACACCAGGCTTGCTTGTCGCTGTCGGCAGAAGCGTCTCAACAGCTCCAGAACATGAGCGGGCGCTACTCTTCGAGCAAGGGCACGAACGACGACGGCACCTTATGCGATCTTTTTTCAGGGGATGCGGTTAGCTACAATCGAAAAAACGAATCTCACAAGCTAGTTGATGCTACATTGAGTATCTGTTGGATGACTCAGCCACACGTTTTCATGGGGCTGTTGGGTGATAAAAACAAGATCGAAGGCGGGTTTTTGGCGCGTTTCCTGATGCACGATTCAGAAGCAGAGATCCAGGACTGGCCGGAATTTGATCCACCAATTGATGCTGGATCGCATCGCTATTGGGCCAAGATCATTGACGATTTGTTCTCAAATTTCAGGGCAAAACCTGTTCCTGGGGATGTCCCCGTCATTCCTTCTACGGATGAATTTAGGAACGAATTTAGGACATATTTTAACTACAATGCAGAGAAGGCCAGGACGGCCCCGGTTGAGCAGATGGCGGCATTCTATAACCGTTACACAGAGAATGGATTCAGGCTTGCCATTGTCCTGCACGCTTCAATTTGGGGCGCTGATATGGTGAACCACGACATGACGGGCGATACTGCACGCCGGGCAATTGCTCTGGTGATGTGGATGGCGGAGCGGGGTAAAGACTTACTTTTCCCTCTGATGTTGGAGAAGATGAAACAGAAGGAAACGGAAGAAGTGAAATGGTTGGAGCTGATAAAGGATGCAGGCGATGAGGGCGTGAGGCTGAGAACTGCGCGGAGATCCGCGAACATGACAAGTGCCGGATTCATCAAAAAGGTTCAATCTATGCCATGTATCGAGATTCGTAAGTTGATCCCGGACGGCGGCAAAAGGGGTGTCGATATGCTCTTCTATGTGCCACAGGAATCGGATTCATGCCCTTCTTAATGGCATATTTGGCCATCTTAATGGCATATTCAATTGGCATAAGTGGCATATTTGAATCCTTAATGGCATATTGGCATACTGGCATATGGGGTTAATGGCATAAAGGCAGTATTGGCACTAATAAACGATTTTTAATAATAATAATAATAATACAGAGTATTTAATACACTGATTTATAATCACTAGAAACCAAGATCAGAGAGAAATTGAATCCTCCTCATATGCCAATATGCCAATATGCCAATAACGAATCCTTAATGGCATATTTTTTTAGGGCAATATGCCAATAAGAAAATCTGCCAAATCTCACTTATGCCCTATTTTTACGCGGAATGAGTAAAAAGCCAAAGCACACCTTCCCAACTGTAACCAAGTGGAATCGTATTTTGCTGATCGACTTATGACAGTTGGAAATGGAAGGGCGGGAACTTTATTCAGAAATATACTTTACTAATACAACAAGGCATGTAGGATGTGGGCGAAGAAATGAGCAATACCATCACAGCAATAATCGTTGCGGCCCTGGCTGCACTTTCACTCTACACGGAACTTGTGCGCGTTCCTGAATTCAACAGAGCCAAAGAGCGGGCAGATATGGCGGACGGCTTAGAAGGCCGCCTGTTGTCCACTGAGGCCGAGTTGAAGCGTTCTGTCGAAGAGACGGCAGAGATTCGGGAAAGGCTGGCAGAGTCCGGTAAAGCGGGGTTAGCTTTCAAATCGGAACTGGATCGAACCAGGAAAGAACTACAGAAGACAAATCTGTGGCTTGAATACGCAGAACACAAAATCCAGCAATTGGAGGATATGACGGCAGGAGCTGCCGCCCATAATCAAACCCACCGTTACGGGCCGGACGCTGAGACGGCAGGGAAGATTGCAACGCTGGAGGCTAATTTGAGCAAGGCGCGTGCAATGCTATCTGATGCCCAGCGCCGAACAGGTCATTTCAGCAATTCCGGAATCCGGACATCAGACGCTGATCGGAGAAAGTTCGAGCAATCAAAGCAGGAGGACATCAGGGCCATGACTGAATACATTGCGAGCGTCGAATCTGAGCTGAGAAAATATTCAAATTACTAATTGAAATAGGAGGATTGATATGAAGCCAGAAACGAAAATTCTTATTTTAGCCTTGGCAATGGTTGCCGTGTCGCTCATTGCCGGCCGGTGTGTGATTGATGCCAAGGGCAAAGGGCCAGGCATCGGAGCAACCGGAGCGAAGGTGGCAGGATCAGCGGCGGAGCAAATGTCGCATCTGAACAAAAGCGCGGAATCGAAACAGTGATGGAAATCGACGCTGAAAAGCGGTTTATCAGGCAATACACCAACACCCAATCGTTGTAAGTCGTTGATAATAGGGTCCTAGGAAAGGCCAAACTCAATCAAAGAGTCGCCCCCAAAGAAACTTTACACCAGAATTTCCTTTAGCCCGCAAGAGGGCCAAAGTCGGAAAACTACAAAACCATGAGCGAGAACAAATTGAAGCAAGATCAGGAATTGACAGGAGCCATTGAGGAAACAATTAGAACACTGGAATGGTTGAGGATGTGCCCTTTCATCAGAGGCTATTTAAAAGCCAGGAAAGAAGAGATTGCCGGGATTGAAAAAGTTTTTTTTGATTACTTGAACGACATAGCTGACTCATCGGCGGTAGCCGATTGAGTCCAGCGACTTGTTCTGCATTTACGAATTACGATTATGGCTAGACTAGACAAACAATTTTCATCGGACAAGGTAGAGTGGGAAACCCCGCTAGACTTGTTCAATCCGCTCGACGAGGAATTTGGATTCACGCTGGATGTTGCGGCAGATTCCACCAATGCCAAGTGCGATGATTACCTAACCCTATCAGATGACGGACTAAACACTTCTTGGTCTGGCGTATGCTGGTGTAATCCTCCGTATGGGCGCGACCTCTCGAAATGGGTAAGAAAGGGATGCGTCGAGACATGGAATGGAGTGACGAGTGTTTTCCTAATTCCTGTCCGCTCTAATACAAAATGGTGGCATGATCTTTGCATCCCGTTTGGGGAAATCCGATTCGTGAAGGGGCGACCTAAGTTCGGTGGAGCCGATCAGGGGTTGCCGTGGCCGTTAGCGATCATCGTCTTTCGAGGGAAACCTATTTTGCAGAACAAACCAAAACACCAGCCCGAAGGGTCTGGCGTTTGAACTGTTCCAAAACCAACATTATGAGCAAAATCAAATCTGACAGGAAAAAAGGGCTTGGCTATATGGCCCGTGACTTTGACGAAATCGACATAACGCCGACCCAGGCCGGGCAGCTTGTCGGGATGGACAACGAAACCATCGAACGCATTGTATCGGAATTGGGCCTTTTGCCAGTATCGGAAGACGGTAACTCCAGGACGTATCCTGTTAGAGTTTTGATTGAAGCAGCGGTTGCCAGACCGGACAAAATGAAGTCAGCGGATCGGAGAAACGAAGCGCAAGCGGACTTGCTTGAAACCCAGAATAAAAAAATCAAGGAATCCTGGGGTAACATCGAGGACGCCATCAGAGAAATAATTCCCTTTTTCCAAGCTGTTCAAACCGAAATACAGCGTTCAGAATTGAGCGAGGAAGCCAAATCAGAATTAACGGAACTGTTGCGGAAGATTGCCGGCGAGGAGTTGGGCGAGAACGCATGAGTCCAGGCATCCATAGCGAGGAACGAGCGGAGGATTGCTTTGCGACGACTTGTTCTCTCTTGCTCGATCTCTTTTGTTGCGGAGGCGGGGCGTCCGAAGGCTATTCCCGCGCCGGATTCACCGTAACGGGGGTGGACATCCAAACGCAACCGGAATACCGCCACGCTTTCGAGCAGGGAGACGCGCTCGAATACCTTGAAGCATACGGCGACAAGTTCGACGTGATCCACGCTTCCCCGCCGTGTCAGGGCTATTCCGCGCATGTATCATCTGAATCGAGCGCGTGGACTCCAACGAAGGGGAAAGATGAGCCGCGATTAATCTCCCACGTCCGCGAACTACTCCAACGCATCGGCAAACCCTACATCATTGAGAATGTGATGGGAGCGCGGCGGGACATGGCCGCAAACCTCCAGCTATGTGGGACGATGTTCGGACTGCCAATAGCGCGGCACCGATTGTTTGAAACGTCGATGCTGATTCCGCAACCGCACCACGAAGATTGCCGGGGAGTGGCGAAACGCTTCGCTGCGAAAAAAGGGTGGGAATACCGGGATATGTCCGTGACCGGAAAAGGGCGGCGAGCAGGGACAAGCGAACGGTGGAAAGAAATCATGGGCATTACCTGGAACCTTCGCCAGAGCCAATTAGCTGAGGCAATCCCCCCCGCCTACACGGAATACATCGGACGAATTTTGAGAGAGAACGCTGGTGATGACTCAGACCGAAGGGATTGAGTCCATCCCCCTTGTTCGCAAATTGAATTTACCATGAACGACGAAATCAAAGCAAAACACAAGCAGGACGAGGCGCACGGAGATGCTGTGAAACATCTAGTCGAACACCCACTGGACATCCCATCACTGGAGAGGCAAGTATGGCACAACTACGATCTGGGCGACGAGCCGTTTCTATCTGCTGGCTACCAGTGGACCGACAAGCCCCACCGCATCCTTAACGATGCGATTACCGAGATTCGCGCCCTCCGCGCTTTTATTGCGAACGCACCAGGACAGGCACCGCGTTAGCGGTTGTCTGCTCCGTCTTGTTCGCTGTCGCAGAAAATAAATCGCACAAAATGCGAAAAAAGACTTGTGCATCTCGCAGGAAGTGCGAAGATAACAACATGCAAGAGATCATCGAAGTAGGCCAATACTCAATGGAAAACATCGTGGCGACCATTCGCCACCATCTTTCCAACAACACAAATGGAAACGGCTTTTACGAGGCCGTCAACTTCGCTGAGACCATCTGGTCTCCTCAAACTTCATTTAAATACGTTCAGGAAATCCGGGACGGTCAACCTTGGTGGGACTGCTATTAAGCAGTCCCCGAAAGGGGAAGTGATTCTAAATCATAAATTAAATGTTCGAAGCAACCACATACACAAAAACCTGGGCAACCGTTGAAGTGCCACGCCATTGGGATGACTACGGCATCGAACGAAATCTATCAGGAGATTACCCGCTACATACCGCACATCATCTGATGAATCGACTCAACGGAGTGAAAATTATAAAGACATGGGAACGCACATACGAACGCGGCCCAATTAGAAAAAGAAAAAGATGAATGAAAAATACTGCGATAATTGCTACCGAGGTTTTTATGGGACGGGAAACTTTTGCCACAAATGTGACTTTTGGAAGTGCTTTAATTGAAGTGAATAATGGACTTTGCAAAAGAGCTAAAAAGACATCAATCGCGGCTTAAAATATCACAAGAGCGATTGGCCGAAATCCTAGGCGTATCGCCTAGAACGGTTTGGAAGTGGCTACAGGGAGAGGAGCCGCTAAAACTGACGCAGGAAGGCGCTCTTGCTAGGTTAGATAAACGATTGGGGATTTTTGAAGCGAATACACAAAAACACCGGCCCGAAGGGTCTGGTGTTTGAACTGTTCAAACCCCAATTGAGCCCGTTTGAATTAAAAACGCTGACATTTCCTTAAAAAGCGTCTATTTTAGGCCAAATGGCCGCAAAAATAAACAATTCAGCGCCGGAAAGATTGGTTGCCGGTGATTATTACGCATGGCAAACAACCCCGGCAGGGCTTGAGAATGTCGATAGCGTATCAGTCAGCATCAAGACAACCCAAAACCCCGGCTTTGCCATATTGCTACACGGTGTCAATCAGGGCGACAGCTTCAAGTTTGAGCTGCTCGGAAGCTATACGGAAGACCTTGATCCGGGCAACTACGTTTTCACCGAGTCAGTTTTATACGATCACGGACGCGAAACCGGAACCGGCACCGCGTGCGTAGTGGTGGCGAATCCTTTTCGGGATTTGAAGCAGAGCCACACTAGAAAAGTGGTTGATTTGCTCCAGGCTCATATTGAAGGCCGGCTTCCTGAAGGCATTGAATCGACTACGGTTGGCAATGTTCCAATTTCCAAAATCCCGCTGAGCGAGGCAGTTAGTTTGCTTGATCGTTACAAAAACAAATTGCGCGAGGAAGATAAAAAAGCGGCTCAAGAATTAGATCCAAACCGGGCGAGCGGCAATATTGCCAAGGGATTTTTTACACAGAATTGACATGGCCAGGATTTCACAAATTGACCCGAAAACGGGCGCGTTATCATTCACAGAGCAGGCACAGAGTTCGGTGAAAGATTCGACTATTCAAAACAGCTTCTTTGATGGCGCAAAGGTGAACCGATTCACTCAAGACTGGGTGACGCGCAACGCTACGTATGATTCTTTGTTGGAGTCAGACCTGAAGAAGCTTAGGGCGCGTAGTGCCAGTTTGATCAGTAACGACGGTTACTCGAAGAACGCTCAAGATTTAACCGTTGCCAACATGCTAGGTGATAACGGTTTCAAGATCCGGGTCTATGCCAAAAACCTTAGAGGCGGGGAAGACAAGAAAGCGTCTCAAGTAGTCGAAGAAGCATGGAGAAAGTTCTGCCGTTCAACCGACTACTCGGTTACGGGGGACATGACTGAGCATGAATTCGACGCGATGTTGATCCGTTCGCTGTTTGAAACCGGCGACGCATTGCAAAGAATCGTTCGGGGGTTTTCCGGCAACAAATCCAGGTTCGCTTTTCAGGGCATTCCAACTGCTCATCTCGATCCTGAATTCCATGACCGGCAGCGTGGAATTGTGATGTCTGTTCAGAAAGACAACTTCGATAAACCGATTGCTTACTACCTAACGAAAAGCAACCCAGGCGATGAAATCGGTTATGCGTCAGCGGGTGCCTATGCTGACAGGCTCAAGGTTGAATCGAAAGATTTGATCCACGCATTTATTTCAAACGAATTCGGAAGCACGCAGGGCCAGCCCTGGCTGACACCGGCCATTTCGAGATTGAGACAGTTACACGGGTACGAAGAAGCTTCATTGATTTCTGCCAGAATGGAGGCCAGCAAAATCGGGTTTTTAACTCAAGATTACGAGTCAGGCGGCTATGATGGAGAGGGCACCGATTCAATGGGGAACATCACGATGGACGCTTCGGCTGGATCTTTTGAAGTTCTGCCGGCAGGGGTTGAGCCAAAATTGATTGATCCATCAAACCCAAACGGTAACTATCTCTCATTCCGTAAAGGCATCTTGCAAGGTGTCGCCGCTGCGCTGCCTGTTACCTATCACGGTTTAGCCGAAGATTTAGAGGGCGTTTCTTATAGCTCGATTCGTAGCGGAACATTGGCCGAGCGCGAGCAATGGAAAGGCTTGCAAAGATGGTTTGCCGACAAAGTGAAGCGCCCGGGGTTTTTGGCCTGGCTTGAATGGTGGTTAATTTCCGGACAGTCACCTTTTAAAATAAGCGATTTCGACAGGTTGACAGATAGGGTTGATTTCACCGGCCGACGTTGGCAATGGGTTGATCCAGTTAAGGACGCACAAGCTGAGAAGATGAAGCTGGAGATGCGCCTTGCATCTCATCCGGAAGTTCTGCGCGAGCAAGGCAAAGATTTTGAAACCGTTCTATCCGAATCTGCCGAGGCTGAAAAGTTAGCTCAGCAACTGGATTTACCGCTGTTTCCTGATCAAGTGCCGCCTGCTGAACCTGCTACCGAAGAAGATTGAAGGGTGCGCAACGGCATCTATTCATTTCAATTCCACAAAAACACCGGGCCGGGCTCGATGATTTTTCTTCTTTAAAAGGTTGAATTTCTGTTGTAAAGTTGATTTAACGCACAAAATCAACTATATGAAATGGTATTCGATCAAAGCCCAGACAGAAGAGAAAACCGCTTCTGTTTCAATTTCAGGAATTATCGGAAGTGAGGGGGTTACGGCGGAAACCTTCGCGGCAGATTTGGCGGCTTTGGGCGATATTGAATCGCTCGATGTAGACATTCATTCTCCCGGCGGTGACGTGATGGAGGGGTATGCCATATTTAACGCATTGAAAGAAAGTCCCGCCAAAATCACCACTAGGACAAAGGGTCTGGCCGCTTCAATGGGAAGTGTAATTTTCTGTGCGGGCGATGAGCGCGTTATGTCTGACCCCAGCTTCCTTATGATTCACAACCCCCACACCGTTGCGGTGGGAGACGCTGAAGACTTCAAAAGCACTGCCCAGACATTAGAGGCAGTCCAGTCGTCGATCGTTGACATTTACGAAAAGACAACAGGCTTGGATAGAGAAGAGATTCAAACCCTAATGGATGCCGAAACATATATTGGAGCTGAACAGGCTATTGCCCAAGGCTTCGCAACAGGCATGATCCAGGGCACCGAAAAGATTGCTGCTCAAGTTTCAGACGAATGGTTGGCATTGCTACCACATAAAAATTTCCCGGTTGGGTTAAAGGGCCAGGCTGAAAAGTCTGTCCCTGAATCCGCAAAAACGGAATCCGCCGGACAACCCAACAAAAACAAAACCATTGAAAAAATGAGTGATAAAATTGACAAGCCCGAAGCGCCAGCGGTTAACGTCGCTGACATTCGAGCAGAAGAGAAAGAGCGGACCCGTCAGATTCTGGCAATCGGTGATAAATTCGGAGTTGATGAAAAGAAGATCAACGACGCAATCGACAAGGATTCTTCAGTGAATGACTTTCGAGCGGCTGTTATGAATGGCCTTGATGCCTCCGCATTTGGCGTTTCTAAAGATCAATTCAGCAATCAGACAACCTATATTGATTCACCTGAAGTCGCTGAATACAGCGTTGTGAAAGCAATCCGCGAACAGGCTGACGGAAATCTTTCCGGGCTTGAAAAGGAAGTCTCAGAAGAACTGACCAAGCGCCATTACGAGGCAACCGGCCAGGCTCCAAACGGCTTGCTTCTTCCTGGGGAAGTCACTCACGGAATTAAGAACACTCAGACCGTTGACCCTACAACCGCAGGTGGTTACACAGTAGCAACTGAAGTTAAGCCTATCGTTGACATCCTTAACGATATGCTGGTTCTGCCACAGCTCGGCGCAACCTTCCTCCGCGATCTGACCGGCAATTGCCAGTTCCCTCTGGAGCAATCCAGCTACACCGTTGAAAACCTCACGGAAGTTGAGGCATCCACCCCAAGTGATGCGGTGTTTGGCGAAGCTACGTTGACGCCTAAGCGCACAGCGGCATCTACTGGAATCTCTAAGCAACTGCTCATTCAATCCAGTCAGGACATCGAGGCATGGGTTCGACGACGCATCGCTGAGGACCTCGCGTTCAAAATGGATGCACAAGCAATCAACGGTGATGGAACCGGGGGCGCTCCAACTGGAATCTTAAATGTTGCCGGCACGACTGCTTACGCCTTCCAAGTTGCTAACAGCCTGTTCGCCAACATGACAGCAATGTGGGCAGACTTGCGCGGTGCAAATGCTGCGATTTCTTCTGCTCAGTGGCTATCTAGTCCAACTGTAACGGCTGACTGGATGGGAACACCGAAGGTTGCCGGCGACGGCGCTATGTGTCTCTCAGGCGATCCAGTAAGCGGATTCCGTGGATTGAATTACCAGTATAAAGATCACGTCTCAATCCCTGCCAACGAAGTTGTTTTCGGTGCATGGGAGAACTTGATCATGGGTTCATTCGGCGGACTCGATTTGACCGTTGACCCATATTCCGGCGCCAAGACTGCTACCGTAGAGATCACGGCCAACAGCTTCAGCGATGTTGCAGTTGTCCGCCCTTCCGCATTCGTGGTAGGCGACGACGGCGCTGTTCACGCCTAATAATTCCAAGCGGGGCCGGTAGTTATCCGGCCCCGCTTTTAACCACAACACCACAAAAGAAAAATGGACCCAAAACTAGCAAGATCACCCCGCGTTGAAGTTGTTCTTCGGCCTGTTCGATACAGGGGAAAACCCTACGGCATTGGCTCAGTAATTGAGACGGCAGATTTTAATCATCGCGGCGCGTTGCTCTGCAACGGTTGCAAGCTTGTCGATTCCGACACGCCCTTAAAAGAGGTTGAGCCCGGAAAATCCAAGAATTTAAAAGAAACTAATCCGCCAGCAAAGAAGGCGGCCAAACGCGGCAGAAAGCCGAAGGCAGAAAAGGTGGAGGAAGCGCCTGACGAATTCACCGGATGAAAATTTCAGCTTTGCCCGATTATCTGATGCCCGGAGCGTTGCCGGGGGGATCCAGCAATGAGATAAAATTGTTGTATCGCCTTCGCCAAGTGACGGGACAGGTAGCGGGCGGGCTTGAACCTTTGACTGATTTGGTTGAGGCATGGGATGCACTACCAAAGAAGGAAAAAACAAAGTCGAGCAAGTGTCTGGGCATTGATGGCGAAGCACTCGCCGACGCTGCAAAGGCATTGATTGAAGCGAAACCAAAGAATCAACCTAAAGAAACGGAAACCACTTAGAACTCAAAAGTTTCCAAGGTTGCCCGCCTGGATCGGGGGCGGGCGGGTTTTTAGTTTTCTTCCCGCCTGCCTCCATTTCCTCAAATGAACTTCACAGAAGACAACAGAAAAGCCTTTGAAGAGGTTTTTGCCGTCTCCGGGAAAACGGTTCAAATTGATGGCGTCAACGTCCGGGCAATTGTGCCCTTCTCCAAAAACGTGATTAGATCAATGGATGAAATGGGCGCTTTCAATGGCGACGAATCCGACGAAATTACAGTTTTAACTGCTGACATTCCATCAATCAACAGAGACAGCGTTGTGATTCTGGAGGGCGACGAATACAGAATCAACGGGCTTGATCAGAACGGCACCATTTCAACCTCAATCACACTGGAGGCACCGTGATGGATGAGTTGGCAAAAAGGATTGAAACCGCTTTAAAAGGAATCATCGATGCAGCGTTGCCCAATGCCCAGGTTTTGACCTATGGCGACTTACCAAAAGCGGAAAAGGAACACGTCATAATTCGAGTCTTGCAAGGCGACGAAGATCCGCCCGGGACCGGCATATTTCTCTGTGATTGCGCGGTTGGATTGCATGGCAACTTTTCCGGATCAGACGTTGAAGCAATTGAGGCTATTTTTTACGCCGGGTATGAATTCTCGGAGATTTTACGGACTGCCGGCGCGGGGGCATATTTGATGCCTCAAGGGTTGGCAGTCGATTTGAACACCGGCTCGAAAGCGTCTGCCGGGCTTGATGCTGACAGGCAATACAGTTTCACGGTTTATGCCCAAAAGATCGCCTGAGCCTAACCACATATAAAAAATGGCAACACCAACCTATATTGAAGCAGACGGAGCGGCGCGAGGCGTCGCAAATGCAGAAACGGGGATCAACATCGGTTCCTACAATGAATCCTTCGACAATCCAAAAGATTACCTTTTGGACAGATTCGGAGGAAGGCAAACCGGATTCGCAACTGACTACGACAAGAGTTCAACGGCATCCATTGAAGGGGAAACCGTTACATCACTCGACGCTGTGATGGGCGTCGCTTATGCGGTTGCCGCAACACTGGCGAATTCTTTGACAGGCTACGGTGTGACTTCTGGGGATTATTTCCTGGATTCAATCTCGATTGCACAAGATCGGGAATCGTGGACAAGCGCAAGCCTGGAATTTACCCGCATTGATGGCTTGACCGTCACGCCTTAAAGATTTGTTCTTAGTGGTGGATATAAAGGGCGGGCAACCTTTGGAATCATGTCTTACACATCGTTTAAGCCAATATCAACAGACACGGACGACCGTTACAGGTTCGTGGCCTGCTGTTTCACGTTGGGGTTTGACTTTGCAAAAGGAACGCCGGGCTTGTCTCAGACGTTCACCAAAAGCAAACCCTACCAAGTAGATCAACCCGGCGACGTTCGCTTCTATTTGGACACGACCGCAAACGGTATTTCTATTCGGGAGATTGCGCAAGCGTGGTTGAAACCTGACGGAGCCTTAATGTCTGCCGAAGCTTTGCCGGTTAGAATCGAGCAAGCAACGGATGCACAAGCAATGCAGAAGCTTGTGCTAGATTTTGAGCATGTCTACATGGGCGCTATTGCTGCCCATATTCTGCTTTTTTCACAAGGGCGGCTGAAAGTGTCCGGCGGGATTACAGCCACAAGAGAAGAGAAGGCAGCAATTGAGGCTATGGATGGATTCGGAAATATTCTCAGCCACATGAGAACGGCCGCGAATCGAAAAGCTGCCAGGAATACGCTGGCGCGCCATTGGAAGGCGGCAATGGTTGGTTGGATTCGGGCTTACCACTCGAACACCGTCCAAATTGTAAATCTTTGGAAAGAGGCACCGGAATTCATCAAAGTTGAAAGACCCGGCTCAAAACTGCCGCTTGTCCTACCTAAAAACGAAAACCTGGAACGCTGCCTTAAAAGGTGGCTTTAAAAAAACAAAATGGAAAACGAACTAAACATCACACCGGAAGAGGAAGAACCAAAACTAGACCCGATCGACTCCGCATTTTTAAGCTCGATGAACGAAGCCGCAACGCTCGACATGGGCAATGGGGTTGAATTGAAAATGCATCCGTTTGACACCTACCGATACACTGCCGCCAATGCCATCGGTGTAAAACTGTTCAAACTAAGCCCGGAAGAAATTGAGGAATTTCAACTGACTGGTTCCTACTCTGGAATGTTAACGGATGCCATCAGGCTTGTTTTCTTATGCACTCAACCAAGGGCAGTCAGTCACAAGGCTTGCTCTGCGCCTAGAACGATGGACAACCAAGGCAGAGATTGGGCAGCAAAGCACGACGTGATGCCAGGAACGAAAGCGCATGACGCAATCATTGAGGCGTTTCAAAGGATTGTGGAAGAAATATTTGAAAGCTCAAGTGAGGTTGACGAAACCGGACTAGGCGAAGGCGAAGGCGAAGGCCTGGGAAAGTCGTCGGAACTCTCCCCCAACTGATAAGGCTAATTAGCATAGTTACGGAAGGATCGCTGACTCCTCACCAAATTTTGTCTCTGCCATTCGCGCAGGCGTTGCAATTGCGCTCAATGGCTTTAATTAGCCAAGGGGTAAAATTGCGTCCGCTTGGTGGTAGTCCGGAAAGGGAACTAGCCCGGCAGATATTGGGCGATCACTTCGAGGAATGATCGTCAGCAATTTTTTGCATCTTCTTTGTAGCAAACCCCAGCATATCAACAGCGGCACCGGCCAAACCTTTTCGCCAGGCGTCGATCATCATGTTCGAAAAGTCATTACGGGTGCTTAGTCGCTTTACCAAAATATCAGCTTCCAGCCTCAACCCTTTTGCTGGCTTTACTCCTATTTTGCCATGTTCAATCTTGAACTTGGAATTGAGTTTCTTCCCTGTGATTGGAAACTGTTTGGCGACACCAATCCAGATGGCTTTTGAATAGCCGGAGGCGCTTTGTTTTTGGCTGTGAACGCGATCGGCTTTTATTTTCAAAGTGCCGTCTTTGGCCGTTATTCCTTTCCTAGCCAACTCAACGTAAGCAATCCTGGATCTTTCGCGTGTTCTCTTCGATTTCCGCTCAACGTTCGGCTTCCATTTATCAATTGCGCCCTTTGTGGCCTTTTTCGTCAATTGCAACGCGCCCTTAACCGGGGCACCGCCTTCGGTTCTTCCGCCCCCTACCGCCGCCTTCTGCCCTGCCCGGTTGATGACTTCGGGCAAGGATTTGCCGGTTGCTTTTGAGTAAGCTTCCAAACCTTCAACGAATGAGTCGAAATCAAACTCAAATTCGACAGCTTTTTGACGTTTGGCCATGACTTGAAAGATAATTGATTTTGAATACAATATCAAGTAAGGTTGAGTTGTTATGCCTTCCGTGGACCTTCGCAGCAAAATAACAATGGACTCCAGCCAGTTTGAGCGTGGGCTTAGACGGGTTAAAACCGGAACGGCACTTGCCGCCAAATCCATCGGTAAAGGGTTTCTAAAAGTTTCCTCAGTGATCGGAAACGTGGTCAAGAGTGCCGCGAAATTTGCCGCCATTATGGGCGCGATCACTTTCACCGCTGCCATTGCCGGAGCCGTAAAACTGGCTGGCGCATTGAGAAAGGCATTTGATGCCGGCGGCGCATTATCTGATTTATCATCGCAAACAGGCATTGCGGTAAAGCAGTTGGTGATTCTCCAGCGTGCTTTTGAGGATAACGGAGTAAGCGCCGAAAAGGTTGGAACCACTATAAACAAGATGCAGCGTTCCATCTCTGATGCCGGCGCTGGACTTTCAACTCAAGTTAGAGCATTTCAAAAGCTAGGGATGACATTTGACGATTTGGAAGGAAAGTCGCCGCTTCAACAATTTACCATGCTTCAAAAGGGCATCGCAGCAATTGAAGATCCGACGAAAAGAGCGGCAACCGCAATGGAGATTTTCGGAAGATCGGGCGGTGAAATGCTGACGTTGTTCCAGGACGGAAACGCCATCAGTAACGCAATGGTTACAGTGGGAAGTGCTGCTGATATTCTTGATCGAAACGCTAATAAATTCGACAGGATTAGCGACTTACTGAACAGCGCCGGCTCGAAACTTCAGGGGTTCTTTTTAGGCATTGGAGAAGTTGCGGCTGATAAAATCCTGCCGGTTCTGGAGAAGTTCAACGCCATTGACTTTGCAGCAATGGGGCAAAACTTCGCAGAACGATTCAATGTGCCTGATTTAATCGAGCTACTCAAAACCGGGCTAATTTATGCGGGTGAATCATTTATAGAATTCTTTTCCCCGAAAATGATGAAAATGGCCGATTCATTCGGAAGGAAAATGGTGGAAGTCATCAATAACCAAATGGCCAAGACAAAACTTGGAGCAGTTCTGGGTATTAAATCCAGCGGGAAAGGCGTTCCAGGCGCGGGTGCTATCGGCGCAGTGGGATCAGGCAAGGGAGATACAACATCAAAGGCAGCTTTTGAGGCAGCAATTGACAAGCTATTCGGAAAGACGCGGGGCAAATACGCGACATTCCTATCGGGAACCGGAAAGAACCAGCCTGACTTCCTTTTGAAGCCACGCCCGGCATCCCCTCAAGAGCCCCCCTCGATAAACATGAAAGGCGCGGCCCATCACGTCGCTGCGGGCGCGGGCGGGGCAGCGCCAACTAATCACGCCGCAAATGCCGTCGCCCTAATGGCGGGCAGAACCGGCACTTTTGGCGCTCTCCAGCGAAGTGGAATGGCCATGTCTACGGCAGCCGGAGCGGGTTTCAATGGTATCGCAGGAATTCACGGAATGCAGTTGGCGCGAATGTCAGGGATTGGCCCCGGTGCAAACTCCGCCTTGTCACGCGGGCCGAAAACTTTCGGCAGGCGCAAAGGCGCAATCGGCAGAAACTTTTTAGGCGGCATGGATTCAGGAACAAAGGTTAGCGCCAGGGATCGAGAACGCGAAGCGGCAGCTAATCAAGAGGCCCAGTTAAAGGGCGTTGACGGAACCAATGAACGACTAGATAACCTGAATAAGATGATCCAAAAAGCGTTAACCTGATGCCCTATCCCACTTACATAAACGGTGATTGGCTTGTCTTCAGCGAACAGGAGACGTTCAACACCGAAGGCGTTGACACGCTCGCAGTCACGCTGCGGGGGCGACTTGATGAACTCGGAACGGAGTCAGCGAAATGGCCGCGCGGATCAGTAGCAACGGCGCTGGGTTATCCTAATATGTATCTGCAAACCAAGGTGGTTACAGATGCAGGCAATTGGGGCCAAATTGATTTGAATTTTGAAGGGTATTTATCGACGGATTTAGCCAACCCCATTGGCATTACTGACGACTTAACCTTGCAAGCGGCAACCCTAGTTTCAGATGAACCAGGCGAAGACGGCAGCGCCCAGAATGTTCAGGTTCAATACTTCGCCCAGCAAGCTTCGATTCGGTGGATTTATCGGGGAATCAATGCGCCGGTTTCGCCGCAATATCCAGCCAACGTCCCGACAGACGTTCCAACCGGTGTCCTATTCGGTCACTTTCCTGCAAGCTACACGGGCACATTGCAGAAGAAGAACGTCGGCCGGTTGACTAGCTTTACCCGTGAGGAACTAGCGACTGGAATCTGGGCTGT
>Ga0098055_1000272_pt1 | contig 33224 bp, 56 predicted proteins | sample 17_taG_FD_75107 | JGI IMG/M metagenome (GOLD analysis project Ga0098055, IMG submission 75107) | Marine viral communities from the Subarctic Pacific Ocean - 17_ETSP_OMZ_AT15314 metaG | ecosystem: Environmental > Aquatic > Marine > Oceanic | place: Pacific Ocean | collected 2015-01-18 | reverse complement strand
CAGATGCTGACAATTTAAGTTTTGGGGACGGTTCAAGTGATTCGCCTTTTAGTATTTCTGCTTGGATTAAAATGAATGATGCTACAAGATTTTTTGTATTAAGCAAAGGTTTAGTATTTTCATCAAATTATGAATATCTATTAAACACTAACGCGTCTGATAAGTTAGCATTATCTTTATATGATTCAAGTAACAATAGTAGAATAGGTAGGCTGTACAATACACCTTTAACAAGTTATGAGAATCAATGGGTTCATATATGCTCAACTTATAGCGGAAACGGATTATCAAGTGGTATAAAAGTATATATAAATGGTGTACGTGTAGATGATACTGATTCTAATAGCGGTACTTATGTTGCTATGGAGAATGGAAATAGAAATTTAAATATAGGTAGAACAGAAACAGGATTATATTCTAACGGAAAGATAGATGAGGTTTCAGTATTTAATACAGAGTTATCACAAAGTGATATAACATCTATCTATGGAGGCGGTGTTCCTTCTTCATTATCAAGTTACTCAAGTTTAGTTTCTTGGTGGCGTTTTGAAGGTAGTGGAACAACTGCAATAGATAGTGGTAGTGGTGGTAACAATGGAACATTAACAAACGGAGTAACAAGAAGCACAGATGTACCAACATTTTCAAAAAAGAGTATAGCATTAGATGGTGTAGATGATTTTATAAATGTTCCAAATAGTGCAAGTCTTCAAATTACAAGCGCATTAAGTATTTCTTTTTGGATATATGGCAGAAACAATGCAAAGCATACAGGAATAATAACCAAAACACCAAACACAAGTAATTTAGTAAGCACTACACAATACCATATACAATTTCAAGACTCTAATAAGTTGAGGTTTGCTATAACAGGTCTTGATTTATATGCAGGTCAAGAAACCACAGGTACAGTACCGACAGTTGTAGCGGGTGTTTGGCAACATATAACTATGACTTGGAACGGAAGCGATACAATGACAATATATAAAGATGGTGCGCAAGTATGTACTAAAGTGCAATCAACAACAATATCCTCTAATACTGATGCAGTATATTTAGGCAGAAGGAATGGTTGGGGTCATCTTTTAGGCAAACTTGATGAGGTGTCTATTTTTAATACTGAGTTATCTTCAAGCAACGTAACAAGCATATACAATGGTGGTGAACCTAATGACATCTCTTCATTATCACCTATATCTTGGTGGCGTTGTGGAGACGGAGACACAAGTCCAACTTTGACAGATAACGGAAGTGGTAGTAATGATGGAACAATGACTAACTTTACAACATTCAGCACAGATGTGCCAACATAATAAACAAATAAAAAAATAAAAAAATGAGTACAAGAATAGCAGACACATACGCAATAATAAACATTGCAGATTTAGGAAACATTGATTTTTCACAAGTAGGTGAAACGGATGAGAACACAATCCGAAAGTCATTAGATGATTCACAATTTGTTTTAAAGTGGAATACAGAACCAACCTTCATAGCAGATAGTACGGTTGTACCTGTACAAACTTTAACACACGATGAAGCTTTGACACTTATGGCTACTTCAGCTTGGTCTGAAGAGATTGAAGAATTAGTATAACCTACAAGTTATGGCAGTAAAAAAAAGTAAGAAGAAAGGGGCAATGTCAGGATGTACCATCAAGAATGGCTGCAAGTCTAAAAAAGGTGGTCTTACTGCTAAAGGCCGTAAAATGATTAACCGTAAAACAGGTTCTAATCTTAAAGCACCTCAACCAGGCGGAGGATCTAGAAAGAAAAGCTATTGCGCAAGATCAGCAGGACAAATGAAGAAGTTTCCTAAAGCTGCTAAAGATCCTAATAGCCGTTTAAGAAAAGCAAGAAGAAGATGGAAATGTTAAAACCTAAAGAAGAGTGTGACTTAGTTTTTATATACTGGGAATAATGGCAAAGAAAAAGTTAGACATAAAAAAAGCAATTAAGAAACCGGGATCTCTTACTGCAACAGCTAAGAGAGAAGGTGGTTATGATAAAAAGAATAAGAAGATAAAGAAGACCTGGCTCAGAGAAAAAGCTAAGGGTAAAGGTAAAACTGCACAACGTGCTAGATTTGCAATTACATTAGGTAAACTTAAAAAGAAAAAGAAATGAATAAGTTCAAGCAAATAAGAATGATGCAATCTAAACCTAAAGTTACAGGATCTATGATGGAAGGAGGGAGTATTAGTTATGATCCACCACCGGGATATTATGCGGGAGAGTTAGCATTTAATAAACTTAGAGATTTTGCTAGCAATCAAAGTCTTTATAATAACATGTCACTAAAGCGTCTTAAAGATTATGCTAAACAAGAAGTTAAAAGGGATAAAATGTCTTCAGAAAAGGCTGCTAATATTGTAGAAGTAAAAAAAATGAATCTTCCTTGGAAACAATTTAAAAATATAAGACAATGAAAAAGGTAAACAAATTTGAAGCAATGAGAAAGCTTCAGAATAAAAATAAACCTAAAGTAGCAGGTTCAATGATTCAGGGTGGTTTAATTAAATATCAAACTCGTGGTGAAGTTTTAGCTATGCAAGCTATGGAACAACTAGGTGAGCAAACACCATTTGCAGATTTTTACGAAACATTTCCTGTCAATGCAAAAGGTACTGCTATGCTAGGTTCAAACTATATATCTCAACAAACATATGCTGACAAACGAAGACTAGAAAAAGCAGCTAATCAATTGTCTAGACAAATTGATAGAGACACAAGACGTGGTGACAAAGAAGTAAAAAAGAAGAAAGGAAAAGGGAGGAGAAACAATCCAAGTTTAAAGGGTAAAAAAGCAGGACCACAGACTACAGAAAAGTTTATGTGTACAGGTGTAGGTTGCCATCAATAAAAAACCCGCTAGGGAGGTTATCTAGCGGGTGTTGGCTTTACTTATTAACTAACTTACCTCCTAACGAAGACTATCAGCACCTGTTCGTGCTATATATAGTACTAAGCATCCTATAACAAATAAAAATAATGCATTCATTATAAGTCAAACTCAATAGGTGCAGAATCAAAGTCAATATCTATATCATCTATCATAGAGACAGCAGGTGTATCTACTATAGAGTTTCTAGGCATAGATGAAATCTTAGCCATCATATAGTCATGGAATATCTTCATTGTCTTCATCCACTGTCTTGGATGTGTAGATTTATATGCATGTGTTACGTGATTATAAAAAGCCCATGCTGTTTCTTGATCAACACCATAGTTATAAGAAGCTTTTTCCATCTCTTCTTTAACAACTACCATTTGTCTAGGACCAATTAAATCATTTATAAACATGTCACCTAGTATTTCACCTTGCTTACTCTTATCTAGACCTGTGGCCTTAAGAGAGTTTTTATCAGTAATAATGTTAGAATAAACCTTACGTGAATTATTAATTTGTTCTGAGATATGATTCTTTATATCAAAGTCAGCAGATCCTATATGTCTCCTAGAATAATTCAATTCACCGCATATCATTCCATTACTACAAGCCATTACATATGCTCCAACTGCACAGTGAAATCTTAACGACTTATCATATGAGTTTGTCCATGCAAACATCATCCCTAAGTCTAACTCTTTCACATCATTAGAGTTCATTGGCTTTATGTGATATATACCTTGGGCAACTTCACCACTCCCATTGGCTCTATATAACTCATTTGTTATATAAAATCCACTATTACGTAGATAATCTTCAGTAAAACGCATAACATCTTTATGCTCAATTACTGTGTATGTGGCTCCGTGGTTTGGAGCCGGTGTGTTAATAAGAAAATTTTTGTCAACCTGTACTTGGCTTTTACTCATATTAAACTTTTAAAGTGTAAATATATAAACTATGTTTTAGAAAAACAAATTATGATATAAGGAATAATAAAATTCCAAGAATAAAAAAACTAATAACTCTAGCTAAAAATGTTTCAAGATCCGGATTCATTAGAACAATGTTAGTTGATTAATATTTGAAGATATTATATTATCTATCTCAGACTCAATCGCTTTGCTGTAAAATGCCATATCAATTCTATAGTCATCCCACTTAGGCTGCAGTTCTATTTCATTAAACAAACTCTGCATCCATTTGCCTGCTTCACATTGTATTTCTCTGCCGTCATCTTTATTAACCTTGAACATCTTTTCACTATTATTTCCGGGCTTAGATATATAGTATCTATTGATCTTTTGTAGATCTCTTTCTTTATAAATACCATCAGGTGTAGATCTAGCTACTTGTTTCCAAGCACCTTTAGACTTCATACCAATACAATAGTCAAGAATGTTTCTATTCTTTTGTAAGTAATCCTCAGGCAGCACATCCTTAACAAAATAGTTATAGATTGCTTTTGGTACAACAAGCTTAGACTTATTCTTGTGCAGTGCAAGCTCATGAAAGTTAAATCTACCCTTGAGCTTAACAGGAGCATACATAAAGTCAGAGCCTTTCACTTTAAACAAATAGTGAGGGTTTTCTTCTTTAACCTTTCTCCAGGCTGTTAAGTCAACAGATTTAAAATCATTTACAGCAATGTAATTATTTACATCACCTAGAATCAACTTTTGATATGTGTCATGTTCTAGATTTAACTGAGTTATATTTTCCCATTCTTCACAGACTTTAAGATAAAGATTTTCTTTGTCTCTTGGGATTCTAATCTCAACACCATCTGTATTCTGCAACAAACCAAATGCTTCAGGTATTGCATCAAGTATCATATCATACAACATCATTAGACTTAGTTGGCCATTAAGAGTTATACGCATGCATAGCTCCGGATCATAAAAGAAACTATTCTCCTCATTGCTTAAACCAAAAGTTGAATTAAGTATAATTTTATACACATAATTCATTGGATTAGACTTTGGAATCTTAACTCTTTCATCAAAGAACCATTCATACTGATCACAAAACTCTTCCTTTGGGAAGTGTCCTGGTGACCATTGATTACGGATACATAGATTAGGATAGAAAGATGTAACATCTGAAGACATAATAATGTGATCTTCATCTGACTTATATACACCACTCTTTCTTGCACCGTGTATACCACCTAGAGCAAATGTAGTATGAACTCCATTATGTTCTAACGTATATTTAAACTGACCCTTGAGCTGCATAGCATCTAGCTCTAAAGTGTTAAACTTATTTAGCGCTTCTTGGAATATAGAAGATTTAAACTTTATATAAGGAAGTATCAAGTCTTTGACTTTAATTATACTCCTATAAGTTTTCATACCTTTTATCTCCTTAGATCTTAAGTTTAACTTCTTGCCTAAGTAATAAGCAAATAACTCCTTAGCTATCCTAGGCTCAGATGCACTATATAAGTCAATCTGATACTTATCTGTTAACTCCTTACGAAGTTTTATCTGAGACTTAGACTTGTTAAATATAGCTTTAGTAGATGCGACATCATTAATGCAGTATCCAACTATAGTATCAAGTTGTTCTTGTGTCTCAATCTTTACAGTATGCTCAATAGGCATGTCTTGTAAGTTTTCCCAATCCATGCTGAATTGTATCCACTTAAGACTAGAACGTTTAGCAGGGTTGTCCCAGTGATGCATTTTAAATAAATCAATCTGACCTATCTGTATATGCCATGGTGCAAATATACCCCACTCCTTTCTATTCTGCCTAGCTATCGTTTCTTGAGCAAATTTATAAATAACTTCTGCTATTGCACAGCCTGACATATTAGACCACAACTCATGGTTGTTTAGTATATACTGAGTAACTTGAGCATCAAAGGCTAATCCATTATAGGATATATGCCATTGTCTCTCATCTCTATTATTAATTAAAAATTCTATGAACTTATCAAAATCATTTTGTAAGTCATGCACTATAAATATCTTCTGTTCAGAAGTTTTATAATGTTGAAATACACCTACAAAACAATTAGATAATGTTTCATAATCCATTACCCAATGCGTCATATCTTAAAATTAGGCACAAAAAAAGCCTTACCTGAGTAAGACCCTCTTTGCGTTTGTGTTAAAACTAGCTTGGCAGAATAATGTTAGATGGTTTTGTTTTGTCTACGTCAACAAAAAATTGATCATAGTCAAAGCTATCATTATTAATTGCAAAAACTGCAAGGAAGTTTTTAATCTCTTCCTTCTCTGTTATGTAGAACTCAGAAAAAGTATCAATACTTACTCTTTGTTCTTTGTGAACCTTTCCAGTTTCCTTATTGGGAACTTTGAGTCTTGAAGGTTGACCATTATCATCAAGTTTTGGTACCATATGAAAAGAACTTTTCTTAACCTTTGTAATCACAGCTAAGATTCCTCCTGTAGGATCAAACATTGCTTCTACATAAGGGCAATCCTCTGTAACTGGTACTAATGAAAATGACTTTACTTGTCTGAATGCCGAGGTAATCAGCATCATATTTTTACCTAAATTTTTACTCATTGGTTTTTTCTTTGTCCAAATATATGGAATTATTGTTTAATAAGTCAAGCTCAATTGGAATTTTTTCTATTAAAGTTTCTTTTTCCATGTCGGGCTTACTGCATATTTCATGCACTTCTTTTATTACTTTCTCATCTACTTCAAAAGCATTGGCATAAGTTTTATGATAATCTTCAGGATATAAAAAGCTCTTAATATTATCCGATAACTTACCTACATTTCTAAAGTATCTAAGGATTTTATTCTTTGTAACGCTTGAAAACGCAGAGTATCTACCTTCACAAAACATTTCATAGTCATACTTATAAGAAGAATAATTAAATATAAACACATGTCTTCCATCAGAATTATCAATAAAGCAATTCTCAAAAAGCTTATGAGGCCTCAATGTATTATGCTCAAATGCAATAAACTTAGGGGCCCTTTCGTTTTCATAAATACATATATACTTGAGATCATTAACACCATAAACACCTTCCCAGCAGATATATGTTTCTGCTGGTACAAACTCAGTACCTTTTTCTAGACCTAATAAAGGATATAGAAATACTTTACTCTTTTGAAAATATTTTGTGTAAGTGCTCTTCATTTATAAATACTGCTTCTTTCCTAAAAAGTCATAAGGTAAGCTATAATCACGAGAATTCCAATGAAAGTTAGCTCGATATAACATTTCTGTTAATCCTTGTGCCCATTCACCCATTGTACTCTTAAGTACTTCAAATACATATACCTGATTATACTTATCTACTACAACAAATTTAAATAAAAAATCATAATCTCTAGCCTCCTCATCCACATTTGAATAAACTAATTTCATATATATAGCAGCTTGCAGCCAGTAATTATAGAAATCTACAGTCTCAGAGAAGTCAGATATAGTTTTACCGGTTGTTTTTAAGTCACAGATTGTTATCTCCTTCTTATCACGGTCAATTTTATAGTAATCTACATAACCATGTAAGCCAAACCTTTCTGAACCTTGTAAACTACATTGCAGATATTTTTCTACATATCTTTCTTCAACATCTAATTCAAAGTCTGTGCCGGTATTTACTTTACCATTACCAAATAAATCCATCACATCTTTATTAGATCTGATTATGTCAACTTGTTTTTGACAACGGTTGTAAGTATCTTGATCAATTACATCCTTAGATTCATTGAATAAGAACTTCCAATAAGGATCATAATCATCAACCTTAACCTTTGCAATTCTAGACTCATCTGTTTTAAGAGATTGATATAGATTCATTTTCTTTAATGCATCTAGTATAACATGATCACGAACATTCTTTAAATCTTGTTGATGTGTAAATTCAACCATGCTCTTCATTACCTTTCTGATGTTATCACTTGGTGTTTTACCTGGTACCAGAGCAAATTTATTTTCAAACTCATCTTCCTCAAGCAGCAGGCAGTGTATTAACTTACCTTCTACAAGATGCTTATCTGTTTTAATCTCTCTATCTTGGAGAATATAGTCCTTATAAAATAAGGATGGGGAAAACATTAATTTGTTTAGAGAAGAGTAACTAAAGTTAAAACTATCCTTAGCGTAAAATTCTTCTTCTTTTTGTTTATCAATCATCTCATCATTGCGTTAAAGCAGCTTCTGCTGCATACATCATTCATATTATTTACTGGTGCTCCACATTCAGAGCATTCCCACCCACCTTCAGGCATTTCAGGTTCTTCATCTTCTGGTTCAAAATCATCATGTTGAATAGATTTTAAACGAAGTTCTCCTTTCCACTCACATTCTGTACAATTTTTATATGTCTGTCCATGATCAAACCAATATATCTTATTACAACTGTTGCATTTGTATTCATACTTACTCATCTCTTTTTGATTTTAATTTTTCAATATATAATATAGCATCCATTAACTCCTCTTGCAGATGATTTAAAAAGTCATCCGTGTTGTTGTCTTGCAATGTTGTACCATATTTTTTTATTCCTACTTCAGATCTTGATTTAAACTTATCTGTTACTTTCTTTACTATTGGATCCATCTTTAATTGTTTCTATAAATTCTTTAAATGCTTCTCCCATATCAACAACTTGTTGTGCAAAATCATTGTTATCTACTTTAGGATTGTCATTTATTGTTTTGTACACTTTATCACCAAGCTTTTCTACTTCAGTAATAAACTCATTACCGGCTTTTTTAATCTGCCTTTTATATAAAGAAGGATGATCATACTTAACATCCTCCATAAAATCCATAAGTATAGGTAGTATGCCTAATAAACATGCTACCTTTTGATTGTTTGTTGCCATATTAAGATTTTTTAACTTGTTTCATAATTTAAAATATATATCTAATTGTATCACTATTAAAATAACCGGTGTATAAAAACACCCAATGGTCTAACCATCCTTTTTTATATACAAGAGGATAACGCATCACTCCTGATTTACTTTTAACTTCACATGAATCTTTCATCAACTTCTTAGCCTCATCAGAAGCTTTAGCCATTTGGTTAGGATGATTAGTCAATGCAATTACCTCGCACTTATTCTCACCAGCTATAGACTTTACCATTCTAAATAGTTCATCATAAGCTTCTTCCCAACCTTTACTAAATACAACAGGACTATAATTAATATGAACTTCCCATCCTAGATCCTTAAGTCTATTAATTTCATTAATTCTATCAATAGTCTTTTGCATCTTAGGTTCTAGTACATCAGCAAACCTTTGAGGCATGAGACTAACTCTTACTCTAGGTTTTTTGTTGAACTTTTTAACGTCAAGATTCAACAAACTAGGATACTTGGTAGCCATAGTTGTATTCAATCTGGGATGATCGTCATACCTTTTAAGATAATCTATAAGCGGCTCAGGCAAATGTTTTTGCATTAGAACTAAATCAGTATTACATGCAATATCTACCATGGTATACTTAGGATCTTGTTGATCAGGAACTTTACTAAATCCTTTCTCCCACTCTACAACAGAGTTAAAGATTTGATCTACATTCTCATTAACAAACACTCTATGACCATTGTACCGTGACATATAACAATAGGTATCTACACAACCACCAAAACATCCATAGATTAGATTTGGTGCTATGCAATTTGCGCTATTGTTATTGTCTTTAGTAACCAAAGTCTTAGTCTTTTGAACTTTAATCATCTTGTGCTTCTTTATATATTTCCACTACACATTTTATTCTTGTAGGGATTACAACATTATGATTACATCTTACACAACACTTGCCCTTAGCAACTGGTTCTGCATTATGAGAGTAACCTATTATTTCTTTTTTACATATTATACATTCCATATTAAAATATTTAAAAAGGGGTGGGTGTGCTTTCACACACCCAATAACAATCAATTATGGCTACCCCTAAAATGGTAAATCTAACATACCTTCTAATTGAAGTTCAGGCTTTTTAAGCAACTCCTTGTAGTTATCCTTAAGCCTTATATCACTTATTTTAAAATCAAAAGGAGATGCTTCACCAGGAAACTGCCTGTTAATTATATTATCAAATATATCCTTAGCAACCTGCTTAAATATAAACTCATCAAGACAATCATCCTCAGCAATCTTCTTTATAAACCTTGAGTACTTATACGATCTATCGTTACTTCCATACCCATGATACTTTGATGTTGCTTTTCTTAGAGCCTTTACGCTAATATGATTCCAATTAGATCCCATTTTTAAATGGTCAAGATAGAATTCAAATATATATGCAATAGAACCCATAGACTTAGTAAGATTGGATGCTGCCATTATTTCTAATGCAACTGAAGTGTCATCAAGATCATCAGACTTAACCATTCCAATTAGATTTTCAAACTGAACAGCATCAATTACAATAGAATCCTCATTACATATTTCTAATATATCAGAATCAAGTACTAAGTTGTTAGAGCTAAAAATATCCTCAATAAGATCTTTGTCTTTAATTGCAATAAAATCATGATCTTTTAAAGTAGACAAAGAGCGGCAGCTTTTTGCATACTCAATCTTTCTTATAGCCTTATACATGATAGGGAAAGGAGTATTATACATATATGGAACATTTATACTTACCCATTTATCTTCATTAATATCATCAGCTATTTCCAACATCACAGACCAAGCTGAATCTGTAAAATAACCTCTTAATGGATTTAAATACTTCATTAAAGTGGCCTTATCATTAAATCCGTTTATTGAAGAATAAAACATATCTCCTAAACGTCTTATAGTATCAGGGCTTACTACTTTGAAATCTGCAGCAGCTTTACTTCTTGTTACTGATACATTATACTTCTCCTTTAAAAGATCAACCTTATTTCTTGGTAATGATAGATTTGGATACCTATAAAAAGTTTTATCCTTTATAGTAGAACCTTTTACTTTTATAACCTTATTTTTTAAATCACCATAATCTTGATGATAATTTGACGTATTAGGTATAGCAAGTATATCACTTACTTTTTTTGTTATAATATTCCGTGTTGTCACCATACTATTTATTCCTGCATTTATTTCTACAGTTGTCACCTTAAAAAATTTCATTTACTTAGTTTTAAATATTTTCTATATTCTTTTTTTACATTTACTTTAAACACATATAACTCCCTATTGTGTATATTGATTTCCGCTCTGCATATTTTTTCAAGAAATCTAAAAGATTCACTTGTAAGCTCATCCCTTCTTTCAAGATCTAGTATTTTTTGTTCTGCACTCATGCAATAATTTTTATACATTTTACTTGCATCTACATAATACTTAAGATCTTTATTTCTCCCTACATTCATTTGGCTATATATATTCTGTGAAAGCTTCCAAAACAGATGAGGGTTTGTATCATAATCAACCGTAACTATTAACTGATTAGCCATTTCTCTATCATCATTGTTGTACGATAAATACAAATCTTCAATTTGTTTTATTATATCTAAGGTTAGGACCGTCCTGTTGCTAGAACAGTGTAATGCTCCATCAGCACTAATAGTACTAACCTCACCTGACTCTATAAGAAATGCTAAGTTTACAGCCATTCCGGTTATAAACCTTTCATCATAGAGACTTTCCTCGTTAGGTAAATTCCAACTAGTGTAATCACAACTATCTTCCTGATATATATAGCATTCACCATTATCTTTATAAGAAGAAAAGTTGTCTAAACGAGCCATACAAAGAGTTGATTTAACCTTCTCATTGTTGCTTAATGTAGAGTAAAAATCATTATGCGTTATGATTACATCTGCTAATTCATAATCATTTGTAACAGTAATCTTATGTTCTTTTAAAGCACTCTTAAGTCTATCCTGTGTAATAGGACAACCGGGTAGTATAAAAGCCTTTTTAAAACCACTTAGCTTCTTTACTTTAGGCTCCATAAGTATTTCTTTTATTTTATTATATGTTGTAACATCATCTGTTACTAATACAGACCCATTGGGGAGATTGTAAGTCTCCCCTTCTAAGTCAAAATGTTTAATTGCTTCTGGATTATAATCCTGATATACCGATTTACTTGCCATACTATGCCATTGTCATTTTAATTATTTCAGGCTTCATCATTAGTTTATTAAACTTAGCCTTATTACCATTAAATATAGTTCTTACAACTAGATACTTAAGATCATTAGTAAAGTAATCCTTTGTACAAAGGGTCTCCAATCTGTCTGTGATCTTTTGGCTAATTGTGTTGTCCTTTGAATATACTACAGCAAAGTTAGAAAGTCTTGTTGCAAGTATTGATGCAATATCAGCACGATAGCTATCATCTTTACCAATACAACCTTGTAGATCTTTTAGTACTGTATCATCCTTTGTTAGTAGATCTTTTGGAGTAACCAATTTATCTAGCTTATTATTAATAAAAGTTGTAAACATAGATGCAAACTCATCACCCACTGAACCTTCACCAATCATTTGAATCATTGGTAGGTTATCTTCAAAGCTATCAAAGCTTGATATTGCATTAAAGAAAGTAGTAATTGATCTTGCATTTGTTTCTTGACTTACAAGTTCTGGGTGTAATAATAAGAAGTTAATACAACGGCCATCAATACCCGCAGTCTCAGCCCAACGAGCCCATACATCAACATCAAACTTTAGGTTAGCTGTAATGTAACGAGTCTTTTGTGCAGAGTCAATAGAGTTTACCATATAGTCTCCATTGTCAGGGTTTGCAGTTAGAATGATGTGCCAATCCTGTGGTAAAGACCAAGAGATATAAGTCTGACGGTCAACCAACTCCATAACAGCTTGAATGAATCTAACATCAGCACGATTCCAGTCATCAAGTAAAAGGATACCACCTTTCTTTTTGTCTGATATCCACTCAGGTGCACAGTAAGACATTCTATTCTTACCTGTTACTTTCCAACCTTGTCTAAGATATTCCTCAACTGCTAACTCATCAACCCACTGACCAACTTTCTTCTTAACTGCTGGAGCAGCTGCTGTTGCATAGTTTAAGTCTGAAGTTTTCTGCTTAACTTCTTTTTCTTTATATAATTGGAATTGTCTTACAGGGAAGCCAACCAAGTCACCTAGCTCCTCAATCTGAGCAAGATTTAATTTTACAAAATCAAGATCCATATCATTAGCAATATCTTTTACTGTTGAAGTTTTACCAATACCTGACTCACCCAATACCTCAACAGATACAGGTAGTTTGCCAGACTCTTGAAGGAATCTATTGTTACTTACAATGTGGTTCATAAAACCTTTTAAATCATCAATGTTTAAATTTACTTCTGCCATTTTTTTTAGTTTAATTGTATTTTTAATCCAGGGAGATCCTCATTTACTCTAGATACACTGCTATGAACCCAAAGAGTATTCTTTGGACAGTCATCTGGCGAACAAGCTTCCCCATCTGTTAGATATATTAGCGCTGTATAACGCCCATGTTTATTATAATGATCTACTACAGGTTGAAATGATGTACCACCTCTACCTTTAACTTCAAAATCCTTTGAAGGATTAAAGTCTTCTATACTATTTATTCTAGTATCACATTGGACAACAGTAATTTTATGTCCTGTTTTATGCATATGATTTAACTCATTGACAAACTCTTTGAGTTCCTCATTATTTACTGAACCTGATGTATCTATTCCAACACATATATGATTCTTAAACTTAATCTTAAGTCCCGGATTAGCAGCATATCTTTTATTATACTTTCTCCTTAACTTCTTTGTATACACTACTGATGAATTACCAGCAAATCTTCTAAGATAACTACGCCAATCAAACTTAGCAGGCTCAATATGACGAAGTCTTCTAATAAGATCAGCTAGTTCTCCCGGAACATTACCACTCTTCTTTTCAACCGCATCAGCAGTTTCTCTAACTTGATGTTCTATTTGCTTTTCAATAAGCTTCTTTTCAGCATCAGGCAAATCTTCAAAATCATCCCATGTAGTATGCTCATAAGGAGAACCTTTCATATTATCAAGTAAAGAATCAAGACTTGGGCATTGTCCGGTGCCTTTCTTTTTACTTAATTCATTATAGTAGTAATCAGTACCAGCTCTTCCCTTTAAGCTAAGTTCAGGAAAGCTATCCATAGTTATACCACCTTCAGGTAGATACTCTATATTAATATACTGATTGATCTCCAAGTCAGCGGCTATATTAAATAACTCTTTATCCGGGTACTTATCACGACTTAAAAGATGACCAAAGGATATATGCAATAACTCATGCTTTAACAAACCAATCCTATGTTTATCTGGTAAATCACTAAAAAACTCAGGATTAACAGTTAACTGTGCGTTTAATCCTTGTTTACTTACACCTGCTGTAGGTATATCTTTACTGAAGGTTTTATTCAAACCCACTAGAAATAAACCATAAAATGGTTCAGAGAACAGCAATTTCTTACTGACTCTTGATAACAAATCTGCAATCATTATTTATGTATTTGGTTATTAATGTATGTAACTATCTCTTGAAGATCTTCAGATATATTTGATGGGACATCTGAATCATAGAAGCAAACCTTCTCATGGTATCTTCTTGGTGCTATCTTGTATATTAAATACAAAACCTCTTTAGATAGACATAGATTTTCTATATTGGAAAAGGCAACATTAAAGTCTTCTTCTTCTCCACAAAGCATTTGATGTATGGACTTAAATTCATCTAAGGACATTTATCTTTTTAAGATTTCAATTATTACTCCAGGTTTTTCCTTGTCATATTGATAGGGTTTGAAAACAGGAATTATATGTTCCATGTTATCATCCTCAATCCAACCATTCTTAACCATGTCATCCTGTACAGTTTGTGCAGGATTTATATAATCAAATTTATGTTTTGTTCCGCGTATAAATGTGAAGGCTACTTTCACAGGTAGTTTATGCTTCTTTGCCTTTTTTCTAAACTCAGATGCATATTTCTTATAGTAGGATGTAGTGTCCTTTCTATATTTCATAACTGTTTTACTAGCTATGAAGTACTTGCCTGTCCAACGTCTTCCATTTTTACTTGAAGGCACATTGCCTGGTATAAACCATTTCATATTATTTATGTATAGTCTTTTTTAACAGAGGTGAGAGAATAGAATGGACATAGTGAACACCATGATTCTTAACAGAGTCTGATATATCTTTGTCTTTGTCTAAACATAAGCCGTCTAAACCATATATTGATTTATACTTTTCTATTGCCTTCTCTCCCGCCTCATCATTATCAAAGAGGGTTATTATTTTTTTGTACTTAACTTTTAAGTTTTCAATTATGTGTGGTTTTATTAATGTATTCTCACTGTCTGGAGCTATTACTTCTAGATTATATCCAAATGACTTTAGGCACATTGCATCTTTTAATGATGAGCATACAACTAAATAAGGTTGATCATATTTTAATTGGTCAAGACCTTGGGTGTATGAGTCTACCTTATGGAACTTATGCTTCTTTTTATAGGGTTGGTATATCTTATACACATCGCCACTTTTTGCATAATATCCATATATATACTTGGCTTCTATCTTGATGGACTCATTGCCTTTAGTCATATTATAAAACTCAATGGGTCTTACATTATACTCATTAAGTATACTGCTACCTATATTATACTGTAACCAATAACTTGCATCATCTTGATTCCACTCACGATTAGATATAAATCCTATTTGCCATTTACTTTCAACCTTAAACGAGACCTTTGTAGATCCATTTACTTTTGTATAAGTATTGTAGTCATTTATAATCTTCTCTACAGCAGCTCCGTATGATATATTAAATATATCACATACCAATGTTACCTTATCACCACCTTTTCCTGTAGAAAAATCTTTATACATATAGCACATCTTGGACTTATCTACATAGAGACAAAAGCTTGGAGTTCTTTCTGAAGGATTCCATACGGACTTTATTTTAATATCTTGTCCTGTAAGTTCTTCATTAAGTTTCAGATAGTATCTGAATACCCAGTAACTAGGTATATCCTTCTCACTTGTAACTAGATTTTTTGTATTGAGCATATGGTTAGTTTATAAAAAAGATGAGGCAGGGTAAGCTTTGTACCACCCTGCCTTACATCCTTACATCTTACAGATCAAAGTCTGATCCCGCATTTGATGCAGGCTCAAAACTTTGTGTTGTTGGAGAAGATTTCTTTTGCACTTCTCTTACATGGTCAGCTTTAGAAAACTTATACAGCCTTGAGTCTTCTTTGCCAATTGCCTCCAAAGGAATACCATCCTTTGACATACGTGGTAAGTAAAGATCATTGTTTACATAACCTTCCTTATTCTCCCACTCTCTTGAACCAACACATGCATTGATGAATGTATCACCAGACAATACTTGATTAACTGAATTCATAAACTCAGCAATTGTATCAGCCTCAATCATATCAAGATCATCACGCTTACCTAAGACTTCAGCTAAGTAAATCATAGACTTCATTACTTCACTCTCAAGTTTAACTTCTCTACCACTTGGTAAAGTAGCATCTTTATATGGGTATGGGCTCATTCTTACACGGCCAACTTGACCCTTATATCTTGGACCATCTTTATCATTAGGATCAATTAAGAATCCATCAAACTCACCCTTAACAGGCTCAGATTCTACATGCAACACAATGTTGTATGCATCCTTATCATAAGGAGTTTGGTCAAATGTGATCTTGTTAATCTTAATCACTTGATTGCCTGGGCTAATCACAGGTCTTGCTTTGCCGCTACCGGCACTCATGTCTTTTGTACTTAACATACTTTTCAATTAATTATTGTTCATACTCGATAATACAGTCTTTGACAAACTGTAGATCATTTTCTATAAAGGTTTCTGTAAACATATCCATAGGAGACTTGGCTGTAGTCTCACCATTAGTTTGTGTTTCAAAACCATACTGCATTGTACCATCCTCTTCTCTTACAACTTTACCAAAGAGAACGATTGAGAAAAGCCCCTCTAAAGTTAATGCATTATCTATCATTTTACCAACAGTTTTTGCCTTAACTTTATTGCGACCATTTATGTCTGTTGTAGTCTCTGAATGAGTAAGAAAGAAACAATACAAATCATCTCTCAAATCCTTGGGCATTTTTGCAACCTGAGCTAGGTTAGAAGCGATTGAGGTGAATTTATCATAGCCTTTCTCATTTGCCTTATCAAAGTATTCAAATGCAGACATATATTGCCAATCATCAATAACTAGATTAGTGATGTGTGGCATCTTATCATTGACATGTTGTATAGCCTTCATAATCCCTACAGCTGATGACGCATTAGTCATATTACCTTTAGGATTATCTTTGCTTATCAATGTATAATTCTTTTTCCAACCTTTAAAAGGTAAAGGTTTGTTTGCTATATTAATCCAAAAAGTTGTCTTTGGATCTAAGTTTCTACCAGACGTTGATTTACCGGAGCCTGAGTCCGCGATTACTAAAACACTTTGTGCCATACTTATTTATTTATTGATTTTGCTATTGATTCTAATGCTGTTGCTATTCTCTGCAGCACTTTAGTTATATCATTTGTATCATCAGGATCAGGAAGAAAGAAAGGATTCTCCTTCTCCGTTTCTTTTGATGATTTTGTATTAAGATCTTTGACTATTGTTAACTCACTTACAGGTATAAGATGTCTTTCAAAACCTGAGTTGCTTGTAACTAACTCATATTCTTCCTTCCAATGAGGATTATTTTTATGAAAATATAAAGTTCTTAGTGGGTCCTCAGAATCATATTCTATACTGACAAACTCTGTATAGATATCACCATTCTTCTGTAACTCACTTGGAAAGAAACTAATATATAGTTCATCCTTTCCACTTGGCCTATAAGCCATCTTAGGTATATACACTGCATTTACATCTCCAATTGTTTGGAAATAATCTTCATGCTGCTCTCTTAACTTTGCAATCTTTGCTTTTCTTTCTGTTGGTGTCATATTAATTTATCTTCTTTCTTGTTGCGGTGGTGTAGGCATTTCTGCAATCTGCATTCTTTCAAACTCAGCTTTAAAGAAACTCATCCTTGCATCACCATTTCTTGCTTTAAGGAAATGTAATACCAATGTTCTATCATCTTGTATTACATATCTATCTGGACCATAAAATCTAATCTTCTGTTTAGCAGGTCTATTAATTCCAAGTAATGTATCTGCATGTTGTAACATTGCATCTGAACCAAATATATCTGACTCAAGAATATAGTTACCATACTTACCATCTATAGCTCTATCCGGGTTATCTATGTTTCTATTAAGCTGAGACAGCGCAATAAACATACAAGGATAATCTCTCTTACATTGTGTAAAGAACTCACCCAACTCAAATAACATATCCAATGAACTGTTTTGATAGGGTGCTCTTTTTACAAGCATTGTATGATCAAGAGTTATGATAGTCTTCTGACCTTTATGGTGATCCATATACATATCAATCTGCTCACGCATTTGATTAACAGTCATTGGTGTTGATATAATATCAACAGGATACTTAACTCTTTCTTTAGCATACTCATAGCAATCATTAATTATATTAGTTGCTATTGTACTACCTGCAGAACATAACTCTTTGTAAGTCTTACCAGTGATAGAACTAAACTCACGCATTGCAGATGTTCTGCCAACCATTTCATACTGAAACTCTAATACTCTATGATTGTCATTAGGATTTAATTCAAAAGATTCTCTTATGATTTGATCCTTAATTAAGGTCTTACCTGAGCCCGGTCTACCACCCATTACAGTTAAAGTATTCCACTCTAATCCATCAGTAGTAGCATCATTAAACTTAGGCCACGGTGTATATATAGACTTCTCCTCACCGGATTGTCTTGCACTCATATACTTTAGTGCTTCTTTGAAGGCAGAAAACTGACCGCCCCATCCAGGTGTTGGTTTACTCATTTAAATTCATTAAATATTGTGTTACTTCATAATAAAACTTCTTTGCTGTTTCTTGTGCTAATCTTCTTGCTGTTACAGATGCGGCATGTATAGACTGTTTTGTATCCATAACTGCTGAACCAATTAACTTAGGGTCATTACCTTTCATTTCTATGATTAGTTTTTCAGCATACTCAATGATTAGATCCTGATCAACTTTGTCCTCATTATACTCTTCATGTATCATACTACTTTCTCTTGGAAGTGATCATCCTCAGTGCTTATACCATCACGAATCATATCACAATAGTCAGCAAGCTTTGAGGTTTTCACTTTATGTTTATCTTGTTTTGATATGAAATACTGACTATTCTGCATATAAAGGTAATTGTTTTTTTGATACTCATTTACATACATTGTAGTAGCAGTTATGACCTCATCCCATGTATAATCATACTCAGCAAAGAACCATCTGAAGTTTTCACCCAGTACCTTAACATTATTTCTAGATGGTACACCTGATGGTAACTTACCTTTTGGAAATATACTTCTATACTTTTCAATGTTATCAGCAGCAGATGCTCCAAGTAATTGTTTATCTGTTAGCTTCTTATGTACCTTGAAGTAATTATCTAATGTTACAATAATTTTTCTCCCTTCTGGAGTTACCTTTTTATATCTTATATATCCTAATTCATAAAGCTTGTCTTTATCTTCTTTATTAGATGTAGACGGTGTTATGCCTTCATGATAACCAAACAATAACATGCATTGATTAGGTGTTATACTATACTTTTGTATTTTTTGGAATAATTCCCACATACTCTGTCATTCTTTTTGAGATCTTTACATATGTATCCATGAATGCATAATCTCCTATTATTAATCTGTTCTTTGCCGTGTTATACTGATGCATTATACTGCAATGTTTTCTGTTTATAAACTGACCTATTCTGTCAAATGTATATCCGGCATTTCTTGCAAAGAATGTAAAGATTGTACAGTATGTTACAAAGTCAGGCTGTCTTGTCTTTAATGTTTTAGATCTCCAATATGGAATAAATTCAGGATGATCATTCTCCATTATTTTCATTACACATTCCTCAATGGTCTCCAAGTTTACAGTCTTGTCTTTAGCGTCTGATATTACATACGCTTTTATACCATACTTATCATGCATATCTTGCTTAAAGGTATGCACGTCAGAATGAAATGCATCCAAAGATGTTTTACTCATAAGTTGTTGATTTATAGTTAATAAAGATACAAAAATTATATACCGTTACCAATTAATTTTGTCATTAAATTCTAGTGAATCATTGATTTTTTTAAAGATGTCCTTAGAGTCCCACTTACCACCTTTATATGCAGCACTTGCAGGATGAGCAACCTTATATATGTTTTGCTTATCTAAGCGTAGCTCCCATTCTTCAGCCTTCTTACCAAGTAATACAACAGGTATATCTTTAAACTCACGGTTTATAGATTGAAGTATATGATGTGTGAATGGCTTCCATAAATCATAATGACTACCTATCTTATTAATCTGTACAGTAAATGCTGTATTAAGCATAAGAATTCCTTGGTTACTCCATCTCTTTAAATCTAATGGATCATATAATAAATCATTAGTTCTAAAGTGTGTGTATTGTCTTTCTAATTCACTGAATATATATCTTAAAGATGGTTGAGGCTTATCATTATTAGAACAACTAAATGCTATACCATCCGCAACATTTATTTGAGGATAAGGATCCTGACCTACAAATATTACTTTTAGTTTATCATATGGGCATTCTTCAAATGCTCTAAATAAATACTTAAGCTTTGGTGTAAATCTACGCCCATCTTCAGCTTCAGTTTTAAGTTTGTATATTAATTTATGAAAGCCTTCTGACTTTATCATTGGTGAAAATACATCACCCCAGCCTGTATCAACTAGTTTAACAAGCATTTTTTCTTGTATATCAGTTATGTTAATATCTATTTTATTCATATCTTTATTAAAATTTTAATTATGTCAGAGAGAGTAAAGTTACAGAATAGCTATGACCCTACTAAAGAGTTAACCGTAAAGTTAAGCGCATCATATATAGCAGGAATTGAATCCGTGTTCATGGACTATGTGACTAAGATGGAAAATCCCGGTAACATTAAACCAATGATAGAGAAGTTTGAAAAGTATATAGAAGATCCAGAAGGTACTCTTAAGAATAATCCATTTACACAACCAGAACTTCACTTCTATACATTGTACTCACTAATTGAATTGTTTAAAGCAGCTGCGTATGCCCAAGGGGCTAACGTAGAAGTTAATGCTACAGTTGCTCAAGATGATATAAGCGCACTACTCAAAGCCTCCCTTGAAGGAGACTCTGATGAAATGCGTAAAATAAATGATAAAATTAATAAAGATATTGAATCACAATTATCTTAATTGTATTCCATTAAAATCTCCTATTTCTATAGCTGCTTGTATTGCTAAGTTTAAATCTGCGTGATCACATTCAGCAAATGATTTACAATACTCTACATTATTCTTGGTAAAACAAAGGCCAGCTTTACGCTTTACCTGAAGTTTTATCTCTTCAAATGTATAACCTATATCATTAGCAAGTTCTCTAATCATTGCATGAAGTCTTGCTAACTGAGCATTACTACCTTTCTTGGTAGTAGCACCAATAAATACCTCAAGTCTAGCTCCATCCGGTAAATTGGATAAAAAGTTATCTAGTCTTGTTTTATTAGCCTTAAGAGGGAAGTCAAGCTTCCCATCTTTTACTAAGGCCTTTATAAAGATTTGATCTTTCATTTAAATCTTAATGCTTTATTAACACGTACAAAGTCATAACCACACTCAACACATACTACCTCATTGTTTTCTTCAGATATTAAATTATCTGTAAAACAATTTGGACATAACTCTTCTCTCTCTTGAAGCTCTAGTTGTCTAGCTCTCATTTTAAGATACTCATTGGGCTCACCTTCCCAACCTGCATTCATCATGTCAATGTGTAAGTCGCTCATTCTACCCATTGTTAGGTACATGTTTAGTTTGTGAAATAATACGCGGCTGACCTTTACGGTTTTTACCGTTACCTTCAGTGTGTATTATAACCTGCTTCATTTTTCCATTCTTTGATACTGATACTGTTTTTTCTTTACTCATCTTCTTTGTTTTTTAAAGGTATTGCCACCATAGCACTACCACGATTATTAAAAAATATTACAAACTTATATCCATCCATTTCAAAAGTTTCTAAAAATCTAGGATCACCTGGAGTCTTATAATATTTAACATTAATCATCTCAGCTTTATCCCATTCTTGCTCTGCAAGCTCGGCTCTTGTTAGTTCTTGTCCTGGTTTACCACACCCTACTAATAAGAGTGCTACTAATAATATTTTATTCATCCCTGATAAGATTTGCTTTTGCTATATTTATTTTTTTCTACATTACTTAAAAGTAATTCTTGTTCATCTTTGCTTAAATCATCAAATTCAATATCCATGAAGTTTTTTATTACTTGAATTTTTTTTCTCCAAATATATATACCTAAGTCCATTGATTCAATAACAGCAGTTTGTTTACCTATACTATTTTCTCTTAATAGTTTAATAATTTGCTCTTCAATCATAAGTTTAAATTAAATTATAAAATACTACACCCCATAATAGGATGCTGAAAACCATCATTAAATTAGTTTTTAATATATCTGCTTTTGTAAAATCTTTATAAGTGTTTTTAGGCGCAAGCTTGCACACCATCCATGTCATTAATCTTCCTAAAAAGTAAACACTTGTAGCAAGTGCCCACATAAAAATTGTTGTTAATAATCCTTCATTCATCTTTTTTGTTTTGGTTTAACATTCTTTATAGTGAAAGAAACTATATACTTAGAGTCATAGTAATCATTTTCATAATTCATAAGCATTGTATACTCTCCTGGACTTGATATAATACTATGTAAAGCTGTGTAGTTATCTTTTCCAAAGTATATCTCTCCTTTTCTAGAAACAAATGCTTCTACTTCTTTTACACCATTTGCAGTCTTAACCTTTAATAACTGAAACGTTGCTTCTACAAACCTCTCATGGCTGGTTCTATTATAAGGATATATAATGACTGTATAAGCTTCTCCTACATCATGTTTGAATACAAATCCGCAATCCTCATTTATAGCTACGGAATTACTAAATAAGCCTACTGCTTGAAATACTTCAAATGTATTTCCTGTAGGATCACCAAACTCATCCTTATATTCATATGTTTCCCATTGTGCATAGGATAATGTTGATAATAATAGTGTTAACCCTAATAATAAATTTTTCATACTTTTTCTTTAATGTAATTACTTGTTTTGTTTTGCTATAAGGTATGCTATATACCGGTCTCTATCAAAGTTGTCCCAGAATTTAATCCAGTCTGCTATATTTGTCATATTGATATTGTTAAGAAGAGAAGAGAGGACATAGTGAACAGAAGAGATTATTCTGCGTAAGCATGCTCGTATGCAGATGTTGAAATCTGAACAACGTCAGCAAATCTTTTAGCATTGTAACCCTTCCATGGTAAACCCATTCTAGTTCTACCCTCATTATTAATTTGTGCTATAATGAAAACCTTTTGGTCAAAGTTGTTTATGAACTCTGACTCTACGGTATATTCTTTACCCTTTACAATCTCAGCACCTGGTGGTAACTTCTTGTCATCTATGCATACTACTCTCATTGTATTTCTACTGTTAGTTTATTTTCTGATAAAGCTGTCTGTATTATTTCTAGATCTTCATAAGCACCTGACTTTATTTTACACTTACCTTTACTATTTGCAACCTGAGCACATTGCTCCGCTTGTATTATTGTGTGATCACATATAGTCATTAGATTATGTATAACCCAATCAAACGTGTTATCATTATCATTATATAGAACTAAGCTTCTTGTGTTTAGTTCTCTTATTAATTCATCAATGTCTTGTTGTTCATTTGTTTCACTCATACTTTATGATTTACAATTTTAGATGCATCAAATGTTTTCAATGCATTATCTATCCACTTCTCATCTACTGTATTAGCATAGCAAAGTATATGACATGTTGCAACCTTATGAGGAGATAGTCTTAGTAGTCTACCTATTCTTTGTGCAGTCTTACGTTCATTACCATATGCGTGCATGATGATACCCTGTTCTAAGTTAGGTATAGACACACCCTCACTTAGCTGAAGTACGCAGGATAGGCTATCAATTCTACCATCACTAAATAGTTCAAGGTTATAATCAGATTGACTATTGCCACTGTGATAGCTATGTGAACATATTCTATCCGCTTGAGCTTGTGTGTTTGCAAACACTATAGTCTTTCTTGTAGCATTCTTTAGTAAAGACTTTACATATACCTCTTTAGTATTATACTCCATCAATGCTCTCATCCTCATTATAGCAGCGAACTGTTGTTGTTTTGCAGTAACGGCTGTGTTATATCTTTGATTGCAGTAAGTATAATCCTTTTGCTCTGATGTAAACCAATAACCTCCTTTCTTATTCTTCTTCTTAAGGGAAGGTACTCCTGATAAGTTAAGCTTATGTATAACAATCTTATAGTCATTAAGTATCTTATTATCAGTGGCTTGGTCAACAGTAAAGTTGTATACTATAGGGCAATACTTCTGAACCATATTATATTTCTCTGACCCTTTATTAACAGGTGGTGTACCGGTTAAGCCAAGTACCACATTGCTATACTTACTAAGAAACTCCTCATGTGAGTATAATAAGTTATGACACTCATCCAAGTATACTATATTATAACTACTAGGGTCAAGTTTATTTATGGATCTATAGTTAACAAACTGCATTTGCTGTTTGACAAGATCTAAATCTATTTCATAATTCTCATCAGAGAGCTCTTTAAATTGATCTACCATTTTATCTATCTCAGTATTCCATGAATCTATTATAGAATTCTTTGGAACTACAACTAGATATTTAAACATTGGATGATAGTTCTTTATAAGGTGTTGTAATGCTATTCTAGTCTTACCAACGCCCATAGATATACCTAGACCACAACGTTTGTGTTTCATTGTTATATCTAATGCTTCTTTCTGTATTGTTTCTCTACTCATTTCTTGATATTGTAAATCCTAATTCTTTTGCTTCTTCTGGATGTGTCTCAATATACATATGACACTTTCTGCACACGGGCAGCCATGTACTTGTATCTAATAGATACTTTCCACGGCCTTTCATGTGATGCACATCCGTTGTCTTTAGAGTACAACAATGTAGTTTAGCATGGCAGATCTCCTTATCAGCTAAGAAGTCTCTTCTTATCTTGCTATACTCTAAGTTTAAACGTGCTTGTTTATCTGAAACTTTTTTCATTTTAACTCTAAAAAGTTTTTAGGTAGCAAACCTACTGACATAAACTTTAGTATTACATCCTCATAGTATATGCCCATTTTCTTAAGTGATAACTTATTATCATACTCAGGAAGATAATCCGTAACAGGAACATCAAGAACTGCTTGTAAGAATGCAGTCTTATCAAACCATTTTACAAGGTATGCATTAACTCTCTTGTTTGAAATAGTTTGCTTCCATTCATTGAGTACCTGCTGACCTCTCTTCCATACCTTTATAATACGTCTCTTCTTATCCCAGTGCATCTTATTTACTTCCTCCTTGCTGTACATATTAAGACCATGTAAAACACGCTTAAAAGCAAAATGCTGTGCTGGATTTAATTTTGTGTAGTCTAATCTCTGATATAGATCATGTTCTACTACTGTTTGATACTCATCCAATATACCTAAGTATGTATAACGGCTTTCTCTTTTCTTTAATAATTCAATATTCTTTTGTGTGGTTAAGATTTCTCTTTGGCTTTGTGATAACATATTTGTTGATTTAAAAAGGGTGGCTGTTATACCACCCTTAAATTATAAAATAAAGTTTAAACTATTATAGTTCAAACGTTTCCTCTTCTTCTTCAAACTCATCCTCAAACTCGTCTTCAAACTCATTGTCTGTATCCTCATCTGTTTCATTAGATACTTCTTCTGTTGTATCTTCTTCCTCATCTTCTTCTGTCACTCCTGGAGCAGATGAAAAGTCTGGTTCAAATGAATCCGAGTTAGCAAGTTCTTCAGGTGTTGCTGACTTAGCTGCTCTAATAAGATCACCATTAGCATGTGGAATAAAATTATCCTCATCCTGTCCTGATGGATCCCAATAAGTCTCACGATAAATTGGCTCACCATCTGCAGTACAGCAAATAATACCGCCATCTCCTGCACGCTTTAATCCTCTCTCAGGATCAATTGTAGATAGTGGTTCTGTTGTTTCAAATACAACTATTCTACCAGGAAGTTTAGAATTCTTCTTATACTTCTGTGCTTTGAGGTCATCAATGTTACCTCTTAATAGGGCTGTTCTTGTTTTATTGTTAAGCCAGCCGCGCTTAACTTCACTTGATTCTTGCTTTAATACAATGTATCCTATCTCAGGATTTCTTGATTGTCTGATTATGTTTCCGTTAGAATCAGGGGTAATTGTTACTGTGTTAGACATAGTAAGTTAGTTTTAAAAATTAATAAAAAAAATTGCTGTGTTGACTATACGTCATCTGGATGGAAGTATGTGTCTTCCAATTTGTCTTGATCATCTTCATCAAAGAGATCAGTATATTCCTTTTCTATATCTTCTTTAGCAGCTCTTGCTGAAGCTTTTGAAAACTGATTGTAAAAAGGATCTGTGTATTCTTTTGTATAAGGTGTACTAATTCCATTTAGTTCAAGCACATCATAGTCTTCTAGTTCAAGGTAGGCTTCTACCGAACACTCTATGATTCTTCCGCATGGTAACTGTACAATCATCTGATTAGATTCTAATCAAATTTATATAATAATCAGTTACAATGGTATAAAACTATTATGTTTGTTACACTTTTTTATGTGATTTACTGCAGTACTATAGCTAACTCTCTACTTTATCATCTCTTATTTGTAATTGTTTTAGTATAGTTTTCTTTTATATACTGCATTGCAGCGTGGTCACTTGTAGTCACACTCTCCGGGACTTCATCTGTTGTGAACTTATACTTGTTGTTCATGTCATCCCAAAAGTCAGAAGACTTTTTTCTTAGAAAGTAATTGACTCCTACATGTGTTATGTATTCTTTATCTAATAATTCAGGACTAATGCGCGCCATAGTATGGTATTGATTTAAGAGTTGTTGTTTTTATTTCTAAGTTATCTATTAAAATAGGTTCATCTGCGAACACCACCTCTCTACTCTCAACATTCTTATCTGGATTTGTAATAGTAAGCATGTCTATATACATGACCCTATGATATGGGCGGTTAATTTTACCGTTCTCATTGGCATTCTTTTTAGATATACGTCCAAACAAGTAACCATTTTTCTCTAAGCCATACTCTTTTAACTGACTTACTTTAGCCCTGACAGATCTATCTGGATATACTTCATGAGGAAACTTTATAATGTCGCCTATACTTCTAGGTTTAATTGCAACATCTGATAGTGCTAGATCTAATATGTACTTAGTCTCATCCTGTAATCCATATGACATTAGCACTGATACTATAGCTTCTGCATTTATGTTAGGTCTTATTAGTTTATCTTTGAGTAGTATAGAACCACAACTTTTTGATAATAGTATTGTATCCATTGTATATGTTTTAATAATTAGTTTGCAATAGGGGTGCTTGGCACACCCCATACTGCGGGTTATCACTCATCAACCAATACTCTTTAGTTTAAATGTATCATTACAACTTAATACATCAGCAAGACCAGAAGGCTTAATTAAACACTGAAGCTCATATCTATGATGATCCAATAGTTTTTCTTTAGAAATGGATGCTTCATGTATAAATTCTTCTTGGTTTTCCTTTATGAGTTCACTTATTATTTTATGATTTATTCTAGCTTGTTTAATAACATTAATGTTTGTTCTGTTGCTTGAATAGAATTCATAGCAGTCTAAATAATCTGTTGTAGAAGAAACATAACTCCAACCAAAATCACTGATGTAAAATTGTATTGTAATGTTACGATCATGTTCATCCTTATAGCTATACTTAAATGAGTATGACATTGATTGATTACTCGTAATATTATTTACTGCAATAATATCACACATCATCTTGTCAATCCATCCTATGCTATACCTATTTGTTTGAACTGATATGCTATTTAAATCTTTACTCAGGTCACGGTGACATGCTATAGTATTGTTCCAATAGTGATTAAGGGATGATAACTTCTTACCCTTTATCTCATCACAATTAGTTACGACTATACTAGAAGCATGTCCCCTGAATAACCTGTCTTTATCTATGCTACTTACTAACATTTATATCTTGATACTCAGCTTGTCCGTATGCATCACAGCTTACGTGTCCTGTACCACAGCTTACAAACGTTGCAGCAATAGTTATTAATCCCATTATTGCCAATGCAACAATAGCTTCTCTTCCTTGAATTGTTTTTTCTAAAGTGCTCATGTTTAATTAATTAAAAGATTTAACGTATGCAAGAAAGCTAATGCTTTCCATATTTCTAATATATACTAGCTCTGCATCTAAGGCTAGCTCCAGCAAGTTGGGCGACTGATTTAACGCATCCTTTATCTCATCTTCTGTTAGATAGTATACGTTATCAGGCATTGTAAATGTTTCACCATAATGGTTTATGATTGTGTCTCCTGACTTAATATAAACCTCTTTGTTAAATCTAACAAAGCTTTCTGTTTCTAATAATTGTATGTTCATGTTATTTGGTTTGGTAATAGTTAGACTGTATTCTTTTTAATTCCTTTATCTGATTTTTAGTTGTGCGAAGTAATTCTATTATTACATGTAAGCAATAATAAAATACTACAGTTGATATCAATGATATCCATGATACCAATAGTATATCAGGTCTACTGTTAAATGCTCCGTATACTAATAGGATAATAGATAGTATTAGCATTGCCATCAATGCAACTATCGTTACATAGAATGGTCTCTTTAATCTCTTCATCTCTCTCATGGCTTAATATTTATTATAGGTAAAAACATTAAGCTCCAAAAGCTTCCGAGTATTAACCCTGTGTCAGAAACAACAGAGTTACTGCATAATAATGCTGTGAAGACAGTGAACATAGCCACTACCCACACATAAAGTAAAAGGTTTTTCATTTGATTTTTTTTAATGAGTGAATTAAATAATGTTTGTTAGGCACAAACATCAAAGCCTTTTAGTACTCATATGAGTCATCAATTGCATCATCGATTTCATTATCAAGAAACTTAGCTAAAATACTATCTCTAGTTTTTATGGTAGCCTTACCTGTTTTGATCAATGATTCATAGTAAGATATAATCTCACCGACACTATACCCTGGAACAATTTTTCCATCTAGAAGGTTAGTGAATTTCTTTCTAGTCTTTTCTAATGCTTGTTCTTTAGTCAAAATAAAGTTTTTAAAAGTGAATAATTAAAAGAGCAGGACTGTTACATCCTGCTCAGTAGTCTTATGATAATACCTCAAATAAATTCTTAGCATTATCAACAGTAGTTCCGTTATCATTACGGTCTAACATTGTGAATGTTCTCATGTGATCTATTTCACCTCTCATCAAGCTAGAGTTATACCTAGATGGTATACGTTTCTTACTTGTCTCTCTACCTGAGAAGTAAAACTCATCCCCATCTATATATCCCAATGTTATCTCACCATTCAATCTCATCTCAGACATAAAGAGAATCTCTCCTTTTTCTTTGGTGTTGATGATTTTATGAGTATGAGAAACGGGATCCTGTGTATCTACGTCACCATTCTTTGCAATAAAGAATGTAAACTTAGCATTAGGTTTACATGAATAAGGTGTAACAATAATTCTACCCTTACCTATATGCTTATCAAGTGATATCATTTCAGTAGCTTCAGGATCAGCAGACGTCATATCACCAGTATGAGTTATACCCTGTGCAACTTGATCAGTATTCCAAGACACTTGGAATCCATCACCGTTTATTGATAAGTCTAGATCTTGACCACATTCTTCATCCGTCCAATGTATACCTATCTGTATGTTATTATACTTTCCAAAGTCAATACTTGTACCATAAGGTACGCTACCAACACAGTCCTTTAAACTAGTTGGTATAGTAAGATTCAGATTAGTTTTAACACCATTAGGTAGCTTAAAGTAATCCAGTCTATAATGAAGTTCATTCGTAAGAATATTTCTTACCTGATTATACAAATGATTCAGATCTATATTATTATACTCTCTTATCTGCTCATCATTTGCCTTAATAAACTGCTTACCATTTCTAATATTGTATACATCTATAGTAAAGTTTGTTGTTGCATTTATACGCTTTTTTGCAGCGCGTATGTACTTCTCCAATTGAAATACAGTTGCACCTCTACCAATTCTATCAACAATATTAAAATATGCAGTATCACCACTCTCCTTATGAGTATCAGCTATAAACTTACGTGTAAGGAATATAGTTTCAATAGGAGCAACAAATGGTGCGTGATATCTCTTAGATAGTTTAGATAAACGGTTTACATAACTAATCATTCTACCATCAGACTTCTTCATAGCAAGAAACAATGGCTTGTATCTATTAAATACTTTAGCCATGTATATCATGTCAAGTTTGTTTAACAAGCCTTTAACCTTTGAGAAGTGAGAATTAACATTAAGTTTATATAAAGCAATAGTATCTTGGTTCTTTATAATAGTTGAGTTACCAGTAACTATATAGTTAATCATACGCATTGCTTCATCATTAGTTCTAGGCGTTTCATTATTGTGTAATGCAATTCTTATAGCCATCTCCCTGTTTGCACACATACTTGTATGTAAAGGGAAATCTAACTCATCAACTAATTCCATAGCATCATTCATATCATCAGCAGATAGTGCAATGTTACCATAGATAAGTTTCTCTAGCTTATCTCTAAGTTCTTCCTTAGTAATAGCATCAATGAATCTCTCACCACTGTATGTAATATTACACAAGCCTTGTGATGGCAAATACATTTCTTCTGTATGATTTGTACCATATGTACTAGCATAATGTGCTAGCTGTTCTATGTATAGTACACAATTAGGTGTATTACGAACAGCTTCAAAGTCTTTATGAAATGTAACAAACTTAGAAGGTATTGTCATTAAGTACGCTGCTATTCTTCTTGTGTCTGCTTTAGGAGATAACACTAATTGATAATCTACAAATGCTTTTTTATATAGCCTTCTGTCTACACAATTAGCTGTTGAATCTCCTTGTAATACTTTGTTAAATAATTTAATCTCTTTCACGATTGTTAAGTGTTGTGGTTTAGGGAGAGCTTATGCCCTCCCCTCACCGGTTAATGAAGGTTACAACAGATGAACCTTGACATGGCGGTCAGTAATATATGCCTTTGCTTGTCATCAAAAATCTGTTGCTCCTCCTACTTGTTTGAATAATTAATAGGAACTGACTATTGGTTTAAATGAGATGAGGTGTAATTTCTTTTTGGTTGTTAATAGGAACACCCTTTATCTCTTTTGTTTTAAGACGGGAAGTAGTTGTCTTGTCTAATTAATAGGAACTTCCTTTGTCTTTGTTGGTAGGGTTTAGGTGATCAATCCCGCGTTATAACTACCATACGCTTATTTTTCTATATCTGACCATTCTTTACCTGCACAAGATATAACCTGTTTACCAGGAAACATCCTATGAGCACAGTCAATAGCAATATTATCTTTGTATACACCATAGTCACCTGACTGAGCGTAAAGATATACTATATCTCCAATGACTTTGATCCAGCCACCATTTAAGGTAGACCAACCTCTACCATCATTACTATATCTAAAGGTGTTATACAATTCATCAAGAGCTGAATGAAAGTTATTTAGTATCTCATATGGATCAAAGCACATTCTCCATTCATCAGTGTCATCATAATCTTTTTTATTATTTTGAATGATAAACTTGATACCGTGCTCACATTGCCAAGAAGATAAATCAATCTGTGTGTTATACACTCTTTTAGCAATACCCATTATCCTTTTATTAAAAAGATCGTTTTGCTTATTATACTTCTCTTGTGCCTCATCATACACTTCCTTCCAATTAGTAAGACCGAGCTTACCTTTGGAATCAAATAACTGCATAGACCTTTCAAATCTCTGTAGATATATATCTTCGTATCTGTCTGTACCTAATGCAATAATCTCTTTAGTTACCTGAGCTTTTGCATCTTGAAATGCATCTTCAGCAGCTTGCAATGGTTTAACGATACCAATAAAGGCTTCACGATCTTCTTTAGATGGTGTGTTATCACCACCTGCAAAACATTTGAAGTCATCATGAGGTACCATGAACGATGAGTGTTTAGTACTTAATGTTATAGACTCTCTACCATAATCTTCTACGGTGTATAGTCCATTCTTTGAATGTAAATGTATTTTCATTTTATTTTTGAATTAGCGGTTTTGTATATAAAGAATCCATATAAGAGAAACAATAGTAATAATAGTTATCTCTACACGTAACTTAGTGTAGTCATCTAGACTACGATACTGTTTGATTAATGCGATTATCTTTTTCATATGTTCCTTATGTATTTACTAGTTGATAAATCAAACATAAGACGGTTACCACCTTTCCAGATAGTTACATCCTCATCATCAGCAAATTCCTCCATACCATAGATAAGAATACCGTAGTCAATTAACTGATAACGGATACCCCATTCTCCAAGAGCAGAGATAACAGAATTAGTAATATCCCCATAAGGAGTCTTAATATCATTTTTTATACCTCTTGTGTCAATGTGTACTATATTTTGTTTGGTCATAGCTATATATATTGAATTGATTGTTAAAGTTTTGAGTGTTTTAATTGGTAATGATTATGTATGATGTGGTCTCACTTATTAAACCACACGCATAAATAAATAAATTTTTTGTTTTTTAGTAGTAATACAGAGCAAAACTATTAATTCTGCTCTGTATAGTAGCAATAGAGAGACATAGTGAACAAGAAGAAGGGCTTTTACACCCTTCCCTTACGCAGGTTTTACTCTGCGTCAACTACCCACATCATCCCAGTAGGTTGCTTGGTGTCACGAGACAACACAGGGTTTTCGGAGAACTCCATGTTTGGAATCTTGAAACCTTGAGGCTTTGCTTGCAACAGCTTCACGTGGTTGGCATTGCTCTTGAGCAGTTTGCCCGTCTTTGGATTCTTTAGAACCAAGACGCCAAACGTAACCTGTTGTTTTCTACTTGTAGAAACATAGGTTGTGTTGCCGATCTTGAAACCTTTACCAGCACTTTGTGATGTTAGAGGTTCATCGGTTACTATTACAGAAACTGCTCCAGTTTCTTTGTTTACATTTACCTTGTGAAGGTACACTACAGATTCATTTGCCATTTT
>Ga0098055_1000267_pt1 | contig 33526 bp, 42 predicted proteins | sample 17_taG_FD_75107 | JGI IMG/M metagenome (GOLD analysis project Ga0098055, IMG submission 75107) | Marine viral communities from the Subarctic Pacific Ocean - 17_ETSP_OMZ_AT15314 metaG | ecosystem: Environmental > Aquatic > Marine > Oceanic | place: Pacific Ocean | collected 2015-01-18 | reverse complement strand
GATGCCAACACAATGTTTGAGTTTGAAGATGATACGGTATACACATCTTATTGTAATACATCTAACTGTGATGATGATTATTGGAACTCTTTAGATAGTACAGATAGAATGCCATCAGTACACATTTATTCTTTTGATGGAGATACTTTAGTATGGGACGGAACACCACAAGTAGCTACATTTGAATGTGACGGTGGTAAATTAGAATTCGGTAACTTCAAACTATGGAGATTAAGTTCTAATTGTCAATAAAAAATAAAAAAGAAACAAATATATGAAAAAATCAATAATTTCAATAGGCTTGTTTTTAATAGCAATTTCATTTTCTGCACAAGAAAAAGGACACAAAAACACTACCCCTATCAAAGATACTAAGGTTGTAGTTAACCCAATTAAACCAAATGTATTTAATCAAAAAAATAATATGGTTGTAGTCCCAGTTGCTAATGTAAAATATCAAACATCAACTACAAGAGCAACATCATCAACTAACAGACCAGAACAGGTTAAAGGTGAAAGAAAAGACAATGTAAAAGTTGTAAATAACAGAGCTAAAAATGCTCCAAAGCCAATTGGTTTAAATCCTGAAAAAGTTAAAGAAGTAACTAAAGAAAGAAACGATAAATAATATGAATGGGTTATTATTAGAAGCATTATATACAAAATATCGTGCTGATAAAGCTGATGCAGTTGCTAGATTAGATATTTATCTAAACAATTCAGTTGGAATTGGAGAACATCCTCAACACACAGAAGAAATGGATAATATAGTAGCACAATTTGCAGATGCTCAAGATAAATTAGAAGCATTAAAAATGATGATATCTGCCGTAGGATATAGTAATGCTGCTCCGGAAAAACAAGTTATTAAAGGATAATGAGAATTGGAGTTATTGGAAATAAAGAATGGCAAAACAAAAGAAAAATACAGCAAGTTTTAACAGATTTAAAACAACGATTTTCAAATAATTTAATAGTAGTAGGTGGAGGAGGAAATGAAGGAGCTAATTTTATGATTAGAAAATTTGCATTAGAATTTGGAATTCAATATGAAGAATATAATGCATCATATACCGGCCATAATTTATATTCAGCACTTCCAGAATCTTATTATGGTAAAAATTATCATTTTTCACAATTATTGCATAGAATGAGATTGTTAGCAGAAAATTGCGATTATTTAGTTATCATGAATAATCAGAAAGACTTAAATCCTCAACTAAAAACTGCATATAATAAAATAAATAAACTAAATAAACCAGTAACTATTATAGGTTGATATTTATAATAAATAAAAAAGTTATACAAGGAAATAAATGGAGTTACCTAAATTACAAAAAATAGATCCAAACAAACAAAAAAAGAAAAAAATATTGTTAATGGGAGATGACTTACGTCTTCCTTCTGGAATTGGAACAATCTCAAAAGAAATTGTATTAAATACAGTGCATAAATATGATTGGATACAAATTGGAGGAGCACAAAATCATCCAGATAAAGGAAAAATGTTTGATCTTTCTGCAGATGTGCAAAAACAATCAGGAGTTAAAGATGCTAGTGTAAAAATAATATGCGAATCAGGATATGGAAATAGAAATTTATTATTTCATGTATTAAACCAAGAAAAGCCAGATGCAATATTTCACTTTACTGATCCTAGATATTGGATATGGTTGTATCAATTAGAACATGAAATAAAAACTACATTTGAAATTCCTATTATATATTATTCAATTTGGGATGATTTGCCATATCCAATGTGGAATGCTCCATTCTATGGAAGTTGTGATTTAATAATGGGTATATCTAAACAATCTGATAATATTCATCGTGAAGTTCTATCTCAAAATAATTTTAATGTACATGATTGGGATATAGGAGAAAATAATGTTGACGAATTTGAATGGAATGATATAATTACTGGGTATGTTCCACATGGATTGAATCATAATTTATATAAACCATTACTAGAATCAGATAATTTATATCAAAAATCATTAAAAAATATAAAAGAAGCAAATAATGTAGATTTTATTGTTTTCTGGAATAATAGAAATATAAGAAGAAAACAACCTGGTGACTTAATATTAGCTTTTAAACATTTTAGAAATATGCTTCCTAAAGATAAACAAGATAGTGTAGCATTATTACTACATACTCAACCTTCAGATGGAAATGGAACAGATTTAAGAGCTGTTTGGAAAACAATTGCACCAGAATGTAAAGTTATATTTTCAACAGGTCATATAACTTCAGAAGAATTGAATTCAATGTATAATATTTCAGATGTAGTAGTTAATATTGCATCAAATGAAGGCTGGGGACTTAGTAGTACAGAAGCATTGCTATCTGGAACACCAATTGTTAACAATGTAACAGGTGGATTACAAGATCAAATGAGATTTGAAAATGATAAAGGAGAGTGGATAACATTTGACAAAAAGTTTTCAACTAACAATCAAAAAACATTTACAAAATATGGCAAATGGGCTAAACCAATATTTCCATCAAATAGATCATTGCAAGGTTCTCCATTAACTCCTTATATATTTGACGATAGATGTAACTTTGAAGATGTTGGAGATGCTATATTCGAATGGTGGTCAATGGATTCTGCAGAAAGAAAAAAATGTGGAGAAGCAGGAAGAGAGTTTTGTTTAACTCATGGGCTAACTGCAGAACAAATGGGAAATAAAATGATAGAAATGATTGAATTTATGTTTGATACTCCAAAAGAAGTACGACCTAAATATCGATTAACAAAAGTAACAAAGAAACAATATAAGGAAATGGGAATAGTATGAAAAGAACATGTGTCATATCAAGTCCAGTAGCTACACAATCTGGTTATGGACATCATGCAAGAGAGATAATTGAAAATTTTATAGAACAAAAAGATTCAGAATGGGATATTAAACTACTTTCAATGCCATGGGGAACTACACCATTTACATATCCTGTATCTAATGATATTAGAAATAGAATTGTTCCTTTACCATTAAAAGAACAGCCAGATATTTGGGTACAAATAACAATTCCAAATGAATTTCAACCGGTAGGAAAATATAACATCGGTGTTACTGCAGTAACTGAAGGTGATATATGTAAAAAAGAATGGGTAGAATCAGTAAATAAAATGAATTTAATAATTGTTCCATCTAAATTTACAAAACAAGTATTATTAAATTCATCAGAAAAATATAATATTCCAATAACAGCCAATATACAAGTTATTTCTGAATACTTCAATGAATCTATTTACAATAAAAAAAATACAATAGAGCCTATTAATAAATTAAATAATATACATGAATCATTCTGTTTTTTATTTGTAGGACATTGGTTACAAGGACATTTAGGAGAAGATAGAAAAAACGTATCCGGATTAATAAAAACATTCTTTGATACATTTAAGAATTCACAAAAAATGCCAGCTTTAATTCTAAAAACTAGTGGAGCAACATATTCTATAACAGATCAGTGGGATATTGAAAAGAAAATAAATGAAATACAAGAAATATATAGTAAAACTACAAAATTACCAAATATATATTTACTTCATGGAGATTTATCTGATAATGAAATGAATTCGCTATATAATCATTCTAAAATTAAATCAATGGTTTCATTTACTAAAGGCGAAGGTTTCGGAAGACCTTTATTAGAGTTTGGAACATCCGGAAAACCCATAATTGCTCCAGTATATTCTGGACAAGCAGATTTTTTAGAACATGTAGTAGCTTTACAAGGAGGATTAACTGAAGTACATTCATCTGCTAGAAATGAATGGATTATAGCTGAATCTAAATGGTTTACTCCTGATTATAATTTTGCTAAAAAAGCCTTAAAACAAGTACATAAACATTATAACAAGTATTTGCCATTTGCTAGAGAACAAAAAAAGTTTGTTGAAACAAATTTTACTAGAAAAGCTATATCAAAACAATATACAGAAGTATTAAAAATAGTACAAGAGTCTATAGATAAAATTGCAATGCCACAACAACTAGAACTTCCAAAACTTAAATTGCCTAAATTACAGAAAGTATAATAATGTTTGAATATAATAAAGATCAAAAATATACAGAAAAATGGTTTGATGGGATGATTCCTACTTGGAGCAAAGTATTTACTGAATTTATAGATAGTACAAAAATAAAAAATGTTTTGGAGATAGGATGCTATGAAGGAAGAGCTACTAGTTTTGTTTGTGAAAAATATTTACAAAAAGGTACTAATTATGATGTAGTAGATACATTTGGTGGATCTTTAGAAGAATCTGGTATGAGTGGAACTGCTAAAAGATTATTAGAAGATGATTTTATTTATAATAACTTTTCTCATAATATATCTTTTTATCCTGATATTAATTTTAATATAAATAGGGGATTTTCTCAATATATCCTTCCAGAATTAGAAAAAAAAGGTAACAAATATGATTTTATTTATATAGATGCTTCTCATAGAGCTGATGATACTTTTATAGATGCTTATTATGCTCATAAAATGCTTAATTCTAAAGGGTTATTAATATTTGATGATTTTGCATGGAAAGACCCTAATCAAACTGATATAGTATGTTCTCCTGAATTTGGAATCCGATCGTTTTATACTATGTATGAAAATTTATATGATATAGTTTTTAAAGGCTATCAATTAGGATTAATAAAAAAATGAAAATAGGATATTTTATAACAGCATGCAATGAATATGAAGAGTTAAAAAAACTTTTAATACTATTGCGAACCAACATAGACAAAAATGATTGTATTGGTATTTTACTTGATGAAGAAAATGTAACACCGGAGGTTGATTCATTGTGTAATCAATTCTTAGTTCCAAATAATGAATCATTTCGTGTAATATACAGTAATCTAGATAATGACTTTGCATCATTTAAAAACTTAGGATATCATTTATTTGATGATTGTGATTGGATTTTTAATATAGATGCTGATGAACTCCCATCATCTATACTAATACAAAATATCAAACAAATTATAGATCTTAATCCAGAAACAGAATTAATATATGTTCCAAGAATTAATACAGTAGAAGGATTAACTCAAGAACATGTTAAAAAATGGAAATGGCAAGTAAATGAAGGCGGATGGGTAAATTGGCCAGACTATCAAGGAAGAATATATAAAAGATCCCCAATGATAGAATGGAAAGGAAAAGTTCATGAACGTATAGAAGGAATAAAAAAATATTCACATCTTCCAGCAAAAGAAGAATTTGCATTTCATCATCCTAAAACAATAGACAGACAAGAACGTCAAAATAAATTATATGAATTAATTTCTAATTAAAATTTTATGATAACACATTGCATTAGCACACATAATAATTTACATTATTTAAAACTAGCTATTAAGTCAGTTAGAAAAAATAGTTACTATAAAGATGCTCCATTTGTTATTCATGCTGAAAATTGCAATGATGGTACAGATGAATGGTTAGTAAAAAATAGCAAAAAATATAACCTAGAATATTATATTGATAAAAATGATATTCCTTTGGGTATTGGTGGCGGAATGAATTTTTGTGCTGGTAAAGTTAAAACTAAGTATATTAATTTTTTACATTCTGATTTTTATGTATCTAAAAATTGGGACAAAGAACTATTGAATAAGTTTGAAAAATATCCTAATACTCCTATGATGGTATTTAGTTATAGAATACAACCTAATATATTTAATGAAAATCCTAATAGACCAGGAACCCATATAGTCAATAGAGATGAATTTGGAGAATATTATTATAATTTTAATGAACAATATTTTTTAGATTGGTGTAAAGAATTTTCTAATTTAAACGACTTTGAAATAAGAAAAGGCGAAGGTGTGAGCGGAATGATATCAAAATTAGATTGGGACATGGTAGGAGGAAATGATCCTTTATTTGCACCGTCTAGTTGGGACGATATGGATTTGTTTATTAGAATGCAATTAAAAAATATAAAAATTGTTTTAACAACTAAATCAGTTATATATCATTTTGGAGCTAGAGGAAGTCATTTTACAGACGATAATTTTGATAAAAAATCAGAAAGGCAAATTAAATCAGAGCAAGATAATGCAAGGAAATGGCTAACAAAATGGAATAAATATCCTGAAAATGATGAAGTACAATTTGTAAAATCATCTGGAATGAAAATACTAGATAGTTATCAAGGACATTATAAATGAAAAATTATTTTATATTTGCATCAGATAAACGAGCTTACTTGGATACTATTAATGTAGTTAAAGAATTAAAAAAAAGAAATATAAATTATTTTTATTTATTTAGTCAAGATCCTGCAACACAATTTCCTACTCATAATCTAGATAGTTTTAATTATGATACCAATGTAGAATTTACTAACAATGTTTTTTATAATAGTATTAATATTAATTTACCATTTAAACCAGATGTTGTATTATTAACTAGAGAATCTTGGCAACCGCAATCATCAATAATACATGAATTTAAACAACAAGGAAGTATAATAACATGTATAGAAAATGCTGTGTGGATTATAGGAACTATAAAATCTAGATTAGAAATGATTTCTAGATTTAAATATCCAGGTAATTGTATTGACATATTTTTTGAAAATTCACAATGGAGTTTAGATACTAAAAAAATATGCGGATGGTATGATTTTAAATCTGTTGTAGTAGGAAATCCAAAATATGATCATATTGAAATATCAAAATATAACGAAGATAGTATATTAGTTTTTGGTACTATGGAAAAAGAAGCAAGGTATAAAGTATATGATATTATACAAAATTTAATAAAACATAATAAACTAGTTTATTTTAGACCACATCCTGGAGAACTAGAACAAAATAATATTCCAGAGTTTCCAGGCGTAGAAATAATAAAAAATGAATCACATGTTGTACAAGCTGCATCTAAATGTAATTATCATCTAGGAAATCTAGGAGCATCTGCATATTATTCAATTTTATTTAATAAATCATTTATTTGTTTAGATGAAAACACAAGACTTGATGATTTTGATATTACTTATTTTAAAGGAAGCGAATATGATTTTTGGGCGCCAATTATTGACGCTAATAATTGGGAAGATTTTGTAGAAAAAATTGGAATGGATAGAATTAAAAAATTAAAACAACGTTTAAATGAAGTAAAAAATAATATTATATTATATGATGATAAGTTAAATTTTTTAAATAATTCAATATCTTCTATAAATCCTAAATTTTTTGATAGTTTCAATGATCAAAAAGCATCAATACGAATTATTGATTTTATAGAAAATTTATAATTATTAAAATTGGAAACTATCAAAAAATTATTTATAATATAAATAAAATAGATTCATATGAAAATTTATGTAGATATTGATGAAACAATATGTTTTTATGATGGTAAGCGTGAATATCCAAATGCAGTTCCTAGTAAACAGAATATAGATAAAATAAATAAATTATATGATGAGGGACATGAAATAACTTATTGGACAGCTAGAGGAACTGTTACTGGGATTAATTGGTTTGATTTAACACAAGAACAATTAACAAAGTGGAAGTGTAAATGGCATAATTTGATTGTTGGTATAAAACCTGCATATGATTTATTGATTTGTGATAAAACAAAAAGAATAGAAGAGATATGAAAAAAACATATATAATAGGAGAAATAGGAATTAATCATCAAGGCGATATAAATATTGCTAAGAGATTGATTGATATTGCCGCAGCTGCGGGATGCGACGCGGTCAAATTTCAGAAACGAAATCCAGATATTTGTGTTCCAGAAGAACAGAAAAACAAACCTAGAAGCTGGCAAGGTGAAGATATGACCTACCTTGAATATAAGTATAAGATTGAATTTGGTAAAGAAGAGTATGACGAAATAGATAGATATTGTAAACAACAAGGTATTGCCTGGTCAGCCTCTCCATGGGACATGGATTCTATAGATTTTTTAGATCAATATAACTTACCATTTATTAAACTACCATCTGCTTTATTAACAAATGATGATTTATTAACTGCATGTGTAGAAAAATTTTCAAAGATTATTTTTTCTACTGGTATGTCTACTAAAGAAGAAATAGATCATGCAGTAGATACACTTAGGACAGCTAAAAAATTACATGGTAAGACAGAACCTATAGGACTTTTGCATTGTAATTCTACATATCCTGCTCCTGTAAATGAGTTAAATTTATCTGCTATCAAAACTTTAAGAAATAAATATCCAGACTTTATCATTGGATATTCAGGGCATGAGATGTTATTGGGTACTACAGTTGCATCAGTTCTATTAGGAGCAGAAATTATAGAAAGGCACATTACGTTAGACAGAACAATGGAAGGATCAGATCATAGTGCTTCTGTTACTCCCCATGGGTTATTTAAATTAGTTTCTGGAATTAGAGAATTAGAAGAAGCTTATGGTGATGGAAATATTATAGTAACAGAATCTGAAAAAATAGTTAGAAAAAAATTAAGAAAATAATGTTAAACTCTTATAGAACAGAAAATAATTTTGAATATAGTTTTACTTGTCCCGCGCAGGAGTATTTAAAACATATGTTTAATAGCACATTAAGTTATTATAATGGTCTAGGATCTGGAGATTTTATATTTAATGATGAAATTATTTATAAAAAACCTATAGATTTTAATAAGTATGTAAATTCTAGCATTTTAATATTAGGAGGAGGTCCTAGTACTACTAACGTTCTAGAAGAGTTACCTATATATGATTATATATGGTCAGTAAATTATTTTTATAAAAACACAAAGCTTCCTAAAGTAGATTTAGCTGTATTAGGTAAAGATGTAGATAAATTTGATAAATCATTAATTGAATATATCTCGAAAAATAAAACTAATATAGTATTCGAAGAAGCTAAAGATAGTAGAAAAGGAGAAGATTATATACATTCGTTATTTCCTGATCAAATATCTTGGTATAATACAAGATATCAATCAAAATTAGGTATAGGAGTTAGAACAGTAATATTAGCTATTATGCTGGGAGTAAAAGATATAAAAATAGCAGGAATAGATGGCTGGTCTATTACTGGAGAATGTAATCATTCTTTTCAAAAAAATAAACCATCTCCAAAATGGGGATTGAGTAGTGAAGAAGTTTATAATTTAACTAACCGACAATTTATAATATTTTGGACTTATATCTTAGAACTACAAAAAAAGTATAATTTTAATATAACTAATTTAGGCGAAAACTATAAAATTAGTGAATTTGGTAAAATAACTAAAAACTTTAATAAATAATTTAATAAATAAATAAAATATATGTTTTACATTTTTGAAATGGCTAATAACCATATGGGTAGCGTAAATCACGCTAAAAAAATAATTGACGATTTTGCTGATTTAGTACAGCGTAAAAAGTTGAATGCAGGAGTTAAATTACAATTCCGTAATTTGGATACATTTATTCATACAGATTATCAAGAACGAAATGATTTAAAATACGTAAAAAGATTTAACGAAACAAGATTAACTAAAGAACAATTTAAAGAAATAATTGATTACATCTATGATAGTGGACTTAAATCTATATCAACTCCTTTTGATAATGAATCATTGCCAATGTTTGATGAATTAAATGTTGAAGTATTGAAGATAGCATCATGTTCAGTAGATGATTGGCCTTTATTAAGAGAAGTATGTAAAATTAATAGAAAAATTATTATATCAACCGGCGGTGCAACAATTAAGCATTTAAAAAAGGTATATAATTTATTTAAAAAGAATGGAAGAGATTTTGCATTTTTACATTGTATAGCAGAATATCCAACGCCTGCAGAAAATGCATTTTTAGGAAGAATCAAAAAATTAAAAGAAGAATTTCCAGATATTGAAATAGGATATTCAACTCATGAAGGACCAGAATCAAAGTCAGTATCACCATATGCAGCTGCAATGGGAGCAACAATAGTTGAAAAGCATATCGGAAAGAAAACAGATGAATTTGATTTAAATGGTTATTCATGTACTGTAGAACAAATGGAAAAGATTGTTGATGAAATACAATTTTTTGAAACAGCATTTCAAGGAGAATTTTCTGAAAGTGAAGCATTAAAACAATTGAAAAGAGGTGTTTATGCTAAAATGGAATTGAATTCAGGATATACGATAAGAGAAGAAGATTTATATTATGCAATGCCATTACAAGAGGGGTGTTTAGATGTTTCGAATATTGATGATATCGTAGGACAAAGATTATTGATTGACGTAGATCAAAATAATCCATTGAAGTCCGAATATTTTATTAATTCAGATAGAGAAGAAAAATTAAATAGATTACGAGTTACATTTAATAAAGTTTTAGATGAAGCAGGCGTAACAGTTACTAATAAAGATGATGTAGAATTGTCATGTCATTATGGACTAGAAAATTTCCATGAAACTGGTGCATTAATTGTTAGTAAAATAAATAGAACGTATTGTAAAAAAATTATTGCTATGATCCCTAATCAATCTCATCCAACTCATAGACATTTACAAAAAGAAGAATGTTTTGAATTATTAAAAGGAGATTGTATTTTAAGATTAAATGGTAGAGATATCAAACTTAAAAAAGGACACCCAATTCTAATAAATAGAAAAGTTAATCATTCTTTTAGAACTGAGAATGGATGTGTAATTGAAGAAGTGTCAACAACACATATTAAAGGAGATTCTATTTATGAAGATCCATCAATTAGTAAACTAACAGTAGATGAAAGAAAAATAAAAATAAACCTATGAAAGATATAAAAGATATATTAATTATTGTTCAAGCTAGACTAAACTCTCAACGGGTTCCTAGAAAAATGATACGTCCATTTAATGATACTACTTTATTTGAAATAGCTATAAAAAAAATACTAAATTCAAATTTAATACCTAAAGATAATTTTTATGTTTCAATTTATGAACCTGAATTAATTGAAATAGCTAATAAGTATAACGTTAATATTTACAATAGAAGTGAAGAATCAGCTAATGCAGAGTCAAGTTTACAAAAAATATACGAATGGCATGACAAATTACCTTTTAAATATGTAATAAAAGTAAATGGTTGCTCACCTTTATTAAAAACAAAAACTATAGATAAATTTATAGAAACATATATGGAGCAACAAGAAAATGGTTTATTTGGTGTATGGGAGAAAAAAACATATTATTGGGATAAAAATGGAAAATTAATAACTCCATGGCCTGCAGGATTAACTATCATGAATACTAAATATGTTGAACCTGTATATGAAGCAGCACATGTTTTATATGCTAGTAAAATGGATACTATAAAAGATAATATATGGATGGGAGATTTTCAAAAAGAAGGAGATATAAAATTATATCCAATAGACGAATTAGAGTGTTTTGATATAGATTATGAATGGCAATTTAAATTAGGTGAAAAATTATATAATGTTTAATATTAAAGAAATAACAAAAAATAGTATATCTTTTACATATAAAAACAAAGAGTATACAAAAGAATATAAACAAGGCGATGATGCTATCTATATAAATATGGATAATAATATAGGATTAAAAATAATATATCCTAACGCAAAATATGAAATACAAGAAGTAACATATAATAATTTATTAAAATTTAAAACAAAAAATTATAGTTTTTTTCCTATTATATATGATGTTAATATTCATGAGGATTTAATACTATTAGAACTAGAACATATACATGATAATAATATATCTATAGACTTAAATTTTGAGTGGATACCTGTACAAGATAGAAATTATATACAAAATAACATATCTACTGATATAGACACACTTACAAATATTAGTTACAAGATGTTACAAGCCGGATTAAATCCAGAAGATGAATGGTATAAGAAAGGAAAAAATTTAATTAATAATAAAATAGTAGATTTTCATAGATTTACTTATTATCCAGAAAGATATGAAATGCCTACTAATGCACATCGTGATACTTTGCATTCTGTGTATACGGATGCTTTAAACAGATATTCTACTATGGGTATTAATAAATGGAAAGGAAAAATATATGAAGGATATAGATTTAATAATGGAGAAGAATTTTTAGGATATTCTAGCGACAATCAAGAATATGATAGTTACAGAAAATTAAACTTTATGTCTTTAAATAAATGTAAAGGAGGAAATGTATTAGATATAGGATGTAATGAAGGATTTTTATCTATACAAGCAGCTTTGCATGGAGCAGAATCAGTATATGGATTTGATATTACAGAACAAGATATAGCATTAGCAAAAGACATAAAAAATAAAATATTAAAATTAGATAATGTTGAATTTGGAGTTGAAAATGGTGTAGAATATGTTAAAAATATGAATAGTTCTTATAATATGATTATATTATCTTCTGTATTGCATCAAATTTATCCTAATATGGAAGGATCAGAAGAATTTTTATCTACTATATCTAAAAATACAAAATATATGGCTTATGAAACACCGGTTAATCATCCTTTAATGAATATTCCACTTGAAAACATTCATCAAAATTTAATGAAACATTTTTTGCATGTTAGATTAACTTATGTATATAACGCTTATTCAAGTGGATATAGAGCTACATTTATTTGTTGGCATAATTAAAATAAGAAAAAATGAATTACGATAAATATTTAAAAATATGTAGAAATTTATATAAAGATGTTAAACCACCTTTAGATAAATTTTATTCAAATCCTGTAAAAAGAATACCTACAGAAGAATTTTCTAAAAATTATATAAATTCGATAAATTTTATATCTGAAAAAGTTAAATTATATTTTGATCAAAATCCTACTACTGAAATTATGAATTGGTATCCTAATTTTCTTCATTTTGAAAATGAGTTAGAAATTATATGTAAAGAATTAGTACCATGGTTAGAAAAAAATACATATGGGTGTTATTTATTTGTAGATAAAATTTATATTTATAGGACATCTGATATACAAAAACGAGAATCATCATATAAATGGCATTATGACAACAATCCAGAAGAAATAGTAAAAAATATAATATACTTAAATGATGTAAATGAAAATAATTCTCCGTTTGAATATTTACAAGATCCAAATGGAAATGGAGTTATTTTTGAAGCAACAAGGAAAGGCACAGACAATTGGGATCCTGCTCCTAATGATTCAAGATTAGATGATGAAGTAGATTATTTAATAAAAAATGGATATTGTTCATTTAAAGTATTAGGTTCAATTGGAACAACATATTCTTTTAGTAATGATGCTGCACATAGAGCTAATCCTGTTATAGAAGGATATAGAGATGTTATTAATATTAGAGTAAAACCAACAACTACAACTCCACCTATGTATATAAATAAAAAATGGACAACAGATAATAAAATATCAGGGGTCGTCAACTCAGACCCAGAAAAAGATTGGAAATATTATAATGAATTATAAAGAAGCTCGTCCATGGGGTATATTTGAAAACTTATTGGACAAAGAATATTGTAAAGTAAAACAAATAATAATAAAACCTGGCCAGGCGCCTAGTTATCAATATCATTTTAAAAGAGAAGAAGTTTGGGTAATAGTACAAGGAGAGGGAGAGTTAAATCTTGATGGTAAAAAAACTAAAGTTAAAAAAGGACAAATAATTCATGTACCTGTACAGGCAAAACATCAAATAAAAAATAATTCAGAAAATGATTTAATTTTTATTGAAATTCAATTAGGTGAATATTTTGGAGAAGATGATATAGTAAGATTAGAAGATAATTATGGTAGAGTATAAAGTTCTTATAACTACAAGTGGCATAGGAAGTAGATTAGGAAATCTTACTGATTTTACTAATAAATGTTTAATTAGAATAGGGGACAAACCTGCTATAGCACATATTATTGAATCATATCCAGAAAATTGTCAATTTGTTATTACATTAGGACATTTTGGATCGTATGTAAAAGAATTTTTAACATTAGCATATCCAGACAGAAATTTTACATTTGTAAATATTGATAAATTTAAAGGCGAAGGCAGTAGTTTAGGTTATTCTATTTTACAAGCTGAATCATATCTTCAATGCCCTTTTATTTTTCATGCTAGTGACACTATTTTAACTAATTTAGATCAAATATCTGTTCCTAATACCAATTGGTGTGCTGGAGCTTATAAAAAAGAAACATCTCATTATAGAACATTGAAAATAAGTAATAATAATATTACATTTATAAATGAAAAAGGAGAATTAAATTATGACTATCCATACATAGGATTATGTGGTATTAAAGATTATAAATTATTTTGGACTCATTTAAATCGATTAACTAATAAACATTCGCTATCGGATGTTCATGTTATAAATAAAATGTTAGAATCAACTTCTTTTGAATTCAAAAAAATTAATAAATGGTTGGATATTGGAAATGTTACTGAATTAAATAAAACAAGAAAATATTTTGGTAGTAGTATAGAAGTGTTAGATAAAACTAATGAATCTATTTATTTTTTCGAAGAGTTTGTAATTAAATTCTTTTCAGATCAAAATATTAATAAAAACAGAGTAAATCGAGCAATATCATTATATCCATTAGTTCCTAAAATTTTAGATTCAACTAATAATTTTTATAAATATAAAAAAGTAGAAGGTAATTTATTTTCTAAATCAGTAACTGAAAACTCATTTATTAAATTTTTATCTTGGTCTAATGATAATTTATGGATTAAAACATCTAAAAATTCTTTTGATTCAGATTGTTATAAATTTTATATTGATAAATCATTAGACAGAATATCTAATTATTTAAAGGAATATAATGATCCTGTAATTATAAATGGAGAAGAAATTCCTGATATATATTCATTATTTAATCAAATAAATACTAAACATTTATGTAATGGAATACCTAGTCAATTTCATGGAGATTTTATCTTAGATAATATAATAGAAACTTCCGAAAACTTTACTTTAATCGATTGGAGACAAGATTTTGCTGGAGATTTATCTATAGGAGATATATACTATGATTTAGCTAAACTCAATCATAACTTAACAATAAATCATGGTATTATAGAACAAGGCTTGTATAATCATTCTTCAGAAAATTGTTATATATTATGTAATAGCACACTACTTAATTGCAAATCTTTATTACATGAGTTTATTATAAACAATGGATATGATCTAAATAAAGTAAAATTACTTACTTCTATTATTTGGTTAAATATGGCTCCATTACATGAATATCCATTTAATAATTTTTTATTTACGTTTGGAAAATATAATTTATATAAAAATTTAAAAAAATTAAAATGAAATATCCTAAATATTACATAGGACCAATGTCTAAAAACATAGTAGATGCTATTATTGAATTTTGTAATGAAACCGATAACATAATAGGTTTAATACCTTCGAGAAGACAAGTTGAATGGAATGGTGGCTATGTTAATAATTGGACTACAAAAGATTTTAGTAATTATTCTAACAATCTTTTACTAAAAAGAGATCATGCTGGTCCTGGTCAAGGTTATACTGATGATGATGGTTTTAAATCTTTAGAATATGATTGCAAACATTTAAATATGATTCATATAGACCCATGGAAAAAATATTCTAAATATGAAGATGGGTTAGCTTGGACTATAAGTATGGCTAAATTTTGCTATGATAAAAATACTAATATAGAATTTGAAATAGGTACTGAGGAAGCTATAAGGAGGTTTGAACCCGAAGAATTAAACCAATTAATAAAAGACCTTCAGCTTAGTTTAGCACCTGAAATTTTTAATCAAATAAAATATTTAGTTATCCAATCAGGAACATCCTTACAAGGTAATTCAAATACAGGAGAATATGATAAGAATAGACTTTTATCTATGATACACATAGCTAAATCTTGGGGGCTACTTTCGAAAGAACATAACGGAGATTATATTCCAATCGAGTTAATAAAGGAAAAAATGTCACTAGGATTAGATGCTATAAATATAGCACCAGAATTTGGACTTATAGAAACATTTTCTTATATTAATAATAATATAGATATTGAAAAGTTTTGGAATATTTGTTATAATTCTAAACGATGGGAAAAATGGGTAGATACAGATTTTGATCCATATACTCAAAAATTAGATTTAATTAAGATTTGCGGACATTATGTTTTATCCGATCCTAAGTTTTTAGATATTAAACCTAATATTGATAATATAATTAAAAATAATATAAAAGAAAAATTATATAAACTTTATGGATAGTCGACCTGCAACTATATTTTGTGATATTGACGGTACATTAGTAACCCACAATAAACCTACAGATCAATTTTATAACAAACTAAAATTATTAGATGGTACTATAGAAAAAATTTTAGAATGGGATAAAAAAGGATACAATATTATACTTACTACTGGTAGAAAAGAAAGCTTAAGACAAATAACAGAACAACAATTAAATGAAGTTGGAATAATTTATGATCAACTAATTATGGGAATAGGTGGAGGTAAACGTTATTTAATAAATGATAAAAAATTATATGGATCTGAAGACTATGCTATAGCAATCAATTTAGATCGTAATAAAGGAATAAAAAAGATAGTTATATGAAAGTAGCAGTTTGTTTAGTTGGAAAAATAGGTAGTAAAAGTGATAAACATGGGCATGGCGGAAATAGTGCAGACGTACTTAAATTAGGATACAAACATTATAAAAAACATTTATTTGACAATAATGATGTAGATGTATTTTGCCATTCATCTTCAACAGAATTATCAGAAGAAATAATTTCATTATATAATCCTAAATCTTATATATTCATGGAAGAACCTAATTTTGATATTCCTGCATATGTAACAGGTAATGATGATCGAAAAAAAGCACATTATCATAAATGGTTTAGTCATAAAAAAGTAATGGAACTTCGAAAGCAATATGAAATCAAAACAAATACAAAGTATGATTTTGTATATATAGGTAGATATGATATAGCTTGGTTAACTTCAATTAATTTTAGTAATTTTGATCCTTCATATTTTTATTTAACTAATTGGAATCGACTTTTTTATAAAAAAAATAATAAAGAAATAAAAGGAGCAGATTGGTATAAATTAATATCATCTAAAAAAGAACAATTGATAAAAAATAATTTAATTCCATATCATATAGAATCAAAACTAGTTGGATACCCTTACAATAACGAAGGAGTAATGGATTCTTGGTTTTTTTCTAATAGCAAATATATGGATATATTATGCACTTTATATGATCATTTAAACGAATATACTAGACCAGGTACAACTTGGATGTCAGGAAAATCTACTGTTGCTGATTCTGCAGGAAATATATCAAATCATAGATTAATTCCAAAACATTTAGAAAACTATAATTTATTAAAAAAATTAGAACCAATATTTTATACGCATGATGATTATCCATTAATTAGAAGATATTATTATAATTCACTTAGATAAAAAAGAGCAAATATATTATGAAAAAAATAACATTTTGTATACCCAGTAAATCAAATTTACGATATTTGAAAACATGTATTCCTTCTATAAGAAAAAATGCTTATCGTAAAGATCATGACATTATAATATTCGTTGATTCAGATGAAGATGGAACTATTAAATGGTTAGATGAAGTAAAAGACCAGCACAATATACAATATTATGTAAATCCTAAGATAGGAGAAGAATTATATGGTATTGGAATGGCATATGATTACTGTATAGAAAAATCAATAACAGATATTTTCATGATATTTCATGCTGATATGATGTTAGGAAAAAATGCAGATTTAAAAGCATATAATCATCTTAAATCAAAAACAGTAGTATGCTCTACAAGAATAGAACCGCCGCTACATCCGAATGGAGGTGAAAAAATATTACTAGATTTTGGTATGTGGCCTGAAGAATTTAAAGAAGAAGAGTTTAATAAATATGTAAATGAACATTTAGAAGATACTAAAACAACAGAAGGTATATTTGCTCCTTGGATGATGTATAAAAAAGATTTCTTAGAAATTTTAGGAGGACATGATCCTGTAATGCATTCTTGTAGAGAAGATTCTGATTTATTTAATAGGATGTTATTAGCTGGATTTAAATTTATCCAACCTTGGAATTCCTTAGTATACCATTTAACAGGAAGAGGAGCAGGTAGTTTTGATGGTGATCCTGAAAGACATGAAAAGTGGAAAAAAGCTATGAATGATTCAACATTAGAATTTATTCGTAAATGGGGTACTAATGTTAATCATACGCCTTTAATGAAACCAATAGTTTATCCGGTATATAAAAAGTCTTTAAAATTAACTAATTCAAACACTCAACTAGAACAAATTTTAGAACCTTGGTTTAATGGGGGAGAAGATATAATAGTCGAAGTAGATGGTAATACTTTTAATCAACAGGATTATCAAATCATACAACAACTTACAGCTATTATTCAAGATAGTGGAGAAATAGGTACATATAAATTAGGTAATTTAAAAATTACAATTAATAATATAATAGATTATTCTAAAGACTTAATTTTTTCATAGTTATTGTTCTTTCATCATATTTATTTAAAAAAGGTAAATATGTTATTAAAACAAGGATCTAGAGGGTCAGAAGTTAAAAAATTACAAGAAGCTCTTGGATTATCTGCAGACGGTATATTTGGCGGAGGTACTAAATTAGCTGTAATGAAATTCCAATCAAAAAATGGATTAGATGCAGATGGTATAGTAGGACCGTCGACATGGGAAGCTATAGGTATTGACACTGATCAAGATGGAGCAGCAATTGAAGAAGAATATACCACAAAAGATGGATTAGTTATAGATAGAGAATATCTAGATAAAGACGAATATGTAAGAGATTATGGTAAAATAGAACCATTAGGATTCTTTTTACATCACACTGCTGGCTGGGACAATCCTTACAAAACTATTAGAGGTTGGAATCGAGATACAAGAGGTAGAGTTGCAACACAATATTGTATTGGTGGTACTAATGTAAAAGGTAATACTAAACATGATGGTGTAGTAGTAGAATGCTTTCCAAATAACTATATAGGATGGCATTTAGGCAAAGTAGGTAAATTTGCTATTTCTAAATTTTCAGGAGGCGTAGAATTAAACAATTTTGGTTATCTTAAAAAGAAAGATGGTAAGTATTATACATATGTTAATACCGAAGTAAAACCAGAATATGTTTGTGATCTAGGATATAAATTTAGAGGTCACCAATATTGGCATGCTTACTCAGATAAGCAAATAGAAAGTTTAAGACTACTTATTCTACATCTTAAAGATATTTATCCTAAAATGGACTTAGAAAATGGACTACCTAAATTATTAAAAGAAGGAGTTCATCCAAAAGACGCATTTGAATTTAATGAAGATGCATATTATGCAAGACAGTTTGGTTTATGGACACATACAAATGTAAGAAAAGACAAATTTGATTGTTTCCCTCAACCAGAACTAGTAGAAATGTTAAAAAATATATAAAAATAAAAAGTTGTATTATGAACAAGTTACTCCTAAAATTGAGAAGGAAAATTATGGCCTTTAGAGATATGTTTAAAGACGATAATGACATTAATGAAAAAAATGTAGTAGGATTTGCTGCATTTGCAGTAATGGTTGCATTCGCAGTAGTTGATATTATTACTGGATATGTTGGCAAAGACTTAGTAATAAATGAATTTATTTATAATTCGTTTTTATGGATTACCTTAGGTAGCTTTGGTATAGCTGAAGCAGGTAAAATATTTGGTAAAACAGATAACATGGATAACGAACATGAAAATATTTAAGTATCTATTAATTACATTATTTAGCCTTATTATATACAATAGTAATGCTCAAAATTTAATATTCGGTTGCACAGACACAGCAGCTGCTAATTATGATCCAAATGCAGATCAACCATTAGAAGGATTGGTTGAAGCATCATCATGTAATTTTGTTTGGTTCCAAAATTATGTAGGAATCAATGAAACATTTTATAATAATTATAGTAGTGAATTTGCAGTTGGAACTAAAATTACATTTGCTGGACAAGAATATTGGATAGATGCTGTAGCATTTCATAACAATTGCAATGCTGGAGTAGCTTTAGTATATGTTGCTAATTCTCCTGGACAAGCAGATGGCAATGAATGGACTATAGGTGGAATGCTTAACGGTCCTGTCTTTTCAGGATCTCCATGGAGCATAACAGAATGCTTTTATAATCCTGGATGTATGGATGATGATTATGTAGAATATGATCCAAATGCAGATTGGGATGATGGTAGTTGTCAAACTTTAAAAGTATTCGGATGTACAAATCCTAATTCTAACAATTATAACCCATGGGCTAACACAGACGATGGAACATGTATAGCAGATCTTAACTGTGGATTTGATTCTATAGAAATAAAAGTTACCATTAAATTAGATAATTGGCCTACTGAAACTAGTTGGTATTTGCAACATACAAATCCAAATCAAAATTTAACAGATACAGTTTTTTATGCTCCTAGATATACTTATAACTGGCAACAACAAGGACAAACAATTGTAACACGCTTTTGTGCTCCTGCAGGACCAAATCATTTATTACAATTTGTATTACAAGATTCATATGGTGATGGTATAAGAGGTTCTCAACCACCAACTAATAGTGGATTTTGTTTGGTTGAAAATATGTCTTGTCCAGATACTATATTTTATATGTCTGAAGCAGATGCAGATTTTGGTTATATAACTACTAGCGATCAAAACTATTGGAGTCAAAGAGAACAATATTGTGGTGGACCTTCTATAAACGGGTGTACAGATCCAGCATATCAAGAATATGATTCATTAGCTACTAATGATGATGGCAGTTGTCAAAATCTTCATGTTTATGGTTGTATGGATACCGCAGCAATCAATTATAATTCTAATCATACTGCATGGGATAATATTGAAACGTGTGAATATAGAATTATATTAGAGGATGACGGAGGAGATGGTTGGGGAGAAAGTTTTGTTGGAATTAAACAAGGAGATTCTTTATGGGACTTTAGATTGGAACCTGGAACATATGTAGATACATTTTATTTGCATTTCACAGTAGAAGATAATCCAGGATTACAAAACGAAATTGAAATGTATTATTTTGAGATAGGCGACGGTCAACAAAATTCTCAACAAATAGATATTCAAACAATACAAAACTCAGTTAAGATAGAAAATGATTATGGTATTTTAATACATGAAGGAAATTTCCCATGGGCCAATGGCAATAAGCTCAAAAAGTTTAATACTGTAGCAGATGTTTATACTGCAATACCATTTTGTGGGTATGTATGTACTCCTAAGATATACGGTTGTATGGACTCAACATCATTAAATTATAATCCAGACGCTAATGTTGATAATGGTACATGTATTCCTATCATATATGGATGTACTAATCCATTAGCATTTAATTATGATTCAACTGCAACAATAGATGACGGAAGTTGCGTTGCTGTAGTAAATGGGTGTATGGATCCAAATGCATGGAACTATAACGCAAATGCTAACACAGATGACGGAAGTTGTATTTATTTAGGATGTACGGATGTAACTGCTTGTAACTATGATTCAATAGCAAATGTTGATAACGGAGGCTGTATGTATCCTGCTCAATATTATGATTGTAATTATGTTTGTTTAGAAGATACAGATGGGGATGGTATTTGTGATTCATTAGAAATACCAGGCTGTATGAATCCACTTTCAATAAATTATAATCCTAATGCAACTGATGACGATGGTTCATGTATACCTTACATATATGGATGTACCGATTCAACCGCATTTAATTATAATCCACTGGCAAACACAGATGATGGCAGCTGTATTCCTATTGTAACGGGTTGTACAGACCCTACCATGTTCAACTATGATCCAAATGCTAACACAGACGATGGTAGTTGTATACCTATTGTATACGGTTGCACAGACCCAACATCATTTAATTATAATCCTAATGCTAACACAGATAATGGATCTTGCGTTCCATATATTTACGGCTGTATGGATTCAACTTCATTGAACTATGATCCAACTGCAAATGTTGATAACGGAACTTGTATACCAATTATTTATGGTTGTATGGATAATACAATGTTTAATTATGATTCAACTGCAACTGTTGATAATGGCTCATGTATACCATTTATTTATGGTTGTACTGATTCAACAGCATTTAACTATGATCCTATAGCTAATACCGATAATGGAACTTGTATTCCTGTAATATATGGTTGTACAGATCCAAGTGCGTTTAATTATAACCCTTTAGCTAATACAGAAGATTTTAGTTGCATACCGGTAGTTTATGGTTGTACAGATTCATTAGCTGTAAATTATGATCCTGCAGCAAATGTAGATAATGGTTCTTGTATAACAGCAGTTCCTGGCTGTACAGATCCAAATGCTTATAATTTTGATCCAAATGCAAACGTTCCTGACTCAGCTTCATGTTTATATGATGCCGGCTGTATTACCGGACCAGGTAATCCATATTGGTTAAATGATGATTGCTATGCTTGGGTCATTAATATAGATCCTTATTGTTGTACGGTAGGATGGGATGCTAATTGTCAAAGTACTTATGATTATTGTGCTTCAAATAGTGGATGGGTTGGTATTGAAGATTTGGTATATGATGGAGCAGTAGCAATTTATCCAAATCCAACCTCCGGAGAAATAAATGTAGCAAGTTCAAGATTTAAAAATATTCTTGTAACTATATATTCAGTTTCAGGTCAGATAGTTGTTAATGAAACAAATGATAATGTTATTGATATAAGTCACTTAGAAGATGGAGTTTATTTTATGAACGTGAAAGTAGGGGAATTAACTTATATTAGAAAGGTAATCAAACAATGATTAAACATTTATTATTAATATTAACTTTTGTACCAACTATTTTATTTAGCCAATTCACAGTAACTACTAGCACTGAATCTTGGGATAAAGAAAAAGAAAAATGGAAGCCGTTTGAAGACTTTGACAAAAAATTTAAGAAGGCAATTAAATTTGCTACTTTCTATGGCGCATTTAATGGTAATAATAGTATTGCAGATGTCGACGTATTTTCAGTTAATACAGGACAATTAATTACTCAAACAAATGAAACTCCGTTTGATTATTCAATTGTAGCTGGAGTAAGAAAAATAGCTAGATTTGGATACGAAAATAGACAATCTGTATTTTATAATGGTGAAGAACATTCATATGCAGATGCAGCTACAATAGGTAAAGTATCTGGATTTGAGTTTTTATTTGAAGTAGATTGGAAACGAAGATTTGGAAATACATTTTTAGACCAACAACATTTTTTAAGATATGTAGCTGATAAGTGGATTGTAAAAGTAGAATATATGCAACAAGGTTTTGCTGATATTAAATATTTTGAAGCATCTCAAAGATACAGACAAAAAGTTGGAAATAAATTTTCTTGGAATGTAGGTATAGTTCAAAGAATATCAGAACCATATGGATATAACCCATTAGAAGAATTTATATTACCAAATGGTAGTTTACATTACACTTCATTAGCATTACAAGAAGGATATAATGTAGATTTTTTACCCGGAGGCGAAATAAATTATTTGAATCCAGAAGGAGAAGTAGTTGCAGATAATAGTATAATTTGGGAAGAAGTAGTTATACCTCAAGTATTATCTGATTATGTAGAAAGAAAGAAAAATGAAATACCACAACAATGGAATCATTCGTTGGTAATTGGTTATGATTTTTATCATTATACAAAAACATTTTGGCTACATTCTTGGGCAAGTGTTATGCCATTTCACCTAGAAACAGGCACATATGCATATCATAAATTTATAGCTCCTAAGCAAACATGGATAGACTTTGGTGGTGGATTCATTCTAGGAAATAGGATAAACAAACATTTAGGTATATTTATAGAGGGCAAGTATAACAAGTATTGGAATAGAAGATGGCATGATTTTAGTGTAGGATTGAATTACATAATTTTTTAAGAGATAAAAAAATGGCAACAGAATTAAATGAAGACACCGGTTTTAGAATAAGCATAAAGAGTTTAGTTGGAATAGGCGCTGCAATGGCAACAGTAATAAGTATGTGGTTTGTATTGCAAGCAGATATTGCAGAAGCAAAAGAGTTACCAGAACCATTACCACCTGATGTAACAAGAATGGAATTTGATATGAAGGATCAGTTGATTCGTCAAACAATTATGACTACACAAAAAGATGTAGAAGAAGTAAAAGAAGATATGAAACGAATTGAGGAGAAGTTAGATAAGTTGATTGAAAAAAGGAGATAATCATGAAAATGTTTTTAACAGTAATAGGGTTATTTGTATCAACACTATGTTTTTCACAAATACAAGTTATACAATTTAATGCAAATTGGAATACAGCAAATTCAGTAACTTGGTTAAATAAATTATCAGATTGCACGACTGGTCAAGTAGACATCGTAACTGATAAAGCAGCACAAGCAAAATATAAAATAATAGTAGTTCCGACCATAATAGTTTTCAACCAAGGCGAAGAAGTAAAAAGATATCAAGCAAATATCATGATGCAAATAGACGCCAAGTTAGAAGATATTCAAACAGTTGTAGATGAAACGGTAATGGAATCTTTCTAATGTATGAATATAAATGCACAGTAAATAAAATAGTAGACGGAGATACGGTAGACGTAGACATAGATTTAGGATTTGGAGTAGTACTAACTGATGAACGGGTTAGAATCATGGGTATCGATACTCCAGAATCACGAACAAGAAATAAAATTGAAAAACTTTTTGGATTAGCAGCTAAACGAAGATTAAAAGAACTTCTGTCAGAACAATGTGTTCTTAAAACTGAGATCAATAAAGACGGAGAAGATATGAAGGGAAAGTTTGGAAGAGTATTAGGAGACTTTGTAGCACCAGATGGTAGAATGATAACAGATATCATGATAGAAGAAGGCCATGCAGTTGCATATCACGGACAATCCAAGGATGATGTTAAAACTGCTCATTTAGAAAATAGAAAAAAATTATTATCAGAAGGAATTGTACTTCAATCAGACATCGATAAAGTTTCAAAAAAATAGGATTATCCCATATTTTTTCATATATTAATTATATGAACTATCGATTAATAACATTTGCAATTATTTTATTTGTAATAGGCCAGGGTATGGTTTGGATTCAAGTTAATGGACCTTTAATATGGCCATGGGCTAAAAAGTATAAACTATTATTAATGCTATTTGGAATTCCAATTACCTATTTATTCATGGAAGCAACAAGATTTGCAGTAACAGGATTCGAAGGAATGTTTTGGCCAGGAAGATTTGCATCATTTGTTTCTGGAATCATGATATTTACATTGTTTACATATATGTTTAAAGGAGAAGGCATAACATTGAAAACTGCAGTTTCCTTAATATTAGCTTCTTGTATCATTTTAATTCAGTTATTCTGGAAATAAACATATTTATAATAAAGTATTACTAGGTTAAATATGAATAAAAGAACTATTGCTATAGATCAACTGATACGAGAAGAATATTTAAAGATTCAAAAACAAAATTATTTAAAAAATCTTGTTAATGAAGTTACATCTGAAATTCAAGAACAACAAATAAAGTTAAAAACAAAACCTTTAGCTGGTGGAACTATTACTAAATATCTTGTTCCTATATTACAATCTGCAGGATATGATATAGAATATCAAGGAAAACAATCTTTTACACCTATAAGTTCCAATGATCTATTATTCGATACTCCAGTAGTAAAAAAGAAATTTATAAAACAATTTCCAGGATTACATTTTAAAAATGTTTTAATTTCTGGTGGTAGTATCCAAAATTTAATGATTGGAGTAAAAGCATTAGGTTCTGGCCAAACCGCAACATATGATAAAGAAGGAAATATTCGATCAATTTTAATCAAATCAAAAAATGTTAGTTTTGATATATCAAATTTACCAAAATCATTAAATTCCTTAGCTGGGAAAACTCCTCCATTTTCTGAACAAGATCTTAAAAATCAATTTATATTAGATCCAAATGGATATTCAGCTACCATAGAAATTAAACGTATATCTAGTAAATCAAGATCAGATGCATTTGATAAAATTATTTTCAATACCCCAACTGGACCAGGTTCATTTGATGTTTCTGCTAATACAACAAAGAAATCATCAATTGGAGTTTCTGGTATAGCTACATTTGGAAAACAAATAAAATCAAAAGGATTTCAAATAGAAATTAATATAATAGGACAACTTATACCTATACAACCAGTTGAAATGGATGATATTGATTCTGCAAAAGATTCACTTTCAATTGGATATGATTTTTTACCTGTATTAAAAAGTGTATCTGATAAAAATTTCGTACCAATGACAGGATCTGGAGAAACAACAACTCCAGACGCAGTTTTAAATCAATTAAATCCATCACAACGAGATCAAGTTCGACAACTTCAAAAAGAATTAGACTCAAATGATTTATATGTAGAAGTATTATCAAAATACATTGCACAAAAATATGATTGGATTTTAAAACATTTTCCATCGTGGATGATAAAAACAGCTGAATTCATTGTTTGGTTTTTTGCCTGGGTATTAATTAACAACCCAGGTAGTCAATTGATATTAGATCCTAGTTTAGATAATTTTCAAAATTTATTGAATTGGATTGGATTTGTTGATATCTATTTTATAGGAACAATTGCAGATGGAGTTAATGCAGTAATATCATTGTGTAGATATGCTGCAACAGATGATACAAGATATTTAGTTGATGCAGCAATAAGTGCATTTGCTATGATACCATTCTATGGACTAGCAGGAAATTATGCAAATATATTTAAACCAGTTACTAGAAATGCAAAAGTTTTAAAAGTATTAAAAAGATCTAAAGATCTTGCTACTGCAGCTGCAAAATTATCTAAATCTAAATTATGGAAACGATATATAGAAGCATTAGTAAAAGGCGATGTTTCTACAATGGCAAATGTTATTAGAAAAATGGAAAAGAAAGGTCTTTTGACCAGAGAACAATTAGCATATATGGCCGGCCCAGATGGGGTAAAAGTATTGTCAATATATTTAGCTTCTGGAAAAAAGAATATACTTGAATTTGAAAAATATCTAGTTAAATTAAATAAAAAGCTACCGGCCAAATCACAAATTGATATTGAATGGGCAATAAAACATATGGATGGTGCTAGTATATATGCTAACTCTATGAGTCAATCGTTTCAACTAGCATATAATAATGCATTAAAACCAAATTTAATACAACGTGGAACTAATTTGGTAATTAAAGCTGGTGCAAAAGGAACTAATAAATTAGTTAAAGGTACAATGAGTGTAATCAAATCTGGAGCAAGATTTATAGGAATATATGCTTTATTAGGAAGTATAACACCAGCATTTGCAATTACAGCTGTAAGATTGTTTGTAAAAAATAGTAAAATTTATCAAAAATTATTTGCAAAACGTAAATTACTTGATATGGGTAAAGATTCATCTGAGTTTCTTCGAAAAATGTGGTATCAAGATTTATGGGGTAATCCCGGAAAATTAGCTTTAGCATTCAATAAAACATTTCAAGTAAGCATAAAAAATGTAGATGATTTATTAAAAAGAAGTGGTCGTGTAACATTAGGAACTACAGATAAATCAGCGCTTTCATTTTTAAGTGTATTTAATAGTGTTACTCAGAAACAAATAAGAAATGTAACTGACATAAGTAAAGCAGAACTAAGTGCTTTTTTAGTTACATTAAAAAATGGAGCATTTAAATCAAAGGGAGTAACTAAAAAAGCACAAAAACAATTATACAAAGAAATAGCGTCTACAGTAGCAGCTGGATCTGCAAATAAAACATCTAAGTTATGGATAGATTTTCAAGCAAATGGATTAAAAAATATATTAAATGGTAAACTATCTAAATATTGGACAAGAGAAGCTGTACAACAACAAGGATGGCTGGTAATGGTAAATGGAATTTTTTCAATTAAATTCGCAGATATTGCATTTGATGAAATAAATGCATTTTTTGATAAAGAAGGATTAGGTTGGGGACAAGATCCTTCTGAAGCAGATCAACAGAAAAATCTAGATCAAATGAAAGGATGTCTTTTAAAATTTATATATGATGCATGTTTAGAACATGATGTCCCATATGAACAAAATTTAAGAGAATTTAAAAATGTTATAGTAGATAAAGTTGCTCCATATTGGGAAACAATACAAATTAATTCAGAAGTAGCAATTGATGCTATAAAAGGTGGTATTTCTAATTTAACTGATGAACAAAAAAATAAAATAAAAAGTGATTTAGAATCATATCCTGGTTTAGTAGGTGATCTAGATAGTGAAACTGGGAGGTTAATTGCTCCTAAATATATAAAAATTGGAAATCGAAGAGTATTTAATCCATGGATCAGACCAACATATCGAGGATCGAAAGATATAAATCAAGAATTATTTGCAGATAGTGGAATAAAACAAGTAATTGGTGATGATTGGCATACTGGAGATGGAAAAACAGGAAGAGAAATAAAATATTGGAAAGCCGGAGATCTTGGTATACCATCAAACATACTTGCAAGTATATTATTATATCAAAAAAATACACCAGAAGAAGAAATTAATATTCCATTAAGTTTTCCTAATCAAGTATCAATAGCTAAACAACTAACAAGACTTGAATTAGCTGCTAAATCAAAATATGCTAAAGGACCAAATCAATATATATGGTTACCTGGACCTCCAAATGCAGAACAAGTTATTTCATATGTAGAACAAGTATCGTCAATTGAAACCAATACAAATTCAAGTTTAACTAAAGAATTGTTAAGATCGATATTACCAGATGAATATAAAAAATTAATTGACAAACCTAAGATTGAAAAAGAACAAACTAACGAACAAGACTTTCCAGGACCATTTGGAAAAGAACATGACTATTCAGATTATGGAGGCCCATGGGGGACTGGCCATCATCACAAAACAAAATTTAAAAAAGGACCAGGAAAAAACCCAACGGATTCAATTAGTTCAGATCGAGGAGAAGAAGAATCAAAAGATGATCGAATAACAGGATATCGATTAGTAAGTGAAGATCCAAAAAAAGGCACAGGTAAAAAGCCAAAAGGTTCCGGCAGAAGATTATATACGGATGAAAATCCAAAAGACACAGTATCAGTTAAATTTAAAACTAGACAAGATGTATCAGATACTTTAAATAAATCATCATTTAAATCTAAATCACACAAACGTCAATCACAAATAATTAATTTGATACATCAAAGACTTCGTGTTGCAGTTGAAAGAACAAAAGATCCAGAAAAGAAAAAAAGATTGAAAGCTGCATATGATTATATTAAAAAGAAAAAAGAAGCTTCCAAAGAAAAAACTAAAAGATTAAACAAAGAAAACTTTGTAGATGGTAAAAATCCAGGCAGAAAAGGATTATCACAAAGAGTTGGAATACCAAAAAATGCTACTATAGCTCAATTAGAAAAAGCTGCAAAGGCTGATGGAGAAAAAGGAAGATTAGCTAGATGGCAATTAAACATGAGACGAGGTAAAAAGAAAAAGAAATAATATGTTTAAACAAAGTAGTTACAAACATGATCCAAAACAATATTGGGTCTGGCCAATAAAAGAAAAATCATTTCCAGGATTAGAATCAATCAAATTTTTCGATCAATCTGGATATGCATTATGTACATTAGAATTAATGTATGCAATTGCAAATCATTCATATTTAAATGCTAATAGAGAAAAACAAGGTGTATACATGCCATGGATTGAATTGGATAACAAAATAGAAGGTCCTCATATAAATCATTCTTGGATAATGGAAAGAAAGGGATATGGAGGAGAAGCGTTACAACAATTGCAAGAATGGTGTAATGATTGCCCATTATTATATAAAGTTATTAAGTTAAAATCTAAATGGGGTATTGATATTAGTTTTGATTATGTAGATAAGAATGGAAACGTAATGGAATTATTTCATTATGAATGGGACAGTCATATATTAGATGAAGTATTAGAAACAAAAGAAAAAATAGAAAAAATTATATTTAATACAGATTGGAATGACTTTGCTAGAATGAAATTACGAAGAAAATCAGAATGGACCGGATTAGATTTTATAGCTCAAAGTAAATGGACTACCAAAGTATTAGATTTACCTCCAGAAAATTTTAAATTAGTTCCATGGAATATTGATTAATACATATTTATAAGTATATATGGCAAAATTAAAAAGAATAATAAAAGATATTGTTTTAGAAGGCAAATTATCTGATTGGGATGGTTATAACACACCAGCAGCTCTTAAAAAAGAAAAAGAGGTAAAAGGTAAAAATAAACCAGAAGATGCTATTACAGATCTAGATTTAAATACTAAAAACAGAAATCTTACTATCAAAGAATATAGTTATGGACCTTTAAATCCAGACGATGAAAAAGGATCTAAAAAGTTTTGGGAAGATAAAGCTCATATGTGGAACACCACAGTAGAAGCTGCTAAACAATCTAGATGTTCTAATTGTGGAGCATTTGACCAAAAAAAATCAACATTACGTAAAATTGAAAAAGCTATAGGCGAAGAAGGCAAAACAATAGTTAAGAATGCAAACATAGGATTTTGTGAATTCTTTTGGTTTAAATGTGCTGGGGCAAGAACATGTGATGCTTGGGTTGGTGGAGGTCCAATAAAATGAAATCTAGAGGTTTAGGCGACGATATTAAAAAAATTACGTCTGCTACACGATTAGACAAACTAGCAGAACGAATTGCTGATTTAACAAATAGTGATTGCGGATGTGATCGAAGACAAGAAAAGCTAAATAAATTATTTCCATATAAAAGGAATAAATAATGAATGAAGATTGCGGTTGTGGACATAAGAAAAGACCAACTCATATGGCTCCTAAAAAACAAGGAGTAAAAGCATTACTAATTAAATTAATGGGTGAACGTATCGAAAAGATAGATGGTAAATATGTTGTATACCCAAAAGGAAAAGGTAAGCGATTAGGAACTCACGACACAAAGAAAAAAGCTTTAAAACAATTAGCAGCAATTGAATTAAACAAATAATTCTTTAAAGATGATTAAATTAAAAAACATATTAAATGAAGAATATGTATCAGGCATATCTGATATCGATATAATAGCTGCTACTATAATTGGTGAAGCTGGTGGAGAAGGTAGTGATGGAATGAAAGCAGTAAAAAATGTATTACAAAATAGAGCTTCTGCTCGAGGGACTAGCATAGCTGGAGAAGCGTTGCGTCCAAAACAATTTTCAATGTGGAATAAAGCTACTATTGGAGTTAATATAGCAGCAGATTTTAATGAAAAAGATCGAATATCCAAAATACAATCAATAATCGATATGTATAAAAAACATACAAAATGGAATATAGCACTAACTTTATCTAAAACAAAAATTAAAGACATAACTAGCGGAGCTACTAAATATTATGCCTCCGGTGGACGTCATGCTATTGATCCACCATATTGGGCTAAGAATTGGAAAGACTCAGTTGTTATAGGAAATCATACTTTCGGAAATTAACAGTTAGCTTTTTAAATAGGTTGTATTTCTACTAAAAAATCATTATAATATAATTATGGAAAAGAATTATTTCGATCGAATGATGGTATCGGCTATTGAGTCTATGAAGACTAACAAACACAATTGGCCGTCTCATTGGGATAATACACAAAAAATTAATTTTTTAAATGAATGCATTGGTTGGTTAGAAGATAATGAGATGTATGAACAATGTGAAATAGTTTTAAATGAAAAGAAGAAAATCAAAAAATAAATCTTCAATCATACTTTTAAATGATGATTTTAACACGTTTGAACACGTTATACAGTCACTGCGTGAAATATGTGGTCACAATTATATTCAGGCTACTCAATGTGCGAGTATAGTGCATAGTAATGGAAAATGTGAGGTGTTTAGAGATAAAAAAGAACTTACCGAACAAATATTTTATGAATTAGAACTTCTAGGATTAACAGTAGAATTAACAGAATGATAAATAAATTTTTAATAGGATGGTATCATGCAAAATACCATAGAAATCTTAAAAAAGCAGAAGCAGCAAAAGATAATAAAGATATACATAAATTTAAACAGTTTATATATAAATCTGAAGATGCTTGGAGAAAAATAATAACATTAAACGATAAAAATAAAAAGAAATAGTTATGGCAAAGAAAACAACAATTGGAGAATCTCCAAAAGATAGGTCAATGAATATCATAGACAAGTTTATTAAAAGAGAAGAACGAAAAAATAGACACAAAGAAATATTACCAGGTAGAAGAAAAGCTAAAGATGTTCCTATAGATATGTGGCCATTAAAAGATCAAATAGAATATTGGGAAAATCAATCAGACGAACAAAAGTTTAATAGAAAATATGGTAGTTATATTGATTGGTTAGACACTGTAAAAGATATTACAGGATATCCAGATAGATCGTTTATGGACATGATATCTCCAAAAAATAACAAAGAAAGACTTCAAGAATTATATTCTTTAAAAATATTACCTAAACAAGCATATCAAATGCTTATAAAAGAAAATATTTTGTGGGTGTAGACTATAAATATGTTTATGGTCGTGGTAGATCAGCTTTGAATTTGTCAGAGTCAGAAATTAGATATGCAATGGAAAATACCAAATCTAATTCTGAAGCTGCTAGATTTTTAAAAGTATCATTTACTACATATAAAAAATATGCAAAACAATATAAAGATTCTGAAACTGGAAAAACATTATGGGAGTTTCATAAGAATCAAGCCGGAAAAGGCATAAATAAGGACGTTTCAAGAGCAACCGCAGGTCCTTATGCAATAGATAAAATATTAGAAGGAGAACATCCTAATTATCCAACTTGGAAATTACGAAATAGAATTATTGCCTTAGGTATATTACCAGAAAAATGTTCTAGTTGCGGATATGAAGAACGACGAATAACAGATGACACTACTCCATTATTGCTAGATCATAAAGATGGAGATGTATGCAATCATCGAATAGAAAATTTACAGCTGTTATGCTTGAATTGTTATTACATGCAAACTGGTAATCCATATAATAAAGACAAAGAACAATATTGGAATTATAATTTATTAGAATGATATTTATATTAAACGAACAATGGCATTTAAACACGGCACACCAAATAGTATAGTAACAGATGGATTAGTATTTTTAATAGATGCTGCAAATCCAAGATCATATCCTAAAACTGGACCAACTGTTCATAATATAATTAACGCAGTAAATTCTGGATCATTTCAAGATGATACATCTTTTAGTACTGATCAAGGAGGGGCTTTTAATTTTGATGGTGTAGATGATTATATACAAGTAGATCCTCCAATACCACAAGCAACAACAGCAATAACCGTTAATGTATGGTTTAAAGGCACTGCACAAGGTTCTCATAGTGGTGGTAATTATATTTTTGGTGGAAATCCTGGATATTACCATGGACCAGCATTATCAT
>Ga0098055_1000266_pt1 | contig 33571 bp, 27 predicted proteins | sample 17_taG_FD_75107 | JGI IMG/M metagenome (GOLD analysis project Ga0098055, IMG submission 75107) | Marine viral communities from the Subarctic Pacific Ocean - 17_ETSP_OMZ_AT15314 metaG | ecosystem: Environmental > Aquatic > Marine > Oceanic | place: Pacific Ocean | collected 2015-01-18 | reverse complement strand
CTTCCGTTTCTGATACCTTGTTACACCCTATCGACTGGTCTGCCATTCCCTATATTACTTCATGGGACGTTGAATATGATGAGAAGCCAACTGTTGATATAGCAGTTATAACAAACTCATACAACGGCAGCACTGCGACAAGTAATGGTTCATCAGATACCACATTTACAACAAAGGTGGGACATGTAATAACATACAGAGTGAGTGGTGCTACAACAGATGAAAGCCGCCTCATCTCTGAGTTTAAGGTCGAGTATGGCGACGGAACAGATAGTGGGTGGGTGAAAGTGAATACCCCTGCAACAAGTATAACTCAAGATATATCGTATGTTTATTCGACAACAACTGGTACAAGAAATGTAAAGGCGTATGTCAAAGATGATGTAGGAAATGAATCAGTTGCTTCTGACCCAACGATAACTTACACTATTGTAAATGCCGAACCTATTGCCATCCTTAGAGCGATACCAACAATGGTAAGAGCCGGGCAAGCAATTAGATTCGACGCATCTTCTTCGTATTCCATTAATTCAACGGCTTCACTTTCAACTTACACTTTCACCTTTGGAGACGGTTCGTCTGCTGCCTCTGGTAGTGCATCATTTAACGACCATACTTACGCTCAAGCGGGAGAGTTTCTAGCCACACTTGTTATCGTAGATTCTAACGGAACATCTTCGGCTACTGCTAAGGTAGTTGTGAAAGTATTACCTGCAACACTAATCATCCCATTAACATTGAATACAAAGCCTTCATCTTTCAATAGAAGAAGAGTCGCCAACTTTACTCAAACATCTGTATTAGATGCAGTCTATCCAGAAGTAACAGATAGAGGGCAAAGAGTTGATGAGTTTGAAATGCAAGGAATGTTCCTTAAGACAACCGAGAATACTGATATTGAGTTTATGGAAGAGTTGTTACAAAGCGGTGCATTGGTTGAGTTTGAATATGAAGCAGTTAATTTCTCTGGACAGGCAACTAACAAGACCTTTGTAGGAAGAATGATTTCATTCAACTATCAACGTCAAGGCGGCAACGTAGGGCAGACACCTTACACTGCTGTATTCGTTAGAGAAGCAGGTCTGGGGGCATGATGAATGGCTTATTCCCCAGTCGATATGAGACCGCCAGTTGGTGCAGAACCGGGTCTACCATTGACATCTATTGTTAATGCGTCGGGTACTTTTCGTAACACTTTTTCCGCTTCACAACCGCCAACTACAAACGACCTACTGCTAAACATTTCTCCCCCATCTTTGAACAGTGAGATGGGTTGGTTGGAGATGTCTCAAATAGAAGGCGTAACAGTAACGGGTTCTCATCATAGTAACTCAGCAACAAGTGTTTCAGTGTCGGGAACAGTCATGACATTCACCGAAGCAGGTAGGTTCGGGGCGCACAGTAGAAGAACAGAAACAGGTACTCACCCTGCTAACCATACTTTTTCTATCAAGAGAGATACAACTTCAATCCCTGCCACAGATAATCAACTGACGTTGGGTAGAACTACAACTAACGGGTCTCCTTTGAATATCGCTCATTACGCAGCAACAGTTCTCCCCTCAAACGGACTTGGGATTTCATTCGGCTCTTTTCACAACACCGCGTATTCAGTCATTGGTTTCATAGCAGACCGCTCAGATAAGACGGTTTCTGATATGGGTATGTTTGACAGAGCAGAAGAAAGTGGAGCAACTTCTTCATACTGGGGCATTAACTTAGGTGCAAGACAAACTGTATTGGCTAGTGGAACATCATTAACATCTCCATCAAGCACTGAATCCGCTACTGAAACTTCTAACATTCTTACGAATTACGAGACCATTCAAGTACCAAGAGTCATTGAAGGCACTGATGCAATTCCTTACACCATTGGAGCAGTAGAGAGAGGTAATCATGTTGTCGTAGATACATGCGGTCTTGTTGGCTACGAAGGTGCGTTAGTAGTTACAGCATTCCACAGTGTACCAGAGAATGCGAGTCATGCAACATATTCTGGGTTAAATGTTCAAGTCCATTCCGGTCAAAGTCTACTAAGAAATGGTAAGTGGTATAACGATGATTCGTTAGCCAGTGGTTCAAGATATAACTATACAGATGGAACACCTATATTTCCACTGCAAGAGGCACTAGGAACTGCTGCTAGACGCTCTGGACAGTCTGGAGATACAAACGACAACAAGACTACATATATGACGGGTAGGAATATTAGAACATCACCAAACACGGGGTTTGGAACTCAAACGGTTAACAACCGAACATCTGTTCAAGCAAAGGCCAGTGGTAGAATATATGGAGACATAACAGGAACAGGGGCTTGGTCTAAGACAACTGCAATTTCCTCAACATTCCTTGCTGATAAAGTCCCGACCCGTGTCAAAGTTGTTCCTTCAATTCTTCGTTATGAAAATGTAACAATCGAGGGGGTTGCATTTCGAAAACCAATTGTTGATTATCATATTCTAGTATCAGTTGTCAACACACCCAAAACGGTTCAAGCAGGTAACGCAACAGTTGACTATACAAGAGGCGCACCAAGATTAGGCCAGACTCACATTCGAGCAAACTATTCCGAAGATAGTGTAACAATATATCATGCTATATTCAGACTCGACCCAACACTTACAGGCGTTAAATTAGGAACTACTGCTCAAGCAAAACAAGTAACACAATCTGCATGGGGGTTACATCAAGTGACACCATTCAGACCCTTAACAAACCCATCATGGGCGAGAATACCAAAGTTGTGTGGAACAATAGAACCGGGTGGATTCTATCAACAAGGTGGCATTTCACATCTATGGGACGCAGATGCTTACGGTGGAGAGTTAATTGTAGGGGCAGATGCAATCGACGCATCAGACTTCAACTCGGCAGTGTGGGGCAACGGGCAAGTATGGGCTGATGGGGGCAATGGAGCAGCAGGGAATCCTAGAGGCAGTGAACTACTTCTATTCAAATGGACAGCCACTAATGACTCTCTATACACCGAAAATGCTACATCTGCAACAGACAATCCATTGTATAATCTATTAGTTGGTAAGTCTGAATCTCTCGATGCTAGAACTGGTATTTCTATCTCTGAATATGTGTATCAATGGACTATCCATGATTGGGTATTTCCTCAAGTCGAACTAATGAGATACTTAGGTCAAGAGAGAAAAGACCGGGCCAAACACCCGGACAGCACAACCTATGCACAGTCGTTACTTCATCCAACAATACATTGTTCGTCATTGCGAATCATGGAAGATGGGAAGATGATGATGGCTGCAATTCACCGAGATATGATAAGTAATACTGGGGATTATCCGAGTCCCGATATTAACCCTTGGCCTTGGAATCCAGATGGTTTTTCCAATCCATGTCCACCGGGTTTCTATTTCGATTCAACTGCCAAAACATGCAACCCAATACAAGATGAACAGAGCGACCCACTTAGCGGCACTGGTGAGGCTCTCATAGACCATCCAGACCCAGTGTTGAACTTCGGTGCTACAAACAACTACACTGGAACAAACTTTGGTGCTGTACCACCTTGGGGGTCAATGGTTGCTAACTCAAGTGCGAGAAGCCTCATTCTATTATGGTCGGACACCCCTGCAAAGAACGGCAAGGTGCGTGAAGGTAAGGCAATGTTCGACATAAAATATTCAACAGTTGACGGGGCAAGTAAAGGAACACAAAACTGGATAGAAGATGATACATGGTGGAGCGGTTCTCGAATCGCTTATTGGTTTCCCGAATCAGCACAGAGAGCGATACCGATTACTTACGGCTCATATCCAGAAGGACGTTGTTCTCACGCAGTCTTACCTAAGTGTCTCCCTCACATACTAAGTGATGGCTCGATTTTACATGGTTATCCATATCGACAAATGACTGACCGAGTTTCGTACTTAGGTTATACTACTATAACTACCCAGAAATCTGGTATAGACGCATGGGCGGTTGATAGATACAAGCATTTGAGAAAGACTAGGTTCATTCCTACAACCATTGGCTTTGCTGATTTCGGCTCATCTGCGAGTCCATACTGCGAGTTTGGATGGGCGGGTTGGGCTTTCCCTGCCTCTCTGTATAACACACGTTCCTATGACACTACGTCGTACTCAGAGGGTGATACAGATGCACCATTCGCGGGGTTGTTATCAACAAATGCTGCTAGGAAATTAGTCGGCCCTCTCGGTGGGTTCTCACATTTCGGACCTTTACATTACGGTCTTTCATCTAAAGCGCATCCGTACAGAACTGATAGAACTTGGAAACAGGTCCATGCCGGGTTAGGCTACGACATTCCGTTACATCTACTTGCACCCGGTCAGGTCCACGTCCGGGCTAGAGCAGGTGGAAAAGGAACTCTTGACTTAGAACTTGAAACGCCATTCTCAAGAACGGACACTCTTCACTTAGAAGGTGCAGCAGGTTTGTTGACTGGTTTTGATAAAGCAGGTGATGGTGGAACTATTGGACAGTCTTACCTACGTACTAATCTATGGGCTGACACAGCAAGAAGAACAACTAACAGTGGTAATGTTCTTTACAATGATGTTCTATTACCAAATGAGTTAATGGGTGGACCATTCGTTAGTGGTAATTCCTTGTCTGCGTTTTGGGTTAATCATCCAACAGACCACTTCCACGCAGGGGCTATACCTTTTATGACAGGCAGTGATTACGATTGGGATAAAGTCTACACTGCGGGTTATCCTCACGTAACATTGGCTCGAACACAGGAACTTAGTAAGAAGGACTGGGTTGCTGTATCTGAACAACTGAAATCATCAGTCGAAGTACACGTATCTAATCATGTAAGACCGTACTGGGATAGTGGTAGTATAGTGAACGCAACAGGTATATTATCCTCACAGGCTCACGTCACGGGGAATAGAAAAGAAATGAATGATACTGCGAGTGCGACAGGTGCAACTGGCGGCTATCTTGGTAAGGGTCAAAGAATATTGAGAACGCCCGATGGGACATTGCATCAATTTACAATTGCTCCATCAACTAAAACAAACCGAGGGAATCAACCTACGTATGTGCATTACTCAAAACCACCGGGTTCAGATTTATTCTGGAACAGACACGCTGAACAAATTGGTGCAACAACAACTGGTCGTGATGAAGTCCTACTTATTTCAGAGATAGGTGGGTCTGCACTTGACACTAATGATAAGATATACGGAGCAGCATTCGCATCAGATAGTCTAGGAACGATACACGCTGTTATCGAGGTAGCAAGGGACGATTCTGCTAATATTACAGGCGCACCAGTACGCAGACTCTTCTATACATATGCAACTAGAAACATAGTCGCATCTTCACCGGACCACGTGTATAAGTGGGACTGGTCGACTGTTACACCAATCAACATCTCAGCAACCAACAATCCATACACCACCGGGGATAACATGATGCAGCCTACATTAGTATGTGATTCTAAGGACAGGCTTCATTTGGCTGCTGTTCATTATAGACAAAGTGCTACTGAATATTCAGTTGTGTATTCAATAAAAGAACAGAATGCAAGTTGGGTTGCCCTTCCGAGTGGTAGTCCAACAACTTGGGATGATGGAAGATGGGTTTCAGTTGATACTACAACATCCGGTAGGATAGACTCACCTAAGTTAGCCCTTAGAGGCGACGACGTTCCTTTCATCTTCTTTAGAAAAGATAACAACACAGCGAATGCCAAAGTGTATGCTTGTCAAGGCGACTTAGGTTCTGGCACAGTGCATACTTTCGCAAGCCCACTTTACTTACATGAAAATGATGCTGATGTATGCGAGTGGTATGATGCAATCATAAACGAAGAAGATAGGATATATGTAGTCTGTAAGTTAAGTAAAGTCGATGACGTTGCCGCTAATGATGTAATGATAACCGCCATGAATGCTAGAGACGTATTGTCATCGACGACAAAGACTGTAAAACATATTTTTCATCCTATCTCTGGCGACCCATTCGATATGTCCGACATGACAATGACAACCAATGGGGATGGGAATATTCACATCGTCGTTAGATGGCGTAGTAACCTACAATATACGACAGTGCCTACCCCAGAGGTCGACGGTGCTGCACCGCTTGGTTGGCCCGCAGCCATTGACCCTGCACCATTGACAATAGCAGGTACATCGGGGGTGTGGACGCAACGCTCACACTTCATGGAGATATGGCTTCCTTCTTTCGAGTTTGATGCTGCTACTGCTAGTGAGAATGTTATCCGTTCTATGAACGTCCGTTGGCTATCTGTACCTTCAATGAAAACGGATGGCACAGAATGGACTATACTAGGTGCTGCTGAAACTCTTGCAGGTAGTGAGGACTTCACTCACGATGCACCACAATTACGTTACCAAAGATTCTGGGGACATAATGCGGCAGACTTAGACTTGGCTTGGACGACTAACCCATTGGCTTGGTATAGGACACCACACGCAGGGTCGTCCTTGTACTGGCCTTGGAGCGGGGCTTTGATTACCCGCATAGGCGACCAAGATGCCGTGAGTGGTACTACTAACCGACATGGGTTTTAGAAGCAAGCACACATTGACTCGCCGCTAATTTCTGCTTGGGTACATGAGTCGCAAACCATACGCCATTCGCCCGCCCAGTATTCTTGCATGTTTTCGTGTTGTTCTCCGCATTGGTAGCAGCGTCCGTTACTCATGTACTGCGGTAGGGCTAGGGGTATATAAGATGTTTGCTTTGTGTTTGTGAAACTGTATAACAGATACCCTTATATACCAATGCACACTCGGATAGAACATGAGCAACCGAAACAGCCTACGAGAATACTGGAACGAAAGACAACAAGCACGTTGGAATAGGAATGAGGGAGAAACTTATTCTGAATACATCGTTAGAGAATTGAATATATCATTAGAGCATTTTGGACGCTCTGAAAGAGCCGAAGTGAGAGACGACCATGTTTACTTCTGCGGTATGACTGTCTTAGAACACTGGGCTGACTGGTGCGACTGCCGCCCTGCATCTTGGGTATGCACCGACCACACTAACCCTAACGAAACTGTTGTCTGGAATCACAGAGAGCATGAAGGTGAAAAATGGTCTGGTAGTTTCAACGTATGGCATCAATTCGTAGTATCAACTCTCTGCCACATCGAAGGGTGTGGTTGGACTGGCGACTATCGAGACGGGGACGCTTGGGTGTTCGACCCTATCGCTAACCCACCGTATGAAGGCCGAACAATAAGTGTGCAAGAATTGGCTTCACTTATGTCTTAGACTTCTGCGACAAGCACTTCGGTTGTTAGGACTAACCCTGCAATCGAAGCGGCTGTCTCCAGTGAGTTTTTGACAACCTTGGCAGGGTCAATAACACCCTGTTCTATAAGGTCGCCAAACTCTAAAGTCTTAGCGTTTAGACCGTAGTTAGGGTCATTCATTTCTATGACCTGTTCTAGTGCTTCATCACTATCAACACCTGCGTTAAAACACAACTGATGGAACGGCTCTGCTAGTGCATCATGAACCATCATCATACCTAGCCATTCGTCGCCTTCATGGTCGTCTGAGGCATCTAGTATCTCATCTCTAGCACGTAGATACATGATAGAGCCACCTACCACTATACCTTCTTGTAAAGCGGCTCTAGTAGCGTTCAATGAATCATCCACACGTGCGATTCTTTCTTTCATCTCTGCTTCGGTTTTACCACCGATGTGTAATACTGCAACACCGCCGGAAATCTTACCTGCTCTTGCTTTCAATGCCTCTGCTTCCCAATCAGTTTCAGCATCATTCGCTTGAGAAATAAGTGCTTGTTGTCTTTTGTTAATATCTCCCTCTGTACCACGACCGCCAACTATTGTTGTTTTCTTCATCGTACATGAGATTGAAGCAGCACCACCTAAAGATTCTATTCCGTTCCTTTGAGTCGACATTCCCTTACTGGAGAAAATCGGAACTGCTCCTACAACCGTAGCAATATCGGTGAGTATTTCTTCACGTGAATTACCAAATGAAGGTGCTTCTACTGCTGCAACTTCTAAAACACCACGCGAAGCATTAAGGGCGAGCGTAGCCAAAGCCTCACCTTCCATCTTGGTAGCGATAATCAAAAGCGGTCTTTTCATTTCTACTGCATAATTTAGAACATCAACAATTTCTTGAGCGGTTCGAATGGTTTCGTCGGTTACTAAAATCAAAGGTTTCTTCATCGACGTTTCTTGTTTCTCCGGGTCTGTAATAAAATGTGAACTAAGTAGCCCCTTAGTAAACTCAAGTCCGTCAACAATTTCCAGTGTTGTGTCGAGACCATTCGATTCTTCAATCGAGACAATTCCATCTCTTCCTACTGTTTGAAATGCTTGTGAAATCAGAGAGCCGATTGCTTCATCGTTATTGGCTGCTATTGTTGCTACATGAATCAAAGACGTGTCGTCAACATCGGTAGCCGCATCTTCAATTGACTTGACTGCTATCTGAACCGCTTTATCAAAACCTTTCTTGATGTGTATTGGGTTACGACCTGTTTTCATTTCAACTAATCCTTTATTGCATAATGATTGAGTTAAGATAGAGGCGGTAGTTGTTCCATCCCCTGCATTATCTTGAGCCTTGCTTGCTGCTTCTTGAATCAGACGCACACCCAGATTGGCATACGGGTCCTCTTGCATATCAATATCTTTAGCAATAGTAACACCATCATTGATTACAATAGGAGAACCATACTGTCTCTCTAGTATAACTGTTCGAGCCGCAGGTCCTAATGTTGGCTTGACTGAGTTAGCAACTTCGTTTATTCCTCTCATCAATGCTTCTCTTGCTTCTTCTCCATAGATTGAACGCTTCATTCGACCACCCCTATTATGCTCACGGTTCTAACCATCAAGCAAACATTTCCGTTCCACTGTAATGATGTACCAGAGTCTTTCTCTATCAAAACAATATCGCCTATTTTATAGTTAGATTCTTCATGATAAGGTGTTATTGCTTCTATCACACCGAAGCCATATGATGCTGCTTCGTCTTGTAATAATATTCCACTTGTTGTTGTTTGTTCTGGGACCCATCGTCTAACTAGGGCATATCCTTTCGTCGGTGTTAAAACTCTCACAAGCGGTTCGAGACCTAAGTGTAATATTAAGCATACGGTAAATAACTTTACTTTACCGTCTATAAGCATGGATGATGAGGCCGAGCGGTATGTTCGCATCGTTAGAGACCCTAATGACGATGAGTTTGTCATTACCCCGCCAGATAATTTGAAAGATTTCGTCGAGGAATTAGGGCAAGACCCACGCAGACCGAGGACAGCGATTGCTCGGTTCGTTTCTCGAACATGGGCTGAGGTTCAGTGGTTGAATTATAGAGCAAGAGATACAGTAGCGGAACACGCTATGACCGTCGCTGACAAAGAAGATATTAACAGACCTGCTCACTACCCACAGGACTTCGGTCTTGGTTTAATCCCACACCCAAAAACGATGACGGCTTCTTCAAATGAATGGACGACAAGCGGACCAACAACTTACTGTTATACTAATCTCGCATCACCAAAACCATTCGACCCTCATCTTCACACCGGGTACACCGGGGCAACCGATGGCTTCGGTTATCTCTACGCATCTGCGTCGATATTCCCAGACCAGTACGATTTGACGAGCAGACGTGGCGGTGGACCACGTGGCGGTTTTGCATTTACAACAGGACCGACCGAAGGTAATTATCCAACATCAGTTTTACCAAACCCAACATTCAATCTAGGAACATTGGGTTACAGCAATGGCGGTTGGAATCCAGAAGGTCTACAATGGATGAATAGACCAAGACAATTTCAACTAGGAAATCTAAGAAACAACTGGCCTCACAAAGTTTTCTTCGTTAGGTCAAGGCAGGTCTTGGGTCGAACAATATACGGGCAGATAGCAGAAGATGAGGCAACACCAAAGACACCTGTTGTATTAGTTAATGGAAGTAGACCCTTACATGGTGTTAAGTCGATTTCTTCAAAGGATAACTTGAACACACCACGACAATTAACAATCAACATATCATCTGTTGCGGGACGAAGGAGCGGCATAGCAGAAGTCGGAGAAACGATTCAAGTTTACTTAGCCCCACGTATGTGGTCTAATCCACCATTGATATTCACGGGTTATGTAGCAGGGATAGAAGAAACATCAACCAATATTAGATTAACTTGTCTTGATGCACTGGGCTTCTTGACAAATGAATATATCACGGAAGAACCTGCTCACGCCAATGGTAATATTTCTACTATGATTAAATCCATAGTTGCTGAATCAAGTTACAAACCACCTATCGCCCGCATCATCTCTGACTTCCGATTTAATTTACCAACTGGTTTGAAGTTTAAGGGTAAGACGAGATTAGCAGCAATTCAAACTCTGCTGAGTTTTGTGAACTCAGGTCCGGTACAATATCAAATCTACGCAGACGCTTATGGTTACGTTCACGTAGCCCAGAAGAAAGAACTTCACGATTCTAATGTTACCCCTTACGTAGCAGGTCGCGTTCCAAAGACTACTGTTCCTCACGACTTTTATCCAACTATGATTGAGAGAGTTACAAACGATGATGACTTCTTCAACAAAGTTACTGTTGAAAATGAAGAATTAGATATTAGCGCTACTGTCTCAATGACAAGTGAAAGACCTGTTCATCGGTACGTAAAAGATACTGGCGTTACGACTGTTGCACACGCTGAAACTCTTGGTAGGCAGATACTCATGAGACAAGGAATTGCGTACAGTCAATGGATAGTAGAAGGGCTGCCAGAGAGATTCGATTTGAGAGCGGGAGACATAATGGACTTCGCATCTGTCGATGGGGGACTAGCAGGTCGACAAGAATTATTCTCAGTCGGTTGGCAGTTTTCAACTGACGATTCTGTTATGACATTAACAGTCGGAAAACAACCATCAGATATAGCCGCGACCATGAGGATGGCTGCGGGATTAAGTGTGCAGTAGAACAACTAAGTCAATCAGAACCCCTCTTTATCAAGGGTGTTGTTCTGTATTCGGGGTAGTGTATTTACTTATAAAGGTTTGTATGTATATAGTGTAATCATCCTATGTGGAACAAAAGGGGTCATCATTAGAACCATTTCCCCGTAGGGGGAAATGTTTCTACAAGAATTAATACAATTCCAATACCCCTTACAGGCACACATATACAAGAGTAGTGTATGTGTAACATCACTAGGGGAACACTCATCATTAAATCCCTATAAGTAAAATGTTATATACCCCTACCCCTTCCCGTAGAACATGAGCAACCGAATCACAGAACTAATAACACAAATCAGAGAATTACCGGACCGTCCTACTTTAGAAGCGGGCGACTGTCATTTCCAAAAATACGGAACAACGTCTGTACGTGTATGGTCTTACAGAGTGCGCCCATTGACAGGGGCGGGAATCCCACGAAACTTAATCACGTCAAGAACTTCATACCACAGGGTCAACCAAGGTAGAAGCCGTTTCCCAGACACCGTTTACGACTTGGAAGTTGAAGTGCCTCACAACACATCAGCAGACAGTCGAAACTGCGTATGTGGCTGTAATGAATTAACTAACGAGTTATACTCGGAATTGGAACAACAAGGCTTCAATGTGTATTGGGGCGGCAGAACCCACTGGTTAGACCGTTGAGTTAATAATGGTGGGGGAACACCCCTCAATTACCTCGAAGGTTATACCTCAACATACTGGTTGCTCTTGTATGAAAGTCGAGGGGCATGTGTCCTTCGGGGCGGGGTGACATTTCCCATTGTAATTGCACATGTCCTTCGCACCTCTTACAACTCTCATTATATTGGTGGGGTCTATCTGATACATCATGGCCGTCGTGAGAATCAACATACCAACTAAAGCGAAACTGCCTAATCTTTGGGATGAGATACAGCCAGATTTCCCAATGCCTTCACCTAGAAAGTTTCAGAATGAAGCGTTATCAGTTATCTATCACGCATTGAAGAAGGATGACTTCGACAACATAGTTATTCAAGCACCTACTGGAATAGGGAAATCAGCCATAGCCATGACCGTTCAATCACAGTTTCAGTCTGCTTACCTCTTGACACCAAGCCTCGGCCTCGCGACTCAGTACCTTGCCGACTACGGTCATGTCGTAAAGGAAGTGAGGGGTCGTTCCAACTTCCCCTGTTGGGTGAAGAGTGGGACTGCCGATGGCGCTCCCTGTTGGACGAAGCGTGGTGGGTCGTGTCCACATTCGAAAGAGGCTGACCCCTGTCCCTACTACGAACAGAAGTTTGCCGCTTCCGATGCACGTATCACCCTATCGAATCCCGCTTATTTGTTTAGGGTTATACAGGGCGACCCTAGATTTGAGCAGAGGGACTTTGCTATCATAGATGAGGCTCACAGGATGGAAGGATTTCTCCTTGACCTTCTCGGCACTAGACTATCAGAGAAAGATTGGCAAAAAGTACATGGTCCAAAATGGAACTTCCCAATGCACTATCACCCCGCCGACTGGCTTGATGATGTAAAGGACTTCGTGAAGTCTTGCGATATGCACCTCAAGGCAGCCGAGGATGAGGAAGATGATGTAAAAATAAAGGCGTTCCGTAGTATCTTAGAGAAAGGAACTACGATTCTCACACTTCTGCAACAACCCGACAACGTGGTTGTCAAAATGGATAAGACAAGATTCGGTAGGTTTGTTGAGTTTAAGCCAGTGCGGGTTCGTGATTATGCAGTTGATATGTTGGAGACAGTTGCGAGAAAAAGAATCTTCTTGTCTGCTACTATACTTGACGTAGATACGTACCTTCATTCTATGGGACTTGAGGACCAAAAAACTCTCTACATCAACATTACCGAAAGTCCATTCCCCAAAGATTGCTTCAACATTCATTATGCCCCCGTTGGTTCTATGTCATACTCGAAGAGAGATGCGACTATCCCCAAACAAGTCAAAGCAATAATCGGGATAATGGAAAAATACCCGAACAAGCGTGGTGTTGTTCTACCTCATACGCATTACATAAGGAAGGGCATAGTTGAAGGTTTGAGAGCAGCAGGTTACGGAGACCGAGTTGTAACTCATGATTCAGATGCAAAGGGTCGAGATTCAGCCATTGATTATTTCATGACAAGTAAAAAAGACAACCTAGTTTTAATTTCAACTTATGTTAACGAGGGGTTTGACTTCAAAGGTAAACTAGCCGAGTGGTTGGTATTGTGTAAAGTACCCTATTTACCCGTCGTAGACCCTGTTATATCGACGCGATTGGCAGAGGACGAACATGCGTGGCGGAGAAAATACGAAGGCACTGAGGACTGTCCATACGAGCCACCTAGTAAGTATAGTAATGGCATGTGCGGTTCTTTCGCTTGCCCTGCTCCTTGTAAGAAATGGTACAACCTTCAAACTGCCTTGACTATCGTTCAAGGTGCGGGTAGAATAGTACGTTCACCAAAAGACAAGGGACAAATATTCATCTTGGATTCATCGTGGGCTAGATTTCAGAGGATGAATGCAGGTATGCTTCCGGCTTGGTTCAGAAACAATATCGGACCTATGCCTACTTGGTTAAGGAGACACGTAACATGATGAAGAAGAAGATGATATTTGAAAAACGCAATCCGTATTTCAGAACAGAGTTGAAAAGTAAGAGAGCGATAATGTGTTTTGTAATGCACGAAAACGGAGAACCGTTATACAAATCTGCTGAGGCTCTTTGGAGCAAAGTCAATCGACAGTATCAAAAACATGGTTATGTCAAGAGTAAAGCATGGATGGAATGGATAGGTTTTCGAGAGTTGTTTTGGGACAGACTTGTAGACTCTCATAAGGACTGGATAAGTACACGTGAGGACATTCAAAGGTATGCTACCATAAGCAAACGAGCATCTATGATAATGGGGGAAGAGGAATGACACGTTGGCTATTGAATAGAACAATACCGAACAAAGTGCTTGCACCTTCTACTGATAGTCAACCTTCGCGTGAATGCGAAGTTGTAGGACTGTTCACCCTACCCGAATGTCCTAACTGTAAGAGAGATGGTCCGGTTGACTGTATGGCTCTTGGACCGGGTAATATGTGGCCTAATAGTGTGGTTGTATGTGGAGATAATGACTGCGGGTTATATTGGTCTCTAGTATCACAATTTCCACCGGAGACGAAATGGCGGTCTGATGTAACACCTTAAGAGGGTGAGGATAAGGAGAGAGGGAATATGGTTCATGTAAGACAGTCAAGTGAGAACGCAACAGTATATCACGTCGAAGAGATTGGTTATGATGTAGTGTTAACTTTCTTGTCTGCGACAAAGGGTCGTATGGACTTCTCTGTATCTCTGGATGGCGAACCCAAAGGTAAAGTCAATGTTCTATCTCAATACAGTATCAAGCGTCTAGCGAAAGACTGTAAGATAAAAGATGAAGATTTCCAAACCAACTTACTCAAGGCGGGTCTTATTCTAAAGGATGGAGAATACGAAGCAGCAGAGTTTGTATCTGCTGAAAAGAAAGAGGCAGAGTCATTGTATGGGGATATTGAAGATAGTGATGTAAATGATTTCTTGGGTGACACACAACTACTAGACAAGGTGAACACTATACTTCACGAATCAAGAGATATGCCTTTCGTCGGTGATGATGCTAACTTGATATTGACATTCCTTGTCATGTTATCTTGTAAAACAGACTCGCCATTGAATCTTGAATTGATAGGTCAATCGGCATCTGGAAAAACATACATGACACTGACTGCTAGAAACGGTTTTCCCAAATCTATGTGCATGGTATTAGCGGGTGCATCGAGAGAAGCAATGAAGTATGACTATGACGAGATAGATGAGGATGGGAACTTCATTGTCAACGTAGATGGGAAATGTATTATCATCTTGGAGAAAGACGAATCGTTTGCATTCATTCAGAGGATGAAACCTCTCATGTCTGGGGACGATAAGGAACTCATTTGGAAAACACCAATGAAGAATGAAATGACAGGAGAGATTGAGACTAGAGATTTCATTATCAGAGGCCAACCTGCTTTCATTACACTAACAACTAGGAATCCAAAAGAACAGGAACAAATCACAAGACAACTTCTGATGACACCTCAAACCTCTGTAAGTAAAGTTGGGAATGTTGTTCGAAATCAGTTGTTAGCGAAGGCTCGACCCGAAACTTTCACAGTCAATCCGTTGATTCATACTTTACAAGCATCTATGCTATCCCTTAGAAAGAATAGAGTAAGAAATATTTTCGCACCTTTGTTGGCTGAGTTTTTCCCATCGAGAAATGCTCAACACCAGCGTGATGTGAAGAAGGTACTATCAGTAATCGACGCAGTTACGTTACTACATAGTCAACAACGTCCGACACAGACTGACAAAACTGGCACATACATTCTTTCTTCTATCGAGGATAATATTGTTGGCTTGTTATTATGCGACATTGTTCTTCGTGCTTCATTGTCTGGCGTACCGGACGATGCGTGGAATACATTTCAACAGATGCAGATAATGGCTGATTCAAAACGCAGACTTACAATAGATGCTATTCAACAGTGGTTAAACATTCACGCATTCTCGGTTTCCAAATCTCAAATCAAGGAGAAGCATTTGCCTACATTAGAAGATGCGGGTCTCATTGAAGTTGCCAATCGTGGTGGTGGACGTGGTGGTGGACGCAAGACGTACAAGATAGTTAAGTCGAGAGAAGGACTACTAGATACATATGCACTAACACCATTATTCATAGAGGCGGTTCGAGATAATCTAAGAAATGTAATCACCGACTTTTCAGATGTGCTTGGAACATCAGAACGAGCAAATGCGATTCGCGCTCTTACAAAGAATGAAGGTAAGATTCTCCGTAGCATCGGTTGTAAAACGAAAGAAGAATCTGAAGTGTGGAGAAGTTTATTCTTACCAAATTATTTCAGAACATCAACCAAAGGAAATCTGTTATGGAAGATAGTCGGAACATCAGAACATAGAGATAGATTATTTTCTGGCTCGGCATGGTTTGATGACAGTTGGGAATCAACCGCTACTGAAAAGTTAGAAGCGAAAAGAGAAATGAGAGCGGAGATGAAAGCGACTACTATGAAAACAGCAGACGTTGATAATGATACTCTATGGGACGCTCTTATGGAATCACACCTAGAGGACTTAGAGGAATGATGACGCTCTTTATATGGGTGGGGATTTCTAACTCTGAATATGCCGTCAAAGACCGCTAGTAAAACAAAGAAATTGCCAAAGAACGTACAGAGCCGTTTACAGCCCTACATAGATAGGGGTGTTCAGAACGGTATTTTCGTGGACGACTCACCAGTCGTTGACCTTTTCTCAAGAAAAGCAAACGACCCGAATCTCCGTGAAACAATTCAAGCATTAGGTGGAATGAAATCACCTGCCGCTCAAGGATTCGTAACTGATTGTGTCCTTACTGATTTGTCTAATATCCTACGTCAAAAATCGTACACTGCTCATATGGACGTATGGGAAGTTGCTCACCGAACAGTCGGAATCGCAAAAGGAAATCCACGCCCAGTTTGTTTCATCTACGGTCAAGCCGTTATAGAAGATGGAGACGCAACTATGGAAGCAGCAATGTTCAGCATGTCTCTATGGGATGACGACGCAGCAATCGCAGATGACCTTGTAAGAGGCTCATGGAAGGCTGCTGTATCATGCAGAAACCTAGACGCTGAAATGCTAGACCTAAGACCATTGACAGGCTTAACAGCGTTCAATGAAGAAGAATACGACCATTCACCCGCAGAGGACGTTCTACGAAACTTGTATGACGTTACAGACATAGCAGAATTAGAGGACGACATCTCAAGAACACCTAGAGACTACCGCCTAGTTGAAGCAACTGTATCATATGCAGGGGTCCAGACTTCAAGGACTGGAAATCAATTCGGAAAAGTCTTACTAAAGGACGAATCAACTATGACTATGGATGCAATCGAGAGCGGTGAAAACCTTATGCTCAACTGTATTACTACACCCGATATTGCATCTCGCTATGGTAGATATTCAAGAATCCTAGCACTTATCACAACCAAAGTGAATGGTGAATATGGACTATCCGCGAACCTAGAAATCGCAGTCGGCCTAGTGGTTGTTGAACCACCAAAGCCCGAAGTACCCGAAGCAGTAGCAGGGGACGATGGAGCAGACGACGCAGCAGATTATTTTGCTGACGACGATGACGAAGAAACACAAGACTCACCAGTTGAAGAAACCGTTGAAGAGACCGCAACAGACGGCTCAAATGAGGCGGAATCTGAAACGGAAACTGCTGAGGGTTCTGATAAATCCCACGAAGCCCCGTCGACAGATGACGATTGGGACGATTGGGAATAATCGGATTTAATTAGGTGGAGAACGGAGAGATTATTATGGCAAAGTCAACAAAGAAGAAAACCGAAGCCTACGCTAATTTGATTGCATCGTGTGATACAGGAGATTCAATGGTTAAGATTCGCCCACGACATATGAAACTACAAGGTTTCAGTGGAGCGGGTAAGTCCACCTTTGCCTTGACACACTTCGCACATCATAGTGAAGGAAGAGACCCGTCTGAGTGTCTCATGACGATTATTGATTGCGATTTAGAAGGCCAAGCCGACTTAGTTGCACGTGAAGATATTCTACCTAAACCTCTTCGTTCTCGCCTATACCGTAAGGTATGTCGTAACCCCCAAGAAGTCAATGATATGGTATTAGCATTCATTGATTTACATAGACAACATGCTGCTGAATATCCAGACGGTGTTCGTGTCATGGTTATGGAAAATGAAGGTGCATACTATCTATCATGCCGGGACTATTATTCTCAAGAAGTACATGGTAAATCCGAAGGAGAATTGTTACTAGCACGACAACAACAAGCAGTTGCAGAAGGTAAGAAAACACTACCTGCTTTTGCCGAAGGTCAAATGCACTCTTACAAAGTGATTAACAAATTATTTTTCCAACCATATGAGAGATTAAAAATCGGTGGAGAGTTGTATAACTATCATTTCATATCTACGGTATTACTTAGACAGTACACCCAAGATTACGGAACTGCAAACGAAAAACAAGTCGTTTCCGCAGCAGGTCGTCCAGACCAAACCGACCCTCTCTTTGATTGGATTATCGAATTATCTCAGCAACAGAGAACCAAAGGCGGAGAGACTCAAGTTAGGCACACGGCACACGTAAAGAAATCACGTGCTTGTAAACCATTTAGAATAGACAACCCAACACCCGAAAGGTTCTGGAACGCTGCTAAAAAACAGGGGATGAATTGAATGATGAAACACCCCGCATGGCTAATGTGGTCTGAGGCTATTCCATCTGAAACAATTGATGGATGGGTCGAGAAGTGTGTTAAACTACCAGTCCAAAAAGCATCAACCTTTAGGACTGGAGATGACGGAGACGATGAGAATGACGGTCATAGAAAGACCGATATTAGATGGGTCCCGAATGATGATGTCTACAAAGAATTACACAACACAATATGGGAATATGCAATGGCAGCAAACCAACATTTTGGTGTCTCTGTTACCTCATTGCCACCGCTACAATTTACAGAGTATGCTGATGTAGGACACCACTACCACACACACCATGACATCGACTGGAACAGACAAGATGGTATGCACAGGAAGTTAAGCATAGTCATTCAATTATCCGACCCAGAGGATTACGAAGGGGGAGAATTAGGATTCTCTCACACCGCTTCACCTGCTCAAATAGACCTAGCAAAGAAGGGGTCAATCATAGTGTTCCCTTCCTATCATGAACACTTTGTAACCCCTATTACCAGTGGACACCGCAAGTCCTTAGTAGGATGGATAGAAGGCCCCCGTTGGCAATAAATAAGCCGTTTAATTTATACGACACTTGAGACACGCTTTCATTATGAAAGTACCCTACTTATCGGCCAGTAGACTAAAAATGGCGAAGAACTGCACACAACAGTATGAGTATCATTATGACCCCAAGTCTGATGATGAAATAACGCTTAAGGCAAAAGCGAACCACAGGGATTCTAGTCAAGCGGCTAGAGTCGGAACGAATGTTCACAATGCACTAGAGCATTGGCGTAAGCCCGATGAAGATGGTAAGACAGGCAAACTAACATTCGACCGTCTTATGGAATATTATGAGAAAGAAAACTCAATCTCAGAAGTCGATTTCCAATTCTATGAAGATGGCAAACGTATGCTGACCCGTTGGTTCGACCGAAGGGGTCGTCAACCAGTAAGAATCATCGACACTGAAAGAGGATTCGGAACACATCGAAGTCCTTACAAATTATCAAACGGAACACCAGTATTCGGTTTTATTGATGCCATCTTGGAACACAGGGATGGGACGATTGAATTACTTGACTACAAGACTCAAAGGGCTGACATAACTCAAGCCGAGGCTGATAATTCAATACAGGCCGGAATCTATCTTGCAGTTGCGAGAGAGTGGTGGCCGGAAAAGAAAATCAAGTTTTCATTTGACTTGCTACGCTACGGCGTAGTGTCAACTACATGGTCCGATGAGAAAATTGATTCGTTCAAAGACTGGCTGAAAACTCAATACGAATGGATTTCAAAAATTGAGAAAGGGAATCCAACTATCGGTGATGGTTGTAAGTGGTGTGCATTCGCTGACTTATGTCCAAAGGCACAGGAATTAATGCAGAAGGGTGCATGGGATTTACTCGACCCTACTATGGGTGAGGACTTGGATGAGATGCTAACAGAGTTAGCCACTATCAAAGCCTCTAAGCAGATGTTAGACCGTAGGCAAAGGTCAATCGACGCTCACCTAAAGAACAACGTGTTCGATAGGCAGATGCCTGTTGATGACTGCGTTATAGAGACGCAGAATTGGTCTGTTGTATGGGGTGAGACAACAAGAACTCAGTACATTCCGTCAATGGTTCAAGAACTTGTTCCACCTGCTGTATTCGGCCAGATGGTTACTTTATCCAAAACTGCCGTTGAAAAAGTGCTTCCTGTATTACCCGAAGATGTGGCGGTCCAAGTCAAAAAGACTGCGATAGTTAAGCCACAGCGTAGGATGAACATAAAGAAAAAGGAATCGAAAGCAGATGAATGATAAAACACAAGACGACAAATACGTGCCTAGCAGTAAATATGGACAGCGACGAAAAGGTCGCCTAGGCAAGTCTGATGGTCGTAATGTGAAACGTCTTTGGAATGCTATGATGAAAGCGGGTGCAACTCATCCCGATGGTGTTCCATTGACTACGGGTCAAATTGCTGCACTCGATAATCAACCATTCGAAATGAATCGGTTGTCAAATCATCTGGCAAAGAAACCTCATCTATTCGTGTGCGTAGGTTCTGAAAAAATAAGCAGCGTAGATGGCAGGTCCAAATATCCGCAGAAAACATGGCTTGCTTTACCAGATGCGTATGACCTATAAGTAAAAGGTTATATACCCCTACCCGCTCCGATAGAACATGGAGAAACGCCTCACTCTAACAGAAAAGCAAGCACTAATCACGCTCATGCCCGCACACCCTATGTATAGGGACATACAAGGACCCGCTCAATGTTGTTCAGAATGCGGACTAGCGTATCACCCAAGCGACAAGAGAGCAGTTGAAAGAAATCAAGACAAGGACTACGCAAATGGACGTTGCGACGTATGTGTTCCCGGCCATCATTGGTATTGGACTAACCGACACGGCTTTGCTCCCGACACATACGAAGGGCAATATACAACAAAAAATGGTTGGTAATACCTATAACGAACATCTTATATACCCCTAGCCTCTCCGCTAGAACATGAACTGCCAAGAACAACAAATGACACAACAAATGTGGGACGCTATGCCTCAAGGCATGACTGTAAACTATGTACGTCAAATGGAAAACATGGACGTAGAAGTAACTGTTTCCGTTACCAATGGTGCTACTTACAACTGGGACGCGGAAGTCGGTGCTTGGTATGCAACTCGCGTAGCCAACATGAACGCTGTAATGAGGGCTTACAGGGACAGGGTTGACGGGGTTTCCGACGTTTACGTCGCTGCTGAGTTAGAGAGGGTGTACGCATGAGTGCATTCGACCCTCGACTTCAATTCTTGAAGGACGGTTTGGCCGCATGGGAAATCCAGAATCATTGGAAAGGACCTTGCGGCCATTCTATCTCTGAATTAGACCACGACTGCGAATATTGTACGGCAGTCAATGAGTATCTTATGTGGCTAGACTGGCTGCCAGAATACAACTACGGCCAAAGAGTAGGCGGGCAATAACACAAGCCCGTTTATATTGGTGGGGAACTACGTTCAAGGTATGGCTAGAGAGAACACACCCAACACTGCCGTTTCTCGACAGGTGGATATAACAGCCGCCACTAGCCGCCTTACACCATTCCTCGATGCAGGGACAGTGGATGACCCACCTACCCCAGTACGTATTTTATTCGACGACGACGGTGCTTCTATTTGGACTACGAATCAAACGAGAACACTTCAAGTATTTGTTGACCGATGGAATGTTCTTTCTTCACTGGCGAAGCCTTGTGTGCTTTTGGTTAATCCAAAGGAACTTTCGAATCTTCTCAAACTAAAGTTTCAGAGGGATGAAACTGTTCGTATCACTACGGACACCCATAGTATGATTCGCATACAAGGAGAAACCACAGGAGCAGAAATCAATTGTTCTGACGAGGATGAATGTTTGACAATACCAGACCGTTGGGTTTTACCTATCGTGGATGGCGTGAGAACATTCCCCATGTTTAGAAATGAACCTGCTGATTATGTTATTGAAATGTCTATGAGTCAACTCAAGAATTGTCTGAAAGATATGAAGGTAGCGAAAGCCCCGTATGTTGAATTATTCTTGAACGAAAAACATCGAGGCGAAGGTAGATGTATGGCGGGTCATTGGACTTCTAAGACGACACGTTCATGGTCTGACGTAGAATATGATTCGGTTCTTGAGCCTACATCTTGGACTATTAGATTCAGTGAGAACCTCGATACTATACTTCGTAAGTTTTCAACAGATACAACCGAAGTACGTATCTCTAAACATAGAGAAGGTGCATTCGTTATTATTGACTCAACTGATGGCGAGTTTACATCAGTTTTAGCAACAGAAGCGGTGAAAGAATGAAGGACAAAACGATATTAAGAATAGAAGAAATGCTTGGATTTACTGAGGAAGATACAGAGAGTTTGAGACTGTTAGTTACGGTCGACTTATTGAAAGCGGCTATGGGAATAACAGAGCAGCAAATAGACCTAGCATATGAACAGAGAATCAAGAAAGAATTACAAGGTCTTTCGGACACATTTACAAAATTATTGGACGGGAATTGATGAGACTTGACTTCCAACAGTTTGAAGATTTGTGTGAACAATTAGGCTTCACACATTATCCACGTGCAGTTGGAAACCCAAGACAACATTTCATCTTTACACCCGAAGATGCTTATGCTTCTTTTGTTGAATGGAACGGTTCTAATTCGTGCTTTATCAGTACACAGGGTTATGACGGCTTGGGGTATGATGGCGGCGGTAAACAACTGCCTACGCAGATACAATACCGTCTCACCTTCTTCGACTTCGACCATGACACCAAGCCGGAGAATGCTTACGCTGATGCTGTCAAGTTATCTCAGTACCTAGAAGAAAACGACATTGCTCATTGGGTTCAATATTCTGGCTCAAAGGGTTATCATTTATTCATTATGCACAGGCCGACTTTGTTCAAGTACAAACACACTGATGGTTCAGCAGACGCACTACGGAAAATCGTTAATACAACCCAGACTCACTTGAAGGTTTTACTTGGCTTAAATACACTCGATGTTCAAACTACTGGCGACCCTAAGCGGTTGTGTAGATTCCCATTTACTAAACATGTGAATAGACATGGAGAGATAAGTGGCCGCCATTCAATGCCCGTTACTAAAGAGATGCTTTATGGTGGACATGATAATATTGTGAAACATTCTTACCGTCCAAAAAATGTTGGGAACTACATTCTGGGAAGTAAGACATTCAACTTGAAGGAACTCATTACATACATAGACGTGAGAATCAACAAACAAGATGTGGAATTACGTCCTGTTAATTCAAGTCAAATCAATGTCAATGTTGAAACTTCACTGGGACAGTTTCTTGCTTCGCTTGAAGTCCGTTGTCCCGGTGTTGTAAATGAGTTGCGTACAATGAATCCGTATCATAAGGCAAGAGTCCACACAGCAATGTTCGCCAAGTCTCTAGGTATGGACTTGGACACTTTCGATTCTCTCTGGATTGAATTAGCAAATGAACGAGGCTACGTAGATGTGCATAACCATGACTATCGTAGACACCAACTCGGTTCGATATTCCACAACGATAGATACCACACGAATGCAAACTGTTCAACTCTGAAAAGAGACCGTTGTTGTATCGGAGACGCATGTCCTAAATACATCAAAGCATTCCCCAAGAAAAAGAAGATTAAACGTAAATGGAGCAAGAAAGTATGACCCCTGCAAATAAGACATTCAAGCCTCAAGAAATACTAGACGACCCTGCTGCTTTTGCAGAGGCGGCGAGTAGCGGTGGATTAGGCCGTAAACTTGCCTTGTTACGCCTTCTAAGCGGCGGTAGCGTTGAAGTGGGGGAAATACCCCACTCGATAGAAGAACGCTGCGAGTGGCTCGGTAGGGCTATCATAAACGAGATGTTAGATAGACAGCAAAAGGTAGACCATAGAGAACACTGGGTTATCGCTGAATATCTCAACAATCTTGGTTTTGAAATCGTTCATCTCAACACCGGGTCTGGTGATATTTCGACTCGAAGTGTTTCCGTAGAAAGAAAAGAAGATGACTTTCTACCTTCACTTTTCGACGACAGGAGATTAAGACAACTTGGGGCTATGAGAGAAGAGGCTGAGTTTTCTTATCTTATAGTAACGAAGTCTTATCAAGAAATCAAAGAAGATGTGATGATGCGTGATGTGAATGAGAGAATCCTTCTCGGATATATTGCTTCTCTATGTGCGGTCGGCTACCCCCCTCTATTCATCCCCGACAAGCATGACGCTGCCGAACTCATCAAGAGACTCGTCGACAAGATTGAAGATGACGACCCTAGAGTTTACGTTCCTAGACCAAAAGGTGCAAAGCCTAGTGATTATAGAAACGCCATGATTGAATCATTACCTAAGATTGGAACTAAGACGCGACGTAGAATAGTCGAGGCATTTCCGAACCTCGCAAGCCTAGCAAATGCTAGTGTTGAAGAGATAATGGCAATAGATGGAATAGGTAAGAAAACAGCCGAAAAGATTCATCGTATCTTACATGATTAAATAGGTGTGGGGATAAGGAATTAACATGCCACAATTCCGAGTCTCAGTTGACTTTGGTAAAGATGGTGTAGAGCAGTTAGAAGTTAACGCCAATAACGTCGGTGTTGCCTTGAAACAAGCATATGAAATAACTGCGAAGAAAAAGACGAACCCCGTTTCCGTCAATGTGGTACGTGTTATTGAAGAGAGTTGGGAAACTAGAAGCCCAGTAATGAAAGCATAAACACAGTAATGAACCACGTTGGGGGACTTGAACATAGACATGATGCCAGAGTCCGAAAAATTGACTTGGACGACTAGCGGTGCTTTCGGCATGGAACTTCTCGGTATTGATGAGAATGGAGACCATGTTGCTACCGTTGTATGTAAATCAGATGGCACATGGACATTCGTTTTCACAGGTTATGCAGGGCGAGGAACAATTCAAGTCGGTAGTGGGTGCGACTACAATCCATTGCATATGGTAGAAGTCCTAAGAACACATTTTATTACACCCGATGAGAATGATTACATGCAATTCAAGCCTAAAGTAAAGAAGGCAGATATTGACCCAAACTGGGTTAATTGGGATGAAGGGTGGACGGAAGAATGGTCTTAACATGGTCTCAGAGTGGTGCTAACAATCGCACCGAAATGTTGGCTTTCACGAACTCTTCCATTTCTGGACAACATAGTGGTATTCATCTGACGAAGAGAGACGACGGTATGTGGGTTGTGTTTCATGAAGGAGCAGAATACGTTATGCCAGATAGAACCGGGACAGAAGAAGCGGCCCGTGAGTTTCTAATTTCAATGCTTGGTGGAAAAAAGTTATCTAATAGAAACGAGGATAAACCCTTTATCCGCTTCCAAGACCATGAACGAGGGGCTTCCTTCGACGTTTGGCAGGTGAAATAATGGCTAAAAGAACAAAAAAAGACCTACGTAAAGCCGCTTCGAACCGTTTAGGAAAAATGGGAAGCAATGATTCATTAAAAGACAGGGCGAAATTAAAAGCCAATATTACGGACCCAGATGCAATCGGTCCCGCTCCCCCTACACCACAACCCGTAGGTCCACAAGGACCTGCTAGAACTACCGAAGGAAATACGTTAGTTAACTGGCGGGGTGTGTATTCAGACGACATTGAATATTATCAAGGAGATGCCGTATTCTATGAAGGCTCATCTTATATTCGTATTAGAAGAGGAACTACAACTGGTAAACTTCCTACAAAGAAGCGATATTGGAACGTATTAGCAGAACAAGGCGGTATCGGTCCAACAGGCCCAGAAGGAGCGCAGGGAATAATCGGAAGTACCGGACTTCAAGGCATTGCAGGGCCACCGGGCGCTGATGGTAGTGTTGGCGCTGACGGAGCAGCCGGACCACCGGGACCCGCAGGTCCACCCGGCGCGGATTCTACGGTAGCAGGTCCACCGGGTCCAACCGGAGATACCGGACCTACGGGGGCCAATAGCACGGTAGCAGGTCCACCGGGTCCAACAGGGCCTCAAGGCGTTCAAGGTGTACAGGGTGAAACTGGTTTGACTGGTGGGGTAGGTCCAAGTGGCCCACCCGGCGGAGACGGGCCGACTGGGGCGCAAGGTGTACAGGGAGATGCCGGACCCCCCGGCCCAACAGGCCCTACTGGCGGAACTGGAAGTACAGGCCCTCAAGGCCCTCAAGGCAATGTTGGAGATATTGCAGGTTTCAGATATGAGTTTGACAACGGAACAACAGCGACCGGGTTCGGCGCAGGTATCTTTAGACTAAACAACGCAAGTCCTTCAAGTGCGACAGCAGTTTTCATTCACGACACTTCTGACGCTTCACATAACATTGACAATTTAATGACATTAATAGACGGTCAAACTTCAACTGTCAAAGGAACAATTCTAATTAAAACTCAAGCAAACGATGTACTGAGTGCTAATATTACTGAGATAAGTGAGACATCTAGTATCTACACAATCACTATTTCCTCAGTCTCGGCTTCTGGAACTTGGACCGATGGTGAATTATCATTTATTCAATTTACGTCCGTAGGTGATAAAGGAGACGTTGGGCCAACCGGGGCAACCGGGGCAACAGGCCCGCAAGGCGTACAGGGAAATGTTGGCCCAACAGGCCCTCAAGGCGTACAGGGAGATGCCGGAGCAACTGGAGCAGTTGGCCCAACAGGCCCGCAGGGTGTACAGGGAGAAACCGGACCGCAGGGCGCTCAAGGAGCGACTGGGGCGACAGGCCCCGCAGGTAGTATTGGTCCCGACGGTTTGACTTGGAGAGGCACATGGAACTCTTCAACTGCGTATGTTGCTGATGACGCAGTTTACTACGACGGTTCTTCGTACATTGCGACATCAAGTAATACAAACGAAAGGCCAGACTTGAATGTCAATGATGAATGGCAGATACTATCATCTGAGGGTGATACCGGACCTACGGGCGCTACTGGTCCTCAGGGTCCGCAGGGCGTGAAAGGTGATACAGGAGATACCGGACCGCAGGGGGCGCAAGGCGATGCCGGACCGCAGGGCGCTAGTGGCCCAACTGGGCCGTCTGGAGCAACAGGTAGTGCAGCAGGTTTTGGAACGCCAACAGTGGCAAGTGGACCATTAGCAATTACTTCAAGTGGGCCTGATACAGCCAAAGTATTCGGCTTCACTATTCCCGCAGGTGATACAGGCCCCCAAGGAGCAACAGGGGCTACCGGACCTACGGGCAGTGCGGGGGCGACAGGCCCGACTGGCAGTGCAGCAGGGTTTGGTACACCGACTGCTTCTACTGGACCAATCGGGGTCACAGCAAGCGGTCCAGATACAGCGAAAGTTTTCGATTTCTCTATTCCCGCAGGGGCTACCGGACCTACGGGAGCAACAGGTGATACTGGGGCTACTGGGGCTACTGGCCCGCCGGGTGCGGACGGAGCAGATGGAGCAGATGGAGCAGATGGAAATGACGGAGCAACAGGGGCCACTGGCCCTACTGGCCCCGCAGGTGCAGATTCAACAGTAGCAGGTCCGCCCGGCCCAACCGGAGCAGCAGGTAGTGATGGCAGTGATGGTAGCGACGGAGCAACAGGGGCTACTGGCCCAAGTGGTGCAGCCGCAGGGTTCGGTTCTCCAAGTGCAACAACTGGTCCTATTGGCATTACAGCAAGTGGACCTGATACAGCCAAAGTCTTTGCATTTAGTATTCCCGCAGGGGCTACTGGGGCGACAGGCCCAACTGGAGCGCCGGGTAGTGACGGAGCAGACGGTAGTGACGGAGCGACTGGGGCAGCAGGGCCACCCGGACCGAGTGGAAATGACGGCAATGATGGAGCGACAGGCCCAACTGGCCCGTCCGCAGGGTTCGGAACACCCACAGCAAGCACAGGACCAATAGGTGTAACAGCAAGCGGTCCAAACACGTCTAAAGTATTCGCATTTTCAATCCCCGCAGGGGCAACAGGCCCTACTGGACCACCGGGTAATGATGGTAGTGATGGTAGTGATGGTAGTGACGGCGCAGCAGGTCCGCCCGGCCCTACTGGGGCTACTGGGGCGACCGGGGCGACCGGGGCGACTGGCCCTAGCGGCCCGCCCGGAAGCACAGGGGCGACGGGTCCGGCGGGTAGCACTGGCCCTGAGGGCTTAGTATGGAAAGGAACTTGGGCTACTTCAACCGCTTATGCCGTAGATGACGCGGCGTATTATTCAACCGACGAATCATCTTACATTTGTATTCAATCACATACTTCATCTGGGTCTATTCTACCTACCAATACTTCGTACTGGAATATATTAGCGGCTCAAGGAGATACAGGCCCTACGGGGGCTACTGGAGAAACCGGACCGACTGGGGCGCCGGGTGGAACAGGCCCAACAGGCCCACCGGGCAGCGACGGAAATGACGGAGCAACCGGAGCAACGGGACCACCGGGCGGAACTGGGCCTACGGGGCCGCCGGGCAATGACGGAACGGATGGTAGTGACGGAGCAACGGGACCAACCGGACCCGCAGCAGGTTTTGGAACACCTACTGCTTCGACAGGACCAATAGGCGTAACTTCTAGTGGGCCAAATACATCTAAAGTATTCGCGTTTAGTATTCCGGCAGGTGCTACTGGTCCAACTGGACCACCCGGCAATGATGGTAACGACGGTAGTGACGGTAGCGACGGTGCTACTGGGCCTACTGGACCCGCAGCCGGATTCGGAACACCTACGGCTTCTACTGGCCCGATAGGTGTAACAGCAAGTGGACCAAATACATCAAAGGTCTTTGCCTTTTCAATACCTCAAGGAGCAGCAGGTCCACCCGGTAGTGACGGTAGTGACGGTAGTGATGGTGACACTGGTCCAACGGGACCCGCAGCAGGGTTTGGTACGCCTACGGCAACCACAGGCCCAATAGGTGTAACAGCGTCCGGTCCTAACACCTCAAAGGTCTTTGCATTCTCTATACCTCAAGGTGCTACTGGACCACCCGGCAGTGACGGTTCAGATGGTTCAGATGGAAGTGATGGAGCGGCAGCAGGTTTCGGTACACCCACAGTATCTAGTGGTCCTTTGGCTATATCTAGTAGCGGGCCGAATACGGCTAAAATATTCGGGTTCACAATTCCGCCGGGTGCAACTGGCCCACCGGGTTCAGACGGAAGCGACGGAAGCGACGGAGCGGCGGCAGGTTTTGGAACACCGACAGCATCCACAGGTCCTATTGGTGTTACTGCTAGTGGTCCTAACACATCGAAAGTATTTGCATTCTCAATACCTCAAGGAGCGACAGGTCCGCCGGGTTCAGATGGTAGTGATGGAAGCGACGGAGCAGCAGCCGGATTTGGAACGCCTAGTGCAAGTACAGGTCCTATTGGTGTTACGGCAAGTGGTCCTAACACGGCTAAAGTATTTGCATTTAGTATTCCACAGGGCGCTACTGGCCCGCCCGGTAATGATGGTAACGATGGAAGCGACGGCTCTGATGGAGCGGCAGCCGGATTCGGAACACCGACAGTTTCTTCCGGTCCTCTTGCTATAAGTAGTAGTGGACCAAATACATCAAAGGTTTTTGCTTTTACAATTCCACCCGGAGCAACTGGTCCACCCGGCCCTGCTGGTCCGCCCGGTAGTAACGGAAGCGACGGAACTGACGGAACTGATGGAACTGACGGAAGTGATGGTGCTGCTGCCGGATTTGGTACGCCTACGGCTTCAACAGGACCAATAGGAATAACTGCTAGTGGACCGAATACATCGAAAGTATTTGCTTTCTCAATACCACAGGGGGCAACTGGACCTACGGGAACAGCCGCAGGGTTCGGTACACCTACTGTTGCTAGTGGACCGTTAGCCATTGCTGCTAGTGGACCAAATACAGCGAAAGTGTTTGCTTTTACAATTCCGCCGGGTGCTACGGGTCCAACAGGGCCGCCCGGTAGTGATGGTAGTGATGGAACTGACGGAAGTGATGGTAACGACGGAGCGACTGGACCTACGGGTCCAACAGGGCCGTCTGGCGGTAATCCGGCGGCTTACGGCTCATGGAAATTGACAGCACAGCCCGCTTTCAGTGGTAGTGGAGATGCCTTTGCTACAAACCATATCTCAACTTTAGTGACTGCTGATGACATTACGCATACAACAGGCAACGGGAGATTTACAGTAGGTGAAGATGGTAAATATCTCATAAATGTAAATCTAAGAATGGATAGTGCGGGAACAGGAGATGCAGACTTTTCTTGGTCTATCAATAAGAATGGTTCAGCCGTATGGACAAGTGATGCTTCTAAACTTTACATGCGTTCCATAGTTTCTCAATCATACGATGCAAGTATCATTCTTGACCTATCTGATGGTGACTACATAAACGTAGTATATTTAGAGACTTCCTCAGTCACAATAGCCCCAGATGTAAACTCAACTATCACAATAGCAACAATGGGCGGAACAATCGGACCCACAGGACCACCGGGACCGTCTGGCGGACCCCCCGGCCCGACTGGAGCAACTGGTGGAACTGGCCCTAGTGGAAGTGCTGGACCCCCCGGCCCGACTGGACCTGCGGGTGGTGCAGTCGGTTATGAAACGATTAATGACGACTATCATAATACAGATGTTAGCACTATTTATTCATTCGCTACCGCCGCGAATTGGAACAGTAAGACATTGAGCCAAACTACACAATATAATGGTAGTTTTATTTGGTTTTTCCCTTGGATTCCTCAAGTCACTGGAACAGTAACTACGATTGCTATGAGATGTAATTCCGCCGCAGGTGGTGGAACACTGAAAGTTGCGATTTATGATGCCGAAGATAGAGGCATTTCTACTTATTACGATGATAGACAAGTGCCGATTACAAAATTAGGTGAAGGTTCAGTCTCGGTTGCGTCTGGTTTACTTACCATAACTGGCCTAAGCATCTCCGTAACAAAAGGTAGTAAATGTTGGATTGCGATTAATTCTGGTTCGTCTAGTAATTCTTGGTGGGCGTGTAATGCCACATACAATAACATTCTCGGAACACAAACAGGTAACAGTGCCAATTTTGCTTTAGCATTATATCAATCTGGAACGTCATTCCAATCAACAACAAGTCAAAACTTCTCAACCGCAACAACCTCAACACCTTATGTTCTTATGAAATTGTCAACAACCCTATACCCGTGAGATGAAAAATATGCCTTATAGTAGATTAGTGAGAACAGCCGATGCAGACGGAAATGAGACCGATGAATATATGGATTTGACATGGGAAGATGTGAAGGCTTATCGACAAAATATGTTTTACGTTATAGACCAATATCAAATTGTCCTTAGATACAATGCTTTGACTGAAACTCAGAAAACAGAATTAGCAACATTGAGACAAACACTCTTGGACTTACCTAGTGATTATGAAACTGCGAATGAAGCCGCAGATAACTGCCCAGATTTCCCAGACTGGATGATTGGTTAGTATGGAAGGCTACAACAGGTTTTGGTTGTGGCTGATGAAGAAACTAGGCATTATTGTTTAATTCTAAACTCTCTTACACCATCCAAACCGACCTTACGTATCTCCGTTTCGTGCATTCTATGAAGCACAGCAGATAGTTCTCTCGTCGAAGGAGAGTATTTTGGATATTTTTGATTAACGTACCAAAGGATTTGATGTGCAGTGAGCCATCTTTTCTTGGGACAGGTGTCAATTATTTGCCGAACTAGGTTTTGGCGACCTCTTGACACAAAACGCAGACTGCTACTACGTTTCTAAGCATTTCCATAGTTTCAAAACCCGCAGACATCCACGTACATCCGACAAAATGCGGTTTATGAGCGATAGTAGTTAAATAGGTGTGAATAGACGACTAATCATGGAAGAATCCGTTGAAATGCAGATGTTATACTCAAACTGGGAACAAGCCCAACAAGATTTCATTGCTAGAACTGCTTTTGAGACTAGATTGAAGGCAATGCAACGTGATGACGCTCTAAAAGCCGATAATTATGTAAAAGCACATATTGACGCTCTCCACGTTCTTCTCGGAACACTCGACCAATACGAAAAACACCTCTTGGTTGACTTTAGAGACTTCCCATATGCTTATTCAGCAATGATTCAAGTCATAGGCAATACAAATCGACAATTTCAGATGCTAATGCGAATACTTGGTCCAATAGATGAAGAAGTTATCACAAATTGTCTCAATACTATCGCTACCGACCGTTCACTTGAATTAATTAATGGAATAGACCATTTCAATGACGTTTTCCTTGGTTCGTTGTTTGCGGAGCGTCAACAACGTGCTTCTAAACAAGCAATTGCCGATTGGGATAACGGAAAAGTGCAAGTAGACGAAGAAGAGTGAAATAATGAAAGTTTTAGTCGCTTGTGAGTATTCTGGTCGAGTTAGAGAGGCTTTTCGTGCTAAAGGGCATGATGCGTGGTCTTGCGACCTTCTTGAGTCCGATGACGACTCTCCATATCATATTCAAGGCGACGTAACCGATATTCTCGATGATGGATGGGATTTAATGGTCGCACACCCACCTTGTACGTACTTTACGAATAGTGGTGTCTCTTGGCTACATAAAGACCCAACAAGATGGGCTAAACTCGATGACGCAGCAGTATTCTTCAATCTACTACTTGATTGTGATATACCGATGAAGTGCATCGAGAATCCTATCCCTCACAAGTATGCGGTATCAAGAATCGGCGGTCGTAAATATACTCAGATAATTCAACCATATCAATTCGGACATAAAGAAACTAAAGCGACTTGTCTTTGGCTTACGGGGCTTTCCATACTCTCGCCGACTACGGACTTGAAAGACGAAACTATGGCTCTACCTAAGAACGTCCGTCAAAGGCTTCACTATTTACCACCAAGCCCGGACAGATGGAAAATAAGAAGTACGACCTTTCAAGGAATTGCAGATGCAATGGCGGAACAGTGGGGATGAGAATATGGTTGTCGTATTATCTCTGTTTGATGGAATATCATGTGGTAGAGTTGCACTAGAACGTGCGGGCATCAAAGTTACTCAATATTATGCTAGTGAGATAGATTCACACGCTATTAAAATATCCAAAAAGAATTACCCAGACATAATACATTTGGGTGATGTGAAGAATTGGCGTGAATGGGATTTACCTAAAATTGATTTAATCATTGGCGGCAGCCCATGTCAAGGTTTCTCTTTCGCAGGTAAGGAATTAAACTTCGATGACCCTAGAAGTAAATTGTTTTTCGATTTCGTTGATATTATGAAACATTACGAACCTACGCACTTCCTTCTTGAGAATGTAGTGATGAGACAATCGTTTCAAGACGTGATTACATCTTATGTTGGTGTCAAACCAAAAATGATTAACTCAAACTTATTATCCGCTCATACAAGAAAGAGGCTGTACTGGTCCAATATTCCATTCAAACAACCCGATGATTTAGGCATCAGTCTCAGAGATATACTAGAACACCCAAAAGGAAATCCGGCTAGGATAGTTGGTAGGAGACTTAATGCAAAGGGTAAACGTGATGATTATAATAAGAGCATACCTATTATTCAATATATTGAAACAAACGGTAATGATAAAGCGAATTGTATTACCACAGTATCAAAGGATTCGCTGATAACTTATTTTGATAAAGGCAGATACCCACACGCTTACGATGATGAAGTAAGGAAGATGTGGAGAGACTTTACACCAATAGAGTGTGAGAGGCTACAAACGCTGCCAGACAACTATACAGAGGGCATAAGCAAGTCCCAAAGGTACAAAGCG
>Ga0098055_1000265_pt1 | contig 33807 bp, 43 predicted proteins | sample 17_taG_FD_75107 | JGI IMG/M metagenome (GOLD analysis project Ga0098055, IMG submission 75107) | Marine viral communities from the Subarctic Pacific Ocean - 17_ETSP_OMZ_AT15314 metaG | ecosystem: Environmental > Aquatic > Marine > Oceanic | place: Pacific Ocean | collected 2015-01-18 | reverse complement strand
TTTAGATAATAATTTAAAACTTATGACATGGGAATACTAATGTGGCACTTACATTATTATATGGAATTTACTTCTTACTAGCATTATATTCTTTTGTAGCATTATCTTGGCTACAACTCTTATACACATACATACTCTTTTACTTTTTACTAGAATTTACAATGAGCTTGTTTATACACAGATGGGCTACACATAATCTATGGAATCCACCAGTATGGTTTCAAAACATAATGAGTGTAGTATCTATGACTGCATTGATAGGCACACCTATATCGTACAGCGCATGGCATAGAAACCATCATAAATATGCTGATACTATTGAAGATCCACACAGTCCAAAACATACCTCATGGTTATATATTATATTTAGAACACACGAACAAGATTACGATTTGAGTTTGTGCGGAGATAGACTAAGAAACAAATGGCAATTATTTTTAACTAAACATGAAACAGTTTTAGCATATACATTTAACTTTATTCTTTTTTTAGTTTTACCACTTGATATGTTTTTAATGTGGGCAACTGCGGTAGCCATGACAACCTTTTGGGTAATGACAGTTACAGGTATTATGTGTCATCTAGGTAAAGTTAGAGATGTACCTTACATGTATCCTGTAGCATTTTCAGAATCATATCATATACAGCACCATATAAAACCACAGCTCAAACATTGTAAGTTTGATCCTTGTGTATGGTTAGTTAAGAGGTTTGGCTGGGCATGAATCACGCAATCAAAGTACAACTACTAGCACTTGCCAATGTATTAATATCTATCTGGGCATGTTTTACTTATCCTGAATATATAATTTATGGGATAATAGGATGGGGATTTGTAAATATATTTTCAACTAACATAGCTATACATAGATTCATGAGCCATAAAGCATTTGAAACTACACCCATCAAAACTAAGATTCTAAAATATCTTACAGTTATATCAGCATTTGGTAGTCCGCTATCATGGACAGCACAACATAGATACCACCACAAATACTCTGGACATCCTGTAAATGATAACCAATCACCAGCTAGAATAGGATATTTGAGAGCATGGCTCACATTATATGATCCAATAACTGTACCTAAAGTAATGGTAAAGGATATTCTTAAAGACAAAGATTATATGTTTATTACTAGGAATTACTGGGCTTTACTATTTACATACGTATTAATTTTGTACACAATTAACCCTATGTTAGGACTATTTTTATTCTCATTTCCATGTGCCTGTATTTATATAGTGGCTGGAGCTTTTGGTGTTATACCTCATAGCAAACATTTTGGATATAAAGTAGTAGAATCTAAACTACATTGTACAGCAGTCAACAGTCCACTAACATCATTGATTAGCTGGGGTGAGGGTTGGCATAATTATCACCACACTATTGAAAGAGACTACAGACATGGACACAAATGGTTGGAGATAGATCCTCCTGCATTTTTTATAGAGAAGATGTTTAAATGAAAACAGTAACTAACTCACAGATATTAGATGCTTTAGATAGAATGGATAAAAGAATCGCAAGTCTGGAAGAAACAATAAACAAAGGCAAAGGAGCTATATCCCTTATGGCATGGCTCGGTGGTATTGCCGCAATAGTCGGAGGCTATTTCTTTTCTAAATGATCCCGATGGAATTATTAAGTATGCTGGCATCGACTGTTCTTGGTGGAGTTATGTCTATCATGGCTCAGAAAGGACAAGCACAAGCTGAACGTGAAAAGATGTTGATGGCTCGTGCAGAGTTTGCAGCTCAACAAACAGATAAAGCAAGGGAAGTATCGGATCCGCACACTAAACACACTAGACGTTGGATAGCTTTGATGTGTGTCTTCTCGATTATAGTTATACCTATAGCTGCACCTATCTTTACTGATGTTAATGTTGCTTATCAAATAGTAACTGAAGTAGATAGTGGTTGGTGGATATTTGGTGAGACATTCGAAACATCTTACTTTGAGCAAGGCAATACAATTTTCATAACTAACTTACAATCACACACAATTTTTTCTATCATTGGATTATATTTTGGGGGATCTTTAACGAGAAAGTAAATGAGAAAAAGAAATAAAAATGCAACAGCAGTACAAAGAAGACTAGACAAGAAAGTTGAAGAAGAAAGATTTGAACAAAGAATTGCAGAATATAAAAAACAATTAAAAGAAAAAAACCAATTAAAGAAAAGAAATGGTGACTAATGGAAATGTCGCACATAAAGGGAGCTTTACTTGTACTTGCAATAATCATTGCATTGCTAAGTATAGAAGCTTCACTTGCTGATGTAACTTCTTCAGGTGCTACAACCAATACCCAATCCAATAATGCAGGTAGTAATACTGCAATCACTGGTGGGTACGAATCTAGTACTACTTATCAGTCTGGATCCAGCTCAAACAGTACAACCAATAACGAAACCAATAACAGTACGAATCAGAAGACTGCCGTTAATAGCGCCTCTGCGCCTAGTATGAGCGTTTATGGACAAGATAGCTGTGTCATACCTCTTTCTGCTGGATGGTCTGTTATCGGCTTCTCAGGCTCATTTGGTAGCTATATAGTAGATGAGGACTGCTCCCGTAGAAAGAAAAGCAAACTTCTTAAATCACTTGGCATGTCCGTTGCGAGCATCTCAATTATGTGCCAGGTCTACGATGTTTGGAAAGCCATGGCTGACAGTGGAACATGGTGTCCGATTGATGGTTTAATTGGCACACAAGCAAAAGCAAGGTGGCAAGAAGTAGGTGGTTTTTACAGAACAAAAGCTAAAACTTGGAACGGAAACTCAATACCATCAGGAATGATTAAATGAGTAAAGGATCTACATATAGACCTGTAAATAAAAAGAAATATGATGAAAATTATGAAAAAATTTTTAGAAACAAAAGCAATCACAATAGTAATACTAAGCCTAATACTAAGTAATTGTTCAACACATAGTGTTACTTTAGGAGAGATGACAATATATGGAAGTAATGAACAATCTATACCAGAGCCAGTGAGAGAATGAAGAAGATTTATTTACTAGGAATACTGCTCTCTCTCAACATATCACATGCTGATGTAACTGGCAACTTAATTACTAATGGTTCTTTCAACGATGGATCCACTGGTTGGACACTATCAGGTGATGCACAAAGAATAAGTGACTGTTGTCCGGGAGGACACGACCTAGAGTTTGGAGATAGTGGCAGTATTGAGCAGTCATTTTCCCTCATTGATGACGTAATTACACAACCAATGCTTGATAATGGTATTACTTTAAACTCTAGTGTTGAGGTACAAAATGGAGAGTGCGGGGTATCAGGTTGTTGGGGTGGATCGGGACCAGCTGATAGCTTTAGTATTAGATTACAAATAAGAGATGAAGACAATGAAGTCTTAGCAACAACTACTCAGGAGAGATATAATGTTACAGGAATTAATGGAGAAGATTACCTCGATAGTATCTCGTATACAGGTACTGGTTCTAGTATTGCAAATATTTTTATTAGTGGGAGTGACAGCAATAGTCCTGCTAATCTTGGTGGTCCTAATGTAGATAATGTATCAGTCACTATGACTTATGATCCAACAGTATTGTCAGCTATTGAGACAGCAATCATAGCTACAGCATTCGAAGAGATAGAAGAAGTATTAACTACAATTAGTCCAGAAGAATTATTTATATATGAAGAATTTATAGTAGAAGAATTTGTACCCTTTGAAGAACCAGAGATATTAACTGAAATGTTTAGTGAAATTTACATAGAAGAAGTAGCGATGGAAGAAATAAACACAGGTGTTGTAAATATATTTACATCAACAGAAGAAATACCAATGGAGGAATCATATGGTAATCAAGAGAACATCGAGGAAGTCTCAACAGAAGTCGAAGGACAAGAAGAAGTTACAGAGAATATTGAAACGTCAGGAGAAACCAGTGAACAAAATCAAGTTGTCGAAAGAAACTCTAACGCTGAAGAAGAACAGACAGCACCAAGTGAACAGGTTAACACCTCAGAAGAAGTCATGGCTGATAACAACGTGGAACAAAATAGTCCAGATGTTTCAGTAGCAGATATACAAAATGAGATAGAAAGTAGGTTAACAAGAGTGGATCAGATACTTATTGCTACCAGTCAAGCTGTTGCAAGTATCATGTCGCAAGGCAAAAAACTTGACACTTACACTAATAAGAATCAAAATATACTTAATAATCAATTAGTTATTGATGGAGGAAGTTATGTTGAAACCAGAAACTACTTTGATGCTAGAAATATATATGCTGAAATTTCATACAGCAATGCTGATCCTTTGCAAAAATATCAAGCAAGGGTTCAAAAAGCTGTTGAAGAAAGGATAAGAACAGAAGAACATTTGAGAAGAATACGTGGATACTAAATCTATACTTGGAATAATTGGATTGATAATAACTATTGGTGGGTTGTTTGTTTATCAAGGGCAGTTGATTCAACGTGTGGAGGTTGTTGAATCAAAGACTGCGCCAAATATAAAACCATTAGAACAAGATATAGCTATCAATAAAGCAGAGATAGCTGTACTTAAAGCTGTAATTGAGGAGATTAAAAGTCGGTCTGATAATCCTCTTCAGCAGTAGAGTTATAGTAATTCAATAATTCCTGCTCACTACCATGTTCTTTTTGCCAAGCATTAGTACCACCATGTATCCCATACTTAGGGTGCTGATGATGATTCCAACATAAGGGAATGTACTTCTTACTTCTCTGTCCCATTCCCATGCCTGTTCTAAAGTGATGTATGTTTGCTTCTGCAAAACCATATCCCTCTCTCTTACAAACTACACAGCCATAAGTTTGAGCCATGTAGTTCATAAGTTTCTTTTCTTTTTTATTCACTAGAAAGGTGTTGGTTCTCCCTTACCACTGAATACATCGTTCACTGTTTTAGTTACTTCTTTTACTTCTTCAGGTACATCATTCTTACTACCAAGTAATTGAATGTTACCATTGTAACTAAGTGTAATGAAAGGGATTGTATTGTTCTCATCTTTTTTCCATGTCGTAAGTTTACCCTCAACATATACTTGTTTACCTTTAGTTAAGTAAGGGTGTAAAGCATCGATAAGTTTTTCATTGTATACTCTTATCAAATGCCATTCAGTTTCTTCTCCATTTTTGTTTGTTGTATTGGTAGCTACACTGAATTTCATTACCTGAGTACCACCTTGTGTGGTATCTATATCAGCATCTTTACCTATTCTACCAATCAACGTTATCTTATTAAGATCATTTGCCATTAAGTTTATCCTCTATGTTATTAATTTTATCATGTACAACAGACTTTACTTTATTACCTACTGGTTCTTTAAAGTCATCAGCTTCCGCATCAGAGTATATGTATGCATGAGCATTGAGTAACTTCAAGATACATCTATCTACTGCTCTCTTCTCAGCCATAGCATATGGAAACTGCATCATAGTATTTTTACTACTGCTTTCTCCTAATGATTCTACTGTTCTGTCACCTGATGTAGCTATACATTTGACTACGATATCTGGACTAAAGTTTAATACATCTAGTGTCCACTCTATCTTATCTTGTGCTGCTACTTTTTCTAAAGCATTATGCTTTATTATCCACTGACTTTTGCCACCACGTTTGAGTTGCCAAAAGTCTGTACCCTCTAGTTTGTATGTAGTTTTAAACTCATTAACTAGATTGTCACTATAATTACTCTCCATTATTAATCTCCTTTATGGTTAGTATGTTACGTTTATTGCGGGTAACAACTATACCCGCACCCTCTGCTTTACGACAATCATCTGGAACAAGTCCTTTGATTGTTTTCTTACATTCATCAAATTCTTTAGCTACTGGTTTTAATGTGTTGTAGCTATTAGCTAAGACTTTCCATTCACCATCATCATTCATATCTCTTGTTGTCATACCATTGATAGGTATGTTCTTTGGTGGATTAGGTAATTCAGATTCAAAACCCTTTGGTTTAGTATCTGTTTCTACGAACATCCAAAAAGCATTTTCTAATTTAAATAACTTTTGTTGATACGCTGGATCAGCATCTATAAGTGCATGTTCATGTTTGTTGTTACCAAATATAATAGACAGATATATATAATCTGTTTTGCTGTGCATCATATAATGTTGTAGCTGTGGGTAGTAATACTCTGCTACTCTCTCAAAGTTATTCTGTTCATATGTATGCTTTGCCTCCACAAGTATACCGGCATGGTCGCCATCTGTTATTATACCATCACAATGTGACATCATAAAGTTTTCTTGAGTTACATCGTATTCATGTTGTACTCCACAATCTAACTCCCATGATAGGAAATCTAAATTTAATTTTTCTGTTGCTATACCTATCTGAACATTAAGCTTACGACTTAAATCATCAGGCTCTTTCCTACCAGTTTTCTCTTCCCATAAAGTTAACCAGTCACCTCTCATAAGACGACAAGCATCTGATCCACCTACGTAACCCTTTCTATCTTTCATTTATATGTCTCCTTGTTTGGATAGTCTGTCTAGTTCTTTCCAGATTTGTTCTGTAACTATCTCTATTAATTTTTTGTGTGCTATTTGTTTAGCACGTTCTTTAAGATTATGACGTGCAATGGGCTGGTCATCTTTAAAGAATGCACTACCATTGACAGTCACCTGCCAATAATGACCAGCTGAACCATCATAATGTTTAGGCACTTTAGCTAATACTAATCTTATGTCATGATTAATATAGACATGTGATGAGTAAGTGCTTGATTTACCTGCGACTTTTTTCCACATAGATATTATACTCCTGCTTCTCAGCGTTGTTAATTTTCTATCTCTCTTCTCTCTGCCATCTCATCTAGTTCACCTATAATATGTACATCCATATCTTCAATGACTTTGTATATAGTCATAAGACCATCACGATATCCTGTGTCATAGGATATGTCGCACCTTGCACTGAATGGTACAGATGTATTCTTATATTTAGGTGGTAACTCAGCAATCTTATTGCGAAGTTTATCCTCACAAAATTTCATTAATGTTTCTGTTAGTTTGTAACTTGATATCATCTTATTTCTCCTTTGGTAAATATTTATTTATATAAGGCAAAGGTTCTGGACTTTGCTTATACATCTCTAGTTTAAAAAAATTATTAGCTACACGAAGTAACCAATCTTTATGTGATTTATATAATGGATCGCAGTACTCAACAAAATCCTTTGGCACTGGTAGCCTAGGATATGGGTATGTTTTAGTTATGTGTTGAGTACAACGATTTATAATAAAACTCGGATATACTTTTAATATGTCAAAGTAAATTGTTAAGCCTAACTCATCTGGTACTTTAACTTGGAATGTACTAGCAATTGTTTCCAAGCTAACAGCTATATCTTCTCTAGCACAAGGCATCATGTCATTACTAAATGTGACTAGAAAATCATTGACAGTATCATCAATAGATTTATTTTTTTGAAAGTCGTTTCTTATTCCCAGATGATTCTCTATCTCCTGACTTCGCAACTGTATATATTCTACTCCTCCTATCCTGAACTTCTCCGGTACTTGTAGCAGAATGTCCTGTTCTAATTTCTTTTTGCTTTCTATATTCATCAGCTCGCCTGATCCAGTTTCTGAAAGCTGCTTCCCAATTTGCTGACATACCTCCATTACTGAGGTAGTAGTCAACGAACTTGTCTTTTTCATATCTTACGTCTACTCCTGGGCAAGCCGACATCATATCTAGAATTGTAGATTCTAATGGTAACCAACCCTCTTTCATTTTTGTTTTCATTTATTACTCCTAAAATAATGTGTGCTGTTCTACGTTAGCATGTGCAATCTTATCAATAAGTTTTGCAATACAATTACTCCATTCATCTCTCATGCTTTGTTTATGATAATGCCAAATGTCTCTATGTCTATGAGGTATGGCATTCCTAAACTCTAAGCTTGTTTCTTTTGGGGTTATCTTTGCATGTATCACATCTGGTAAATGTTCATGCACAATACAACCGCAATGCTGAATACCTGTATAGCTCCAACTAACAGCACGTATGTCTACATAAATATTTGACTTAGGTATAGACATGACTTGCTCAAGTGTGCATCTCATATCTATACCTTGCCATGTTACATAGACTATTCTATGTATTTTCATATTGGACGTTAGCATGTTTATGTTGTTCAATTTGTAAACATCTTTGTAAGCTAGTACCAGATGTCCACATCTTATCTCTTTCAATCTTTAATCCCATACCGACAGATGTTTCTTCTATCTCATCTATACTTACATAGCCATACTCTGCTTCAGTTATAGAACATAAACCAAATGCTATGTTAGTCTTTGGATCCAGCTCAGATAGATACCAAGTACCTAATCCTATTGGATTGAATAGTTTGACAACACAATCAAAAGATTTAGTGCCGTCTTGTTGCTCATGATTCTGAATCAGTTTCACTCGCTGTGTTTTTGTTAGTAGTTTCATTGTCTTCTCCTATTGTTATTGCTACGTACATTACTTCACCATTCTCATCTTTCACAATTTGTTTTGTTATACCTTTACCAAGTTGTTCAAGAATATTTATTACTTTATCTCCACTCATATTACCTCCTAAGTATTTATATATTTTTTGTAATAGATTCCATACGTTACTAAATCAAGTCCCGATACTTGACCAGCACATAGTCTTCTCATTCTTTTACGAGATAGACATAACCTATATACATACATCCCATCCTCCATTACGCTTTGATAGTATTTTCTATACATCATCCTATCCTCACAATTTTTTCCAATAACAATCATTTAACCAACGATTATAATAATCGATATCTTCTTCAAAGTTCCAATCATCTGCGATACTGCCACGTGTCGCAAAGAATGTATCGTCAAGCATATAACGCATAGCCATTCGGGAATAGAATGCTTTGTAATTATTATTAATTTTGAATTGATCACCGACAGTATCTAAGTCAACATTAAATCTAATAACATTCAATATGATTTCAATACTATAATGTGTACGTCCTACATCTTTTTGTTCGTAAGCATGTTTCAGTACCATATGAAATACTTTAGGATTGTTCCGATGAAACTTCCTAAAGTTACTAATAGTCTTTGACATAATAACCCTCCACAAGTTATTGATTATATTATACTATATTTTACCTACTTTAGATAACCTTTCAGCATCCAAGTTTCTATCTTAATTGCTTTAAACCAATCAGCTACTGCTGGTATATAGCCACAATCTTCAGTGATATGCCTTTCAGCTATCAATCTGACAGGGACTTTACGTCCATCACTATTGGTTATCGTAGTGCCGAACACTTGTTCGCACATAAAGCAACCCTCTGTGTGATGTCGCAAAGCCCTATGCTGTACAGTAGCTATGAACTTCTTACTCTCATCGAACCAATCGTGAATGGCTTGGTAATCCTCTGGAATTCCTCCCCATTTCTTGACACATGAGAGTGCATGATAGTAACAGTTAGCCATTTTTTACCTCACTATCAAATTCTTCAAAGTCAAATGGATCTTCTGATTGATAAAAAGTCTGACCTTCAATTTGAAGTTGACCATCATTATATGTGAATGTACCTGATCCACCCTCATTGTTATACCAATCGATATTTTTAGCAGACATATACATACATACAAATTCATTAATGTATTCACTGACAGTGTAACGTCTACCTTGTTTATCATATGGAAGCTTTGTATACACTGGACTATTGTTAATATTATCTGGATCACAATAGTGTCGATGTAAAGCAGTTGCTTTTTTAGTAAGCTTAGTATGCTCATCAGAATCATAAGTTATATCATCTGTTAAACCAACCTCCTTTCTTATGTCAGACCAGCTTGGTATATCACTATCTTTTACAAATAGAGGATCTTCTACCATTCCATCATCACCAGCTCCATTGAAGTCAACAGTAAAATATTCAATGTTTAAAGATTTCATTAACTCAAAGAACTTAACCAAATATAATTCTCTAAACTCTTTAGTTTCACGTTCCTGTCTCTCTTCCCAAGTCTCCTCTTTTTTTATTTCTGTGTACATTTTTATTTACCTATAGTTTGTGCCTACTACATATCAATTCAGGGAATAATAGTAGGCACGTTATATCTATACACCATGTATAGAATTCAGTCGGCTAATAGTTTTCTCATGTACAGTTCCTAGTTCTATTAGCCTATGCTAGTCGGACAATCTAATCCTCAAGCACTATTTAAAATACATACTCTTACCAAGAACATGTATAGATTATGTTCTTTTTATTTTTAACTTGTTCTCTAGCCCATGCTAGAAACCTCTTATCTTTTTCTTCGTATTCTTTAACAGATGCTTCTTGGAACTGATGTCCCCAGAAATGTACCTCTGTAGCAAAGTAATCACAATACTTAGTAGCAATTGCTTCTTCTAATTCATCAAGCACTTCATCTGTAATGACTACAGCTTGACCATTAAAAACTAAACCCGGTTTTTGTTTTGCATATTGCTTCGACATAAAGACTTGTAGCCTTGCATGTTTACGCCAGTAAAACTTATCGACATCAGGATCTTCATCAGAGGGAACCCATCCCTCTAATCCAGAATACTGTTCATCATCACCAGTTTCATTTATAACTATCAATGCGGATTGGTCTAATCCCATAATAATCTCCTATTTATGTTACATCTATACCCTGTATAGAATTCATTAAGGATAGATAGGGGTTACATATCTCTTTTAAGACGCCTCTATATAACTTTTACATTAAACCTATCTATCCCGTTAATTCATTAAGGATAGATAGGCGTGGGATTTTGGAATTAAATCCGTATATTTATTATACCCTACTTTGCCACTATCTATCCCAACATGCTAAGTACCAGTACTTTACGCCTTAGACTTACAGTTTTATTTATGTTATATATAATTCATGGCTAACAAACCTATAACAGACAAAGCAAAACAGCTTGTTAAATACCTTATCAATGGTGATACAGTAACATCTGCATCAACTAAGATAGGATACAAAGGTAAATCAGCAAGGGTATCAGCCAGTAAACTCTTACATAAACCTGAAGTACAGGAATATTATATGCAAGAGGTACGTAATAAGATTGGTTACAGTAGTCACAAAGCATTAAACTCTGTGATTAATCTAAGCCAATCAGCTAACTCTGAGTATGTACAACTAGAAGCTAGCAAAGATTTATTGGATCGTGCTGGATTTAAACCAGCAGATAAGAATCAACATCTAATTCAAGGTGATTTTACAATCAGTATAGATTTGACGTAAGGCAATAAACTCACCCATTCTAATCCATAAATAAAAAAAAATGTGATGTACCCAGACGAATCTGAGTACACCATATGATGAGAACGATTACTTACGAACTCTTTTCTTAACTTGGATAGTAGCATTATTATTTTGATTAGAACTAGCATCGAAGTTATTCCATCTCTCCAATTTAGAGGTCACTTTATGACCATTAATCTCAAGATACTTACCAATTCTAGCAAACAAACCACCTATCCACATAACTGAATCGCGTGTCTCATTTAGAAACTCACGTTTATTTTCAATATCACTTATACGATTTTGGGTAATCTCACCAGAATCGGGTTTAGTCGTGAAACCACCCTCATCTGTTGAAACTTTTGCTAATTGTTGTACGAACCATTCACTTCTTCTGTCAATATCCAGAATAGATTCAGAACATACATCTATTAATCTCTCAACAAACTGTAACATAACTGGTTTCATAGTCTTACCTGTTACTTTATAATGACCGTCAAGAGAATCTAATATAAGCTCAAACTCAGAACCAATTTCTGAACCCAACTGATTAGCTTCCTTTTTATCATGTTGCTTCGATGAATCAACCATCTTCACAAACAGAGGATAAGCGTTTTGGCACTTCTCTTTTGGATTATCACTTATATTAACAACTTTAACTTTTTGATTAGCTTTTGGCATATCAATCTCCTATATTAATTACAGTAGCAAATCATACATACCCATCTACTACTTACCAATAAACGAATCATGAAACTTTGTGTTTGTGCACATAGCAAAAGAGACGAATAGTGATTATCGTTCGGTGCAGAGAATTTGGGGGTGGTACATTACTCGGTGAGAGAAGAGAGTAGTTTATAACACTGTCACTCGACACTGTGCATGTGCGTGTTGCATACACTATAGTGAGAGTAATGTGGGGGAACCCAAATGAATCGCCCGAACTATAATCTGCACAAACACTAAGTTTCGTGATTCCAATACCTTTTCTTTACTTCTATCGTACTCCCTACTGTGTATCTTTACCCATATGAGACACAGCTTGCTGTGACTAATGTTTTGTTTTTAACGTCCCACCTTTTGGGGTGGGGCTTAAAAAGTGCCGAAGGCACACAGAGGGGGGTCCCGTACTCGCATTATTTCTCTTCAAGGCTCTTCACATAACTTCTAATATGTGATACAACCTAGAGAGAGAAGTAATAAAGGGTTTAAAAAAATTTTTATTACTAGAAGTATTTAATAAAGAGAGAAGAGTATTATGCCAACAGGAAAAGGATATGGTGCATTACCAACAAGTAGTGGATCAGCTAGAAAGAGTTTAATAAAGACTAGCACTAAAACAGCAATCTCTAGGGGTATATTGGAACTAGGTGCATCACTTAGGACAGCAGATACCATGAGAGCCAACAAGAAAAAATTTCAAGGTGGCGTAGCTCAATCATTATTTAATAAAATGGGTGCCAAACTATACGGATCATCTATTAAGGCTCAGTACAAAAAGTCTGGCTTCAATCAACCAACAGGACAACAATTGGTAGCTAATTTTAATAAAGCTCAGAAAACTGCGGCTCTAATGGAAAAGAATGCTAGTAAGTTTCAACCAGCCTCTGGTCAATCTAGAGTAGCTACGTATCTAGGTAATAGTCCTATCAATAGCATGAATAAAAAGAATTTGACCTCTAAAGGCTCACAAACACCGAAACCATCTACAGGTAAGATAACTAGCCATAGTACAAAAGCAGGCGATTTAGAGGCATTCTACGCGCGTACAAGGGCTATTCACAAAGCTAGAGGCATTAAAGTTAAGAATAAAAGCCAGTATAGAGCCTATCAAGGATATTAATTAAGGATATGACTAAGCTATCTAAACTATCTAAAATGGAGAAACGTGCTAAATGTATTATCAAAAACGATCAAAAGGAAGAAAGGGCAAGAAGAAACCTAGCTGTCAAAGACTTCATAGAATATAAAATGCTAAGAGGACACAGCAGAGAAGATGCTACAAAGATGGCACAATCATTGATTGATTAATGGCACACACAATAGAAGCACTTAGAAAGTACAATACCCCAGCTATGAAGAAACTTGTCATAGCAGTTAAGATGTCTCACATGAAAGGATTGCCAAAAGAAGCAATGACCGATAGAGAAGCGGAAAGAGTATTAGAATCTTTAACACCAGTAACACTAGAGAAGTTATATAAACTAGCGGTGGAACATGACCTCCTTAACTTATAAGCCAGATGGCGATGTAATCAAACAATTCATGAAAGACGATTCGTTCTTTCGTGGACTACGTGGACCAGTAGGTAGTGGCAAATCAGTATCTTGTTGTATTGAAATCATGCGTAGAGCATTGACACAAAAAGCTGGTCCAGATGGTAAACGTAAATCTAGATGGGCTGTTATAAGAAATACTAACCCACAACTTAAAACAACTACCATCAAGACTTGGATCGATTGGTTTCCTGAATCAGATTGGGGAAACTTTACATGGTCAGTCCCTTATACCCATAAAATAATAAAAGGAGATATGGAACTAGAAGTTATATTCTTAGCCCTTGATAGACCAGAAGATGTTAAGAAACTACTATCGTTAGAGTTAACAGGTGTATGGATTAATGAAGCAAGAGAGATACCTAAGTCAATTGTCGATGCATGTACTATGAGGGTAGGAAGATATCCATCTATGAGAGATGGTGGACCTAGCTGGTATGGTGTCATAGCTGATACTAACCCTCCTGATACAGACCATTGGTGGGCAATCCTAGCTGGTGAAACTATTATCCCAGATTATATTACTAAGCAAGAAGCTAAGATGTTAATCAAACCTGATAACTGGATATTCTTCAATCAACCACCTGCTATGACAGAAATATTTAATAAAGAAAAAGAATTCGATAGGTATGATGAGAACCCAAATAAAGAAAATGGCAAGAATCTTACATCTAATTACTACAATAATATCATTAGAGGTAAGACTAAATCATGGATTGATGTCTATGTTTTAAACAAACTAGGGCAAATAGAAGATGGTAAGCCAGTATACGAGATGTTTAGGAAAGATGTACACGTTGCTAAAGGCGATGTAGCTATCATGAAAGAAGCTCCTATCTATATAGGTATAGATTTTGGGCTTACTCCAGCATGTGTCTTTGGTCAAAGAGTAAGAGGTAGATGGCTTATCATTGATGAGCTGGTAGCTGAAGACATGGGTATACTTAGGTTCTCAGACCTTATGAAACAGAAAATGGCAGAGTACTTACCCAGAAACTTTAATATATTTGGCGATCCAGCTGGAGACCATAGGGCGCAAACAGATGAATCTACACCATTTCAGATACTAAAAGGCAGAGGAATTACAGCAAGACCAGCACCAAGCAATGATGTTACGTTGAGATTAGAGAGTGTTAATGTTACATTGCAAAGAATGATAGATGGTGATTCAGGAATATTGATAGATCCTAAATGTAATAACATAATCAAAGGGTTTGATGGTGGCTATCACTATAGAAGAATGCAAGTATCAGGGGAAAGATATGAAGAGAAACCAAATAAGAATAGATTTTCACATATCCACGATGCTCTCCAATATATGTTATTGGGCGCAGGGGAGGGACGAGCATTGACAATTGGTGCAAAAACAAGTAAACCTAGAGTTGCAAATAAAAATTTTAATGTGTTTGATTTAAAACCAAAGACAGCTTATCAGAGGAGAAGATAATGTGCGGATCACTTTTTGGAGGCTCACCTCCACCCCCACCACCACCAAAAGAAGATAAGACTGGGAAAGCTATACGTGAAAGACAAAGAATAGAAGAAGCAGCTAATGCTAAAAAAAATAAAGAAGATTTACTAGCACAAAGAATAAGACAGTATAGGCATACAATGGCAGGTGGTAGTAGTCTGCTTCAAGGAAGACGTGGCGGACAAGGATTTGAAGTATCTAGTCAATTATTATCTAGAGATACATTGGGAGCATAATGGTAGTAGAAGTCAAAACAACACCAAAAATAGATTATTCTAGTGATCCTGTTAAGCAATTGCTTAAAAGATATGAACATGCAAAGTCTTTAAAAGATCAATGGACTGACGTATTTGAACAGTGCTATGAGTATGCAATACCACAAAGAGAAAGCTTTTTTTCTGAAACAGCTGGTAGAAGACGTACGGATCGCATATTTGATGAGACTGCTGTAGTAGGCGTTCAAGAGTTTGCATCACGTTTACAGTCAGGAATTGTACCAAACTATGCCAGATGGGCAGATTTTGTAGCTGGTAGCGAAGTACCTAAAGAACAAGAAAAAGAAGTTAACTTAATGTTAGACCAAGTAACAGATTATGTATTTGAAATATTACAAAACTCTAACTTTGCACAGGAAATAAACGAATCCTTTTTAGATATAGCATCAGGTACGGGAGTGCTATTGATAGAAGAGGGAGACATTATAAACCCTATTAATTTTAAAGCAGTACCTCTACCACATGTATGTATGACTTCTGGGCATGACGATAAAGTAGATAACATCTACAGAAAACGTATGATAAAAGCCAGTGAGCTAGTAATAGCTTACCCAAATGCAGAGTTTACAGAGAAAATGCTAAGAGAAATGGAGAAAAATCCAGACAAAGAATGCGAAATAATAGAGGTTGTATACAAAAATCACTACAATACTAAGGAAGATGAGTATCATTTTTGTGCTATTTCTAAGGAACATGAGCATAAATTGTACACAGAAACCTATAAAGGTACTGGATCCAACCCATATATTGTCTATAGATGGTCTAAATGTGCAGGTGAAACCTATGGTCGTGGACCATTAATGCTGGCTTTACCAGCAATTAAAGTAGCAAACCTCACAGTAGAATTAATTTTAGAGAATGCACAAATGTCAATCTCAGGTATGTATCAAGTCGAAGATGATGGCGTAGTTAATGTAGATAATATCTCACTCATACCCGGAACTATTATTCCAAAGGCAGCTGGATCACAAGGACTTACACCAATTGCCCCAGCTGGTAACTTTCAAGTTTCAGATTTAGTTATCAGAGATATGAGAAACAATATTAAAAAAGCTTTATACAATGACATGTTAGGTACACCTAACGAGAAAACACCAATGTCTGCAACAGAAGTAGCAGAGAGACAAGCTGATTTATCACGTCAAATTGGTGCAGCGTTCGGTAGATTGCAATCAGAAATGGTAACACCAGTGTTACAAAGAGTAGTATATATCCTTAAAAAGCAAGGAAAAATTAAAATACCTGTAATAAATGGCAGAGAAGTGAAAGTTAGATCCACATCTCCATTAGCCCAAGCACAACATCAACAAGATGTAGCTAACATTGATAGATTTTTAGCGTTAATACAAGGCAGAGTTGGTCCAGAGTTGACTAATATTCTTATTAAACAGGACGAAGTTGCTAAACATATCGCTAAAAAACTTGGTATTCCAGAGGAATTAATACGTTCTCAGGAAGAAATGCAACAAGCTGCTGCTCAAATGCAACAGATGATGGCACAACAACAACAAGCTCAGGAGACAGAACCTCCTGAATAGGAGAAACTATGACAGAGAAAAAGCCCAAAACGCTTATTGGTTTAGATAACGTACAAAGAAAACCAGAAGATGAGGAGAACTTAAATGCTTTGTTTTATGCGTTGTTCAACACCCCTAGTGGTTCTCATATCTTAAAATATCTAAAAGCTTTAACACTCGAAGCAGTCGCTGGACCTGAAATATCCAACGAACAGCTAAGACATTTAGAGGGACAGAGATATTTAGTAGGATTAATACAACGAAGAATGAACAAAGGTTTATCACAAAATATAGTAAAGGAGAAAACAGATGGTTGAAGAACAACAAATGACAGAACAAGTAGAACAAACAGAAGACGTTTCACGTGAAACATCTGAAGTACCTATAGCAGAAAGACCTGAACATATACCAGAAAAGTTTTGGGATATAGACACAGGTGAAGTAAAGCTAGATGATTTAGTTAAGTCTTATACTAACTTAGAAAAATTTTCTACTGGTAAACAAGAAGAAATGAGAGATAGTATATTGGCTGAATTAGAATCAGAAGCACAAGAGGGTGTACCAGAAACTTATGAATTACCTAAGTTAGTAGAGGGTGTAACAGAAGAAATGGTAAAAGAAAACCCAATGACAACATGGTGGGAACAGAAGTGTAAAGACTTAGCATTACCACAAGAAATGTTTGAAGAGGGCGTTAATACATGGATTGATACAGTCATGAATTCTGGTCCAAATTTGGAAGAAGAAATGGGCAGATTAGGTGAGAATGCAAAAGCACGTATAGATGCGGTTACAAGTTTTGCTGAATCTAATTTTCCACCAGAAGAGTTTGAAGTATTAGCTAATATGATTGGATCATCTGCAACAGGTATAGCTGCATTAGAAAGAATCATGGATATGCAAAAATCTAATATAGGTCGTTCGGCACAGGTTGCTCAACCTGAAAGAGAACTTACTGTAGCAGATGTAAAAGGAATGATGAACGATCCAAGATATTTTGACCAGAGGGTTAGAGATAAAGATTACGTTGCAAAAGTAGATGCAGCATGGTCTAGATTAAATAATGCTGGCAAAGTTTAATGCTCTATGTAGAAAAATCTACACCAGCAGATGCGTTTGATTTATCTTTTAAACTAAGACAATTAGATAAATTTGAAGTAGCAGCAATGGGACATAGCCCTTTAGATGTTCTCATTGCTCCATTTAGATATACAAGAAAAGGTGTAAATACTTACTCAGTGTTCTATAATGATAGTGTAATAGCCATGTTTGGTGTTATCTCTACTCCACAAAATATCAAACATGGCGTAGTTTGGATGTTAGCTAGTGATGAATTAAACGATCACTGGTTATATTTTACAAAAAGAACTAAAAATTGGGTAAATTATTTCTTAGCTGACTACGACTATGTACATAATTACGTTTCATTAGAACAAGAAATAAATATCAAATGGCTTAAATGGTTAGGTTTTTCTTTTAAAAAAGAAGAAATGCTTGTAAAAGGAACGAAAGTTTTGTATTTTTATAGGAAGATACAGGGTGTATCGAAATGTATACAGCCCATAATAGGGGACATCGGTCCTAAATGGACAACCGATCTAAGCTAAGTTTGGACAACTGTTAGTTTAACAATTAACAATTTGGAGGCTTAATATGGCAACGCAAATTAGTAACGCGTTTATTAAGCAGTTTGAAGCAGAAGTCCACATGGCTTATCAGAGGATGGGAAGCAAGCTGCGTAATACAGTGCGTAATACAAATAATGTCACAGGTAACCAAGCAAGATTCCAAAAGGTTGGCAAAGGTGCAGCGTCTACTAAATCTAGACATGGACAAGTCAACACAATGGAAGTAACACATTCTACAGTAGATGTCACATTAGCTGACTACTATGCTGCCGACTATGTCGATAGCTTAGATGAGCTAAAAACAAACATCGATGAAAGACAAGTGTTAGCTCAATCTGCTGCGGCTGCTTTGGGACGTAAAATGGATCAATTAATTATTGATGTACTTGACGCTGGTTCTAACTCAGCAAATATTGTTCATGGTTCAGCAGCTTTAACATTAGCTAAAGCACTAACCGTATATGAAACATTTGGTGAAGCAGACGTGCCAGACGATGGACAAAGATACTTTGTTGTATCACCTGCTGGTTGGGCAGATTTACTACAAATCGACCAATTTAGTAGAGCAGAATACGTAGGAGAAACTGATTTACCATACGCTGGCGGGATGACTGCTAAGAGATGGTTAGGTTTCTTATGGTTTACTCATTCTGGACTATCTGTTTCTAGTACAACTAGGGACTGTCATGCATACCACAGCTCGTCTGTTGGTCTTGCTACAGGTTCTGATGTACGTACAGAAATGAACTATGTCCCAGAAAAAGTAAGTAATTTAATAACTTCATACTTTAGTGCAGGAGCTGTCATGATTGACAACGATGGTGCTATCGAATGTCAAATAACTGAATAAGGAGGTTTATTATGGCTTTAACATCAAGTGCTTTAAAAAAAGTGGCTGGAGCAGGCGATCAGAATCTCTTTGTTTATAAGAGTGCTGACGCTGTTAGTACTATTGCAGGTTCAGGTTACTTCAATGATGTAACTGATGACTTGAAACAGTTTGATATAATCTTAGCTGTAGGTGCCACAGGTGGTACTGCAACTGTAGATGTGTTAATTGTTTCATCTGCAACAGGTGCTTCAACTGTAACATGCACAAACGGAACATAATTGTTCAGGGAGATGTTTCGGCATCTCCCACTTTAAATTATGACAGATAGCAAATTCGATATATGTAACAAAGCTTTAGTGCTAGTAGGTGCTAATACAATTACATCATTCGATGAGAATACTACTGAATCGACTGTTGCTAAACAGTTATATGAATCGACATTAGAAAACTTATTGTCCAGATGTAGATGGAGATTTGCAGCTGAACAACAACAATTATCAAGATCGACAGAAACACCAGCTGCACGCTGGTCTGCAAAATATCCAATACCATCAAACGCCCTTATAATACATACAGTAACTATAGGAGATAATGTTATTGAGTATGACAGATATGGCACAGAAATATTTTGTGATGCAACATCAGCAGATACAGTAGTAGCAGATTATACATTTCAGCCATCAGAGGCAGATTTTCCACCCTATTTTAAACAAGCATTAGTATTTGAACTAGCATCATTATTTGCTGGAGCAATAGCAAGGAATGACCAATTATCTACTTTATATCAAAATAGAGCATTGACGCAGACCGCATATGCTAAATCACAAGATTCTCAAGCACAAACAACTAGAAGAATGAATGTAGATCGTTTTAAAAATAGGAGGAATTCAGGAGCTTTAGGTACTATTAAAGCAACTGTTGGCTCATAAATGGGACAAACAAGAAGACACCTATCATCATTTCATTCTGGCGAACTTGATCCAAAACTTATAGCTCGTAATGACCAAGCAGCATATGGAGATGGATTACAAAAAGCTAGAAACGTAGTATGTAGAAACCAAGGTGCAGTAGAAAGAAGACCGGGAACATACTTTAGAGCAGACTTAGGTGCTACATCTAGATTAGAATCATTTATATTTAGTGGTTCACAAGAGTATATATTTGCATTTCAAAACACTGTATTAAAAATTTATTCAACAAATGGAACATTGTTGCAAACAATTACTAGCTGTCCATGGGCTACTAGCGATTTAAATGAGATAAATATTGCACAAAGAAAAGACGTAATGCTTATTGCACACTCTTCATTTATGCCAAGAATTATAACAAGAACAGGGGCTACAACATTTGCTTTATCTACGTTTGCGTTTGATACAAGTCTTAATGGTGAAAGAACATATCAACCTTATTTTAAATTTTCATCTAATAATGTAACTTTAGATCCTAGCTCCGCAACTGCTGCAACAGGGATAACAGTCGTAGCTAGTGCAGATACATTTACTAGCAGTCATGTTGGAACAAAATTATTATTTTATGGAAATGTCGAAGCTACTATAACAGGGTATACAAATGCAACTACTGTAACAGTAACCCTACATAGCGATTTAATAGATGAATTAGATGACGATCCATTTGCTACAGAACAGGGAACTGGATCAGTAAAAGTAACACATGCAAATCATGGTCTAAGTACTGGAGCAACGATAATCATTTCAGGTTCAGAAGATATAATGAGTTTGAATGATGATAGTGAATCAGAGGGTTTATCAGCAGCTAACTTAAGTGGTAGTTTTACTATTACAGTAGTAGATGATAATCATTATAAAATTACAGCTGGTAGTAGTGATACAGCTACTGAATCTGTTGATGGTGGTGGAGTAAGAGTACAAATAAAACACGCTTCACCTACTAGAAGATGGCAAGAACAAGTCATATCTGCTGTAAATGGTTACCCACAAGCATTAGCTTTTCATGAACAAAGACTTTATTTTGCTGGTGTAGAGAATCAACCCGATGGAATTTTAGCTAGTAAAATAAATGATTTTTTTAATTTTGATGTAGGTGAGGGTTTAGATAATGAATCTGTACAAGTGCAAATATCATCAAATCATATCAACGAAATAAGGCATTTAGTTTCAAATGCTAACTTAGAAATATTAACAAGTAGAGGTGAGTTTTATTTGAGACCACCTATTGGCAAAGCTGTTACACCATCAGATATACAAATAATTAAACAAAGTAGTTATGGCACACAAGTTATAGGAATGCCTAGATCATACAATGGAACAACAAATTTTATACAAAACAATGGAGTTAACATAAGAGAGTATATTTATGATTCATCTGGTGAATCATATCAATCAGCATTAATAAATGTATTAGCATCTCATTTATTTAACAGTCCTGTTGATACAGCTAGTATTGATTCATTGCCAGACAGAACAGAACAATTTTATTATGTAGTAAATGGTGATGGTACATTATGTGTATTCTCTGCACAAAGGGCGCAAAAGGTATTTGGCTGGATGCTTTGGTCTACTGATGGAAGTTATGAATCTATTACAACTACTACAACAAATACATATATAGCAGTAAAAAGAACTATAAACTCTGCAACTGTTTATTATTTAGAACAATTAGCAAGTACAGCTTTTGACATACCAACAGACATGACAGTAACAAAAACAATATCTGGAAGTTATCAACCTCATGGATCCCCACTAACCAATGGGACAGTTAGTAGCTCCTCAACATTTATCATAGATGGAACAACAGCTGCGCCTAGTGTTGGTGAGACATTTCAATTTGCTGGAACAGGTGCTGTTTATACAATACAAAGCGTCAAAGCTACAGGTGTCAGTAATGAATATGCAATAGTTATTGATACTGCTGTATCACAAGCTGATGGTGTAGCACTACAGTTTGTAACAAGTAGAACATTTACAGGATTAAATAGTACGCCTGATATGAGAGGATTAACAGTTTATGGGACTTCAGGATCAACAGAGGGAGAAGCTATAGATTATTATGGTTCTGGTGTAGTTACCTCTGGTGGTGTTGTAGTATTAGATAAACCAGCTAGTGCTTTAGATATAGGTATTGATTATACAATTTTAGTATCTACAATGCCTACAGACGTGCAAGTAAAATCATCTGGAAGTGTAGCAACTTTAACAGGCGCGCCTAGAAAAATAGCTAAAGCAATATTTGAGTTATCTAATACATATAATCTAAAAGTAAATACAATGGACGTACCACTTAATAATGTAAGCGATATAACCACAACATCAATGACTGCATATGATGGTCAAAAATCTGTGCATTTTTTAGGATATAGCACTAAACCTTTTATAACTATTACCCAAGACAAACCTTTACCAATGAGAGTATTAACAATAACTGAGGAGATATATTTCTAATGTGTGATCCAATTACAATGTCGGCAGCATCTGCAGCAATGTCATATGGTGGTACATACCTAGCAAGTACATATACAGGCGCAATAGCTTCTATAGGAACAGGCATGGTAAATACTGCATCTTTATTTAACTATTCATCTAGCTATGGCAGTTTAGGAGGTTCTTTAAGTTCTGGTGCAGCAAGAATAGGAACAAGTATTGCATCAGGTGTAGGTGCGTTAGCAGGTAATTTAGATTTAGTAGGTGCTGGTTTAAGTGTATTTTCTAATGTACAACAAACAAGTGCAGCTTTAAGGGCGCAAAAGCTAGAAGAATACAGACAAAAACAAATACAAAAAAATGCATTAGCGAAAGCAGAAGAAATAAGACTAGAAACAAAACAAAAAGCTAATCAAAGAACTAGAGCATATATAGAAAATCTTGCAGCTATGGAAGCAAGTGTTGCTGGAACAATGGGAATTAGTTTTAATTCTGCTTCTTATGAAGCTTTATCTAGAAGAAGTAGTAAAAATTACAAACAAGATATTTCAAACATTAGAGCAATGGGATTATCACAAGTAGTAAACAATATGTTTATAGCTCAAGATGCTAGTTATGCAGCATCAACATCAAAAGCGACTAGACCATCTATATTAGCTAAAGGATTATTTCAAGGATTTAAAGATACTAAATCTATTTATGAAGAAATGAAAGGATATAATACAGCAGATGTAGGTATCGATACATTTAGTAAACGAGGAGTTAATAAGTAATGGCTAAACCAGACAAACAACAAGTAGACTATACATCACAAATACAAGTAACAGGACGTTCTGGTCTAGGTGCTGCTGCTGGTTATGAAAAACAAATGGCTGAGAATTGGTCACAAATAGGTAATGAGTTTAGGGGATATATGGTAGAGGAACTCAAAGCAAGAAATATAGAGGACGCACTATCACTAGCAAATCAAATACAATTTGATGAAAAAATAATAGAAGCAGATATCAATGGCTCAGTACACAAAATTACTATGCCATCATTGATCGCACCAGAGGGCAGAATAGTAGGACAATCTGGGTTAGATGCGTATAAAAAGATTGCTGCTAAAACCTATGTAGCTGAATTAGAAAATGATTTTGCGACAATAACAGAAACAGAAGCTAATCTTGCAGAAGACCAAAACCTTACTATGCAAGAGTTTACTGCTAATGTTACCGATAAACATAATATAATATATGAAAATCTACCAAATGATATTGTAAATCTCATAAGACCAGATATGGAAAAATTTGTAATACAGAGAGCAGCAAGAGTACAAAATCAATACTTAGCGTTTCAAAATGCAAATCAACAAAAAGCATTCGAGAATCTATCATTAGATTATATGAATAAAATAACTAACCTATCTAATATTGGTGATGCTAAAACAGCAAGAATGCAACAAGAACAATACTTCAAACACTTAGAAGATGGTCTTGCACTAGGAAATATCAAAGGAATTACTAAAGAATATATACAACAAGAAAGAGCAAGAATAAATGGAGAAGTATCATTTAGACTAATGGTAAGTCAATTTTCTTTAAAAGAATTAAATTCTAGAAATTTAAATCATATACGTGCAGAAATAAATAACTTAACAACATTAAAAGATATGCTTATACCTGTACCGGGTATGAATAAAGGAAAGTTAGTTAACCCATATACAGGAAAAGTTTTAGATATTAGTCCTGATTTAATAAAAGAAATGATTTCAGATCCAAGACAAGCAGAAAAAATAGCAGTAGATTTAAATGTAAGATTGGGACATTACAATAAGCTTATAACAAAAGTTGATGATATATCTGCAAGTGTAAATCAAGCTCAAAAATATATAAACGCAAGAAATGCTGGCGTTCAATTAGCTAAAGCATCAAAAGAGGATGAAAAACTAACAGCTTACGGAACAGCGGGTTACAACGAATTATTAAAGGATTACAATAAAAACTATCAACAATCTCTATCACCAGAGGATTCGCTAACAAATAACGAATTTCAAATTACATTAATGACAGACTATAATACAATGTCACCCTCATTCCGCAATGAACTTATTGCTAATTTAGATACAATGAATGTTAAATATTTAAAAGCAATGTACGATTCTGGCTTTTTATCTAAAATGAAAGATCATAAAATAAAAGGTGAAGGTGGTAGAACAACATCTGAAAATCTATTTACAAAATATTTTGAAGGTCATGAGACTTTATTGATGCGAATAACAAGAGCATTAGAACAAGGTGAAAGCATAGAAGAAATAGCTAGAGTTTATACGGCAATAAAAACTGGAGATGCATTGACAGAAGATGATTTATTTGATTTGGTTACAAATAATAATTCTAGTCTTCCTGATAGTAGAGCAAAATTAAATGCGGTTGTACGTAGTTATTATGCAAATAACCACTATGGAGTAGATGAAGATAGAGCAAAAGTATATACAGATAAACTTATAAGAGAACTACAATCAGATCCTGCAACTCGTGCATTATATATATCTGGTAATTTAGATATTGGTAACGAAATATATGATAGAGAAAGACAAAGAGAAGAAGAGTTTGCAATAGTAAAAGATGCTTATATATATAATGCATCTGGTATAGATGCTCATAGAGCAGGATATATGGAAACATCCATAGCTAAAAATAAATCAATCGAACAGTTTACATTACCACCTATAATCAATGGTGAATTTGATTACAAAGCAACATGGAATCTAGATTATATGGACGATTTCATAAGAATGTGGATGCTGAATGATCCAAATATAGATTGGAAAACACAATTTGACGTTGAAAATTTAGGTGCTTACGTAAAAAAAGAATTTAGACCGGGTGGTAAGATAAAATTGGTTCCTGTTTCATCGAATCAAAATTACCCTACTTATCAGTTAGTTCATTTAAATGTAGATAATCAACCTACATATGTATCTGATGCATCTTCAAATCCTAAAGAATTTAATATAGGAGATATATTTCAACCAGCTTATAAAAACATAGTGCGCAATGATGGATTTAGACAATTTTTATTAGAAAGACAAAACGTAGAACATGACGGTAAAGAAAGCAATCTTAGCAATGTAGATGTAGATTCATTGTATTACAAAGCAGGAAGAGAATGGCAACAATTGAAAAAAAGTATAGATATATTCCCTGATGAAATTTGGACGTTAGGAGAAACTGGTGCTGCTGCTAGTTTTGGTGCTGCAGCACCATATATATATGATATGGGTAAAGCAGCGTTGGGTGTAGCAAAAAGAAAATTTGCTAGTACATTTCGTACTGCAGCAGTTGTGGGACCAAATATAAAAGTAGGACCTTTGAACAAAGAATTTAAAACTGCCGCAAAAGTAATCACAGATAAAAAGACAAAATATGGATTTGGATGGAAAGGGAGAGTAGGTATGGCAGTAGGAACCTATTTAGGTCTTACATTCTTTAGTAGAGAAATAGAATCATTCCAGCAAGGAATGGCTGAAGATCCACCATATAGTATAACTCAAATGGGAAACCAATTAAGATATAGAAAAGAGGAAAAAGACCAATATGGTCAGCTATTATATCCAACACAAGTTCCTCAATGGGCTATAGATGCTTACGATCCAGATATAGATACATATAAATTTACAGAAGATTATGCAAATGATAAAACAGGTAGTAATGCATACTCTGGTTCAGAGGGTACAGTATTGTTATCTGCTGAAATAAATCCTCAAACTAAAATGTGGATTGTATACCCTAATATAAGAGTAGTAGATGGTAAAAGAGTATTGTTATCTGAAAAAGATGCATTTGATAAAGCTATAAAAGATAAAGATTATATTACGTTCGGTCCTGCTGACGATCAAAATGAAAGAAAAAAAGCTTTAGATTTTTCTAGAAACTTTGGTCAAGAAGTAGACTATTGGAGAAAAAATCCAAACTTAGAATGGTGGGCTAATGGAGTAGGTGTTGGTAGATAAGTTAAATATATTTGGTACAGAATATGCCCTAACTAATGAACAGTTGGATCCTTATGGATTTCAATTTCAAGACGGATTAAAAGCTACACGTAACGATCAACTCTACGAACAGCTAGAAACTGAATTCGATGTTAATCAAGAACAAGTTTATAAACCTTTTAGTATGCAAACTATAACTACAAATGATCGGATAGGCTCTGTCACAAGTATACAAAATAATTACGATCAAGGTTTTTGGTCAGACGTAGATGATGAAATAGGTTTGTGGTGGCATGGTCTTGCATTAGATGATAATGAATTTACAAATGAGTATTTTCTCGGGCAAAAACAATGGTGGCAACAGCCTCCTGATAAAACATTTAATCCTTATAAAGAAGACCAAGGATACGAAAAATACAGACATCTATGGAAAAACGTAAGAAATCGAGAACATTTTGAATACTTAAAAAATAAAATAGATGAACACGTTGCACAAAGAACTAGATTAGATATGACAAGTAGAACGATTGGTCCAGCAATTGTTGCTGGATTTACTGATCCAATTAACTTTATAGCACTGCCTGTAACAAAAGGATTAGCATTAGGTAGACGTTTTTTAAAAGGTGGTTCTGTAGTAGCTGGTTCAGTAGCTGGTACAGAGTTTGTTAGAAGACCTCTTGATCCAACAGCAACAGGAGAAGAGACTGCATTTTATATTGGTTCATCATTCTTAATGGGTGGCGCTATTACATCAGCAATTAATAGAAGTTCCTATAAAGGTATAGTAAAACAAATAGAACAATCAAAAGTATTAGACGATATTAGTACAGCAGAAGTAGCATCAACCAAAATACATATGGCTGAACAAAGAGAAAGAGGTCAAGCAACATTCGATCCTGAGATAGATGGTGATGGTTTAATTTTCAATCCTAAAGACTATGAACCAAACATACAATTAGAAGAAACAAACATGACGCAAAGGTACAACAAATATGTAGCACCAACCGATATTGAAGATAAAATAAAATTAAAAAATACTTTCGAAGAAATGTATGATTTGTATAAAGATACAAATATAGGACTTAAAGAAAAAACACATTATGCATTAGGTGAACGTATACCTAAAGCAAAAACAACATATGCACCTATTAGTAGTAAACCAGATAGAATTGCAGCAGGCTTGAAAACAGAAGAGGGTATAGATTTATTTATAAAAAAACTAAAAGAGAATAAACTTTTTGAGTACGCAACCAAATTTTTCCAAAAAGAATTCAATCAAGCAAAAAAACAAGTAAGAGATTTAAAAAAGCTTAATAAGAATGACAGAGATAGAAGACTTAATTATAATTATACAAAATTAATAAAAGAACATAAATCAGAAATAAAAAAACTTAAAAGACAATTATCAGATTTAGATTCTCCAACAAAACTAAGTAAGTTAAAAAGTATAGATGATGCTATGAAACTTACACCACAAGCTAGGTACATGGAAAAACTTATTGATAGTATGAAAAGTGATCCTAGTCCAGAAAATTTTGCAAAACAAAAAGATTTAGTAATAAAAATAAAACCCAAAGTTGATGTTGCAATAAAAAAGAATGAACAAGAATTAAATTTAATTACTGAGTTACAAAAAAAATTACTTGTTAAATACACAACAGTAAAAACGCCAACATTAAAATCAACATTGAAGCATGTGTTTAAAGGTAAAGCTAGTAACGTACAAGATGTTAATATGAAATTACTAAAAGAAATAGCAGAGCATGAAAAAAAATCACAAGTTAGTACAGGAACAACAGCTGCATTTCTTAAATATAATCCTAAAACTAAAGTTATGTTACAAGATACAGCTGAGTTACGATTGTTATATGATAGTGGTAAACATCTAAAATCACCAAAAGGCGTAGATAATTTATCTGCTTCTGAATTTCCTAAATTTGTAGATTATTTAGAATTTAGACAGTTAAAAGAAATAAACAGAACAACCAGAATGATTAAAGATAAGTTGTTAGCTGTAACAAGAATTAATATAGTTACTAAGAGCAAGAAACGTAGTGATGGAACATCTGTAAATGCTTGGTTTGATGGTGAAAAAATTAATATTAATAAAGAAGCAATATTAAAATCATTTCCAGATAAACCATGGACCAAACCTAAAGTAAAAGGTGTAAATGCACTGCCAGAAAATCAGTTTGAAACTCCTAATGAATGGTATGAGTTTGTTTTAAAACACGAACAAATGCATACACTACACAAAAGAAAAAAAGGTGAATCAACACCTGATTTAGAAAATAGAATAAACCAATTAGCATTGAGAGAACCAGATCCTTTATATCAAACATCACCACAATATGAAAATGCTCTAAATAAAAAAACATTAGAAGAATTAAACGCTAAAAAGAATGCGGATTACACAGAGGATATTCCTTTTTGGGCAAGACAAGTATCACAATATCAATCAGATTATGGGTGGGTAATGAACCTAAGAGATAAATTACCTAAGATGAAATCACTACCTTTAATAGGTTCTGTTATGGCTAGACTGTCTGGATCGATGAGTGTACCAACACAAATGCAAAGATATGGAATTGTAGCACCACCATCAGCATTAGCAAAAATAGAAACAGAATTTGCTTATAAGTACAGACAAACTATAGAAGCTATAGACGATGCTTTTGTACGCATAAATGGAAGTGATAAAACACCAGCAGATTTTGCAGGATTAAATCTTACAAAGTTATCTATAAAAGGAAAAATAGTATACAGAAATCTAAAAAATAAATTTGCAGAAAAAACTGGTAGTGGAAAACCTGATGAAGCGATAAATCGATTTGACGAAGCTACTGTACATGAAGCTATTGGCAGGGCAGTAATAGATAAAGAGTATAGAAAAGGTATCCCAGACGAATTAAGAGGCGCTGTAGATGCTATTATAGATCACGACAAACACATAGATGGCTACTTTAAAAGAAATAATATGTATGTATCTCAAGGTGGATATTTAAGAGTATTGAAAAAGAAACGAGAAAGATTAGAAGAAGTATCTAAATTAATTACAGGAAACAATATAAGAAAAGCAGAAAATAAAATAGCACCAGATGGTATAGAAAATTTAGAATTTATGAAAGCTAAATTAAAAGCACAAACAGCTGACTTAGAAAAAAAATTAAAACAATACGAAGAAAACCAAGAAAAGAAAGATAAAATATTTCAAAAACAAAAAGAGAATGGTACATATGCAGAAAAAGAAGACCATTTTTATAGAGTATGGTTACACGATAAAGTTATAGCGGGTGAAGTTGAGTTAAAAAAAATATTATATGATTGGTATACACAAACAAAATTACTAGAAGTTGATATACCTAAACCGGGTGGAGTAAAAGGAGAAACAACTAACAAAATTGTTGATATGTCAGGTTATCAAGGAATTTATTATATTCCAAAACAACACAAAAAAGGTTTAAAAACAAAAAGAGAATTTGTTAGCAGTAGAGATCCAAGGTTTACAGAAGAGGGAGCTAAAGAAACATTTGATTCATTTGTACAAGGATTAAAAGAACAAGGTATTAAAGTAACAGGTGTAAAAAAACCATCTGGTCAACAAATTTTATCTGACATTATAGATAAACAATATCAAGGAATTATAAAACAATCTAATAAACAGGACACAATGAATGTTGGTGGCTTCGGAATAGATAACTTTGGTAAATATGTAGCTGGTAGAACTACTCTTATGGCTCCACAAATAGATATACCTAACAGGTTAGTACAAGATTTTATTCAACTAGATGCAAAAGCTGTAATAACTAATTACAAATATAAAGTAGCTCCAGCTGCTTCAATTGCTGATTCTTTTGGCGATCATCATCTTGACGATGCTCTTACAGTATTAGAAATGGAAATGTCAGTAAAAGATTTAGGCAAAACTATGAATAAACAAGATGTAGATGATGTCATTACAAGTATTGCAGATACTAAAGATAAAATGTTAGGTATGTACAACTTACAAGATGCAACATCATTAAGTAAAAAGGTTGTAAACTTTTTAAAAGACTGGGCATCTTTAGCTTATATGGGTAAACCTTTAATATCTGCATTACCAGATCAAGGCAAAATGATTATGTCACAAGGATTGAGCAGAACTATGAACAAGGGTTATGCACAATGGTTTAGAGATGTAGAAACTCACGCCAAAGCACTTAATTATGCAAGAAAGCATGGTATAGCGGCAGATGTAGCACTAGGAAATACTAGAAGAAGACTACAAGAAAACACAGGACCATCTGTTTATGGTGGTGCTACAACTGCTATGGGCAGAATGTTCGATGCTATTGGTAAAGCATTTAGTAATTGGCAAGGTCCATGGTATTTACTTAATGGACTAACTCTTTGGACTGCATACTTTAAAGAAATGACTGCTATTCTAGCTTCTGATAATTTTTTAAGATTATCTATAAAAGCTGCGAAAGGCACAGCAACAGATAAAGAATTAAAAGTTTTATACAGAGCAAACATAGATTTAGAAACAGCTAAGATAATAGCAAAATCACCAATAGAAACTGCTGGTACTACAACAGATGTTAAGTTAGGTTCAGTTGTAAAAACAGTAGACGACAATGATGTTTTATATATGGCAAATACTGATGAATGGATTGGTCTTGGACAAGAGGGCGCAGCTCAAAGACTTAGACAAGCAGTATGGGCTGAAACTAATAGAACTATTGTAACACCTGATGTAAGTGATACACCGGGCTTAATGTCAGGTGGTTTGAGAATAAAAGATCCAGAAATGAGAAAACAATTAGAGGGACCTTTTGGACAATCAATTGGATATAAAGCAGATGAACGTGGTGGAAAAATACACAGTGCAGCTTTATCTATGCCTTTTCAATTCTTCTCATGGGGCGTTGCTGCTAACAGAAAAATAGTAATGTCTGGACTTTCTGGACGTGAAGCAGATTACATGTCGGGAGTTATGTCTATGGTAGCATTAGGATATTTAGCGGATCATCTTAAAAATCCTAGATATCATGAGTACAAATCTACTACTGAGAAAATAGTAAGGGCTGTTGAACTGAGTGGTGTAGGTGGTATGATTACAGATATGAACTTTTTAACAGAACAAATAAGTGGTGGGTTGTTTAATTTCCCAATAGGGTTAAGACCAACGCTTGGCATCAAGCCTAGATTTGGTCAACCAAAACCACATGATGCTCTTGGAGAAATAGGCGGTGCTGGTTCAAGCATACCACTAGATTTGCTTTATCATTTCATATCAGATGATCCTACGTATGAAGATGTAAGGAATATAACTAGAAGAACATTACCCGGATCACAACTTGTATGGACAGATTCTTTATTTAAGAAAATATATAATTCAACCTACGACACCTTTTTCATGAAATGACAATATTAACAGCAAAAAATACACCACGTGTAACTTATACAGCTTCTGGAAGTCAGACAGCTTTCACGATTCCATTCGAATTTTTTAACGTAGCAGACATAAAGGTATACAATGGAACGACTTTACTTACTTATCAAGCAACTCCAGACGCAGCTAACAAGTACAGCATCACAGGAACGGCTAGTTCGAGTGATAGCGCTTATGAGTTTGGTGCTGGGGGTACTATTACTTTGGGTGGTAGTGGAGCTAGTGCTAGTGACATTATTACAATTATTAGAGACATTACGATAGAGAGGTCTTCAGACTTCCCAACATCTGGATCGTTTGATATAGCCTCACTCAATACAGATTTAGATAAAGTATATGCAAAACTAGCTGATATCGATCAACAATCCGATAGGTCAGTTAAATTATTAGATACAGATTCAATAGCTGCAACGGTAGCATTGCCAGCAAAAGCAACCAGAGCCTCGAAAGTCTTGACTTTTGATAGCGATGGGGATGTCCAGACATCTATTGCAGCGGTGGATGTTACTACAATTGCTGGGATCGCTAGTAATGTTACCACTGTAGCTGGTATTTCAAGCAACGTTACATCGGTAGCAGGAAATGCTACAAACATAAATACTGTTGCTGGATCTATATCAAATGTAAATGCTGTTGGAGGAATATCATCTGATGTAACAAGTGTGGCTGGAATAGCATCAAATGTAACGACTGTAGCTGGTAAAGCCTCACTGATTACATCTGACTTTGCAACTGACATGTCATTAGTTACTTCTGATTTTGTAAGTGATATGAATTTAGTTACAGCGGATTTTATATCTGATGTAAATACACTTGCTACAGCAGATATTGTTAGTGACCTTAATTTATTAGCAACATCTGATTTTGTATCAGATTTAAATCAGTTAGCAACAACAGATTTTGTAAGTGATTTAAACGCTCTTGAGGCAATAAAAGCTAATGTAACTACTGTTGCAAATAATGTATCTGGAATTAATGATTTTGCAGATAGATATAGAGTGGGTTCATCTGATCCGAGTTCTGATAATGACGCTGGTGATTTAATATATAACACAACATCTAACTCACTAAAAGTTTGGACAGGTAGTGCATTTGCTACTATCAACACATCTGGTGGATTAGCCAATGTTGTAGAAGATACAACTCCACAGCTAGGAGGACATCTTGATGGTAACTCTAAAAACATAACAAGTTTAGGAACAATAAATACACACACAATTCCAGGTGGTACAGGCACATTTGCACTTACATCTGATATAACATTTACTACATCATCAACAGATACGTTAACTAACAAAACTTTGACAAGCCCAGTTATATCATCGATTAGCAATACAGGAACAATTACCTTGCCAACATCTACTGATACACTAGTGGGCAGAGCAACTACAGATACTCTAACAAATAAGACTATTAATACAGCTAGTAATACAATAACAATTACAGAATCAGATATATCGGATCTTGGCTCTTACATAACTGCAAGCTCATCAGATACGCTAACCAACAAATCTGGAAACGTTAGTATGTTTACTAATGATTCTAACTTTATTACTAGCACAGTAACTGGTGATTTTATTGTTGATACAGACACATTGAAAGTAGATTCTACAAACAACAGAGTAGGTATAGGACAAGCTACTCCCACTAAACAGTTTGAAATAAACAATAGTGGAGATACTGAATTGTTAATTAAATCAGGAACTTCATCTGTTGGTAAAATTTTTTTCGGA
>Ga0098055_1000264_pt1 | contig 33830 bp, 57 predicted proteins | sample 17_taG_FD_75107 | JGI IMG/M metagenome (GOLD analysis project Ga0098055, IMG submission 75107) | Marine viral communities from the Subarctic Pacific Ocean - 17_ETSP_OMZ_AT15314 metaG | ecosystem: Environmental > Aquatic > Marine > Oceanic | place: Pacific Ocean | collected 2015-01-18 | reverse complement strand
GTCCCAAGGAATGGTGTTGCCACCGCTGTATGTGTCACCGAAAAACTCAGAAATGTAAAGTTGTTTAGCCATTAAAGAGACACCTCACCGTTTTGAATCATTTCGAAAAGAACATTTTGAGCCGCCATACTCCAAGCAAACTCTTTAAAAGTTTTTGTTGCTTCGTCACCAAGAGCAGCACGGTACTCGAAGAAATTTTCTCGTACACCTTCCCACTCGCGAGCGTCCCAACCAGTAACCTTTCGTTCAACTCGATCAAAATCAACCATGTTTCACATCCTTTATCAATTTACAGGTACCATTATACCCTGTGGACCGGATATGTACACTTCTAAGTTATTGATTTGATTGGACTTTTTGGGCTGATGCAAGTTATTGATTTGATTAGAGATTTTCTTAGACTATTTTAGGTAAATATTTACATTTTTAGATCATTGGGATATATCACGCCAATCTGGTGGTTCTTGATGCTCCAGATCATGAACATGCAGCGCCATGAGTGCGTAATGTAATACCTTCATCAGATCCTTACGATTCTTACCATCTTTGTTACCGTATCGCTGTGTGTACTTCAGAATGTTGCCGAGACAGAATCCTTCACCATGACCACCGTCAATGATAAACTCTGTGGCTTGAAACTTACCTTTGGCATAGTGTTGATCATAGGTTGAGTTGACATAATCTTCTAACTCACCGATCAATGCAAACTCATTAAATTTATACTCAATCGACAAGTGTTGGTCCCTCCACGACAGTACTCTTACGAATATCTACAAAATCACCGCGATCAGTCTGCAATACAAACTTATCTGACATAGGATTGTTTAACACATCAGGCATTGTACCTACTTCAACGATTTCTTTCTTCTCGTCCTTCCAATGTGTAAACTTAACTCTAAACTTTTTCATTATACTCTTCCTGAAATAAGTTATACCAATAGTAATCTGTTTCTAAGAATTTGTACAATTGTACTTTTGCGCCTTCATCTAGATTATCGAGATGAGCAATTTCAAAATCGTCTAATCTTTCAGCAGTCTTTGCAGTTACATTTTGACTTTCATAAGGATCCATATTCATTTTAGTACTAATATCAAAGTCAAGAGTTTCTTGATTTAAAATCGTTATAGTATTGATATTTTGTAGATAAATGATTGGCAATATATGTTGATATTGTACGAAATTATTTGGAAATATGGTGTTTAACAAATCTAATTCTATAATTCTTTGTAAATTATCTTCTTCCCATTTCCAATCCCATAATCGTGGTATTGCACTTACTACTGCACTATCATCATCGACATGGGCCATTCTTATCATATTATAGAAAGAAACTAAATGTGTAGCAGGATCTCTCATACTAATATAAAAAGTGCCACCTGTAGAATTCATTAGTTGCAGTGTTTCTGGTTTAGGATAACCAAAATGATTTTTTAACCAAGTTACATCATCTGCTATGTAACTATTTGGATTTTCAATATCAATTATTTGAGTACCACAAATAGATGACCACACAGTGTGGCCTCCAGTTTTTGGCACATGAAAATATATATTATGTTTCATTTCCAGCTATCGAACACCGTCTTATCAAATCTTTCTCGTTTGAGACCTTCACCAAACTCTGAATTATCCATGACTGGTTTATCGGCGATATCAGGTCCAATATTTTGTTGTGCATTCTGTTCTACATCATACAACTTCATTCTTGATCGGTCGATGCCGAGGACAAATCGACGATGGAGACCGGGGTCGTTGTATCTGTTTTTAAGTTGCTTAATGAGGAGCTGACCGAGGCTCTCAAGTTCTTCGTTAGAGATGGCGGCAAACATGAAATCTGCAGTAGCGGGCAATCCAAAGGACTCGCTAGTATCCTCGAGCCCGACGTCTGATGATGTAAAGCCTGTGCGGTTCGTCTGCGTTGCTGTAAAGATCGGTAGATTGAATTCAACTGCAAGTCCTCTTAGCTCTTCGGCAATAGCTTTGACATATGAATATGTGTTGACATTGGCACCCATACGGATACGAGACGACACACATAGATTGAGATAATCGATGTAGATAATATCAGGCACAAAGTTTTTCTTCAACTTCAACTCATTGAGTAGATGACGAAGATGACCACTACCGATAGAGGCAGTTGGATATTCTTTAATGATAAGTTTGCCTGCTGTTTTACCTTTGACACGATTAAGTTTGGTCTCGTACGTTTCTTTTGGATATGTAGCGAGATCATTGAGTGGTACACCCATCAGATTGGCATCGATACGTTCTGCGATACGCTCTTCAGCCATTTCTAAGGTGACATACAATACGTTCTTACCTTGCATGAGATTAGCAGCGGCGAAATGACACATCATGAGTGTCTTACCTACACCAGTACCAGCGAGGATAACGTTAAGTGTTTTACGAGGAATACCACCACGAGTAATACGATTGAAGTAATCAAGATCGAATGGCTGACGTTCTACTTTCTCATGATAGAAGTCATAGCGAGATTCGAAGTCTTCAAGAAAATCGTGGCCGATGTTAGTATCGAAGGAGACAGCGAGTGCATCAGATAAGATTTCTGGCAATGAGCCTTTGTCTTTGTCTGACTTCCCATCGATCACCTGAATCGATTCCATAATGGCGTTGTAGATTGCTTTGTCTTGACAATACTTTTCTGTCTGCTTCAACAGCCACTCTTCATCTGTGTCTGATTTATTGAGCGACCCAATGAATTGTACACATGCTGCATGAGTATCTGTGTTGAGAGATAATTCGTCCACCTCGATCTTGAGTGCTTCACGAGATGGACATGCATTATACTTTGTAAAGTATTTCTCTACGAGGTTGAACGTAATACGCTGCTCATGATTGACAAAGTATTCTTCTTTGAGAAATGGTAGAGTGCTACGAATATAGCTCTCATCATATAGTAGATTGCTTAGAATTAATGTTTCAATTCCAACATCATTCATTAGTAACGAACTCCTCAATCTCTTCATCAGTAATAATTGCAGAATGACCGATCTGATACGTCTGCTTTATGTATTCATTAAACTTGTCAGACGTTACAATTGGCAACCAAAAATCTTTGGTGTCAGTATCTTTCAGTCTGAACTTCTTCTCTTCTACTTCCCCGGTGTCGACATCAACACGTGAGTACCAGCCGTTACTAGGCTTGACGACGAATTTTGCTGCCAACGCGATATCGAGTAATCCACTCCAACGAGACAAGCCACCGCCGTGAGTAACAGTAACAGGGATTTTAGATTTTTCACGAACATAACGAGATTTCTCAACATTGATAATGAAATTATATCCTACCACATCTTTGCCTTCTTTTTCTTGCTGTCGACCAATAATGTAAATATTGTCTGCAGAATAGTATGAGCCTGTACCACCACCAACGATGTCTTTTGGAAATAACGACATCTCTTTGTACGTATGATTCACAACGACCATCGGAATGTCTTTGAGTGTGAGATGTGGTGTAACCATGCGGAACAATGACTTGATTTGTTTTGCACGAGACATATCGGCAACTGCTTTCTCATTGAGTGCATCTTCGACTTCTTTCTTCGAAGCGAGGTTACCAATAGAATCGACAATCACAATGACCTTATCACCGCGGTCGATGTTATCCATCTGTTTCATAATATCGAACTTCAGTTGTTCAACATCAGTAATAGGTGTATGCAGTACACGATCCATATCAATACCAAATGTTTCGAAGTATGATTGAGGTGTACCAAACTCAGAGTCGTAGAACAACAGAGCAGCGTCATCATACTTATCGAGATATGCTTTCGCCATCAACAAGCTGAATGCTGTCTTAAAGTGTTTACTTGGACCAGCCCACATCGTAAGACCAGGTGTAAGACCACCATCGAGTCTACCTGACAATGCAAGATTGATGATAGGAATGGCTGTTGGAATCATGTCCTTCTTTGTGAAGAACTTTGATTCAGAAAGGATAGCTGTATCCTTGATGGTTGAATTCTTTTGTAACTTAGATAAAATTGACATGTGAACTCCTATACTTTTCACTGTCCCATTCTACCGCAAGTAAGGTGATTTGTAAATGCTTATATTAAATCGTATACGTCACTAGATGACTCTTGAATAATTTCTCGAGCATTGTATTTAACAGACCGGTCACCACGTTTCATTGTTTCAACGTGTCCTTGTTGTGTACCATGTTGTGCTTCTAATCTACAAAATCCTGATACAGTTACACCAGCCAAATCATATGGTTCGCAACATGTTTGATACCAACCGCCTTCAGCTGGATGTAATGCCTTTCTTTCGTATAAAAAGAATGCACGGTCGGCATCAAATAAATCAGCTCGATGTATTACAATAAAGTCGTTTAAATCTTTACCTCTATTATTTTCTAACATTCTTTTCGGCTTAATAGCATGATCTAATGTTTTCGCTCTATTATTATCGTGAAATCCATAGGGATTACCATGCATCATTACTTGCTCACAAAAATCTTTGATAAAAAATTTCAATTCAGGAAAAACATAGCAATCGTATCGTGTTCTTATTACTATATCATATCCTTTGCCTACAATAAAATCTCTCATAATCATTGCATGACCGAGATGCTGCTTCATATGATGATATGATTTATTTCTACCTTCTAAAACACAAGCTAATTCATCTTCAATTTGTTTTTTATCCATCGTTTTCCATCGAACAGGATATTTCTGTGGATCTAATTCACCATTTTTGAACTTACGTAATAGTTTAAGATATTTTCTATTATGACCTGCAGCTGGATTATATGTAGCTTTTGGTTCTTTGTAAAATCTAGTAATAATACCTAAATGATCTCTATCAAATTGATTTTCCCAAGTACAATAATAATAATCTGCATTTGGTATAACATTTTTAAATCTTCTTATATTATCGCCATAATTACCACGAATTTGGCCAGAAAAACAAACTGCTACTTTCACACCATTGGTTCCTTTACTAAATAATTTTCAGGATAGTCAGTACATATACCACGAAATGGTCTGAGATTAATACCAGAATGTTCTGGCATCACAGCAATAGCACGACTAGGCAAATGTACTTCTTTTCCTGGATAAGCCCATATGTAACCTTGAGATGTCATAGTAAAATCATCGTTCTCGTGCCAAAAATAGTTCATCTCATGGTTAATAGGAAGATTGTGCATGAATACAAGTGCTTCGATATTTTTACAGTGTATCCATAATTTATTACGGCGTGTATACAGCCATTTAAAATCGACACCATATTGAGGTTCGTCATGACCGAGATATAATTCTTGTTGATCGAAACACCACAAATCTATTTCAACGTTCATTTCCATACCGACTATAATTCTATCGATATGTGATGGTTTATTTTCTAAATCAGGTTCAGCTCCAGATACATTACCACGATGAGATATTAAAAGCATCAATTTCCATCCGTACCATGACCATCAAAAGATCGACGTAGTTGTTCGTCAATTTCAATATCTTTTAAGATTTCTTCTTCAGTCATAAAAGTTACTCTCTTTTTTTGCATTATACCAGTGTTACCTGCCAATAAGAGGCATATAGCCAAAGGATCGAATACCACCACAAGAAGGATAATAATCCAGCGAACAGCTGTATCAAAATAATCGGCGGCTTCATCTCCATATATTAACTCTGCTATGTATTTAAGTGGGCCAATTTCCGCTTCGAGTTCAATAGATTGTTTCTTGAGCGGCAGTAATTCCGTTTGTAACTTGTCAATTTCATCGTACGCAGCGTCGATCTGAGTGTTGATAGCTGACCTTTCCTCAGCTTGCCCTTGACGAACCGCCATTGCACCTTCAGGCCCGCGGATTCGATCGTAGCTGATGAGGGTTTGTACGGTACTGTCGAGTTGAGAAAGTACAACCTCTCCATCTTCAATAATATTCTGTTGACGCGTAATTCTGCGTTCAAGGTTCGACATCTGAATTTCATTGTTGCCACCTTGTTCTATTACTTGATCGACATGTGCTTTTGACAAATAACCAAAAATACCCATCGATGTAATGAACACAAGCACAACAACTGCTATAGTCATATATATGCGCATGAGCCATGGAGCTATCGACCAATTACGATAGATCCATGACGCAGCTACAAGTTTAGATGTTTCGAGAGTGCCAGCCATAATGATCACAGACCAAAAAGCGCCAGCAAAAATGGTAGCAATGCCGACTACAGAGAAGTAGCCGGCAACTGCGGAGAGTATAAGACCCATGGCCAAAGCCATGATACTAAGTGGATAACTTTGCATGTTATTCTCCTAAATTATTTTTATTTTTATAATCTAGGATCGCAGATTTGATTGCATCTTCTGCGAGAACACTACAATGGATTTTTACCGGGGGTAACGAAAGTTCTTGAGCGAGCTCAGTGTTCTTGATCTGATTAGCTTCCTCAAGGCTTTTACCCTTGACCCATTCTGTGAGAAGAGAACTTGATGCAATTGCGGATCCGCATCCAAAAGTTTTGAATTTAGCGTCTTCAATGATTCCGTCGGGCGAAACCCTGATTTGCAATTGCATGACATCTCCGCAAGCCGGAGCGCCAACCAAGCCTGTTCCCACGGTTTCATCCGTTCCATCAAGCTTTCCAACGTTTCTTGGGTTATCATAGTGGTCTAATACTTCCTTTGAGTATGCCATAGTTTATCCTGCTGGACAAACGCTCGCGTCGTCAGATTGATCGAAACCGTCATCACCACAACCATACGAACCATCATTATCGGTATCGCAGTAACGTTGCCATGCTACCATACTGAATGACAAGCCTTCGCTCCACGGTGTGTAAGCTTTACACCATTCGTGATCGCCTACTTGCATACCAGGATCGGTACCGTTGTCTACTTCGACATAGTCGCGACGGGTAGTTTCGGGAAACTGTTTGAATTGAAAAGTTCGGCCGTTGTTATAGGTACGCTGTTGATAGAGCTTACCTGTTGTTACCATGATTTGTTCACCTTCCTTAAGAGTCAGTGTTGAACCATCGTCGTAATTAATTACAGTTGCACCCCACACGGTGAGCGGTAAGAGTGCAAGAAGAGTTAGCAAATACTTCATATTAATCCTCCAGGATTTGCATCAATTTTAATTTAAAGGCATTGATCTTATTGACTCGATCAGTACCTGGCCATAATATATATTCTTTCTCTGGCTCTTTAGAAAGATTACTCAATAATGGCTGTACTGCGTTGTATATAGTTTGAGCCTTCACTCGCCATTGCTCTGCCTGTGCTTGCCATTCTGCAACTTCCGTAGCTGTACTAGTCAATTCCGTTTTGACCTGTTGTACGGCATCAAGTTGGTCTGCATCGACCAAACTGAAACCAAAATCAAATTCTTCTAAGTTTACTGCTTGCTTCTCGTTTGTCATGAGAAAAAGTCCTCGAGTGTAGCTATCTTTTCTGACTTCCAACCGATTGCATGCAAGATGATTTCGATAGGATCGAGATAGCCTTTGACAAACTGTGTGTCATAGTCGATGTACTGTTCAAGACCAAATTCATGTGGTAGCACATCAGGACATGAGATCACAGTGTCTCTGAATGGATTCGGCTTGACCAAGTAACTGAACTTGATCTTCTCACCGCTTTTAACCTCTTCGTATTTTTTAGTTAGGTTATATTTATGCAAATAGTGGTTGTACAGTAGACCGCCTTTGACCTGTATCGGTGTAGCCTTTTTGTAAATAGTGTCCTTATCTGCATATGTACCAGGATATCGTTGACCAGTTTTGTGATTAGTTTCCCACTTAATGAAGTTGCATGATCGAGGGAATGCGATTTGCTCGAACTTGAGTGTATTAAATTCTTGACGAATGTCTGCGATGTATTTCTGTACAGTTGTCTCGTCAGTGGACATAATCAGTTCGAGTGTTTTCTTAATGTACTCACGACATACCGCAGGAGTTGACGATCGAATGGCTTCGATGCCCATCATCTTGAGATCGGGTTCGTCGTAGCGTACACCTTCGGAGTCATACACATTCATGATGTATCGCTTCTTGGCAGTCCATATTGCCTTGTCAGCGATGTTCTCACGTTTCATGATCATCTTCTGTGCGTATGCATTTGTGTAGTCGGCAAGTACTTGATATGACCGATCGATAAATTTTTCAACTTGTTGCTTTGCAATCTTATCAAGGAAGTCGACTGGATCTTTTGGCTGAGTCATCTCGACCATCTTATCGAACGAGACATATACTGAATCGGTGTCGATTGCAACTACATAGTCTCGGCCTTTGGTCTCGAGTATCTTGTTCAACCATGCATTGAGTTTCTTCTCGATCCATCGAATAGACAACTGACCAGCCATGGTAATGGCCTCGGCATTCTCGTTGTCAAACCATCGGAAGTATTTGTTGGCGAGTGCACCATAAGCTGCGTTCAGCTGAATCTTTTTGGCGTGTTGTAGATTGTGGTATCGACTGATGTCAATCTCGAGTTCACGTGATGGATTCTTTTGATTTGCTATCTTCGCTTCGAACATCTTCTTCTTGTACAACACACGATCATCATACATCTTGGCCATGAGGGCAGGCAAGAAACCTTGATAGTCTTTGCGATAGATCTTGCCATTCGGTGTCATGGTCACATCATAGTCTTTGAGTGCATCGAGGTTGAGTTCTTCGTTGAGTACTGTATCAACATTCGCCTTCGCAGTAATTTCAAAGAGGTCGTCTGTCTTATTAAGCACAGTATCAGGTGAGATGTTGTACTGTTGAATAAGATGTGGATACAGTGAGTTGAGGTCGAATGACATTACCCACTTGTGCATGCCAACGATAGGTTCTTTGACATAACCACCTTCGATCATGCGATCAGATTTAGGTGGACGTTTCATCGATACAACTTTGTTTTGTTCCATCAGATAGTTATGGATGATAACATCCCAGATACCAACAGTTGCGAGAGTATCATTGTAGTTGACCTTCGCATCGTAGGCAATCGCGTAGATCTGTTCGATGAAGCCGAGTTTTTCTTCTAAGTCGAAGATGAGGTCTGTGTCACGAATGTTGTATTCGATAAACTTTTGGAAGTTGTTCTTGTACAACTCGTGCAAGTTACCATACTCGCTGTAGTCAATTTTCTTCGTGCCGAGTTCTGTCTCGGCGATGAAGTCAAGGCGATATGATTCACGAGGTTGTAATCTAAACTTCTTGTAGATGGCGAGATAGTCGAGGCTTGACACACCGAAGATTTGGTATGTCTGTGATTGCTTGTCACTACCTTGACGAAACACTCGCTTTTCTTTGATGATACCCCATGGTGACAGCCGATTGGTCATCTCTTCGCTGTGGATTTTAGTGATACGATTGACAAGGTATGGAATATCAAAAAACTCTGTGTTCCAACCTGTGATGACATCAGGATCCATGTTTTGCCATACATCGAGGAACTTATGTAGCAAGTGATACTCGTGCTTGCACTTGATGTAGTACACATTCTCGTCATTAGACTCGAAGTCACCACATCCGAGTACAACTGTCATGTTACGGCGACGAATGGCAATCGCTGTGATTTCTTTGTCAGCATCTTCAGGTTCAGGGAAGCCATCGTCTGATGCCACCTCGATATCGATGTTGACTATGTTGATCTTGCTTGTGTCAACTTCTTGATTTCGAAAGGTATCGTATATAAATACATACGGATATCGATCGAGGCCGTAGACATTGAATCCTTCGACCTCCTCGTATTTCTTAATGAAATCACGTGCATGTCTGATGTTATCGAACATCTTCTTTTGCACATGATTGCCGTGAATGTCTGTGTAACCAGTTGCTGTAGTTGATGGTACAAAGAGGTACGGTTCATATACGAACCGACGCTGCATTCGCGAGCCATCCTCATTAAAACCACGAACATACAGGTGGTTACCGTACTGCGAAACGTTAGTATAGAAATCTGTCATCATGTTAACCATTCTACCACAAAATATAGGAAAAGTAAATGAATCGCGAAGCTGTATACGAACAACTTAAGATCGACGAAGGAGTAGAATATGTCATCTACAACGATCACCTCGGTTACCCCACGTTTGGAGTTGGTCACCTTGTCCTCGAAAGTGACCCGGAATTCGGAGAGCCAACCGGTACTGGAATTACGGAAGAACGAGTTAAAGAGTGTTTCGAAAACGACCTTGACCTTGCCATCGGAGAGTGTGACGCTCTATACGGCAGAGGGAACTTTAACGACCTACCAGACGAAGTCCAGCAGATCTTGGTTAATATGATGTTCAATATGGGTCGTACTCGCCTATCAAAATTTAAAAACTTCAATGCTGCTATTCTTGACCATGATTGGGAGAAAGCTGCAGTCGAAGGTCGTGATTCACTTTGGTATCGTCAAGTGACTAATCGTGCTGAGCGTCTGATGTCTCGGATGGAATCGGTATAAGACCAATATTCTTCGTTGCCTCATACGAAACGATTAGAGTAATACCAATAGCGATAGGAGCAATCATCATTACTGCTCCGATTCCTAAAATATCCATTTGTATCTCCTAGAAAAGGGCGCCGTAGCGCCCTTGTAATTTACACTAACATCAAAATTGAATGCGTGTATGCAAACATAACTACAATGCCTACGAGGGCAAGGCCGAAAGTGTTGCGCTTTCGGAATACTTCAGTATGTTTCATTTCAGTCCTCAGTTAAAAGTTGCTTTTTGCCTTTGGTAGTTTTACCAATTTGGACAGTGCGAGGACGCTTCTCTTCAGGGATTTCTACTCTTAGGTCGATAACGAGTAGACCATCTTTAAAATCAGCTCCATCTACAACAACGTGTTCGGACAGTCTGAAAGTACGCGTGAACTTCTTTGCAGAGATTCCACGGTGGAGATACTCACGTTCCTGTTCTCCCTCAGTTTTACCGCCAGTCACCACTAGAATACCGTCTTTGACTTCTACTGTGAGATCGTCTTTACTGTATCCAGCTAATGCCAATTCTACTGAAAAATGCGTTTCATCTTGTTTGACTACATTATGTGGAGGATATAACTTGTTGTCTGACATCTCTGAAAGACGAGCGATATCATTCCAAATGTGATCGAACCCGATAAAATGTGAACGTGGAAAAGAAAATGCTTTACTAACCATAACGGCCTCCTATTTAAAGCAAGGTTGTTGTTTTACTCTACCAGATTATCTGCGTAGAGGTCGTGTGACCCGTGTCCCCGGTATCACAACATTATTTATACACAATTTAGAATTTCATTTCGAAATGTGTACCAATTACTGTTCTTTTTTTCTCGAACCCTTCAAGAGCATATCGTTCAACAAATGGTGTCATCTTCCAACTGCCTTGTTTCCATGTAATACCGAGTTGATCTCGATGGTCGGCGACTGTTTTACCATTCTTGAATGCCCATCGTGGTTGAACTTTGACGTATAAATGAACTGGACCATACAAGTGCGGAGTATATTCAAAGATGAATCGATATCTCCAGTGATTTTCCTTCTTATCAAAAGATCGATACTCAATCCGATGCTCGACAGTCAGATCATTATATGTAAACAGTTCGTGCGTAAACTTAATACGATTCTCTCGTGTTGATCTGAGATCAGCGTATCGATACATGACTTCGATGGGACCGACCTTGCGGCCGATCTCTGTATGCCATGCACCTTCTCTGTGTCTGTAAGTGTATTCCCAGTCATCATGTTTTGCTTTATAGTTGTGCTCAGACGGTGCGGCGACCGCCACTGTACATAACGAAAGCATGATAATTCCAATCAATGCCTTCATGTTATTCTCCTATTGTAGTGAGTGCACCATTAGCACAACGCCGACGGATGCCAGTAGACCGACCATCATCTTCATAAAGTCCTTTGTCACCATTGGAAACACCATCTTCATATTTCTCTTGTCAGTGAAGGTGGCGATTGCCAACTCACGACCAGCAAGGAGACCGACGAACACCCATGTCGTTGACATTGGGATGTTGTTCATTTCCTTGAATATGAATAGGATGACCCAGTAACAGAAATCAATGATTGTTGCTGATCGGATGTATTTTGTGCTGTGCTTCTCAATAACAATAGTTTGTATCTTCCCACCTCTCTGATAGAACATGAAACCTAATCCAGTGACGAAGATTACACTGATTAGTACCATCAAGTCTACAGTAAGCACACGGGGTAAAAACACTGCGATATTTGCCATATCGTGTGACAACCAAGTCCACCATAGGAACCCTGTTGTCGTCCATTGTGCCACACGCCAGAACTTCCTATGCTCTGGTGCTACTGGTTTGGACTCATCCATTAGTTTGGATACACCGAACCAGATAGCGTATGCGGCAATGGCAGCAACTGCATAACCCATCACACTCTTCATCAACATCTTCTCAAGCACAAATGAACTTGCGAAGGCAGACAGGACCAAGAAACTGGTACTGACTGGCACACCGATGGCAGTGAGTGTAAGTAGGATAGCAGGAGCCAGTGCGTGATACCACTGAACCTCTTGGAATGGTATCCTGTCGAGTCTGCCATAGGATATGTCACCGTAGACATACCAACCATACCAGACTGCGCATAGGAGAACACCTGATGCGGCGAACCACATGGTGTACCACTTGAATCGCTCGTTATTCGATGCCATCCAAGTTCCAAGAGTTTGCACAGAGTCGTTTGCGATAACTGCGTAACTGGCAAGAAGAAATCCAACCAGAGACCATAACGTCAACGCTTCCATACATTACTCCTTGTTTCGAGGCGACATTGCCTCAAAAGTATTTACGCAAGTACAAGTTTCCCCGGCGCACTGGAATATTAATTTTTTGTTAAACTTGCAAGCTCACAGTTAAATGGCAGTGTATATCGTGCATTACCATCAAAGTGTTCAGATCTATACTGATGAGGAATTATTGATGGAAAAAACAAAATGTGTCCCATACCACTTGGATAACTATATTGATGGTTCTGCGCAGAAGCGTCTAATGAGAAAAAATCTGTACATCCTACACGCGTCAAATACAAAATAGCAGAATAGTGTAATCTTCCATCATAACCCATATTGTGATTGTGTAATGGATGATGACCATTCGGTCCAGTATAGCATGATACCCAAGAATGAATATTAACCATCTGCCTATTTAACTTACTCCATTCTTCTTGCAACTGTGGTACTACATGATCCCAAAATGAATCAATGCGAATAGTATGACAAAAATCTGTAGAGTAATCACTAACTGGAATAATCTGTGTAGCTTCACTTACAGTATCGATTTGAAATTGCTTTGATCTAATTTCTTCAAGTACTGATATAGCCAAGTTTTCGTCAATCTTGGTCTCAAAGAACATCGTAGGAAAGAGTGGCATTTCTAACATTTTTTAATCTTCAATCCAGTTGTGAAGAAGAACTTATCCTTATTTGGATCGTCCTCGTCTAGTCTCACTATCATTTGTGATGAGAGAATATTCATGATTCGACCTTCATATTCTCCATCTGTATATGATATATGTACCTTATCTCCCTCTTTATACAGGACACCACCTTTCTTGAGTTTAGTTTTTGGTACAGAGTAAGGAGCCGAAGGTTCAAACATCTTCGACTTCTTTTCAATGACTACACGACCTTGTTTAGGTTTTCTCGGCATAATATTCCTTTACCATTTCATAAACGAATCCATTTGCATTTGACTTGAATCCACCGATATGCCAGTCTGTTACCCATTCGATTGGCTTGTCTTCTTTCCAATCATAGATGGTAGCGATAGCATAATCATCTGCAATCTCGTCATAGAACTCGATGACCCATTCAGCGCGGACTTTGTCGTCAGCAGAAGGTTCACAGCTCGTAGGTTCGCCTAACATTTGAACCAACTCATAGTACGAGATTTCAATTCGACCTTGAAGGCTAGTGCCTCCGATTGGAATACATGCTAGATCTGGCATTACATCATACTTTAACACTAATTTTCTCCTCAGACTGAGCAAAACGAATGAGTGTGTACTCAGAAGTTCTTTCAGCATTTAAACCATCATAACGATACAAACTAACTTTAGTAAAATTCAATCGTGAGTAATCAGCCCGCGGATTACCACCACGCCATGTATCCCACAATTTATCAAAAGTTTCTTCAGCTTCTTCTCGACTATAAAATACAAGTTGAGTATTTCCAGCTGAGTACCAATTATCAGCTCTCGCCAAAGGAATTCCATCCTTATCAACACCTTCGTGCTGTACTGTTACTCTATAAGTCATGATACATCTTTCTCCTCAATCCTCCACTTTCGGTCGGGATATTGTTCTTCCAATTCTTCAACTAATGATATGGCTTGACCTGCGGAATGTGCAATCCATGTGTAAGGTGACTTACCTTTCTTGCCATCCCACTGGCCTTCATAGGTAATCATATAAATGATTGCTTCAGCTGGCATAATCACTCCTTGCTGACAAAATTTCTGTCAATTCATACAGCGTGGCTTCAATATTATCGATAGCAAAATGTGGATTTGCATCCGGATCTTCGTCAAACTTTTCACGAAATGCATTGATATCGTATTCAATGCGACGAATAGCTTGAGCATAGATTTCAAGAGTGTCATTCACTAGTTTCTTCCTCAGTAAATAATTCACATGAGTTATCAAACTCACATTCGTTAGTGCGATTAGGCATCTCAGTCTCGACGTATGTCATCCATACAGCTAATAATACCACAAATCCCCACATTATGAAATGTCTCCAATGTTTTTGATGTAAGCTTCACGAATGATCTCGTCCATTTTCGGGTCACACACACTATGTACGTTTTCCCAATTGACTTCGTAGTTTCTCTTCCATGCAAAACGAATCTCATTGAGAACACCAGGAAAAAAGCGAGCAGTCGATGCATCACGATTGCCACCACCATTGTTAAACACATCGTAGTAGCAATTACAAGCTTTTCGAAAACGTTCGAGTGAGAAGACATGCTTGCACATACCTTTCTTAATCTCACCTTTTTGAGGTACAAGCTTTATTAGCTCTTCGTACTGTGCTTGGTAAGTGCCTTCAGAATTCCAATAGCTGCTCATATCGATAATGCCCTTTATTAATTTACAGGTACCATTATACAGCATGGACCCAGATTGTACATCTCTAAGTTATTGATTTCATTAGAGTTTCTGGGCGCTTGCAAGTTATTGATTTGATTAGAGATTTTCTTAGACTATTTTGTTATAAGAAACTACCGTCTCATACTCGAGATCTCGGTAGCTTGCTCCTGATCGATCACAGGGACAGCATTAGACTTGTGCATCGTTGCAATGCCTTTGACCAATGTACCTGTGTACTTCAGAGCTTCTGGACGCGCTAGGGCGATAGGACCATGATCGTCTGCAGACTTATATACGACACCTTCGTCGCGTCTGAAAGGACCACTGGATGACTCGAGAGGCTGAAATGATGGTGCTTTGTATTTCTTGAAGACTTCGCCTCGGACCGTACGAGCTTTGCGCTTACGACCTTGCATGTCGTATGAGAGGGTATTGGTAAACATCATCGCCATATCACATATCTCCATAACAAAGGCCCATTCTACAGCATGGGCCAGATATGTACATGCTTTTGTAACTATTTCACAACATTTCTAACGATACAATTGACAGTATGATTGGGCAAATCTTCGCCACAATCTACACATCTTTTTTTCTCTTCCTTGTATCCAAAAATTTTGTGGTAGTTTTCTTCCCACTTAGCTCTATCAATTGTATGAGGTCGCCGAGCGGAACCTTTACCACCATGCCATTGTGAACTCACATTTTACTCCACTGTGCGTTTGTATAGTCATTGTCTCCTTCCTTGGAGCATTTGAAAATTTCTGTCTCGTTTGTTTCTTCATTATTGATAATGAATCCACCACCATCGATACACGAATTCCACAATGTACGTAGAAATTCGTCATATGCTTCCTTGCGTGTGACTGTGTTTTCTACATCAATCATAATATCATATACTGCTTCTCTTTCTTCGAGCGCGAACTTCAATTTATCTTCCCATGTGGTTTCAGTTGCAACTACGCCGACTGAAAGACCCATGATAAAAAATACTAGATACATTAAAAATTTCATTTGATTGCCAATACGAAAAGAATTAACATCAATAGAATGTTTGTAATAAACAATTCTACGGCTAACAGAGTATGATACCAAACCCAACGAGCTTCATATACTTTCGTAACCTCGCCTTCTTGTGGTAGTTTCTCTACAATTGTTTTATCTATAGGATTTAATTCAACTGGCTTTTCAAAAAAACCAGTAATTTTTTTTAACCAACTCATTAGAAACCTGCAATTCTGTGATTCACTTGACTATGCTTACGTTCATCATCTCGTACACACTTGACCATATCGAGTAACGTTGCATCTTTATTGAGCATATAGTATTCTATAGCAAGTTGAGGTGCCTGTACATTCTCGATTTTACCTTCTTCGATAAGTTTGATATACTCATCATATGATCGTACTGCCTCTTCTTCAAAGTATGCAATCATCTTATGTGCTGTATTTGGTGCAAGGATATAGAACACAAGATAGAAATGCCAGAAGATAAACTGAGCCATCACAATGAGGAATCTCTCAAACTGATTAGGCTGAGCGATCTCAATGAAGAACATGAGATGCTTGCGCTCGTTCTCTGCTTCTTCTAGCATCTGATGAATCATACGACCATTACCACGTTCCATCTTACGAAGACTACGCAGATGAATTAACATGCCTGCAACCATACCAGGAACACCAGCAATTGTTTCTAATACAACTGCTCTGTGACCATATCGCTTAGCAAAGAATGTATCAGCGAAGAACCGAAAGAACTTCGTCATAGATCTAGCTGTCCAATCTCTCATAGCGTTACAATATACTCCGCGAGATCGGTCATATCTTGATCAGACAATCCAGCTGCTTGCCCCCACATGAGGTTGCTTTGACTACCGACTTTCTCACCTGCTTTATATTGATTCAGTCGACCAACAATATATTCAACTGTTTGGCCGGCAAGTGCAGGTCCAACACCACCTCCACCGTTTGCACCATGACAAGCACCACACGCTGCATACTTCGCCTCACCAGGAAGTGCAGCGACAGCAACAACAGCTGTAACTCCATCTACCATTACTACGCTAAATGGTGTGATGCGATTTTCGATTGCAGCAAGTTGATCTTTATTAAGTGAAACTTTTTTTGCTAGACCTGGATCATTTTGACCACAACCAGCTAACAACAATACTGACAGTAAAAAATACTTCATCCTTCTTTCTCCAAATCCCATACACATTTATTAGTCTTACGATCTACGTGCGTTCTTTTTACCCATAGATGACCATTCTTTTCAGCATCCTTAAATGTCAATGCTGTAATAAAGAATGCACCTACGACAAGTAAATGACCGCCTACACTTCCAATGCCAAAATAAATAGTATGACCAGCCCACAAAGTAAACACAACAGTCCACATTACTGACAGATAGAACATCAGAATGAATTGTGTGAACTCGTTTGGAATGTGTCTAAGTGGATTGTATTTTAGATTGAAGAAAAAATTATACGTATCGTATATCCAAAAACCCAGTGCTTTTAACATTTCAATATCTCGTTGTTCCTGTTGAGGTGTTCTTATAAGTAGGAGGTTCGACCTTCTCTTCGTCTCCAAGAATCATGTTGACACCTTCCACCATTTCGAGTGCGTGGACATATTTGTCTACCTGAGATTCAACTGCTTCAACCAGATCAGGATGTTCTCCAATGCCGACTGACTTCTCGTAGACTTCAATGTTTGCAAGTGCCTCTTCCATCTTTGCTTGATGCTTAGATCGTACTGCTCTCAATAATACTTCTTTCATGTTTTCTCCTAAAATAAACAAATGTGTGGATCGTTTTCGACCGAGAGACCGTCCATACGCATTTTGCCCACTGGCGAAAATTGTATGTTATGGTTACTTTCATGCAGTTGACTCATTATATATCTTGTTCTCTGAATAGTCTCTGCGTTATTTGTGGGAGGAGGTTGTTCTTCAGGTGGATCATTACAGAAACAACCGCCTGTTGTGCCCATCGTTACACTCTGTCCAGCATATGATCCCGCACCTTCTGGCCAATAGCAATTCAATCGAAAATTAGAAAATGCGCCGGTCGCTTTATCAGCATAGGACATAATCGTACCATATCCACCATAAGCTCCAGTATATTCGGGATTGTCCTCTTGAGGGTTGTACCCTGGAAGATTGTATCCAAATGAGTATTCAAATAGTCCAGGCCTATCGGCATCTTCCCAAACATGTTGTGCACCTAGCAAGTGACCAATCTCATGTGCAAATGTCTCGGGTGCACGTTCGTAATATCTCGTGGTGGATGTTGATTGGAAAGTGCTATTATGAAAACACTGAGTGATACCACGAGATTTATCGAGACCGCGTGAGGCGTCTAAACTAGCAACACCACAGGCAATTCCATCTTCGGGTCTTTTCTTAAATAAGAACGCAATGTCAGCGCCTGACTCGCGCTGCCAATCGTCAAGTCCATTAAACTCATAACGACCATTGAAGAATGCAGCGTACTGACGATACAGGTCACCTGCGACGACATCTACCATCTTAATACCAGCAACACGAAATACTGTCTGTGTTGCCGACGAAAGATAAATGTGGTTCGCGTCCCATATTTGTTTATCAACAAATTCCTCAACCGTCATACCATCACGATCTTCCTCAGTGAGATTAGTATCAAATACGATCAGCATATCAATGATAGCTAGATCCATATTGTTACTGTCGAACGGGAAACTTACTGACGATTTTGATTTTATGCCATCACATGTAATATAATCATATCTCGAATCACCAGTAGCAGTGGGAGTAGTTGGACAATCTGCTGGTTGGTCCATTTGAACAAAACAAGTTTCGTCGATGTGCACGAGGCGGTCGGTATAGATTCCGCCTTCACCATCATGATAGTCTTGCAATCGATCTTGTCGTAGTAAGTGATTAACATTTGTTGCCACTATTTCTAATTTTTCATCATCGTCCTCGAGGATATAAGCACAGTATGAATCACCATCAGGTGTACCCTCTGCAGGCGGTCCAACGTATCCACAATCCTCAGATTTTTCTTCTTCAGAACGAACTTCGCCGCCAATACCATCAGCGGTAATTGTTACTTTGGTTGTATCTTCACAGAACTCATCAAGTATCGTGCCCTCTGTCGGAGGAGCAACGTATCCGCATTGTTCTGAGTTTGTTGTTTGTTCTTGAGTCGAACCACCATTACCATCGGCAATGGTTTCGATTAGAGTCGTGCCATCACACGATGTTTCCAAAACAGTACCAGCATCAGGATTTGTCGGTGTCGGTGTTGGAGTTGGTGTTACCACCGTTTGTTGATCTTCAGTACCGCCACCGCCGCCACCACAACCTGAAAGTAAAAGCAGTGTTAACAAGATTTTTTTCATTAATAACTGTCCCTATAAAAATGATGTGCGCCTATGATCTTTGTTTTCATCATAGTTGCAGCCCAATAGGGTTTCACTTGATCGTTATGATAAAACAATGAACCCTCGGTTACATCGCGATAGCCATTATATACAACTTCGGCTACTCGTAAACTTTCTCTATACATACTTATATCACTTGGATTATCTGGTTTGCCATCACAAAACCAGCTAAACTGACATTGATTCCGTCGAGGCACAATGTTGCCTTTCCAGTTTTTATATGTTTTAGCTTGAGTAATTACAGCACATACCGAATCAGGGAATTTGTTCGAACGAACACGATTCAGCGTGACATTGGCAACGGCTATTTTGCCTGTCAGCGATTCACCGCGCGCTTCAAAATAAACATTCTTAGCAAGACATTGTATCTCTTTCGAATGCCATTCATCAGCTGATACATCTACTGACCAAACCATACACATTATAACAAGTAATAGCCTATACATAAACTCCTCCTTGCTTCATAGCAAAAAAAATGCCACACTTGGATTACAAGGCAGTGGCCGCCCCGCAGGATTATGCAGCTAGTGCGTAATCACCGTAGTAGTTGTCGTCATTGGCAACTATAGTTTTGAACCACCGTTTTACGTCAGCGTTCATGGACGGTTCTCCATTTGCTTTCAGTTGCCTGTCGAATCCAGAACGCCCCCAACAAAAGAAGTCTTTCGAACTCGTTTGTTGTATTTGCGCTTGAGTGCCTTTCTTTCTCCAGATCTCCATCGATGGAGACCCTTGCTTTTACGAGAAAGAGCATCATACTCATCACCACCCTTCATTTGTATGCGCATAAAAACTCCTTTTGGTGGAGGCGGCGGGAGTCGAACCCGCGTCCAAACTTCTTAGTACAAACTTCAACGAACATCTCTATTTATCTCAGAGCACTTCTTTTCAGTGCCCGTATCATCATCTGTCCATTCTATGTCATAATATTCTGACATATCAAGTATAGCTTTTTGCCAATTTGGGGTATCACGATACTTATAAGCATTATATATTTCTATACCCTCTATTTCACTACAATCCATACCTTCTATCCATGGACCGCCTCTTGTCCAATGCATACCACACACGTGATGTATTTCTGCAATTGAACTATATCCTTCACACCAATTCCATTTATGAGGTAAACTACCAATGTTATTTGTCCATTCGAATTGATGTAAGTATTTTCCAGTAGCTTCTTGTACAGTCTCTAATGTTAGTTTTTTACAATCTTCATGAGAGTTATTAAATACCATCAAGCTTGACCAGAGTTTTCTATTATACCACACATCTTTGGCATTTGTAAACTTAGTATCATATTTGTGTTCAAAGTCATGCTGTACACAAGCTACTGCCTGATCTGGACGTAAAAACCATATTGTGTTGAGTATATTTTCTGTAAAAATAAAATCATCATCACAGAATATACTAATACCTTCGTAGTTTGATAAGTACGGTACTAAAAATCTAGTATAAGAAAATTCTGTTGATTGATTCTTATACTCTCTTGTCCATCCTTCAATCTTTGAAACATCCAACATTTGTATATTGATATTTGCATTATTCATTTTTTTAAGGATTGAATTTTTGCAAACTTCTGATGCATCTCCGTGAGTGCTATCATAACCAATAAAGATATTAACCGGTTTATCAAACATGTCTCTAATTTTTTTCTCCCAATTCCTAGTATTTTTACCCATACTAGTATGTCTACTACCTTCGGTAATATTAAACATTTGTGGAGTCATTAAATTAGTGTCATGATGAAGCATATTAATGTCTATTTTATCAATAACACCATAGTGATTAAATATTTCTTTGAGTGTTACTTTAGGATAATCATAAAATAATTCAAATGCGTCGAAAACGATGACATCTAAATCTGTGTTAGTCAATTTTAAAGCATGCTGTCTAAATGAACCTGGATGTATAGTCACATTCCATTCTATTTTTTCGTGCATGTTTGGATAAACAACAGCAGTCATTGGGTCGTTCAATCCATTTTCTAACATGTCATTAACAAGCCAATGCATTTTAACAATTCGTCGGTAATGAGCCGTTTTACTATGACCCATTGCTGAATGAAAATTGTCGTAATCTATAGTGCCGGGATCATGAAAGAAACTAGTTAGATGTTCGCCAAAAACGGTTTCAGAACTACGATGATTTTGAACGCGTTCACACACGGCTGAATATGGCACGACTCTTACATGCCTAAAGTCTTTGTAATATTGTGCTATTCGCTTATCGTGTACTTCTTCGATACTGCCTTGATACAAAAGATTATAAGCGTTAGGTAATCTTTTATCAACGATAATCATCCAACAATAATCTCGTAAATCTCTTTCCAGTTTTGTACACGTACAAATGCATTTTCATTGTTCGCATTATGACCATGCGCAATCAGTAAACTATTCAATCCTACATTTTGACCAGCGAGTGCATTCTCTGGTTTGTCTTCTAGCCAATAGCAACCGCTACCTTCATACTTAGCTAGCGCTTCATCCTTATCAGCGCCGCAGTCGAGGTACACGTATTTCTCAAAGACTGTATGACCAAACGTCTCACAAAGGTTTTTTGTCCTGAGATGTTGGGCATACTCGTCATCACTCAATGATGTGATAACATGAAAGATATAACCATGCTCTTCGTGTAGTTTGCGAATATACTTGATGGCATCTCGGAGAGGCGGAATCTTACGGATAGAAGCAGACTCATTGAACATACGAGTAAGTTTCTTTTTCTCAGCAAAACCTACATCATATTTTTTACCGATGTCGTATTCATTATAATTTTGAATACGATAACCATGCCGCTTCATCCACTGATCGAACGCATAAGTCCAATCGAGCATGACTCCGTCGCAGTCAGTTAGAATTAACTTGTCTCTCATACTACTAAACCAGTTGTAGCTTGTAACCACATTTTAGATACTTCTTCACTTGAGTTGCACATCAGAATTACACCAGCTTTATTAAATGTTATTTCAGCTGGCTTACTTTCACCGGTCAGACATACACTTGGTGCAAAACCTACACCTTGTTCTGTTTGTACGAAAGCGCGAGGTGATTCGAGTGTAATACCTGTATCGCTCTCTTCTTTTAGACGACCAACCATCTCGCCGCCTGCAGTTACTAAAGTTACTACGTCATTACTCATACTATATTTCTCCTTCATAATATTTGTCAAATTTCTGTTTGCTTTTCTCAACTCTCTTCATAAATTTATTTTCATCTACTTCAAGATATTGAATCAAAGCGCTTATCATTACTAAAGCATCAGCAGCTTCTTCGAGTATTTTATTCTCGTTTCGTTTGCCACCTTTGTTAGCATACTTGGAGATAGCCTGTACCAATTCACCACATTCTTCTGTAGCTTTTGACATCAAGGCGCTGCCGTGATATAGTTCTGTATCTTCAGACCTATTCATTGATCACCACCGCATCATCTTTTGCCACATAGTTCAAGAACCTAATACCAAACTGATTATCAGGCAATTGACGTGTAAGATATTCTGTAGCGAATGTTTCGATTAACGGAAATGTCTCACCAACGTGGGTTGAGTACCATTTGCTCTGGTCGCTGCATTTTGTAATCTTCAATAATTCCATAGACAAATCCTGCCCACTGTTCATGTTCTTGTAAGAAAGAGACCGTAAGGCCTTCTTCACGGCCATGGGCTTCGATTTCCCATGGTTGTTCATAATAATCCATCTTATCGTGGTCAATCTTTTGCTTATGCCAACGAGTTAGATTGGGATGTCGATCATACGAGTACATCTCGCCACGGGCCCATTGTTTAACGTGGACCATTTCGTGGCAGATGACACGTACAAATTCTTGCAGATCGTCCATTGTATCAACACGAATAATATAATCTTTCGGGCGAACAATAGCATCTACATATTCGTAGATGACATCTGCATGTATGCCTTCGTTTTCTACCAAATCCTTGACACCAACAACGGTGATCTGCAGATCTTTAATACGAGGCATGAGTTTTTTAACGCAAAACGGAATAAGATCCCGAACCAGCTTGCGCTGGACGGGAGTAAGCTTTTTGGTGTATACTGTTGTCATACAATCTCCAAATTACATGCCCATTCTACTATAGGGGGCTTCATTTGTACATGCCGACTAGTAACATTTTTTTTCATAAGAAAATCAATAACTTACTTCTTCTTATTCCCAATATTGTACTTGGCCACCAGTTCCCAGTCATTCTTGTCCTTATGGGCAATGATTTTGATCTGGTTCATGGGGGCTGCTGGATCTGAGATATTGTCATCTTTAACGACTGAGATGAGATTCCAGTCTGACAAAAGCTTTGTAATTGTATTGCGTCTGCCTTGGTCCTCTTCAGAGAAATTTGTAGGTTTGCCATCGAGGGCAAATAATTCTTTGAAGTGAACGATATAGTACTTGCCACGCTTATGAAGAATGTGACACGACTGATAGAGCTTCTTTTCTTTTGGAGATGCAATGCCGATACGTGTAAGGGTTTCACGTACCTTTAGGAAATCATCTTGACTCTGCAAGGTAACTTCAACTAGAGATTCTACCGCACTCATACTTAACCACCTTTTTCTAATTTTTCTTTTATTCTTCTTATTTGCTCATTAGACAGGATAGTTAGTGCTTGTGCTGCTCTCTCATTGCTGTAGCCATAGAACTCTGCAACTGCTTCCACATCACTGTCTTGCTCTTTTTTAAACCACTTCGAAAATCTTTTACGTGGTCTTATAATATTTATAAGAAACTCGTATTGAAGGAGGTGGTCGAGCTCGTGGTGGATATTCATCTCATTTGCGATGGTAACAGTATCTTGGAAGTATGACAGTCCTCGATTTATGATGAAGGCATTGTAGTCCTTCTCAGCGAGAGAATCATTCTCTGTATCTCGCATCATATTCTTTTTTGTGACATTGATAGAGTTCAAATAATCAAACGGATTCGTCGCCATAGTGCTCCTCCGTTTTTTGTTGTATAATATCCATCAACTTCTCACAATCTTCACATACATAGAACGCATAATCACCCATGTATATTACAGCTGGATCTTCCGGAAGTACATTGCTACAGTCCGGTATTTCACATTTCTTTTCAGGCTTTCTCTTAAACATCACCACCATCCTAAATTATGGCCATTATGTATAATTATCATGAAACAGGTAAACACATGAAGGAGCCACCAGAAGGTTCTGATGATTGCTACTGCATCTGCTTGTGAATCTGTTTCGCCTACTTTTTCTCCGAGTGATTTGGCCCAAATTCTCCACATTATGAGAACTCACAGTTGACCATAATTTCGGTGAGGCATGCAGTCATGTTGATCTCATGATCGGCAACGAATGCATCCTTGTATTGATAATCGGCGAGGATGAGAACGAGTTGAGGCACACTGCCAGCTTTTAGAAAGTCAGAACACTTATTGTAGATCTGACGGAAGATGGTAGCTGCTTCTACGTCTGAGTTATCTGCGACCCACTTTCGGACGGTGGTAAAGTCTTTGTCTCGTAAAGCTCCAACAAGATTGTGTAGTGTAGCCTCATGTAGATTAGCGAGTACACCAGTGTCAATCCTGCCAGTAGCAGAGTATCGTTGTAGTTCATTCAGAATCCTTCGATTATCTGGAAAGTATTTACTAATTACCTCGGCAACTGCCTTCTGATCGAAGTCTACATTCTCGGTCTTGAGGATGTTGATGACTCGTTTAAAGAGTTGAGCTGCCATATCTGGCTTGTCATCTTTCGCAATCTTAAACTCAATCACACTGCACCGAGAGTGTAAAGGATCAATGATCTTGTTCTTAAAGTTACAAGTCAGAATAAATCCACAATTCTTGGAGTATTCTTCCATGAAGTTGCGAAGTGCTGGTTGAGTAGAGTTTGGATTGAGGTAGTCTGCTTCGTCGAGGATAACGTACTTACGACCACCACTGAGTGAGACTGATGAGGCAAATTGTTGTATCTCTACACGAAGTGTATCGATGTTACCATTCATCGAGCCGTTAATGACGATGTAGTCACAGTCGAGTTCTTCTAGCATTGCTCGAGCGACTGTCGTCTTGCCTACACCGGGACCACCAGTGAGGATAAGGTTTGGAATATTGTCTTGATCGACAAACTGTTGAAATGTTTTCTTGAGATCAACAGGTAGAATTGTATCACTTACAGTTTTGGGACGATACTTCTCGACCCACAAAAAATCATCACGCATATATCACCTACTATCATAAAATAAAATGCCAGTCGCCCCATCCCTTCGCGCATTGGCAGACACGTCAAGTTGTTCCGTGCCCCCTTTTGATCGTATTACTCGAAGATTGAGTTAGCTTCGAGACTGATCCAATACTCTACATCGTCGGACACAAAGTGAGAAATGCCCTTAGAGGAAAGACTTACCGTGTAGGAGGACGGCAATATCTTAACGTTTTCTGTTTTGAAAACTGCGGTAAAGGTACGATCGGTTGAACCTACTTCGATGTCATATTTATCAGAAGATGGATTCTTTGTGTCAGTTGCACGAAGGAAAACTTTACCTTCTTCGCCAACAACTACGAGATCAGGAAATGACATGACTCCAAGTGCTTTCATAATGTCAGCAAAATGTTCTTGCTTGAGTTCGAACACAACGTCAGGTTCTTCCAACACAATCTCTCGATCAGGTGGTGTAATAATGGTAGAAGGATCAGCAAATGTATAGCTGACTGTTCGACCAGGCGAGGCGATGTTGACCATACGCTCTTCGATCTGATATTCAGGATCTTCAAACAATGATACAACACCGAGAAAACGAGACAGATCATAGATGGCAAAAGTCGAAGGAATAATATCTTCGAGTTTAGCTTTAGCCATCATCGTCTTGTTTGGTGAGATGGTCTTTAGATTCGACCCTTCAGAGAACTGAATAGACGGGTTGATAGACGCAAAGTTTTTAAGTACTTGAATAGTACGTGTATTGAGTTTCATAATATAGTTTCCTACTTTTTCTTACCAAGTTTTTTGGGATCTGCTGTGGCTGATGCACCGATCGAAGCGATATGTGCAAGTGAACCACCAAACGTATAAGAACCGACATGCTTTAGTTGCATCCATGGGCACATCCACACTTTCCTTCCCATACGTCTTACATTATAACAAAACATGTAGTCTTCGGACAAGTATCGATTCGAATATGATTCTTGATGTATGCCTGTCGTCTTATCGGACAAGAATTCAATCACATCGTCTTTGGACGCATCAGGATTTTTGTCATAAAATGCAGTAATTTCATTCATCAAGTTTTGTGATTTGTCATCAATCAATGCATCAAAATATGCCATGATCTCACGAGTACCATCAAAGTTAGCAGTACGTACATGATCTGGCTTATAGTAGAACTGAGGATACTTTTCGGAATACTCTTCGAAGACACGCTTTTGAATCAACATAAAGCCAGTACCACCTTCTGCTACTTCAGCAGGCTCGCTGATCTTGATAGCTTTTGATTTGACTGGATTAAAAACATAATCACCAACATAATTTTCAAGATTGTTGGGATCTTCATCTGCAACACCTGAATTGACTGCCTGTGTAATCTTCTCCCATGAAATAGTCTTCTTAGGATATGGACCACATAGTACATCATATTCTTTTTCATTTTGCACTGACAATCCTAACATTGCAATCACATCATCGGACTTAAATCCAATATCAGAATCAATGAACATCAAATGTGTTGCGTCTGATCTCATAAACTCGTCAACACAATAATTACGAGCTCGTGTAATCAGTGACTCATTGAACAAATAATAGAATTGCAATGGAATGCCATACTTCGCCATCTTTGCAGATAGATCAGCCATTGCTCGAGTGTACATACCTGTACACTGTGCACCATACATTGGTGTGGCTATAAACAATTTATATTTTCGTAGCTCTTCGACAGAAATGTTAATTTCCATAATATATCCTCACTTTGAAATACTATCCTACCATAAAAATGCAGGTTTGTAAACTAGAAAAACGCCTCAAGAGATGTGGGTTTATTTTCACTCTCTGGAATTGGTGTGTAGTCAATGTATGGGGCGTGACTGTACTCGTAACCTTGCCAATGTGGATACCATCGACGAGAAAGGTGTACGGACTGGGGTTTCTCCATATATTCAAAGTCTAACTCACCTTGATTATTTATCATCTCTCCCACCCACTCGTATAATTCTACACTAGCACCTTGACCCTTTCGAATCTCTTCACGAAAGAGTTTACGTACAAAGTTTCGTGATGACCAATCACCACAAAATGGTGCGCCTTTATGCCAACCAGTTTTTGGAATCTTACGTCTTGGGTTTTCAATAGGAAGTGGCTCATATAACTTTACAGTCGCGTTATGAAAATCTGCAATGCCTCGAGCTTGTTCAACATACTTGCGCACTAATTCTTTAGTCGCCTCTTCTGGATTATCTTGACGACATAGATGATGTCGAATGTCGATGTTGCCAAAATAAAACTCGATGTCAGTGTAATTGCCTTCTGGTACAAAACTATCAAGCCTTTCTTTCAATGCACCATGCAATGTCTTAAATGGTACAGAGATATTCTTCCAACCGGGGCGATACATACAAATTGCATGACTATCGCCGATCGCGATCTTCTTATGATTTTGTAATTTATTTGTATCTACAGTTTCTGCTTCTGTACAAATTCTCTTGAGATTGTCCCAATCTACTTCATTCCATTCGGGATCAAACCATTGTCCTTTCTCTTTTGCTTTATCTAACTTCTCTTTCATAATAGCAAAATAGTCAGGCATGTCGATAGCGAGAGAATAGACCAGGCCTTTAAACTTCGAGAAGTTAACGAAGTTATAGATTCCACTGTAATTTTGTAGGCCACCAAACAGATTCAGTGATCCGCCCCAATCATTGCCATGATACACAAACAATGCACCGTAGTCATCCCAATTTTCTTTGTATAGTTGACCAGACATACACACATCTGTATCGTATCCTGCTTCGTTAAGTTGACTAGCATATATGACACCTTGTGCGGCGCGATGACTGTCCATAGACTTGGACATTACATTAAATGGACATGCAACTAAACTTTTCATAACCATATATTCTCGTATCTGCTTTTAAATTCTGTAAATTTTTCTTCACTTAAGTCTGGCAGTGTTGGCCAATGTTTCATTAAATTTTTGTAATGACTATAACTTTGTACATACGCTTCTATTGGCCAGAACCATGATACTTTATGATCTATATTCTCGACACATTTAGCATAATTTTCCCAATGATGTGCATCATCATGATGATCAACTAATAAGACATCACACGAACCTTTGTATTCGTTAGCATCACATTGTACTACATCTATTCTATCAATGACATCTTTATTGTATTTGCAATGATAGTCAATGAGATCAGAACTAATTTCCAATACTGTCAATTTTTCTACTTTGGGATTATCTAATAATAATTTTTCTCTAATCAAAAAACCCATACCTGTAGCAATTACATGTCCATGCGCTATGTAGTTATGTGCTATTATATCTTCGTACACAAAGTTTTTGCTACTATCACACCGCATATACATTTGGTTATCCAAATAAATGGTGCCAATAGTACCTTCTACCGTAAGTTCGAAGTTGTTAGATTTGTGCGGTACCATATTTGGATACCACATTACACATCTTTCTCCCACTGACGATATGAATCTATTCTATCATAAATCGTCTCATCTTGTAAAACAGGTTCTGTACCTACATTCCAGAAAAGTATGTCCTGACTGGTATTTTTAGGTATGTATTTCCACACTTTACCGTCATATGTGTCGATAGAAGGGAACGGAGGTAAGTTGTCTTTCTTTTCTGACTGTGTAAATTGTAGAGGCTCCGATATGACCTCTCCTCTACCTAACTCGCCTGCTTTAAGGTTCCGAGCAACAGCAACGCAGCGGAAGGTAGCATTGGGCCATGCAATCTGAAGAGCTCTTGTAAGAACACCAGTAGAGATAGCGACGTATACGACTTCGGGCTCAGGAATCTTACTAGCCGCATAGACAATTCCTGCAGTGGCGAGCTCGTGTTTGAGTCCAAGTGGGATGAAGTACGTGCCAGTTCGTTCAGCATATTCTTTCGCCTTTTTATTGAGGTTGGGCATCGCTGCTATGCGATGAAATTCTACATCAGCGCCACGCTCGATACAACAAGCTTGATGCAGTGACACTCGTTTAGAAGAAGGCATGAACAACTTTACCTTCTTGCCATGATGTTTAGCTACGTCAAGTAGAGATACGCCGGCAAGACCAGTCCGAGGCTGACAATAAACCATGGTATCAGACGGGCAACGAGCAGCAAGAAGATCACCAGCTCGAGTTTTGGTTCCAAGTATAAGGTCGTCTCTGACAACTCGCACTCCGTCATGTACTTTGACAACTGGGTCATCATTGTACGGTGTCCATCCATCACACATCTCCAAGTAGTAATCTTTAGAGGCCTCGTATCCGAAGATGCCGACATCCTTATTTACTCCATCAATCACATGATTATTGTGCGCCACGATCGTACCTATTTGTTTTGAGTGACCAGTTTTGTGGATAAACCCAATCATATGGGATCATCTTCGTTTGTTTCTTCTCGCCGAGTTTCATTGACATGAACTTATAATGCATACATAGCTTATCTTCTAAATTAAGGTACTGATGAGTGTGTATAGGATTATTCGGGTGATTCTTTAAATAATCCATATGTTGTACTTGCATCTCAGCCCATTTATTCATAGGGACGTACTGGCCATCCTCATCGACATCATACTTAGACTTGCTCATAAGATGTGGACAATCAAAGATCTGTGACAAACCGTCGAAGTATCCTGTGCCACCATGTAGGAACGAGTCAGGATCAACTAGTTTAGGGTGTGTCATTGCAATATGACGAGCTGTATTCTTTGATGGATACATGGCATTACGAAAACCAAAATCTCTTACCATAATGATGTTCATCTTCTTAGCAAACTCCATCATAGTCAACGGACGTTTTGCATTCTCTAATAACTTGTCGATCTCAATAGCTGCATGCTTTGGTGTATCGATCAACCAGTTTTTTACCTTCGTATCCTTTGGATAGTATATCTGGAACAGATCAGAACGTGCATGGCGATAATTCGAGAAGCGTACCTTCATGCCATCATAGCCATGATCTTTCCACGCTCTGAACGTCTGCCAATGCTCGTTACTAAATGAGAACAGAACACAGCCTTCGATTAACTTGACACGATTGGTTTCTTTCTTCATCTCATCGACAAACGGACACTCGTGCCAATGTAAGCGATGAGAGAATTGTTGATAGTTATTTTTAAGTAGGAAATCTTGACGTACGTCATAGGCACGACAAAACTCGAAGAACTTATTCGTTCGAGCCTCTTGACACCAATCTTTCATCCAACTTTCAGTTGGTTTGCCGTTTTTAAGTTCTACATCGGCAATATTTTGGTATTGGATGTCGTGTTCGTGTTCGCCTAAGAAGTGAGTGAGCGACATAATTTTTTGTATTCAGCCACATTCATATTATTTGCCTTGAGGATAGTGTCGTCTGATGGATGATTCTTCATACCATTAAACGTATCGACAAGACCGAGTTCAAGCATATACTTCTGTCTACCATACGGATGGTCTTTGATGCCGCATGATGACCACAAGTTGTCGTAGTCGAGATGATCGTAGTCCGGACCTGGGCGTACATAGTTCTCAACGTAACGAATGAAGTCACAGCATACATCTTCAGCATTATACGGTACACTTTGTGTATCATTATATATCTTTGTCATCACAGCATCAAGGAATTGTTCCTTCTTCATCTTCTGTGTAGGCTTTGCAAGATATGAAATACATTCTACAGCATTTGTACCGTAATAGAACATGCTTTCTAAATTAACATACTGTGGATACCAATCTGCAATGTCAGCCACAACGGCCGCATATTGGAACTGGTACTTACGCAATCCATTCTTGACATTCCATTCAAGCATGAATTCGCCAATCTCTCGTAGATCTCGCTTACCACCAGATTCTAGCCACTCTGCCATTTCCCTTGCCAAACGAGGTGCATACTCACCGAGGAAATAATCACCACCTTTCTTGTAACCATCTTGTGGTTTAGGAAATGCTGGAAACTGATAACCTACACTCGTATAGAATGGTGCAGGATAATGACGCATCAGTCCGACCATCTCTTCGATGTTTTTCGACTGATGTAGATTAAAGAGAATAGTGTTGTGATAGCCCGAAGGTTTGGTTGCGTAGTTAATCGCAGAGCCTGTTACACGATGCAGGATGAAGATATAGAGCCATTCAGGTAAACCGAAGTCAGCATGTTTGCCTGTCCAATCTTTTGCGACCTGCTCACGCTGGCGCGTCACCATACCAAGTTTCATTTTCTTCCAATATGGATGCTTATCAGTCCAACCATAGAACACATCGTTGACTATCTGAGAGAAGCCTGCATATTTACGTTCAACTACATCATATAGCTCAACGTGTTCCATCAGATCATCACCCATGTTACTCTCAGCATGTTTGATCATGCCGAAAGGCGCATCATCTGCTACGTTACATTTCCACTGCTGCTCAATCGCTAGCTGATAATAACGTAGAAACTCATCATAGTATTCGGTTGGTTCAATCATTCATATAGTCCTGTACTACAAGCCATACTACTATAACAATCACAGCAAGTACACCAAAAAATATTTCGAGCATTACTAATCTACCAAATGAAAGTGTTTTTCGTAGATGTGCAAATTCTGTACTTGCCAATAGATGTTGCCTGGTTCTACGTGATCAAAGTTTTTATCATTGAGATCATCAACCATTCTATCTAAGATGTACTTTTGCCATGCGTAGTCATTTCTGTAACCGAAGATGACGTCATTGGAACGCATCTGTACACAGCAGTGGAGCTGATTCCCTCTGACATAGTAGGTGACGGCGTTCGTACATATGAAATCACTTTTACCATTTTCATTGTACTCGGCCCAGATACTTGGTCTGTTGTAGACGATGCATGCTCGGCGGGAATCTCCATTAGCCATGAGTTCGGCCAAGGCTCGGTCGTATTGGTTGTAGAATTTGTCGGAAAAGATAAGGTATCCATAATTTGAATTAATTTCTCCATGTGCATTGGCTGCATGTTGCCACGCCTTCGGTGGTTCTTTCGGACCATTCTCGTCGTAGATGCCAGCATATATGTCTTCGATGTTGGTTGACTGTGAATAGTACCAATTAAGTTCGTCTTCGATGTACTGTTGGTTTGGTTCACCGAAAATTGCAGGCTTGTCGGCTAGAAACGAGGCGCCGATCAACTCAATGGTTTTACCACCAAGTCGATCAGTCGTAAATCGTTCTGCTTTGAGTTCGTCGAGAAAGTGCTCGCGAATATCATTCACTGTCTGATGCATTATTCACCCTGTTGAGGAAGTCACGATTAGGTTCTTGACCATCCATCTTACCACGCATATACGCAACGATGAAAGATGCATAGTTGATCAAGTCTTTAGCTGAGTCTTCGATTGATTCGAAGTTAGGCTCATAGTTAGGATCGTGTTCGCTAGCTTCGATCACTGATTGCATGCGCAAGACTTTAGCGTAGATAAGGTCGGTGATAGTAGCGACACCACGTGGATAATAATCTGCTTGACGAATGCGTGAGTGGTCATTCTGATAGTCGTTAGACTTTTTGACTTGTACTTCTGCGCATTCTTGCAGGACTTTAAGAGATTCTTTCATTGAACTGCTCCATACTCTTTTATAATATTGTACTTTTCTTCAACATCGTCATATTCAAGATATGCATCTAAAGTATACTGCTTATCTTGCCGATAGAACATAACAACGTGCGGATATTTTGTCTTCATACCATCTATCTTAAGAATGGTATCATATTTTTGTTGCACAGATGCAAACGATTTGACTTAGAGATCATAACCATTCAGATGCACAAGATCATGCCAATCTCTCGGATCAAAAACAAAGTCGAATTCTTGACGTAGATAATACTCTGCGACAAGACCATCGAATGTATTTTTAGTGATATGTTCAAGTGTACGAGGCTTCTTACCTTGTTTCTTGGCATTTTGAGCTTCGTGTTTGATCAACTGTTTTGCTTTGAACGGTGCTAAAAGCGATAACTCATAATGACTCTTATCATTCAAATCGTCTTCACTAAATGACAGATCTGAAGGTATACCAAAATCTGTTTCTAAGTTACTCATAATTTTTCTCGCATTTCTTCCATTCGCTTATAAGATTTGAACCATGATTCAGGAGAACGAGGTTTCGATATTGACATCTTCAACTTTTTCTTTTTGAACGATGCTTTCAAT